>ENA-OQAY01000244-OQAY01000244.1-human-gut-metagenome-genome-assembly--contig:-NODE-244-length-15606-cov-0.888429_pt1 | contig 15606 bp, 15 predicted proteins | sample MGYA00242740_ERZ504537 | MGnify/ENA primary metagenome ERZ504537 (study PRJEB26092, sample SAMD00036272) | human gut metagenome | host: Homo sapiens | study: EMG produced TPA metagenomics assembly of... | reverse complement strand
TCACGCCGATCTGCAGCGAACATGTGGCGCCTTGCGAGAATCCGGCGATGGCCCAATCCTTGGCATCCTGTGCGGCGGGCAGGTTGGTTTTCACCCAGTCGACCACGTCCTGCGTCAGGTAGGTCAGCGCATTGCCGTACACCTTCGAATCCACGCATAGCGTGTTGTGCGAATCGGCGCCAAGCTGATCGGCTGCGATGACGATTGGGGCGAGTCCGTCGTGGGTTTTCGCATATCCGTCCATCATGGTTTGGATGCCGCCGGCTTGGAAGACGCGTCCCGGACTGCCCGCTGCCCGCTCAGCATGAGGACGACCGGCAGGGCCGGCTTGCGTTTCGAGTCGGCCAATGCCGCCGGAGGCAGGTAGACGAGGGCTTTGCGTGCTTCAAACTGCGATTTCGTGGCCGGAATGTCGATTTTGTTGACGGTTCCGTTCGCCGGAATATTGCGGATTGTGCCGTTGGCGGCCTGTTTGCGCCACTGTGCGACGGTGATGAGGTCCTTGCGTTTGGCCAGTCCGGTCAGATCGGCTTGGCTGTAGGAATCCTCGCCGAACAGCGAGCCGATGGTGGCGTATTCGCCGTACAATTGGTCGATGCCGATCGCCGCGGCCAGTATCGCGAATACGGTCAAGATGGCCGCGGCCACGCACATCATGCCCCTGCTCAACACGATATGCGCGATGGCGAAACCAGCGATGGCGAAACCAGCCGCCACCCAAGCCATCACACGGGATCCCAATCCGACGCCGAACACCACGAACACGTCGGACAGCAGCCAAGCTACCACATAGCCGATCATTCCGGACACGGCCGCAACGCCGATCGGCAGCACGGTAGCCAGTATGCGTCCGTCCCGTTTCGAAACGGCCGCGCTAACCAGCAGGGTTACGGACAGCACTGCGACGACGGCGAACGCCGCCGCCGGAAACCAGCCTCCGACCAGGCTTATGTTCATAAGCCACTGACGCATATTTCCCATCCCCAACATATAGGTTTTCCTTCAACTTGACAGTTGTAGTACGCAAAATAACGGGCACGCGTCATCCTTATGGCTGATTTCGCCTCAAAACTCAGGGAAAACCCTGAAACCGCCGTGAACCGTTCGCTATTGGCGTATGGTTTTGGCTATGACATACGTATTCGAAGCATCGAACGTGCGCTGTTCGATTATGGTCGACGGCGAACGCCGCACCATATTCTCCGGATTGTCTTTCGCCATCGAGCCTGGCGAAATCGTGGACTTGGTCGGACCGTCCGGCGCAGGCAAGAGCTCGCTGCTGACCGCTTTCGCACGGCTCAATCCGCGCGCGTCAGGCGATTTACGGTTGGATGGCCGTTCCGCCGACGATTTCACCCCGCAGCAGTGGCGCGCGCAGGTCGCGTACCTGCCGCAGAAGCCGGTGCTGTTGGGCGAGACGGTGGCGCAGGCGATTCGTCTGCCGTTCACGCTTGCCATACGCCAGTCGGCGAGAACGAAGCAGGGACCACGCAGGATCTCCCCCACCGACGCGTTGCCGGACGGCAGAATCCGTGAGACCTTGGACAATATGGGTTGCGCCGACATCGATCTGAACCGTCCGCCACACGACTTGTCCGGCGGTCAGGCGGCGCGCGTGAGCCTTGCGCGCACGTTGCTGACCCGTCCGAAGGTGCTGCTCGCCGACGAAGTGGACGCCGGATTGGATGACGACAACGCCGAGAAAGTGGCGCGTATCCTCGCCAAAGCGGCGGCGGACGGCATGGCGATCGTTCGTATCCGGCACCGGCCGCCGGATGGCCGTGCCACACGTGTCATGCGTCTTGCCGATGGCACGCTCACGCAGTCCGGCAACGCCGAAGCGGACGGTACTGCGACGGGTAGTACTTCGACGGGTAACACGGTAGAAGGGAGCGTCGCATGAACGGCAACTACTATGCGATCGACATCTGGGGTCTCATCGCCGCGCTGGTGATGGTGGCCATTGCCGCCGGCATCTCCGAAACCATGCGTATGGGTGTGGGACGTACGTTGCTGTGGTCGGCATGCGAGCTTTGCTGCAATTGTGCGCGATGGGCTTCATCATGGAGTACGTCATCCGTTCGAACAATCCGTGGCTGGTGCTGCTGCTGGTGGCGTTCATGCTCATCGCGGCCGTGCAGATCACTCTTTCGCGTGCGAAAGGTGTTCCGAAGGGCTTGGCTGGACCGGTGTTCCTGAGTCTGGTCGTGACCATGCTCATCATGATCTCGTTGGTCACCGAGCTCATCATCCGTCCGCAACCGTGGTATGCGCCGCAATTGGTGGTGCCGTTGACCGGCATGCTGCTGGGCAACACCGTTTCGGCGTTGGCGGTGGGGTTGAGCCGGTTCTTTGAAAGCATGAAGGAACGTCGTGACGAAGTGGACACGCTGCTGGCGTTGGGTGCCACCACGTGGGAGGCGGCACGTCCAAGTATCGTCTCGTCGATCCGTCTGGGATTGCTGCCCACCACCGCGTCGCTCGCCTCCGCCGGCATTGTGACGGTGCCGGGCATGATGGCCGGTCAGATCATCGCCGGCGGCAACCCCATCGACGCAGCGAAATACCAGTTCATGATTCTCGCCACCATCGCGGCGCTTACGCTGCTGGCGGACAGCATCATCATGCTGATGGTCTATAAACGTTGCTTCACCGCGCTCGACCAGTATCAGCCGGTCAACGGCTGATACTGCGATATCCCGTATAGAAAAAGCCGTTCATTCCTTGCGATTGCTGGAATGAACGGCTTTTTGCTTGACCGTTGACGTACGTCAGCGGGAGCGGAACGGCGCCTTGCGGATCTTCGCATGCTTGCGGAACGGCTTGCCCTGCCTTTCGCCCGCATGCTTGTCGTGGCGTTCTCCGTGACCGCCACGACGACCGGAATCGCCATACTTGGCTTCCATGCGACGGTCATAACGCTTCGCGTCCTCGCCTCGCTCGTCATGAATCACGCGGATTTCCTTGCGATGGATGCGTTTGCCGCCCTGACGGCGGTCGTCGCGTTCGTCGCGGTTCCTGCGGTATTGGCGATCGTCCTCGTAACGGCGTTCGGCACGGGCTTCGGCCTTGCGCTGCTTCTTGGTCGGCGCGCCCTGCTTTTTCGCATACTGCTTTTTGCCGGGCTTCCTATCGGATTGGCCACGCTGATCGGAACGCTCGTCGGAGCGCCGCTTGCGATTGTCGGTTCCACGCTGTTCGCCGGCTTCGGCACGCTGCTGCTCATGCAGCCGCGCGTACTTTTCGCGACGCTTGTTGTTGCGCTTCTCCTCGTGCTTCTCGCGCTTCTCCTCTTGGATTTCAGGATGTTCCCAACGATGCTCGCGTGCCTCGTATTCGCGGTTGTCGCGGCCTTCGAACTTGGCGGCGCGACGTTCGGCGCGATTCTGTTTCGGTTCGAAACGCTGCTCGCGTTCGGCGACTTCGGCGCGCTCTTCACGTCCCTTGCGATTCGCGCGGTCCTTGCGTTCGGACTTGAACGGCTTGCCGCCCTTGTCCTTGCCCCGGTCCTTGTTGCGTCCACCGGAACGGTTGCGTCCGGAGCGCCCGCCGTTTTCCGCGGAACCGTCGCCGCCCTTGCCATGCCTGCGACGCGGATTGCCCGCCGGCTGGGACTGCTCAAGCGTCCAACCGAAACGCGGTTCGGCCGACTCGCCCACCAATTCCAACACTTCCGGGGAATCGTGGGTCACTTCGATCGGCTTGACCTTCAGTCCGGCCTCATGCAGCATGCGGCGGGTGCGGCGGCGCTGGTTCGGCAGAACGATGGTCACCACATCACCGGAATGGCCGGCTCGCGCGGTACGTCCGGAGCGGTGAAGGAACGATTTCGGGTCCTCCGGAGGCTCCACCTGCACCACGAGCTCCACGCCGGACACGTCGATGCCGCGGGCGGCCACATCGGTGGCGACCATGACGTTCACGTCGCCGGATTCGAAGGCTGCGAGATTGCGATCACGCTGGTTCTGGCTCAGGTTGCCGTGCAGCTCGGCCGCCGGAATGCCGTTCTTCGTCAGGTCCTTGGCGAGCTTCTGGGTCTGGAATTTGGTGCGGGTGAACAGGATGCGGCGTCCCTTGCCGGAAGCGAGGGTGCGGACCAGCTCATGACGGTCGCCCTGCGTGGTTTCGAACACGTGGTGTGTCATTTCGTCGACGGCCGCGGTGGCGGAGTCGACGCTGTGGATCTTCGGATCGGTGAGGAACGTGTTCACCACCTCGTCGACGCCATGGTCGAGGGTGGCGGAGAACAGCATGATCTGCGCGTCGAACGACACTTGGCCGAGCAGGCGCTTGACCGGCGGCAGGAAGCCCATGTCGGCCATTTCGTCGGCTTCGTCGATCACGGCCACTTCGACCTTCTCCAAGGTCAGCGCATGCTGTTCGAGCAGGTCCTCAAGACGGCCCGGGCATGCGACGACGATATCGGCGCCGGCCCTTAGATCGCGGATCTGGCGGGCGTAGCGCACACCGCCATACACGGTGGTGGTGGTCATGCCGTACATCTGCGCGAGCGGCATCAGCACGTCGTTGATCTGGTTGGCCAGCTCACGGGTCGGAGCGAGCACCAGACCGCGCGGGTGCGGCAGGAAATCGTCGGCGCGCCGCTCCTCGGCATGCCCCTTGCGCACCTGTTCCACCTCATGGCGGAACTGGCTCATGTTCTCGTACTCGTCGGCGTCGACCTCACCCAGGCGTGCGACCAGCGGAATCGAGAACGCCAGGGTCTTGCCGGAGCCGGTACGGCCTCGGCCGAGAATGTCACGACCGGCCAGGGAATCGGGAAGGGTGTCGGCCTGGATCGGGAAAGCGGTCTTCTTGCCATCGGCCGCGAGCACGCGTACCAACGGGCCGGGAACGCCGAGTTCGGCGAACGTCTGGGGGCGTTCCTCCTCCTCGCCCGCCTCATCGAAATCGGCGGCGAGGGCATCTTCATTTTCAATCACAGCGGTATCGGGCACAATGGCCTTTCATGTCAAACATTGCGCACGTTGCGCAAACCTGTTAACAATAGCCCATGCCCGATACTTTTGCCTTGGCTGTGACTGGTGGCCGACGCTACCGGTAGTTGCGTTCGATGAGGATGTCGGAAACCGTCAGATTCGCGTCGTTGACGAGGTTGAACAGCACCACTTCGGCCAGTTCCGCGGCGCTCATGAAGGAATGCTGCTTGTCCAACGACACGTAATCGTGGCTGTCATGGTAGAAGTCGGTGTCGATGCCTCCCGGATACACGCCCACAACCTTCACACTGGTTCCCTTGTAGGCCGCCTTGAGGCTTGTCGTATACCCCTTCTCACCCCACTTGGTGGCGCAGTAGACGGATTCGTTGGCGTTGCCGCGTGTGGCGGCGGTGGACATGACATTGGCGATTTTGAGGTCCTGCTCGCCGTCGGCCTCAATGTTTCGACGCTCCACAGAATCATGCCTTTGAGCCCCTTAAGGCACTTGTCCACGTCGGCGGCCTCGTAGTCGACCGGCTTTTTGAACGACGGCTGTCCCGCGTTGTTAATGAGCAGGTCGATGTGGCCGATCTCCTTGATGGCCGCGACGGAGTCCTTCACGAACGCCTCGTCGCTGATGTCGCCGACGAAGGCGCGGTATTCGTCCGCGCCGAACGTGCGGGACAGTTCCTCCTGACGGGCCGTGTTGAAATCGATGCCGGCCACGAACCAGCCTTTGCCGATCAGCTGACGTGCCAGCTCATATCCCAAGCCAAGCGCGGAACCGGTCACAATCGCGATTTTCTTTCCTGCCGCAGTGCTCATGTTGTCTCCTTTGCCACATTGCGCAATCGCTTATAGATACCATCATAAAACGTATGCGAAGCAACACGTCAATCGATTGACGAAAACGGCAATGAAAAACGCCCGCCGACCTTTTTGGCCGACGGGGCGTTGAACTAGCCAGCGTGAGATGCGATCCGTTACAGGATGTCCGGATCGTCCTTGGCGATGGTGCCGGTCGCCTTGCCGATGGCCTTCAGGCCGTGGTAGGCGACGAGGATGACGACGGTGCCGATGGCGATGCCGTTGAAGGAGATGCCGTTGAAGGCGAACTCGAACTGGCCGACGGCGATGATCATGGTGATGGCGGCCACCATGACGTTGACCGGCTTGTCGAAGTTGACCTTGTTCTCAACCCAGATGCGGATGCCGACCATGCCGATCATGCCGTACAGCAGGGTGGTCACGCCGCCGAGCACGCCGGCGGGGATGGTGTTGATGATGGCGCCGAACTTCGGGCACAGGCTCAGGATCAGCGCGAACGCGGCGGCGCACCAGTATGCGGCGGTCGAGTAGACCTTGGTGGCGGCCATCACGCCGATGTTCTCGCCGTAGGTGGTGGTGCCGGAGCCGCCGCCGAAACCGGCGATGGTGGTGCCGAGACCGTCGGCGAACAGCGCGGTGCCGATCTGGTCGTCATAGTCGCGGCCGGTCATCTGGGAGACGGACTTGACGTGGCCGACGTTTTCGGCAACGAGTACGAGCACGACCGGGATGAACATCGGCAGGATGGTGAAGTCGACCTGCGGCAGACGGAATTCCGGCAGACCGACCCATGCGGCCTTGCCGATGGCGGAGAAGTCGACCTGGCCACGGAAGCAGGCGTACGCATAGCCGATGATCACGCCGATGAGGATGTTGAGTCGGCCGAGCAGACCCTTGAACAACACGGCGACGAGCAGCACGGCCACGAGGGTGACGATGGCGGTGTCGGGAGCGACTTTGAAGTTGTTCCACACGCTCGGAGCCAGGTTGAAGCCGATGATGGCCACGATGGCGCCGTTGACGACCGGCGGCATGATGATGTCGATCCACTTGGCGCCCGCGTAATGGACGAGCACACCGATCAGGGCCAGCAGGATGCCGGTGACCATGATGCCGAAGGATGCGACGGCGAGGCCCTTGTGGGCGCTGGCGACGGCCGCGATCGGGGCGATGAAGCCGAAGGACGAGCCCAGGTAGCTCGGCAGCATGTTCTTGTTGATCAGCAGGAACAGCGCGGTCGACATGGCCGTGAAGAACAGGGTGGTGGATGGGTCGAAACCGGTCAGAATCGGCACCAGGAACGTGGCGCCGAACATGGCGATGACATGCTGTGCGCCGATTTCGGCGGTGCGCGGCCAAGTCAGGCGCTCGTCAGGCTCAACGACTTCGCCCGGCTTCAGCGTCTTGCCGTCACCGTGGACCTGCCACGTGAACAGATTGGACATGCGATTGTCTCCTAACTCTCTTTACGACGCGCAACAAGAACGCGCGCCGCGCAATCACACGCCATTGTAGCGGAAGCGCCGATACGTGACGCCCCACAGAGCGATAGGGGGCTAAATCGCAGTCACAAAACGTATACCGGCAGCCGTCACAGGTGACGGTCGACGGCGTGCACCACGTCCACCAAATCGCCGTTCGACAGCACGGGACGCTTGAATTCACGCCAATCATCCACTTTCACCACCCAGCGACCATCCGTCTCGTCGAGTACGGGACGCGCCGTCTGCTCCCAACGGAACCGCTTGTGCGTTCGTCCGGTGGCGGGGTCGCGGCGCGAATAGTGGAAGCACGTGCAGTTGGTGATCTTCCATTCGTCGGAGGCCGCACGGTGCATGAATTCCTCGTCGGACAGGTCTTCCAAGGTGAGCATGAGCGCCAGCATGAGGTCGCCGTGGCTGACCATCACCACGGATTCCGCATCGGATTTGCGGTTCAGGGACGTGAGCAGGTTGTGCACGCGGTTCTCGGCCACGTCGGCGATGGACTCGCCCGCCGGCGGACGCCAGTACAGCGGATCGGTGTTCTTGAACATCCAGTTGCGCGCGTAGTTGGTTTTGAAATCGTCCTTCGTGATGGTGTTGATCTCACCCCAGGAGCGTTCGCGCAGCACGCGAGTCTCCTCCCATTTCGCTTTCGGCAGGGCCATCGTGGCCGCCGTCTCACGCGTACGCACGTACGGCGAAACGAGGTAGCGGTCGAACAGCGGCTGCTGCGCGACGAGCCAACGGCCGATGCAGTCGGCCTGCTTGCGTCCGGTGGCGGTGAGCCTCCACGAACGGTCCGGCACGGTGACATTGTCCTGCGTATACAGCGAGTTGTCACCCTGTTCGCCGGCGCTGATGATGACGTTCGCCTCCGACTCGCCATGTCGGATCACATACAGATCAAGGGGCATTCCCATATTCGTTTATTCCTTCGCTTTCATCCACATCCTGCGCGCACGTTCCTTGTTCCGCCGTTCATTCGGCCGGTGGCGCGCATCATCATTGAATGCTTCCACCGTAGCTGATTCGCGCGTGTTTCGCACGCGCGGACACGTCGATTTCACGATTGGCACACCCGAATTTCGCGGTGCCGTCACCGGCGGTTCACCGCAACCGGCGTGGTAGACGCCGTGATCGCAATCACTCCGGCCAGATGCCGTTCTGCGCGTACTTGGTGCGGTACTCCCCCGGCGTCATGCCGGAATGTTTTTTGAACACCTTCGAGAAGTGGCTTTGCGACCGGTATGCGAGGATCTGGGCGATCTCGTCGAAGCTGTATTCCGAGTATTTGAGCATGTTCTCGGCCGCTTCCATACGCTTGTCGGTGATGTATTGCGATATGGCCGTGCCCGTTTCGCGTTTGAACAGCTCCGACAGATACGTGGGATTCAGATGCACATGCTCGGCGAGGATGGGCACGGTGATTTTCTCATGCAGATGGTAGTGGATGTAGTCCAGGCATTCGTTGACGGCTTTGGAATGTGTTTCCGCCTTCTGCATGTCGGCCATGGCCCATGTGAAGAATGTCATCATGTCGGTGTGCAGTCGGCGCACGTCTTCCGGGGTCTTGCAATTGTCAAGATCTTGAATGTACAGATCGGAGGCGTTGTATGCGTCTTCCTCGTCCATGCCACCTTCAATGGCGAAACGCGTGGCCAAGGTAATGGTGGTGACGAAACGGTATTTCGCGTTTTTCAGAGGATCGTCCGACAGATGGCCGTATAGTCCGGAATCCCACAGTTTCGCGCTTTCCGAAATGGCATTGATGTCACCGGAGCGCATCATGTCATACTGCTTCATTTCCTCAACGTAGCGATGGTGGCGTACCCGATCCTCACGCGAAAGAAAGTCCAGATACCCCAGTTTTGCTTCGTCAACAACCGACATGATTCTCCCCCTGTTTTACTGCCGTCCGCTATTTACGATCGTCCAGATCGAATCCTCCTTCAAGGATAAAGCTTTTCAGCAACTTGGTGGCGAGAAGATTCGCAGTGAATTGGGTGACAGAGCTATCCGGCTTGCTGAAAAACGCCTTTGCCAAAGGCTTGTTGATGGACGCTTTCAACTGGTCGAACCGACCAAATTCATTCAGCGTCGCTCGGTAAGATCAAGCCGCATCATCTCGTTGAGCAAAGCTCCATCCACGCCAAACGCCTTGGTGATCTTCTCCACTTGGCTGTTCTTGGCGTTGTTAGCATAATACGTAATGTAGTCGCGCAGCGTCTTGCCTTCCTCCAACTCGATTTCACCACGTTCCACATCATGCATGAACAGTTCGGCGTACCGTTGTTCCTCTTGGCTGAGCGAAGCGAACGACTTATGCAATTCCTCCTCAGCTGATGCCAACAGGTCTGGATCTCCTCCACCAAGCGCCTTGAGCCATTTGGTGAAGTTGGCGTTCATGTAATCCGTATCAATCAATCCCGTGTCGATTTCGGTGATATGCCCATCAAGATCGTATGGAGCCTCAGGACCCTCACTATGGCCTTCGCCATCTCCAGCAAACAACTCCTTGTATCGCTGTACAAGAATCATATATGTGCGTTCATCGAGTTCCGGCCGCACAACCTCCACCGAACCATCGTCATGGGTGACGGAGTATTCCCGCTGCTGCCATGTAAATCCTTGTACTTTGGCGGCTTCAAGAAAATCATTGAGTTCCGAGAACAGCTTCGCGAACTTCCGGCATGCTTCCACGGACTCCGGCAGCTTCATGAAATCCTCCACGCCTTCGGCGCGAAACACGGAAGCGATCTCTTCGAAACGCGCATCCATCAGACGCACGTTTTCCGGCAGCTTCTGCACAAACAGATCAAGCGGCTTGTCTCCGGAATACAGTTTCACCGCCGCTTCGATATACCCTTTCATGGTATGCGGCTTGCGATAGTAGCGTATCGTTCCGAAGGGCTTATCAGGGCCGAACAGTCGGTTCGTGCGGCTAAACGCCTGGATAATGTTCTCGTAGTCGATGATTTTGTCGAGATACAGCGTGTTGACCCACTTGGAATCGAAGCCCGTCAGCATCTGGTCGACCACGATCAGCAGATCAATCCGCTCCTCACGATGCTGGTCGACGGTCAGGTACGGTCGTTTGTGGGAAAGTCTCGCCGTGATGTCCTTCTTCATCTTCGGCCATGTGGGGATGATGAAATCCTTGCCGAACAGTTCGTTGTAATCGCCGATGATCTCCTGAAGCGCGTCCCCTTTGAGAATCGCGCCGTTGGAGTTATCGACATTGGGGTCGAACAGCGCGGTCACATGCATCTGCGGCGCACGCTCCTTGAACAAGCGGTAATAGCTGATCGCCTCGGGAATGGAACTCGTGGCCAGCATCGCATGGAATTTGTTGCCCCTGCTCAGCAATGGGAATTGGTCGAGGATATCTCCACAACCTTGCCCTCATGCGGGGTGCCCTGCGCGTACTGTGCCGAAGTCAGGTAATCCTCAATGCCCTTGATGCGTTCTCCGGCCTGCGTTTCCATAGGTCCCATCGGCATTTGATTCGGATCCATGTAATGGTAGAACACTTCGGCTTTCGCCGGATCCGCTTGGGCTTCCTCAATCGTCGACGCCTTCGCCTTCTCCAATGCAACCACCTGGCGAACGTCCCTGTCTCGGTACGTCAGCACCATGTACGGGTCGAAGCCGAGCACATTGCCGTCACGGATGCCGTCGGCGATGCTGTACCGGTGGAGGCAATCACCGAACACCATTGACGTAGTCGCGCCCTTCTTACGGTTCTCCTCATGGATTGGAGTACCTGTGAAACCGAAATACAACGCGTTCGGGAAGGAACGGCGAATATCCTGCAGCATCTCGCCGAATGTGGAACGATGACATTCGTCGATGATGAACACGATGCGTTTGCCGGCGAGCTTCTTCACTTCCTCTTCGGTGATATGCCCCTCGCCTGCTTTGATGTTGCTCATTTTCTGAATGGACGTGACGATAAGCGTGTCCTCGGGTCGATGCTTGCCAGCTTCGCCTTGAGCACATCCGTGTTTTCCGTGCCTTGCACGTCATCGGCATCATCGGCGAACGAACGGTATTCCAGCAGTGACTGCGTACCCAACTCGATACGGTCCATAAGGAAGATGACCTTGTCAGCATCTTTCGAATCGGCAATGAGCTGCGCCGCTTTGAAACTGGTCATGGTTTTTGCCCGAGCCGGTGGTATGCCACACATAGCCGCCCGGGCGTCCCGGAGTACCGCTTGGCACCGGCTCATCCCATTTGCAGGTGCGTACACGATCGGAAATGGCGTTCACCGCTTGGTATTGGTAGCTGCACAGCACTTTGAGGCATCCGTCCGCGGAATCTGCAACCGTGTAGAAACCGATGAGCTGATGAGCCATGGGAATGGACAACAGGTCCGACGCGAACCGTTTCCACTCGTCCTGCCCAACATGTTTGTTCGCCGCTATGGGCTCGTTGTTGAAGTCGGCCCAGTGGAAGAAGTAGTTGCTGTTGAAGTCGCCTTCGCTAGGATTGGCGAAGTACACGGCATCGTCCGGATTCATGGCCACGAAGACCTGCACGAGTCTGAACAATCCGGTGAACACGCCTTCATGCGCGTATTTGGCGATTTGATTGGTGGCCTGGCTTATGGGGATGCCGCTTTTCTTCAGTTCGATATGGATGACCGGCATGCCGTTGATAAGCAGGCAAACGTCTCCCCTGCGATCGTTCAGCATCTTGTTTTTCGCCGGGTACATCGGCTGTCTTGCGATTTGGTACCGGCTTTGCCCCGCTGCTATTTCCTGCCGATCGTAGATTTTCAGGCTGATTTCCTTGCCGAAATGTGCCGGATCTGCTGGATTATCACGTTTGATGGACACGGTCTTGCCGTTGATGAAGGAGTTCAACGCCAATGGTGTGCGCAATGTTTCGATCTGTTCGAGGATCTGCGCCATCTCACCTTTGGTAAGGCGCTGCCCATTCAATCGATCGATGCCTTTGTTGTTGTCGAACAGGATGTTGGCCCAATTGCTGATAAGGTCCTGTTCGGTTGGGTATTCCAGCACGCCATCGGTCCATCCATGGCGCTTCAGCACCGCGACCAGATCGTCTTCGAAATCCGATTCTTTATCGTAGAACATGTTTCATCTCCCCGAATGCGCCGTCACTTTCTGAGCCCAATCTTACGAGCGCAACCCCTAACATCCAAGAAGCAACACCACAATACTTACGCTGATGAAGGGTGATGAGGGTGTCAAGCTCGGCCAAGCCCTTCGCAATTGCCTTCTGCTCGGCGTGATCGGCGGGCACGGCGAAGAACGATTGTGAAATCAGATTCCAATCTGCGCGAGGCATCTTAGAGCCCGAAGATACATTTGCGAGCCTTTGGAAGCTGCCTGTTTGAACCAGCCGGTACAAAAATGAACTGTCACACTCTGTAGCCCTAAGAACCCAAAAATCACCTACAGCTACACCATTGAACTGCGGATATAGCCAATTCATCAAATAAGGACGAAGCTTCCCGTATAGAACATCTCCGGCGTAAAACTTAATTCCCGTTTTGCCGCCTTTCTTGTCGCGCAAATCTTTGTTTAGTGTACCTTCGCCGGGAATGATGTCCTCGTATTCGACTTGAGGCAAATCGGAATCGCTTGACTGAATGGAAACCCTGTCGGTTAGATCAGAGAGCTTACGCTGTTCCCAAGCGGGGGCAATTAAACCAGGAAAACAGCCGTATTACCGTCAATCTATACGGCTGAGCTTCCTTCTTGTGAGCATTAGAGCGTATCCGAGCAGGTTCCGACCGCGCCATTGCCTCGGATTGAACCTGGCTGGGTCATGCATCGACAGGCCGATACCCCAGATGCGGTCTTTGACGGCGCATTCCGCCAGCAGTGCGGTGCCAGTTACCTCAAGCCGTGCCCCGAGTTCGGCGTTCTGACTGAATTTGGCAAGCAATCCTTCATAGACTTCGATTTGACGAACGCCGTTCCATACGTGATCATCATAACCGGCCACCAATCGGCCAAGGCGTTTGATCTCGGCCACGTCGCTGGTTCGAAGAATCCGCGCGGCTGTTTCGGCATCGTTAAAACAGCATGCCTTGCGGTACATCATGTACTGTTCCATCGAGGAAAACTCGACATCAACCACAACGAAGCGCGATGGATACCAGTTGCTCAGGTATCCGTTCTCCTCATCAGGATTATGGAAGCAGATGATGTCCGTCATTCTTCGCCGACTTTCCGCACCGCAAGCTCCAGATCGAGATCATGAAGCCCGAAATAGGCTTTCTTCAGGAAGTCCAGCGGCACCTTGGCAATCACTTCAGCACTGGGAATGGCGTAGAACCATTGGTAGTAGGCGTAGAATTCGCCAATCCAATCAGGCATGAATCCTTCGAGCGCCCTGCCGTCCTTCAACTGGTAGTGCTCAGTTTCGGTGAAATACTTCCACAGCTCTTTCGCATCCATCGTGTTGACGTAGGCTTTGGCCTCATCAATGCTTTTGCGTGTTTTGCTCGTCATATACATGGCGATGAAATCCTCTGTGCTCTTGCCCGGAAACGACTGTGCCACGTAGTCGAAGAGCTTGCCTTGAGTTTCCACCACATCATCCCGGTAGACCTCTGGATATGCCCGCATTGTCATCACCCCTAGAGCAACGTGCTGAACACGTTGGTCACCGTATTGGCATCGGAATCGATGAGGTCGCGCATGTTCTGCCGTGCCTCAACATCCCTCTGATTGTATTTGTCGTTGAATTCGCTGTAGCTGACGGAAAGCAGGCCGTCCGGGACTTCGCGCAGTTGCCTGTACGCCTTTGCGGTCTTGACGCAATACTGGATGCCCAGACCTCCAAGCGACAGCAGTTCCTCCAAGATATCGACGTCCACATTGTCTCGGACGAATTCTTTGGCGATATAAAAATACGAGGCGTTCGCACGCCAGCCTTTGATGATGTCATAGCCGCTGGTGTCAATGCCATATTCGGCGATGAACTTCGTAGCCAGCACGCGATAGCGCTTGGAATCGGCGGCATCACGGTGCTTCATCAGCTCAGCCAGCCAAGTAAGCACGCTATATTCCTGAAAATCCAGGATGCGCAGCCCATTCGTGTCCAGTTCGTACTGATGGACCCAGCCATTGGACTCATCCGGCCGGCACACGGCCCACTCCTTGGCCAGTTCCACATTCGCGGTCAGATAGAAACCACGGCCGTAGTCGTGTTTGTCGTTGCCTAAACCGTATTCGGGGGTCACGGATTCGTACGGAGAACCGTGAAATAACGTGATTATTGCCATGAACACCCCTATACAAACATCTTGTCAAGCATGGATTTCTTGATATTCCGCAGTAATTCGAGCTTACGCTGATGAAGGGTGATGAGCGAATCCAAATGGTCGAAGAACGCGCCGATTCGGCGTTGTTCATCCATGTGGTCTGGCAAAGATACAGCCATATCTTCGACGTCGGATGCGTTGTACGACGGTAGAGCCCCAACTTGAACCAAACTCGTCAAGTCTATCCGCTCAAAAAGCGATTGACCGAATTGCGAATCCAACCGGTTTGGATCCATTGAAAATGCCATCGTGTTGTTATCCAGCAGGAATGGCTCATTTACCAGACGTTTTCTATTTAATAGAACAGCAGCGCCGACTTTAGCAAAGAAAATTGCCGGCACCTGGCAAATCGGATGCCAGCTCATACGCGCGATTTGATCGGCGGTCACGTAATTGTTCGATATAACCAATTCGCGTTCATTGCCTGGCGTATTCATATCCGACACCTTGAAAAAGGGTATCCCCTCGGAACCGCCTTGCTCAGCATCGGGAAAGCCTATTCCTGATTGAGCAAAACCAAGTTCCCCCAGCTTACGCTGTTCCCAAGGGTCAGTGAAACCGGCGAAACGAATCTCTGGATACAGTGAACCCCCTTTAGGGAACATTTTGTCGAGCATGGATTTTTTCAGCACGCAAAGCTTGTCATACTTACGCTGATGAAGGGTGATGAGCGAGTCCAGACGGTCGAAGAACGCGCCGATTCGGCGTTGCTCTGCAAGCGATGGGGCTATTATCTCAGATGACATAATAATCTCAGGGGTTACTCTTTTTTGACTGTTTGATGATCCTGAAGAGCAACTCTCAAGGTAGGCAGTGATTCGCTCTGACAGTAACGATATCTTAATAAAACTCAAATCAGAAGAATGAGAAGAAAATGGCACAAATTCAGAAGAGCAAACAGCATTTGCTTCAGGGCGAGGAACATGCCAAATCCTTTTTTTCCTCACATTCAATTTGTTTACAAGTAAACAAGGACGGTCAACAATCTTTCTTAGACTATTCATCGAATTACCAATAACGGTTTCAGCCGTTTCATTGTTATCAAAAGCCG
>ENA-OQAY01000242-OQAY01000242.1-human-gut-metagenome-genome-assembly--contig:-NODE-242-length-15699-cov-0.829566_pt1 | contig 15699 bp, 15 predicted proteins | sample MGYA00242740_ERZ504537 | MGnify/ENA primary metagenome ERZ504537 (study PRJEB26092, sample SAMD00036272) | human gut metagenome | host: Homo sapiens | study: EMG produced TPA metagenomics assembly of... | reverse complement strand
TTCGTTCTTAACCTCACCATTGGAATCCACTACAAGTTTCGATGCGAAACCATCTCCATCCATATAGTGATAATAACTTACATCATCCTGAGAAAGCACAAATGGAATTTTTCCCGGCGGCAGCATAATACTGCCTCTGGACATAGTTCCGTCCTCATTGATAACCGCCATATCGTGCGGACTGACCATGACATATCCCTTATCATACATACTCTGTATGATTTTGTTAAACTCATCAATTGTTGTCATATACTGGTTATATCCATTACTGTCTGAATCCCCGTCAAATGCTCTGGCAGTGTCTTTGATCAGTGTATGGAAGAACACGTGCGTGATCTGCTCCAGCGGATATTCTGTACAGGTGGCTTTCGTATTTTCGTAATCCAAAACTGCACTCTGCATATCCGTATTACTTTCGTAATCCGGCTGACTCTTAAGCAGTTCTATGGCACCATCATAATCATACTGTACAGCCATAAGCGCTGCCTGCTCCATAGGATTTTCCTGTTTCTCATCTGCCTCTTCTGTATCTTCGTTGTCAGTCTGCTCTCCCTCATTCAGACCATCATCCTGCTGTGTATCTTCTGTACTTTTCTCTGTATCAGCATCCTGTTCATCAATTGTCTGCTGTTTCTGTTTTTTTCTCAGTTTCCGCATTTTCAGCTCTGGAACTCAGAAATGGAATATCCTGTTCAAACGGAATGAGCCCACATCCGCTTACTCCTAACGAAATACTCAAAATAGCTGCTGTTACACATGCTATCTTTTTTCTCATATATTGTCCCCTTTCAGTTATGCACAGAGATCATACTCACCCCATAGTTGGAACCGGTACCGGTCTGGAAGAATCAAACACAGACTGTGCATCAAACAGATCTGAGAGAAGTTCCGGATTATAGTACATTCTGTATCCGTCCAGATTTCTTCTTCCCTGCCGGAAATAATTACTGCGGATCTGCACAAAATACTGGCTTGAATCCACATTACAGTAATAATTATAGCCCTGGCTCTTAAGATATTCGAACTTCTCCCCCGAATAATCTTCAACACTGGTAAGATCTGCTCCAAATGCAAAAATAATAATATCTGTTCCGCCTATCAGAGGATCAACATTCTCTTTAAACTTCTGTGTATCTGCCTGTAATCTCTCCAGACTGATCTGACTTACATTCTGATGTCCCCATGTGTGGCTTGCAAACAGCCAGCCTTCATCTTTCATAGCCTGCGCTACTCTGGCTGCATTTTCTCTCTCTGTATTCAGATTAAAATCCGGATGCTCATCCAGCCATTTTACTTTATCTGCATCCAGATCATCCGGACGGGTTTCATAACTGCTGTCTGTGCGATAACCAAGAATTCCATTGTAACCGGTAAGGGCAACAATTCCTTTAGCACCTCTGTAAGAAAAATCAGGATGTTCCTCTACAAAACGATCGATCAGAGGAACCATATCATAATCGCCTACGGAAATACTGCCATCATCTTCCACATATTCATTGCGGATTTTTCCTTCCTCATCTACGATAAGTTTGGTTGCAAATCCGTCCCCGTCCATATAATGATAATAACACACATCATCCTGCGAAAGCACAAACGGTACTTTACCCGGAGGAAGGAGAATCTCCCCTGCATTCATATTCCCATTCTCATCCGCTGTCGCCATGTCATAAATGCTGACCATGACATATCCCTTATCATACATGCTCTGAGTAATCTGGTTAAATTCATCAATCGTTGTCATAACCTGATCGTAATCTCCTGACTTGTAATCCCCGTCAAAAGCCTTACCGGTATCTTTGATCAGAATATGATAAAAGACGTGTGTCACCTGGTCTAACGGCCAGGAAACGCAGGATTCCTTCTTTTTCTGATAAACCTTAACCGCATGCTGAAACTTCTCACTTGTCTGATAAGTCTCACTGTTTTGCAGCATACTTATGGCTTTATCATAATCATACTGTTTTGCAGCATACTTTGCCTGCCTGTAAAGAGTTTTGTCCTCTTCACTCAGTCCATCCGTATCCTGAACTTCAGGTGTCACCGCATTCTCAGCTTCTGCCTCTGCATTTGTCTGCTGAGCTGTTTTTTCTTCTTCTGTTTTCCTGTCTGCAGATTTCACCATCTGCGCAATCTTAACCTGCTGCTCACTGACAAAATTCTGCAGTTCTTCCCCGTAAAATCCTATTCCAATCCCAATTGCAGCGGCCGCCACCACCACTATGCAGCCTGCGATACGCAGTCTTTTTTTTCTGCGGCGAAGTTTATTGCGGCGTTCCAGTCTGGCTGCCCTACGGGCTTCATAAGCTTTATTATCATCAAAAAAGAAATCTTCGTCCTCGCTTGCTGCCGGAGGTTCTTCGTTTATCTCTTCTGTATTTGGTTTTTCTGCATTTGGTTCTTCTGCATTTAGTTCTTCTGCATTTGTCTTTTCTGTATTTACTTTTTCCTTATCTGAAAGTCGCTCCTCTTTCTTCTCAGAGTCGGGCTTTAATTCGCTCATGCTTTTCTCCTTTTTATCATATCCGTTTTTTACTCACAAATTATTCTGTCACAAAATAACTCCACAATTCCCGTTACATATATTATAACCACACATCATGATTCCATCCTGTAAAAATGGCTTTAACTGTTCCGCATATTTCCCACTACTGTTCGCTCCGGCAAATATTGTCGCATTACAGTTTTTCTACAATTATAACCTTTCATAATGTAAATTTCTACCGCTTTCCATCCATTAATTCTTTTTTGCAATTGCGTTTTACCTTATTTAATGATAAAATAATTTTTATGCAATGGACTGTCCGTACCAACAGTCCCTGTGAAAACACATACATTAGGGAGGATGCAAATGAGTACAGTAACAATAGTCCTTCTGGTCATTCTTGTTATCCTGATCGCTGCACTGATCGGTTTATATTTCTTCGGAAAAAAAAGCCCAGAAGAAACAGGAAGAACAGCAGGCTCAGATTGAAGCAACTAAACAAACCGTTTCCATGCTGGTTATCGATAAAAAGAGGATGCCACTGAAAGAATCCGGACTTCCTCAGATGGTAATTGAACAGACACCTAACTTATGCGCCGTTCCAAGCTTCCAATCGTTAAAGCTAAAATCGGACCAAAGATTGCGATCATGATCGCAGATGAGAAGGTTTTCGACCTGATCCCGCTTAAGAAAGAAATCAAAGCCGAAGTAAGCGGTCTTTATATTGTAGGCGTAAAAGGAATCCGCGGTTCCCTTCAGACACCGGCTCCCAAAAAGAAAGGTTTCTTTGCAAAATTCAAGAAAGACAAAACTGCCAGATAAATGCAGTCAGACATATAAACTAAAGGTCAGTGAATCGTGTCATCCATACACACAGATCACTGACCTTTTTCTGTTTTGATCAGACAGATATCTGCAGCGAAGCAGAGAACTTACCAGATCTGATCAAATTGTAAAATTCTTACAGTCCTTTGGCTGTGCCTTAATCGCAAGATAACAGTCTGCCACATGCTCCTGGTTCATATCAAGCGCATAATCCACTTTCATGTCAAGACCGCCATCACTCTCCTGCAGATTCAGATTCGTCGCCGCAATCCCCATTTCAATAGTTCCATAGGGAGTGGTATAGTAAGTCATATTCTTCTTACCCTGTTCAAAAACCATATGAACATTGACCACACCTTTCTTGCGGACCTCCATTCCCTTCCGGGAAATTTTTATGTAATTGACGGTAGGTTCTGCAAAATCCTCCATGACTTCCTCATAGCGCAGATAATGACTTCCGTTCCGGAAATAATACTGTCCCGGTACAACAATCTCCAGAGGTTCCTGTTCACCGTCTGCATCCATTGTCTGAAGTCCCCTTACATGAATCAGCACTTCTTTATCCATTCTTCTCATACTCCTGTTTTTATACTGTTCAAAACCTGTTTTTATGTATCTATATTATAACCATTCAGCAATCTGCTGTTTTTAATACTTCTCAATATCTATTTTTTTCGTCATCTCCACATCATATGGAAGAATCGAATTGGCAAATGCCTTAAACTCATCTGCCAGATCACTCACATAGAAGCGATACGGAAATTCATTCTTCTGTGTACCTTCACCGGCAAGTCCTTTTTCCTCCAGAAGCCTTCCCAGCTCCAGTGCGGTTTCATAAGCCGGATTCACCAGACATACTCCGTCTCCCATGATCTTTCTGATGGTGGAACGAAGCAATGGATAATGAGTACATCCCAATATCAGTGTATCCACCTGCTTATCCTGAAGTTCCTTCAGATATCTGGCAGCGACCTCATCAGTCACCGGATCATGAAGCCACCCTTCTTCTACCAGTGGCACAAACAGCGGACATGCTTTGCCGAAAACAGTGATCTCCGGATCCAGATGCTTCAGATACTCTGCATGTATCCCACTTCCTACAGTTCCCACAGTACCAATGATTCCTACCCTCTTATTTCTGGTCTGGGCAGCCGCCACTTTAGCCCCCGGTTCTATCACGCCAATGATGGGAATGTCAAACTCATCCCTCACTGCATCCAGGGCAAAAGCGCTGGCTGTATTACATGCAACCACAATCGCCTTTACCTTCTGCTGCTGAAGAAAACGAATGATCTGCCGGGAATACCGGATGATAGTTTCTTTCGATTTACTTCCGTAAGGCACTCTCGCCGTATCACCAAAATATACGATTTTTTCTGAAGGAAGATTACGCATGATCTCACGCGCAACAGTCAGCCCTCCCACACCGGAATCAAATACTCCTATCGGTGCCTCTCTGTCTATTTTCATTGATTTCTATTCTCCATCTCTATTGATTGTCTCACTATTCTATCACCAATCAAGAGCCTGTGCAAGCCAGAAGGATATCTTTATGTCATCTTTCTGTCCTTTATTTTCCTCAGGGAACTGCGAGAAGCAGAATTTCGGGTACAATGTCCCCCACCATGCAGTAACTGCAGTCTGTTCCTGTCGTCTTTCAGCGATTTTTGCTATCTTCCCGGACATTCCCGGCATTGCTCTCATCATAAGAACACCAACAGCTGCCACGAACAGAACAAACGACAGTTTTCTTCTTAATTTTTTGTTCTTACTCTTTTTATTCATCATTGTCCCTCTCTCCTGTTATATCTTATCAGTTACCATATCTGCCTTTGTTATTTTCCTATATATTTTCTTATTTTATATGGAATTTCCAGGCAGCACTTTAATATTTGGATTATGCCAATATTTTCCTGATTTATACTTCCACTTCCAGACTTCCATTTCTGATCTTCACAATCGGAAGCCGCAGGATTTTATCTTCTTTATATTTTTCATAGAAAAGCTCTCTGAGTGTCACAGCCGTAATATTTCCTCCTGACATTCTGTTTCGGATCAGTCCTGTAATATATTCTCCTGCTGATGAATTATCCTCCCCATGCCAGTTCAGGATCTCCCCTGCGTCCTCCGCCTCAAACACATAAAGATCTTCCCCCACAAAAATCTCCTGTTTCAGATAATCTAGCACCATTCTCCATCTTCCGTCCTCCACCAGTGTTCTCCCCATGACCAGAACCTGCAGATGCCCCATATCAAGAAGTTTTTCCTGTGACTGATCATACATTTTTTCAATCCGGGTGAAATCAGCACCACTGATCTGCAGAACCCGGGAACCGCCATCTTCTTCCTCTTTTCCCTGCCCCCGTACTCTCAGAAAGATCCGGCATCCCATAGGTAAGACAGATTCCTTCTTCTGAGGCATCCACGCCAAGTGCCATAGGATACATTCTCTTCTCTGGTTCCACAGCCGCACCACATCCGCTCATAAAAAGACTGACTGACAAAATCCCGGTCACCACACCGACTACCCTTTTCCTCTGCTTCCTGCGGTGTCCCTTTCCTCTGATAAACATATAAAACTGACAGATAAGAATTCCCGGAACGAAAATATACGCCAGACACCATCCAAAATAATCCAGTATTCCTTTTCCCTCTTCTTCCAGAAGCGAAATCAGGAAAACCAGTGCCGGAAGCCAGAACCTCCCCCTACCAGGATGAGATTTCCCGATAATCTGATTTCCATAATATAGCAGACTCCCTATTGCAAAAAGCAGGCTGTAAAGCAGAAATCCCATCCACAGGATGTCAAATCTGGCCAGTACATTTCCCGGAAGATCTGCGCCTGCCAGCAGAGGCAGGACCGGATAACTTTCCGCCGCTACCCTGTCATATCCCAGAACTGCCGGAAGCAGAAGCTCCATTCCAATAAGAATCCCGCCAAGTGTCAGGATCCCTCCTGCCACCGTCTTTCCCGCACTTCCGTATTTCTCCACATTTCCCAACAGAAATGGCAGCAATGCAACCGGCGAAAAAGCACACAGGGTTCCATAAAAAGACTGACTGACATTTCTCACTGTAAGCTCCTCCCACCGGATTTCTCCCATGAAATATTCCGTTTTTGCCTGTGGCACACAAAGTATCATCATTATCATAATCCCGCCAAGAAGCAGACCACCTGATACTTCCGCCATTCTTCCTCTTCTCTGTACACCTTTGCAGGTTCCGACAGAACATACCAGAACCGCCCAGAATGCGATCCATCGGCCGGATACTCCTGTGATCAGCTTTACAGGAACCAGCCTCCTGAGAAGTGCCAGCAGATATCCCCCCGCCATCAACACATAGATCAGAAAAAAAATCCCGATCAGCCTTCCCGCAAAAGCACCTGCAGACTTTACCGGATCTTCAAATGAAGGTGTCAGCCGTATCAGCCAGATTACATAAAACCCAAGCAATATCAGCGCAAAAATCATTCCCGCCACTGCACTGATTCCGTTCATTCCACCCTTTCCGAAAACGCAGAGCATAAATGGTGCCAGTAATGCCAGTATCATCTGCCTGTACAGCTGCCTGTGGGAAATTCTGTTATTCTCTGCAAATCTCATGAACCGGACTCCTTTCTCTTCAAACGGATCTTCTGCTCCTCTCTTGCATAAAGCGGTCGTAATACCCTCTTGCGCAGTGGAACTCTCAGAACCCCTTCTCCTTTGCTGCCCTTCTGTTCTTTCTTTATAAAAGGAACCAGATAAGGAATACCAAAACTTATCAGGCCTGCCAGGTGCCCTATAACCAGATATACTCCCAGCACGATTCCGTAAATTCCCAGATAACCTCCCAGGATCAGAAAACCATACTTCACCAACCGAAATGCTGCTGCAAACTCTTCATTTGGAACAGTCATAGAGCCAAGCGCAGTCAACGCCACGATCATCACCACGATCGGACTCACAAGATTTGCCTCTACCGCTGCCTGTCCGATCACCAGTCCGCCAACAATGCCAATAGCATTTCCCAGAGATCCCGGAACTCTCACCCCAGCCTCCCGAATCAGTTCAAAAGCCAGTTCCAGAAAAATCAGTTCCACCACACTGGAAAAGGGCACTCCTTCCCTCGCCTCCGCAAAAGACAGTATCAGTGCAGATGGCAGAATCTGTGTATGGAAACGTATCACTGCCAGGTAAAGTCCCGGCAGAACAGTCGCCATGATCACAGCCAGATATCGCAGTATTCTGAGAAAGGAAGCCATCTCGAACCTGTGATACCAGTCCTCGCTGCTCTCCATGAAACTGCTAAAATTTCCCGGAAGGATCAATGCTTCCGGAGAATTATCACACAGAATCACAACCTTACCTTTCAGGATTTCCTGCACAGCACGATCCGGACGTTCCGTTGTCTGATACTGAGGAAAAGGAGAATACCACACATCTTCTGTCAGTTGTTCAAGCATACCGCTGTCAAGGATTCCGTCAATCTGAAATTCTTCCAGCCGTTCCTTCACTTCCTCCAGAAGTCCCTCATGTACCAGGTCATCCATGTATAACACCTGCGTTAAGGTATGAGAGCGCACACCGATTTTATATTCTTCCACCTTGAGTCTGGTATCACGAAGCCTTTTTCTTATCAGTGCACTGTTACTTTTCACACTGTCCGAAAATCCTTCCCTGGAACCCCGCAGCACCTTTTCCGATTCTGCCTCCATCACACCTGTGGATGGATAACCTTTGCTGGAGATTTTCATCGCCTTGTCATATCCATCTATGAAAAACACTGCATTCCCTGCAAGCATGGCATCTATGGACTCGTCAAGATTCTCCAGTTTCTTTACATCTGCGATCCCAAGACTGTTATGCCTGACAAATTCCTGAATATCCTCCGGCGAAATCTCCCAGAAATGATTGATCATCTTTCCAAGAGCAGAATCATCCAGCATCATGTTGGAAACCGCAACTTCTATATAGACCATAAGGCAGTCCACCTTATGTTTATCTCCCAGCCGCATGGGACGGATCAGAATATCACTGCAGTTTTCCAGCCTGCTTCGCAGATATTTCTCATTCTCCCTCAGATTTGCAGATACTTTCCGGGATTCTTCCAGCTTCTTCAATAATTTCCCACCTCGTTTCATACCGGTACATCGTTTTCGATGTACCAGACAGATCTGTTGCCAGTCGGCAATATTCCTAAACTCACTTATACACACATGGATGCGCAAAAAAAGAGAGGCATCCTGCCTCTCTTAGAATTTCCCGATATTCAGATATTATACCATTCTTATCTGTGTCCCCTGGATTTCTCTTTCTCTGCACGCTCACGTTCTGCATCCTCAGCCTCAATAGAACGCATGATAGCCATTCTCTGATTCTCGATATGCTGGAAAGAAAGCTGTTTCGCGCGTTCCACGTCGCGCTCTCTGATCGCCTTTGTCAGTTCCTCATGTTCCTTCACCAGAACATCTCGTGTTTCACCTTCTTTCAGATATTCCACACGATAACGATAAATCTGCTCACGCATATTATTGAGTACCTGGATCAGCCTCTTATTATCAGAAGCCTGATAAATAACCTCATGGAATGCAACGTCAGCCTCCGCAAGCTTAACAAGATTTCCCTCTGCGATCGTATGTTCAAACTCCTTGGCAGCAAGCCAGAGTCTCCTCATTTCTTCTTCAGTCATACGGGCACATGCTTTCTCAATAGCTACATTCTCAAGAGCAATACGAACCTCCAGAACATCATTCAGATCCTTCTCTGTGATATTGGCAACCTGGGCACCACGTCTCGGGATCATCACTACCAGACCTTCCTGCTCCAGCTTACGCATTGCCTCTCTGATAGGAGTTCTGCTCACGCCAAGTCTCTCTGCCAGCGCAATCTCCATCAGTCTCTCACCAGGTTTCAGTTCGCCCTTCAGGATTGCCTGACGCAGCGTATTAAAAACCACATCCCTTAATGGAAGATATTCATTCATATTTACTGAAAAATCACTTGTCATTTGTATTCCCTCCTGCTTTCGTTACTTCTGTGGCAAAAACCGTCTTCGCCAGCCGGCTCTCTCTGAGAACCTCTGCTGCCGCCTCCATCTTCTCACGATCATCAAAAAATTCCGAACACTGTAGGACCACTTCCACTCATCATCGCCTTTAACGCACCATGACTCTCCATCAGTGCTTTGATTTCGCCAATTACAGGATATTTCTCTATAATTCCCGGCTCAAAAACATTTCCCATCTTCTGTGTCATTGCCAGAAGATCTCCACGTTCTATATCTCCTATCATCCCGTCAATATCCGGATGAGAAGAAATCTTATCCAGCTGAAGGCTCTCATAGGCAGCTTTGGTGGAAACATTGATTCCGGGCTTACCGATCAGTACAAAACAGTCCGGCACCTGAGTGATCCTGGTCAGTTTCTCCCCGATCCCCTCTGCCAGGGCAGTTCCTCTCATCACACAGTACGGAACATCTGCCCCGATATTCACAGCACGATCCATCAGCTCCTTCTGGCTCAGTCCCAGTTTAAAAAGCCGGTTGATCCCCACCAGTGCAGCTGCCGCATCCGAGCTTCCGCCTGCCATACCTGCTGCCACAGGAATAAATTTCTCAAGATGGATATCCACACCACCCTTAACCTGAAATTCATCCATCAGAAGCTTCGCCGCCTTATACACCAGATTTCGTTCATCATTCGGAATATAGGAATAATTGACAGACAGGGAAATCCCCGGCTTCCTCACCCTCTTCATCTCCAGAACATCATACATCTGTATCGTCTGCATGATCATCCGGACTTCATGATAGCCATCCTCTCTCTTTCTGAGAATATCCAGTCCCAGATTTATCTTCGCCAATGCACGTAAACGCATAAAATCCTCCGTTTCCAACAATATCATCCGTATATAACTGTACTTTCGCAATTATATTTGTACTTTGTATACAATAAAACTCTTTGCGCATATTTTAAATCATTTTTTTTTAGTTTTCAATATAGGAGTTTTCATTTTTTCCGGAAATTTTTTTCATTATCATCCCTGCCTGACAAGAATTAACGACTGCCCCGGCTTTACCTCTTTTTCCGTAAGACTGTTCACACCCGAAATCTCATCCACAGTTGTATAAAATTTCTTTGCAATATCCCACAGGGTATCTCCGGCCTTTACAATATAGACCGTAATTCCCGGCATACTTTCCAGTTTCTTACGATCCAGCGGCTGTTCTTCCACAGATTCAATAAGCTGCTCTTCCCACTGTCTGAACACAAGCACATTCAGTCCCACCGCCGCCTTGACTTCAATCTCATCCCCATCTGCCATTGCAGTGGAAAGCTGTTCAAGGTCAGCCTGAAGTAAATATGTGCAATCCTTCCCGATCTCTTCTGCCTCGATCAGATGGGTAAACGGAAGCATGGCATCCATAGAATAAAACGGCATTTCATCATTTCCAATAATATACAGGATCTTGAGTGCCACAATTCCTTCTGCCACAATTCCCTTATCCGTAATCCTGGTCTTATCTACTTTTACCTTACCGCTGCTGTGGCAAAGCTGCAAAACTTTTCCCTGACTCTCCTTAACTTCTATCCGGTCTGTCAGATGACACCTGGAAAAATTCCGTACCAGAAGACTTTCCAACATTTCCTTTTTTCCGATGAAGAACACATTCTTTGTGTGGGCTGTATGCATCAAGAAGAAGTTCATGCTCCTCTTCCCTGTACATTTTCATATTTAATTCCAGTACCACATCCACCTGCAGGATACGTTCTTCACCATCCGGATCAGGCTTTACCTCTATCCCCTGATGAAGAAGAGACACCTCAATATGTGGGATCAGATCTTCCATACAGCCACTGCATTCCATCTCATTGGAAAAAGGCATGGTATACTCCAGCCACTGAGGTGGATTCTCCTCTTCATACCCTGTATACAGAAGAAAAACTGCAAGCTCTCCTTTCACCCGGAGTTTGTTCTCTCCCGGCCGCAGGTCCAGATTCCTCGGTTCAGCCATATACCACAGAAGGTTTTCTACATTCGGTCTGTTTGACGCAAGAGTAATATCATCCTTAATGCGCAGAGTATCTTTTTTATGTACACGAAGACTCATAAGCCGGACTTTCTCCGTTTTCACAGAGACTTCCTGATCCTCTGCGGAAACCGGAAGTTCAACGACTGCCAGTTCATCTACCACTGCATAAAAAGTTACAATTGCTTTAATATTCAGTTTTCTGGAATGGATCATATGAACACTGAGATCCTCAATCTCCCATTTCAGACACAGCTTATCTCCCCCTTCGATTCCCTCCAGATTAATCATCTCATCCAGCGGAAGCTTCGCAGAAAGGCTGTAAATCCTGCCCTCTTTTTCCCCCACATAAAGCAAATCTGCATTTAATGTCCCTTTAAGAAGCGCTCTTCCTTCACTCAGCCTCACTTCCTCCATGGAAACATCCGCTTTGCTCTGCACCAGTCTCCCGATATCCGGTTTCACATCGGGCACATTATAGTCCTCGTCAAAAGTCGCCTGCGCTGCCGCTTTATTTTTGATCCGCAGCATCTGAATACTTTCTTTTTTTAATTCCAACCTGCTTCCTTCCTTTCTCTGTTTACTTTATGATAAAGCCCAAAAATTCTATCGGTTTCTCTGTTTTTCTGATTTTCAGGACAATACAGGGATAAGATGGTTCACTGCCTGCATCCGCTTTCTCCGGACCTATCAGCCTTGTCTTGCAGAATACTGCGTTCTCTGATTCGGAAACCTCCTCCACCTGAATACTGTACCCTCCTGTAAGCTGCTCTCCATATCCCTTCATCAGATACCTTATATCTCCCACCTGATAGGTCATCTGAAATACTTTCTTTTTCTTCTGTTCCATCAGTTCTGAAATCTCTTCCGGAATTTCCTCCTGCTTTACGATCGTATATTCCAGAGGTGTACGTTCGCCCTCCTCAATCCTGATAAACTGACAGCCCGCCGGCAAAAGAGCCAACAGCAACACACAGAGCAGTCCTCCTGTCCTTTTGCCCATAATGCACCCCTGCTCATTCTTCGCTAAATATTCTATGCCGGATACAGCCCTGTTATTACCATACTCTATGCTATATATCTGACAGTAACTGCTTTTCTGCAGGAAAGAATCCCGTCCGGAATGATTTATTTAACGCCAAAAAATCGTTATACTATGATTTATTTCTTGCAGGATATCTCATAATTCCTTATAATAACTTCTATACTTATATATGGGCATCAGCATTATATAATGCCCGGAAAGGAATTAACGAATGATACGATTTATCCTTGTCTGTATTGTTGTGATCGGATACCTGATCCTGTCCATCCCCATCCTGCTGGTCGAATGGATCATCGGCAGATTTTCTCCTGAAAAGAAGGATATCAGCTCCCTTAGGATCATCCAGGCAGTATTCCGATTTATCCTTAAGATCACCGGTGCAAAGATTACTGTGATCGGAGAAGAAAATGTGCCAAAGGACACACCTGTACTTTATATCGGCAACCACAGAAGCTACTTCGACATACTTCTTACTTACTCCCGCTGTCCGATCCGTACAGGCTACATTGCCAAAAAAGAGATGGAGAAAATTCCTCTTCTTTCCACATGGATGCGTTATCTCCACTGTCTCTTCCTTGACAGGAAAGACATCAAACAGGGACTCAAAACGATCCTGACCGCAGTAGACAAAGTAAAATCCGGAATTTCCATCTGTATTTTCCCGGAAGGAACCCGAAACAGAAATAAAGATGAGCTGGACATGCTTCCCTTCCATGAAGGAGCTTCAAAATCGCTACCAAGCCAATTGCCCGATCATCCCAATTGCGATCAGCAATTCAGCCAACATTTTCGAGGCACACTTCCCGAAGATATCTCCTGCAAAAGTTGTAGTAGAATACGGTAAGCCAATCTATCCGGATGAACTGAGCAAAGAAGATAAGAGGCATGTCGGAGAATATACGCAAAACGTAATTCGCGAAATGCTTATAAAGAACAAACCACTGACCGAAAAATAATAAGACTATCACCAGTCCGGCAGAGCGTAAAGAACAAAAAATTTACGCTCTGCGGCTGTTATATATCAGAATTTCCATTGTATCTGGACTGATCCGGGAAATACCTTAAGTGACCTGATCATCTTATCAACTGTAAACCTCTTCTCCTCAAAATCAATCTCTCCCCACAGACTTACATTAGATGCTACCTTTTCCATCTGCTCCGGTGTCGCATGATTCTCCGCAAGCACCGATAATTTCTCCAGCTTTAACTGATGCATCTGGTCTATTTCTTCCACTCTCTGATTGATATAATCTGTCAGTGTTTCTCCGGCACCTGCCAGAGAATCCACAAGCAGAGAAATCTCCTTTTCCATTTCCTCAATCTCCCTGTAAATCTGCTTTACCTGCGGATTTTCATTTAACTTCGTATAAGCGGCAGGAGACTGTCCTTCGCGCAGCTTACGTACCATCTCTTTATATACATAATTCTCCACATCTTCAGTATAAACCTTTCCGCACCCCGGGCAAGCTTTGTTGTTTAGACGCTTCGTACATCTCAGGTACTGTTTACCGGACTGTATTTTAATACTCATAAGTGCGTATCCGCAATTGCCACATTTCACTTTCCCTGCCAGCCATGTATTCACAGCTTTCCTATTGGCCTGAATCGTTTTATTTCTCATAAGCTTGATCCTGCAGTTCAGCCACTGCTCCGAAGACACAAGCCCTTCATGAGGTGCCACCACCAGCATATGACCCTTAAGATTCTGCAGCTTATCTGCCTGCGCATCCCGCCCCTGATAAAGATAACATCCATGAATCCCGTCAAACTGCTCCGGACTGCTTACTATATTGGTTCCATGGCTCCTGAAAAAACGATACACATCCATATCAGCCCGCACATATACCGGATTTCTCAAAAGCTGGGCCAGCATGGAACGTATCAGTTCCTTTCCGTAGAACTGCACTCCCTTTTCCGCATAATATCTGGTGATATCCCCATAAGAAGTGTCCGGTTGTTCGTACATATCAAAAATTTCCCGCACAATTGCCGCTTCCCCGGGTTCTTCCACAAGCTTCTTTGTATGGATTCCCTCCATCAGGATCTCCTCAAGCCGATAACCATAAGGAGGCTTGCCGCCCATGCGAAAACCTTTCTGACTTCTGGAATAATATGCGTCGCTGACACGCTTCTGAATAGTCTCACGTTCCAGCTGCGCAAACACAATGCAGATATTTAACATTGCCTCTATCTATAAAGGTGTGGTTAATTCTGATTCTTTCTCCGTCCACGACTTTGATATCCTGACTCTGTATCCACTGGATTTTGAAGAATTTCTGTGGGCCAATGCTGAGTTTGCCCTTACAAGAGAAATCCGCAATCATTTCTCCGATTTCAGCCCAATGGGAAAGAAACTCCACGAAAAAGCCCTGTCACAGTTCCGTCTCTATCTGATCATCGGCGGAATGCCTGCTGCCATTATGGAATACAAAAAAGAAAAGAAGCTCCTGCTGGTACCTGACACCTAGCAAAAGCTCCTTACATCTGTATCCTGTTGACACCGGATTATGCTCATGCATACTGAAAATCCCTGCCTTCCAGCTTCTGTCAGGAGAAGAAACCACCGCCGGTACAGCCTGTATCGAAACCTTTCTGGCACAGCACTTTATCCGGAATGGCTATGCCCTCTCCTACTGGTCCAGCGGCAACCAGGCGGAAGTTCCCTTTTTACTGTCCAAAAACAGTCATTTTATTGCCATAGACTACCGCACCGCACCACATCAGAAGTGCAGGAACCTTATGCAGCTGAATAAATCTTCCCTCTCTCCTGCACCCACACAAATGTATTTAATCTCTGCCGAAGACTTCAGGCAAAAAGAAGCTTATCGAATCGTGCCTTTATATGCGGTATTTTGCATATAGAACGTGGCAGATACAACAGGCAAAAGCAGACTCCGGCCGGTAGTTCTTCTCGCTTTCACATCTTCGGAAACGAAGAAAAAACATCTTCAGCCATATCTCTCTGATATGGCTGAAAACTTTTTACGCATTGTTAAGGCTCTTCCTGATAGAGTTTTCCATTTACCAGTATTTTTTTACATAATTAACAGCCTCTTCCTGTGACAGGGAAAATTCATTCATGATGTTTCTGACTGTATCTGTCTCACTGATATTAAAATTCCTGCAGGTCCTTACAGTCGCACGAATGCCTTCTTTTCTTCCTTCCTCGACACCTTCCTGCCTTAACTCTTCCAATGCATTACACATATTAATCTGCCCTCCTTTCTGCTCCAATTCCAAAGCATGATCGATCAGCTTCTGTGATTCTGTAATGGCTCCTATCACAAGTCCAAGATCTGCCGGAATATTATGATCCCTGTAAACTTCATTGATC
>ENA-OQAY01000239-OQAY01000239.1-human-gut-metagenome-genome-assembly--contig:-NODE-239-length-15746-cov-1.064729_pt1 | contig 15746 bp, 16 predicted proteins | sample MGYA00242740_ERZ504537 | MGnify/ENA primary metagenome ERZ504537 (study PRJEB26092, sample SAMD00036272) | human gut metagenome | host: Homo sapiens | study: EMG produced TPA metagenomics assembly of... | reverse complement strand
TTTTTGGGCTTGTACCTGTGATTTTTTCAAAAATTTTAGAGGTCAGAGGTACAAAAATGGAAAAGATCCAGAAGAATTATGAGCTGAACGCAGGCGAGAGTTTCCGCCTCGACAAGAACAGTCTCCACGGCGTCACGGCGCAGGGCCGCATCAAGATGAGCCTGCTGCTGGTGCTCGAGTAAAAACATCTGTAGAACGCAGAAGACCGACGGCTTTCCGGGATGGAAGGCTGTCGGTCTTTTTGTTCAAAGCAGGAAAATACTGGAACGGAAAAGGGCGCAATATCCCTTATAAATGGCGTTTCAAAAGCAGAAATTTGGCTCAACGTCCAAAATTAAGGTTTGGATGCTTGACAAAGCGGAGATAGGATAGTACACTCAAAAAGAAAATTGATGCATAGCATCCTCAAGGTGAAAAAGATTCACAGAAGAACGGGCGTCTCCGAACTGAAAACGGAAGGAGGCTAGGGACATGACGCTGTTTTCTTACGAAATTTTCGATGCAGTCGCGCGTCAGGCAGCTTTAACAAAGCGGCCCAGCAGCTGCATCTGACCCCCTCTGCCATCAGCCATGCCATCGCGGTGATGGAGGCTGAGCTTGGCTTTACCTTATTCAACCGCGGCAAAAACGGCGTGACCATGACCAGCTATGGCGCTTCGCTCTACCCGTCCATCCGGGCGGTGCTCAACAGCGACGAGGCCCTGCAGCAGAGCATCGCCCGCCTCAACGGCCTGGAAAAGGGCAAGGTGAAGCTGGGCGCATTCAACTCGGTCTGCGCCGGCCTGCTGCCCCAGATCCTCAAGAGCTTCATGGCAAGCTACCCCCAGATCGAAGTCGAGGTCTATCAGGGTACTTACGACGACGTGAAGGAGTGGCTGCGCACCGGTCAGGTGGACCTGGCCTTCCTGTCCGCCAGCTGCCGCGAAGAGTTCAACCTGACCGAGCTGTTCCGTGAGCCGCTGCTCTGCATCGTGCCGCAGGACTGGCCCGAACCGCCAAACGGCATTATGACGCCGGAGCTGATGAACGGCCAGAGCTTTGTCGTCCAGTGCGACGCCACCGACGCCGAGATGCGCCAGTTCCTCAAGAAATACTCCATCTCCACCGAGCGCCGCTGCCACGTCATCGACGACCAGTCCAACATCGCCATGGTGGAGGCGGGCCTCGGCATCTCCATCATGCCCCGGATGCTGCTGCGCAGCTGCACGGCGGCGGTCAAGATCTACCCCATCGAGCCGGAAGAGTACCGGGTGGTGGGTCTGGCTGTCCAGCGCCCCACGGCGATGGCTCCGGCGGTCGAGCAGATGTTCCACCACATCGTGGACTTCTGCCGCCAGATGGACCCGCAGCTTCTCTGAGAATACGAAATGACCGGGCCGCATCGCTGCGGCCCGGTTTTTACATCCCCGATCGGCAGAGTTGATGATTGAATCCGCTGGAAAAATACGGTATACTATAGCAAATCACCTATACGATAGAAATGTCAGAGGTTTATGAAAGCAGCAAGGGGGAAAGACCATGAAACGACGTGATTTCTGTAAAGCGCTGGTTTGCAGTGCAGCTCTTGCGCCCGGGCTGGCACTGCCCCGGGCTGAGGCAGCGGCAAAAAGCCAGACGGTGGGCCGGGCAGTCCCGGCGGGCAATTATACAATGTCCTTCCGCAGCGAGCTGAGCCAGATGGACATCGAGCACGAATATTACTACAGCGACAGTTTTTTGCGCACAGCTCCATCCAGTACGACCACCAGCTGGCGCTGGCGACGCTGGGCATGGTGACGGCTGCTTTCAATACATGGACCAGCGATGCGAAATACTGGGTCAACGGGGATGTGGGCCGCGAGGACAGCCTCGATGCAGCCTATACCAAGCTGGGCTTCGGCGACGTGAAATACCGCTATTATGATGTCGATGTGGGCAAGGCGGGCGACTTCGTGGGCTGGTCCACGGCCCGCAAGACCATCACCCTGAACAGCAAGCGCACCACCATCGTGGCGCTCATCCTGCGCGGCGGCGGCTACGGCGGCGAGTGGGTGAGCAATCTGCACACCGGCGCGGGCCACGCCCACAGCGGCTTCATCATCCCGGTGCATGAGGTGTTTGCCGATTTGAAGAACTATCTGGCGGCAGCTCAGCAAAAGGGAGAGCTGGGCGTCGTCAAGCTCTGGATGGGCGGCTACAGCCGCGGTGCGGCGGTGGCGAACCTTCTGGCTGCCCGGGTCAACAGAGAGCTGTCCGGACTGGAACGGGAGAATGTCTTCGTCTACACCTTTGCGACACCGGTGGCCCTCGGCCCGCAGGACTACCCCGACTTGCAGCAGGACTACGACAACAACCACAACGCTGACGGCAGCCTGAAAGAGAGCTGGGGCGAGAGCAACATCTTCAACATCATCTCCAGCGGCGACATCGTGCCGCATCTTCTGCCCGAGGAGTGGGGCTTCCACCGGAACGGCAACGACCGCTTCCTTCCCTCCACCCGGAACGAGGAAGAGCTGGAAGACCTGAACGAGATGGGCAAGAATGATTTCGGCCCGACGCCGCTGGACTTCAGCTGGCTGGCCACCGACAAAGAGACGGACGAAGTCATGCTCCGCATGGAGGAGTACTTCATCTCCCGCGAGAACTACCATGAGAAGTACGAAGCCGCCCTGATGGACATGATACAGTGCGCCTTCATCCGCTCGGAGAAGGAGGTCACGCAGAACAAAGTTCTGGACGACGGCGAGGTCATCCAGCGGCTGCGCACCCTCACCCATCTGAAGAATATGGATTATTGGAAGATCTCCCGTGCCGTCTGGGCGGCATCCACCATGAGCCGTGCCGTGCTCAAGCGGGTCGATGCGGAGAATATCCCCATCCGTGCGCAGCAGATCGTCGTGCCGATCCTGGCGGTGGGCCTTTGCTATGGCCTCGAGAGCGAGGCTGTGAGCCTCATTGCAAAGTACATCCTGATGTTCGTGTCGATGAGGAGCGCGCCCGACGACGCCATCCGGGCGGCGTTCTGCCACCACTGCGAGAATTACATTGCTCTGATGGAATATTACGCCCCCTCCGAGCACTGCATGGAAGCCACCACCCGCACCTGAAAACCAAAAATTCGGAGACAGCAGACCGCTGCCGGAGTCGAAAGACCCCGGCGGCGGTTTTTTCATGCGTAAAATTTTTTGCGCTGGCACGCAATGACATCCTTCGTGTCCGGTAAACGGTATCCTGATAACGCAAAGGGCGGCATCCCCGCCGGGAGCGAGAATGAAGGAGGGCTGTTGTATGCGGGATCGACTGGAACGGAGGCGGCTGACACTGCGCGCCGCAGCACTGTGCATCGTGCTGGTACTGCTGTGCGGCTGTCTGCTGCCCGCATTTGCCGAAGGGCCGGAGCGGACGGACAGCGTGCCGGACCAGACATGGGACGAGGAAATAGAGGACGAGCCTGCCTGGGACGACGAAGGGACGGCGGTCCGCTTCGTGCCGGATGAAGGACCGCTCTGGCCGGAAGCGGACAGCGAGTGCAGCCTCTACGCCTCTTTCACCGACGATGAGGCCCAGCAGGAGGAGCCCGTTTCAGACGAGGAGGAAGACGTCGCCGTTCTGCCGGAGCTGTGGGAAGAACGGCCCGTTGCCGAGGAGAAAACGCCTCTGGATGAGGCAGAGCAGCCCGAAAAAGGCAGATCCCCTGAGGAGGATGCCGACTTGGCCGACGACAGCGTAGACGGGGACAAAAATGCCCTGCCTGCGGACGAACTTGATGAGGATGCACCGGGCTGGGGGGATCAGACTCAGGAGGAATCGGCGGCGGTCTTCCTGCTCAAGACCCCCACCAGCCTGCCCGGCAGCAATGACCCCAGCCAGTGGGCGCCGGACAACAGCGAGTGCAAGTGGGTCGGTAAGGTGAAGACCTACGGCGCGGCATGGGAAGATAACGGCAAGAACATCCTGACAGATGTGTCAGACTATGTTGTATCGTGGCCGGGCGGCGCGACTGGCGACGCATGGTCGCTGAAACCGGGCGATGACTACTGGGACGAGGTCGTCGATGAGATATGGGACGAGTATAAGGACACCATCGAGAAGCAGACCGGCATCACGGGGCTGACGCAGGACGATCTGGAGAGCATCGTGGTGACGCCGTACAAGATCTCGCGCAGCAACGGGACAAAACCGGATAAGCACATCGACTGCATCATCAGCGTCAAAAGCAGGAAAAACTTCACGGCCCGGTTCAACGTCCGCGCCCCGGGCGAGGACGACTACAGCATCCGGGAAAGCCGCGAGTACCAGGGCGGCGAGCGGGTGGAAGAGACGACGGCGGACATCGAAAAAGAGCTCGACATCGGCGGTGCGCGCTACGTCTTCGACGGCTGGTACAAAGAGCTCCCCGGTCCGGTGACGGATGAGCCGGACCCGAAGGAAAAAGTATCGCAGGACGAGTGGGAAGAGGGCTACGAGCCCACCGACGAAGAGCTGGAGAACGGCGTCGTCAATTTCTATGCCCACTACGTTCTGGCCGATATAGACCCGGACACCGGCGTGGAGACAGGCTTCTTCGGGCTGCCGCTGATGCTGTGTGCCGGTGCGGCCGTTCTGGGCTGCAAAAACAGAAAGAAGGAGGAAGATAAGTGAAGGAACCAAACGAGGCGTTTGCCCCGGAGGCCCCGCCCGGGACGCCGGAAGCGGACCTGTCTGGACCGGCGAAGCCGGAAAAAAGCCCCCTGCTGCGGGAAGTGCGCAGTCTGGCGGTGCGGCTGGCGGTGTTCGCCGCCCTGCTCTGGGTGCTTCTGACGCAGGTGTATCTGGTGACGCAGGCGTCCGGCAGCGAAATGTTCCCCGCCGTGAAGGACGGCGACCTCGTGCTGGGCATCCGGCTGGAAAAAGCCTATGCCAAGAATGATGTCGTGGTATATGAGCGTTCGGGAAGGCTGCGGGTGGGCCGCGTACTGGCCCGGGGCGGGGACATCGTGACCCTGAGCGAGAGCGGCGTTGTGGAGGTCAACGGCTCGGCACAGGGCGGCGGCATCCTCTACCCCACCTACCCCAAATCTCTGCTCAGCTACCCCTACGCTGTGCCGGAGGACAGCGTCTTCATTCTGGGCGATTGCCGCACACAGGCCGAGGACAGCCGTGACTTCGGCCCGGTGCAGTGCAGTGCGGTCAAGGCAAAAGTCATCACCCTCATCCGGCGGCGGGGGCTCTGAGCTGCCAAAAACCATACAAGACAAGATAGGAGGAACTCTAGGATGAAACAGAACAAGGCAGAAAAGCTTCTCGCAGGGGTGCTTTCCATCTCTCTGGCCATGGGTGTCAGCGTCATGCCAGCCTTTGCGGCACAGGTGCAAGGCCCTCCGTATGAGGATATGTCTTCACCCTGACGGGTGCTGCGGGCGTCGGGCTGCTGCTGACCCTGCGCCGCCGCCATCAGAAGTAAGCGCGGAGGAAATAAGGCAAGGGAGGTGAGGAACATCCGGTGGCAGAAGATGGCCCTGCGGGCGGCGAACGGCCTGCTGGACGGGGTGACGGCCCTGCTGGTGCTGCTGGCGGTGGTCTGGTCGGGCTATGCGCTGTGGGACAACAGCCGGGTGTACGCCGCTGCCGACAATGTGCAGGCCGGGCTGTTGGCCTTCAAGCCCCAGCCGCAGGAGGACAACAGCCTCTCCTTCGGCCAGCTGCGGGACATCAACCCCGATGTCTGCGGGTGGCTGACGCTGGACGGCACGGCCATCGACTACCCGGTGGTGCAGGGCGAGAGCAATTTCACCTATCTGAACACCGACGTCTACGGCAGCTTTGCGCTGGCGGGAAGCATCTTTCTGGATGTTGACTGCGACGCGGACTTCAGCGGGCGGTATTCCCTGCTCTACGGCCACCATATGGAGAACGGGCGGATGTTTGGCGACCTCGACAAATACAAGGACGGAGCATTCTTCCGCCAGAACACCACCGGCACCCTGACGCTGCCCGGCGGGAGCTATCGGCTGGAAGTGCTGGCCTGCCTTGTGGTGCCTGCGTCGGAACAGGCCATCTTTGCCCCGGGCAAGTGGCGCTCGGACGCAGGCGGGCTGCTCCCCTTTGTGGAGGAGAATGCCCTTCAGATGGATGCACAGGCGCTCCGTGCGCTGGAAGAGGAGCCGGAAGGAGCGCAGTTCCTGGCGATGGCTACCTGCTCGGGGGAGTACACCGACGCGCGGACGGTGGTGCTGGCCCGGATGGAACCAATGTCAGACCTGCAAAACGGAAAGGAGGAGAGCTTATCATGAGAAGGCTCCCGAAAATGGCAGCGGCCCTGCTGGCAGCAGCGCTTGCGGTAAGCGCTGCCCTGCCCGCCCTGGCCGCAGACCAGCGGGCGGAGCTGGAACTGGAGGCGTCCGTCCGCTGCACCGGAGAGGCAGCTGACGAGACGCTGACGGTGCGGCTGACCGCGTTGGACGGCGCGCCGATGCCGGAAGGCTGTGACGACGAGGCTGAGCTGGATTTTCCGGCCCGGGACTGCCGCGCCGCCGACGACAAGACCCTGACGAAGACTTTTGATGCCATCGTCTACACCGCGCCCGGCATATACGAGTATACGGTCACTCAGGACGCAGGCGGACGGAAACGGGCCGACTACGACGACACCGTCTTTTACCTGAAAGTCATGGTGGCGTGGGACACCGACGGTGAGCTGAAAGGACACGTGTCTGTCCGGCGGGATGGGGACGACGGGGCAAAGACGGAACTGCTCTTCAAGAACAGCTACCGCAGCACCGACCCCCTTCCCCCGCCGGTGACGCCGCCCTATGTGCCGGATAAGCCGACGCCGACCCCGAAGCCGGTGGAGCAGCCGGGCGAGATCACGGTCATCCGCCCGCCGACACCCTCGGCAGAGATGCCGGATGAAGTCATCCCGGCTGCGGAGCCGGAACCGGTGGGGTCCCTCATCCAGACCGGCCAGCTGCTCTGGCCCGTGCCGGTGCTGGCAGGCGGGGGCATCGCCCTCGTGGCGGCTGGCCTCTGGCTGAGCCGGAAGCGCAGGCACGATGCGTAGGCTGGTGATGGAGCGGCTCTGCCTGCTGCTGGGCAGTGTTTTGGTGCTGGCAGCGGTCTGTCTCTACGTCTACGACCGGCTCGAGGATGCAAGGGCGGGCGCTCAGGCCGCTTCGGCGGTGAGCCAGCTGCGCCAGAGCCAGAGCATCGCGGCAGTGTCGGAGACAGAACGGCCCGCAGACAGTGCGGAAAGCCTGCCCACGGAAGATGCAGAGTCCGGGCCGGAATCGGCTTCGGAAACCCCGGCGTCAAGCGTCGAGCGGGAGTATCTGGGGGTGCTGACCATCCCGGCTTTGGGCTTGGAGCTGCCGGTGCAGACCGAGTGGAGCAAGGCAAACCTCAAGGTCTCGCCCTGCCGTCAATGCGGCAGTACGGCGGGCGGAGACCTTGTCATCGCGGCCCACAACTACAAGTCCCATTTCGGGCGGCTGAGCAGCCTTTCGGAAGGCGACGAGGTGCGTTTCACTTCACAGGACGGCGCTGAGGCAGTGTACACTGTGGAGCGGACTGCGCAGGTCTCGCCCGAAGAACCCGAAGCCCTGCGGGAGGGCGGCTGTCCCCTCGTGCTCTACACCTGCACCCCCGGCGGAAAAGCGAGGGTAGTGGTGTACTGCCGGAGAGAAAATGCAGCATGAAAAAACAGGAGCGGAAAGCCGCAGGCTTTCCGCTCCTGTTTTTGGTCGTTGTTTAATCTACACAGAAATAGAAATTCTCGGGAACAGGGAAAGACTCTTCGGCGGAGCTGACGCTTACGCGGTAGAGGTAACCTTTACGGAGGTGATAGATCGCAGAAGTGTCGGTATATTCAAGATCGGGCCCGAAGGGGTCGTAATCGTCCTCAATGTCAATGAGGGTATTGGGGTCCTGACCGGCTTCCACTACGGCTTTTACATCTGCAATGGTCTTGCCCTTATAAAGGTCCATGTCATAACTCCAGGAAGGAGTAGTGACGACGGTGCCTTCGGGAACATGGAATACAAAATAACTCTCGTTCGTGCGGGCTGTGTCGCCGTAAGGAACGCTTACAGTGATCTGTTCCACACTGTTCAGCGGCTGAGAGAGGGTATAGGTGCCATCGGTGATCCAATCAGAAGTAAAGGCACCATAAAGAGACCACATATCCTTTGATACACCGATGACCTCATCCTTTTCTACAGTATAAGCCCGGATAGAAGTGGAGCCGATCTGATATTCGACGGTCACAGCCAGATCTTTCTTTTTCTGTGCGCCATCGACAGTGGTAACAGTGGAACGCTTTTCTTCATACTTTACGGGAGCTGCTGCGGCACTGGCACTTAAAGTGACCGCGCTCAGAATCAGTGAGGCAGCTGCCAGAACGGCGAATCTTTTTAGAAAATGCGGACAGGGCTTCATATTCTTTCCTCCTGTATTACATGATGCAATAAATTGAATCTGACTCGATTATAGGCGTCGAAGAAAAAAACATCAAGAGAGAAATACGATTTTGGAAGAAAAGACAAAATGTCGGCAGCTTTATTGTGCAGCTGCATCTTCGGTATCGGTCATGATGAACCAGAACACGGTGCCTTTGCCCACAGTGCTGTGGACGCCGAAGCGGAAACCGTGCTGCTGGAAGATGGCTTTGGTGATGGAGAGGCCGAGGCCGGTCCCCTGCTTGCCTGCGTCGGAGCGGGAGCGGTAGTAGCGGTCGAAGATATAGGGCAGGTCCTCGGCAGAGATGCCGGGGCCGTGGTCTTCCACCTCCACCCGGACGCCCTCGGGGCAGCGCAGCGCCCGCAGCACGAAGATGCCGTCTTCGCCGATGTGGTGCATGGCGTTGCCCAAAAGGTTATGCAGAGCGCGCTGCATCATGTCGGGGTCGGCACAGACCGGCAGCTCTTCGTCGGGGATCTCCAGCTTGAGCTGCCAGCCGTTCTGGGCGCAGACGGCGTCGTAACGCTCGCTGACTTCATCGCAGAGCTGGCCCATGTCGAAGTGGACCTTCTCACACTTGAGTGCGCCGCTCGTGACCTTGCTCAGCTCCATGACGCTGGAAACAAGGGCCGTCAGGCGGTCGGTCTCGTCCACGATGATGTTCATCTGCTCGTCGCGGTGCTTCTTGTCGTCGCCGGTCAGATCGCGCACCGTCTCGGCATAGCCCTTGATGAGGGTGAGCGGGGTGCGCAGGTCGTGGGAGACATTGGCCAGCAGGTCGCGCTGCATCTGGGAGGCGTGCTGGACCTCTTTTGCCATGTGGTTGAACTCCTGAGCCAGGTCGCCCAGCTCGTCGTTCCGCACCGAGTCCACATGGACGGCGTAGTTGCCCTGCGCCACCTGCCGCGCAGCCCCGGAGAGAGCCCGCAGAGGCTTTGTGAACCACTCGCTGAACAGCCATGCCGCCGACATCGAGAAGGCGAAAATGAGGGCCGCAGCCAGCGGCAGGACGGTGCTGAGCACCTTGCCGGCCTCGGCCACATGCATCAGGCTGGTAGTCACCAGCACAGTGTAATTTCCGTCGGAGGTCATCCGGCCCACCATCAGCTGGACGGAGCCGGAGGGCGTGGGCGGGTTGATCTTCCGCACCACTGTGCCGCCGCTCTCCCGGCAGAGCTGCCGCATGGCGCGGGCCGTGGTGTAGGCGGTCTGTTCATCGGCAGTGTCGGTGGGGCGGGTGCGGTGAAGGTTGCAGTAGGACAGGTTATCCACCTTGAAGATCTGCCGCAGGGTGGTGTCGGAGATGTCGATGCAGAAGCTGCTCATCCCGCCCAGCTCGAAGATGTCGTCCCGCAGCGCGTTGAAGAAGGTGTTGTTGACGTACAGCCGGCTGCCGAAGGCCCAGTAGGAGAGGGTCTCGCCCTTCCCGATGGCCTCGTCCATCCGGGCCACGATGGCATCAGCCTGCTCGGTGAGCTGCTTCTGGATATGGGTGGTGTAGAGGGGTTCCAGCAGCTGGGTGCTCAGAAACCAGAACAGCCCCACCAGCAAAAGGCAGATGAAGCACAGAAAGCCCATGAGCTGGCCCCGGATGCCGATGGTGCGCCGTGTTTTGCTCGTTTGCCGCATGAAGAGCAGAGCCTCCGCTTAACGCGCCGCGTCGGGGTCGAACTTGTAGCCGATGCCCCAGACAGTGGCGATGTAGCCGCGGCACTTGCCAGATGGCCGCGCAGCATCTTGACGTGGGTGTCCACGGTGCGGTCCTCGCCGAAGTAGTCGTAGTTCCACACCTTCTGCAGGATCTTCTCGCGGCTGAGGGCGATGCCCTTGTTGGAGGCCAGGAAGACCAGCAGGTCGAACTCCTTGGGCGTGAGGCTCACTTCCTCGCCCGACACCTTGACGGTGTGGCTGGCCGTGTCGATGGACAGCTCCCCGAAGGTCATGGTGCTGTCGGAAGCCTCGGTGCGGGGCATGGTGCGGTTGAGCACAGCCTTGACACGGGCCACCAGCTCCCGGGGGGGAGAAGGGTTTGACCACATAGTCGTCAGCGCCGCCCTCGAGGCCGGCCAGCTTGTCGTACTCCTCGCCGCGGGCCGTCAGGATGATGACGGGGGTGTTGGATGCGGCGGGTGCGCATCTCCCGCAGGCAGGTCATGCCGTCCATGAAGGGCATCATCAGATCGAGGATGACCAGATCGTAGCCGCCGCCGGTGAGCAGCGACAGGGCGGCGGAGCCGTCCCCTGCCTCCTCGCAGGTGTAGCCCGAATACTGTAAATTCTCCCGGATGAGCTCCCGGATACGGGGCTCGTCGTCAACGATAAGAATTTTTGCCATAAGGCATTCCTCCTAAAAGCTTCTATCTCCCAAGCGCCGGAGGCTGCTCAGAGCCAGCCCGGCGGAACTGTATACTGCGTTTAAGTATATCATACCCTATCAATTAGGAATTTTTGTGAAGTTTGAGTAGATTTTTTGGGAAAACATCCCAGTGGGTGCGTTTCGTGTCTGCCCTGATTATAAAGGGCCGCTTCGGGGGCTGTCAAGTTTGGCCTCATCTTGCGCAGAAAAGCCGAAGTGTGCTATACTACAATGATAAAAGACTTCCCCGAAATCTGACAAATACAAAGGAAAAATTGTTCATGCGCATTGGATTCGTAGAGCTGGTACTGCTCCTCTTCATTGCATCCATCACGGTGGGGCCGAACGTGGCCCTCTTTGTGGACCGGTGGCTCCGCCGCGCCCAGCGTACGTCTGCCGCCGCTGCCCGCCGGAAAGCCCAGCTGGAAGCACAGGCCGCCATCGAGCGGGAAGCCCTGATGACCCGCTTCCGGGTGGCCAGCAACATCTTTGCCCTGCTGATGCTGGCGGCGCTGGCGTACGGCCTGCTGCTGCGGCCCATCGACACGCCGCCGAAAGTCTACACCGCCCCGGATGTGCGGCAGGACACCGGTGCCGCGCAGACGGCCCTCTCCGCCGACAGCAAGGACAGCTGGAAGCTGGGCGGCTATCTGGGCGTGGACTGCGTCCGCACCCGGGACGGACTTGTCTATGCTGCTGCCTACAACGGTGCAGCCATGAAAAAGCGTCAGAGCGACCTTGTCCGCACCGACGGCGGACACTATGCGGCCATCCTGTCGGTGGAGGGCGAGTTGACCAGCTTTGCCTTCGACGCCGACGGAGACTTGTGGCTGACGGTGGTGACGCCCTCCGGCGGGGCGCTCTGCCGCGCCCGGCATGACAGCTGGGGAACCTCAGTGGAACAGGTGGTGACCCAAATCGACGGCGCACCGCTGGGTGTGCTGTCGGCGGTGGAGACCGGCCCGGACGGGAAGGTCTATTTCGCCGTGTCCACCGAAGCCGCTGCGAAAAACGGGCTGGAAAGCGCTCTCCGCACCGAGCTCATTGCCCACACCGGCACGGGCTGCGTCTATGTGTATGACCCGTCGGCCCGGACGGTGGAACAGGTGCTGGGCGGCGTGGCCGGTGCGGCTGGTCTGGCCCTCTCGGAGGATGACCGAACGCTGTACGTTTCCGATCTCGGGAACCGCTGCGTCTGGGCTGTGGACGCCGACGCCCGGGAGCTGACCGCCGGCGGCAAAAACTGCGGGAGCTTTGTGTCCGGCCTGCCGGGATACCCCGGCGCATTGGCGCTGGACGAGGACGGCATCCTCTATATCAGCTACCGCTGGACCCGCAGCGGCTGGCTGGAAAAGCACGCGGACAGCACCCTTCTGCGGGGCATCGCCCTGCGGGCCGGTGAGAACATCCAGAAGAAGCTGTTCAAGCTGCCTGCGGACGCCCCCTGCGCCGAGGCTGTGGACACCGCCGACGGAAGCTGGAAGCAGACATTCTCGGGCAGAGAGCTGGACGGCTGCACGGCGGTGTGCCCGGCGGGAAGCAAAGTGTATTTCGGCGCGGCAGGCTCTGCCAGCTGCTGTCTGCAAGAGTATAAAACGAGGTGTTTTTTATGACGGAAGAGTTCAAAAAGCAGATCGAGACCGAAGCGCGGCAGGCTGTGATGGAGCTGCTGGCCCAGGCAAAACTGAAAAAGGGCAACGTCTTTGTGGTGGGCTGCTCGTCCAGCGAGATCGTCGGCGGCCACATCGGCAAGGACTCGAGCCTTGAGGCTGCACAGGCTGTCTACGCCGGCGTCGCACCGGTGCTGGCCGAAAACGGTATCTGGCTGGCCGCACAGTGCTGTGAGCACCTCAACCGGGCCATCATTATTGAGCGGGAAGCCGCTGAGAAATACGGCTGGGAGGAAGTCTGCGTCGTGCCGCGTCCCCATGCGGGCGGCAGCTGGGCCACTACCTGCTGGAAGCAGTTCAAAGACCCCATCGCGGTAGAAGAGATCCGCGCCCACGCAGGCATCGACATCGGAGGCACCCTCATCGGAATGCATCTGCGCCGGGTGGCTGTGCCGGTGCGGCTGAGCCTTTCGAAGATCGGCGAGGCCAACATTCTCTGCGCCCGCACCCGCCCGAAGCTCATCGGCGGCGAGCGCGCAAAATATACCGAGGAGGACTGAGTCCTATGGCAGAAAAGGATCTGGAAGAGATGCGGGAGGCAGTGGAGGCCATCCGCGAAAAGATGGCCGCAGCGGCCCGGGAAGCAGGCCGCGACCCCGCCGAAGTGCAGCTCTGCGCCGCCTGCAAGACCCGCACCGCGGACACCGTTGCTGCCAGCGCGGCCCTTGCCATCGATGTGTTCGGCGAGAACCATGTGCAGGAGCTTTGCGCCAACTACGACGCCGGTGCTTACTGCGGCAAGCCCAGCCACTTCATCGGCCATTTGCAGACCAACAAAATCAAGAAGGTGCTGGGCCGCGCAAGCCTCATCCAGAGCGTGGACAGCGAGCATCTGCTGGCCGCCATCGAAAAGGAAGCCGCCAAGGCCGGCATCGTGCAGGACGTCCTGCTGGAAGTGAACATCGGCGGCGAGGAGTCGAAGTCGGGCGTCTCGCCGGAACAGCTCTGGCCCCTGCTGGACGCTGCCGCCGCAGAAGAGCACATCCGGGTCAAGGGTCTGATGGCCATCCCGCCCGTCAACGACGACGACGCCCAGAACCGCCGGTATCTCGCTCAGGTGTACAAGCTGTTCGCGCAGGCCGGGGAGCGGGGGTACCAGAACGTGAAGATGGAGACCCTCTCCATGGGCATGAGCGGCGACTTTGAGAACGCCATCCGGGAGGGGGCCACCCTCGTGCGCATTGGTACGGCCATCTACGGAGAACGGGATTATTCGAAGAAGTAACCTCTCAGTCTCGCTTCGCTCGACAGTTCCCCTATCGAGGGGAGCCTCTGGCGAAGAGGTGAAGCTTTACGGAATGCCAAAGCCTCCCCTCGTTAGGAGCAACAACGACGACCGCCGCCAGCGGCGGAAACAGGGAGTCGCTGTTGGGGCCGCGGCCAGCAGGATGCGAGGCCCGCACCAAGGGCCGAAGCAGATGCTGGGAGCCGCAACCCGGGCAGTGGCACGCCGCAGGCGTGACGGAGAGGTTTGAACCCGGAAACTTAAAATTGGAGGAATCATGCAAAAAGTCAGCGACCCCGCAGTGCGGCACACCAGCAGCGGCGCCCTCATCCGGCGCTTTCTGCCCTATCTGGCAAAATACAAAAAGACCCTGTTCATCGACCTGTTCTGTGCGGCGATGACCACCCTGTGCGACATCATCCTGCCCAAGATCATGAGCACCATCACCAACTCCGCCATGGGCGTGGGCATCACCCTCACGGCGGGCATCGTGCTCAAGCTGGCGGCAGTGTACTTTGTGCTCCGCATCATCGACGGTGCTGCGCAGTATTTTATGTCGGGCATCGGCCACATCATGGGCGTCCACATCGAGACGGACATGCGCCGGGACGCTTTCGACCATCTGCTCAAGCTCGACCACACCTACTACAACAACACCAAGGTCGGCACCATCATGGGCCGCATCACCAATGACCTGTTCGATGTGACCGAGTTCGCCCACCACTGCCCCGAGGAATTTTTCATCGCGGGCATCAAGATCCTGGCATCCTTCCTCATCCTGTGTCAGGCCAGTGTGCCGCTGACGCTGGCGGTGTTCGCCTGCGTGCCGCTGATGGGCGTCGTGTCCGTCAAGCTGAACCAGCGCCTGCGCGCCCGGTTCCGCCAGCAGCGCGTCCAGATCGGTGAGCTGAACGCCACCATCGAGGACAGCCTGCTGGGTCAGGGCGTGGTGAAGGCCTTCGCCGCCGAGGACGAAGAGCGCGAGAAATTCGCCAGGGGCAACAAGGATTTCGAGCACATCAAGACTCTGGGCTACTACGCCATGGCTGCGTTCAACACCTCCACCCGCCTCTTCGACGGCCTGATGTATCTGGTGGTCATCCTTGCGGGCGGTCTGTCGCTGGTGTACGGCAAGATAACCGCCGGTGACCTGGTGGCTTATATGCTCTACGTCACCACTCTCATCGCCACCATCCGCCGCATCGTCGAGTTCGCCGAGCAGTTCCAGCGCGGCATGACCGGCATCGAGCGCTTTGCGGAGATCATGGACACCCCTGTGACCATCAAGGATGCCGAGGATGCAAAGCCCCTGCAGCCCGGCCCGGGTGCCATCCGCTTCGAGGACGTCAGCTTCGAGTACCCCGACGACCACAACAAGGTGCTCCACCATGTCAGCCTTGACATCAAGGCCGGTGAGCGTCTGGCGCTGGTCGGCCCGTCCGGCGGCGGCAAGACGACGCTCTGCAACCTCATCCCCCGCTTCTACGAGGTGACGGGAGGCCGCATCCTCATCGACGGGCAGGACATCCAGCACGTCACCCTCAAGAGCCTGCGGGAGGACATCGGCATCGTTCAGCAAGACGTCTACCTGTTCAGCGGTTCGGTGGCGGATAACATCGCCTACGGCAAGCCCGGCGCGACCCGGGAGGAAATTATCGAGGCGGCCCGTCTGGCGGGCGCAGAGCGCTTTATCAGCGCCTTGAAGGACGGCTTCGATACCTATGTGGGTGAGCGGGGCGTCAAGCTCTCGGGCGGTCAGAAGCAGCGCATTGCGATCGCGCGGGTCTTCCTGAAGAACCCGCCCATCCTCATTCTGGACGAAGCTACCAGCGCCCTCGACAATGAGAGCGAAATCCTTGTGGGCCAGAGCCTCGAAAAGCTGGCCCATGGCCGTACGACCCTGACCATTGCCCACCGACTGACCACCATCAAGGATTACGACCGTATCCTTGTGCTGGGCGCAGAGGGGATCGAGGAGTCCGGCACCCACGACGAGCTGCTGGCGAAGAAGGGCGTCTACTACCGCCTGTGGAATCCAGCTGCCCGGGGAAGATACGTTGTAAAAAAAAAACAAAACAATATA
>ENA-OQAY01000235-OQAY01000235.1-human-gut-metagenome-genome-assembly--contig:-NODE-235-length-15847-cov-0.853435_pt1 | contig 15847 bp, 19 predicted proteins | sample MGYA00242740_ERZ504537 | MGnify/ENA primary metagenome ERZ504537 (study PRJEB26092, sample SAMD00036272) | human gut metagenome | host: Homo sapiens | study: EMG produced TPA metagenomics assembly of... | reverse complement strand
CATCCCGAATGCGTGGTAGAAGTCCACCATGGCGTCGATGCCTTTCAGGGCAATCTCCTCGTCGGTGCCGTCGGTGGTCACGCCCATGACGTTCCGGGCAAAGCGGACGAAGCGGGGCAGGCAGTCCTTGTAGACGTACCGCGCCCAGCTGGGCCAGAGGGCGGCGAGACCCGCGCCGTGAGTCACGTCGAACATACCGCCCATCTCGTGCTCGAGTTTGTGGGACATAAAGTCGCCGCTGGCGATGCCGCAGCCGGTCAGGCCGTTGTGAGAGAGACTGCCCGCCCACATCACCTCGGCCCGGGCTCGTAGTTGGCCGGGTCGGTGTGGAGGATGACCGCGTTCTTCATCACGGTGCGCAGCAGGCCCTCGGCCAGCGCGTCGGTCAGTTCCATGTTGCCGCCATTGGTGAAATAGCGCTCCATGGTGTGCATCATGATGTCGGCGCAGCCGGACTCGGTCTGATAGTCGGGCAGGGTCTTGGTGAGCTCGGGGTCCATGAGGGCGAACTTCGGGCGGCTGATGTCGTCGTTGTAGGCCCGCTTCTGGTGGGTGTCCACCCGGGTGATGACGCTGCTGTTGGATGTTTCACTGCCCGCCGCCGCGATGGTCAGGATGCTGGCCACCGGCAGGCACTTCCTGGCCGTGCGGGTGTGTTCGTACAGTTCCCAGACGTCCTTTTCCGGCTCGGCCAGGCCGTAGGCGATGGCCTTGGCCGTGTCGATGACGCTGCCGCCGCCCACGGCCAGCAGGAAGTCGATGCTGTTCTCTTTGCCGATGCGGATGCCCTCGTAGACCTTGTCGAGGTGGGGGTTCGGCACGACGCCGCCCAGCGTCCAGCTGGAAATGCCGGCCTCAGCCAGAGAATTTTCGGCCCGGTCCAGCACACCGGAGCGGACGGCGCTCTTGCCGCCGTAGACGATGAGGACACGGGTGCCGCCGTATTCGCGCACCAGCGCGCCCACGCGCTGTTCGGTGCCTTTGCCGAAGATGACCCGGGTGGGGGAGTAGAACTCGAAATTGCTTGCCATAGTGGTTTGCCTCCTTGTAAGTGCTGCTTTCTGAGCAAAAGTATACACGAAATGGATTCAAAAATCTACAGGCCCTGCGCCTGCCGCCGCAAAATATCCGGGACAAAACAAAACCCACATCCTCCCGGCAGGAAAACGGGAGGATGCAGGCTTCATTGGAAAACATCAGACAAAAAAACCTGCCGACTCGAGGCGGTTGCAAGCCCTCAGTCGGCAGGATGCTTACTTCTTCGGAGTCATAGCCTCTTGACCTCGATTTCTTCATTTTTCGGTCTGTACCGGACGTTTCATAGAAGATTCTCCTTTGAAACGGTGAAGAACGATCAGCAGGGGAATGAATTTCTTAGTACATTGGAATGACCCTTTTCTTAACTGTTGGAGTGCGGGATACGAATCACAGAGATGAATTTCATATTACCACATTCTTTCGAGTTAGATTTGCGAAGGGAGTGTCATTACTTAGTACATCGGAGTTTCTCCTTTGGAGTTATTCAAATAAGACGTTCCGTACAAAAGCTTTCTTCATTGGGATCACCTTCGGCGGATCTATTTGAACGCGAGGGATTTTATTTCACAGACTGTTCTGTTATTCGCTTTATTGATGCTCAAGAACGGCTCTTGTTGTTGTGTTTTTATACGGGGGAAGCATCCCGTTTGTGGTGAGCCTCTGTTTTGCTTCTCAGCGAACCCCGACAGTCTGTGCGTACTGTGCGGGTTCCATATCGACCATCGGTCTTCGCTCCTTTCTGCTTAAAGTCAGCGGGGTTAGCTCTCATTTGAGCTTCTGCTGTACTTCTCTGGTTTCTGGCTTTATTATACACGCGCGGGCGCGGTTTGTCTATTCGCAGAATGCACAATAAATTGGACATGTTTTTTCAACAAACAACTAAAAAAATGTATTGTTAGCACAAACGGGCGACAGGAACAGCCTCCCTGCGCAGTCTGGACGGCCCGCAGGGCCTTTTGTGGAAAACCTCTGCGCAAGAACTGCCAGACTTCTTCCGTGCTATCTTCCGCCGCGGTGAGCAGAACGCCCAGTGAGCCTATATTATTAAACAGGTAATATTACTTAATAAGAATAAGCCGCCGATTAAGAAAATTTCATGGATCGCACACTTGACAGCTATATGAATTTTATATACCCGATATACATGGAGCGTATAATTTTGCCGGGAGCGTTTCATATTGCCTCAAAAATGAAACGAACCACTAAGGAGTGACTAAGAATTTGGTCAAAATGGACAGTTTGACTGCGAAATATTGAGCAAGATGCACAACGCCCCCGGCCAAGGTGTGAAATAAGATATAACAAAAAGTAGAATATCGACCAAAGGTCTTATCAAACGGCACCAATCGTGCTATGATACCAGACGCAAAAGGGCTGCGCTGAGCGCGGAAAGAGGGTGTGTTTCCATAAAAACAAACGCACCTTCTTTGATTTTTAGCACAGCTGCTTTAATAAAAGAAACGAAAGGAGATAGAGTGAAAACGAACGATACCTTTACGCTTCAGGATAAGACTCTGCTCAGAAAGGAGGCAAAGCGATGAACGCATTGACTGCGGCCCTGAAAGAGGAGCTGAATGTGGAGATGATCTCCCTCGGCGGCCTGCAGGTGCCGGAATCCGTGGTGGTCAGCTGGGGCATCATGCTGTTTCTGGTCATCGTCTCCATCCTGCTCACCCGGAACCTCAAGGTGGACCACATCTCCAGACGGCAGGCCATCCTTGAGATGGTCGTCACCACCATCGACGGCTTCTTCACGGGCCTGCTGGGCGAGCAGGGCAGACGGTATGTGCCTTACCTCATGACGGTGGCTCTCTACATCGCCTGTGCGAACCTCATCGGCGTGTTCGGCATCAAGCCCCCCACGAAGGATCTGAATGTCACCGCTGCGCTGGCGCTCATGAGCATCTGCCTCATCGAGTATTCCGGCATCCATGCCCGGGGCGGCAAGGGCTTCCTCAAGAGCCTCGCCGCTCCTACCCCCATCATGACCCCCATGAACATCCTCGAGATCGCCATCCGCCCCACCAGCCTGTGTATGCGACTGTTCGGCAACGTGCTGGGCGCTTTCGTCATCATGGAGCTCATCAAGCTGGTGGTCCCGGTGTTCGTGCCGGCCATCTTCAGCCTGTACTTTGATTTGTTCGATGGTCTCATCCAGACCTATGTCTTTGTCTTCCTCACCTCGCTGTTCATGAAAGAGAGTATTGGTGGAGAAGAGTAAATTGATCGATTAAAAGGAGAAATAATTATGAACGGACTCGTAGCTCTGGGCGCTGGTATCGCAGCGCTGACTGGTATCGGCGGCGGCATCGGCATCGGCATTGCCACCGGCAAGGCAACGGAGGCCATCAGCCGCCAGCCGGAAGCTTCCGGTAAGATCCAGACCAACCTGCTGCTGGGTGCAGCTCTGGCCGAAGGTACTGCAATTTTCGGCTTCGTCGTTGCTCTGCTCATCATCCTGTTCCTGGGTTGATAACGGAGGCATGACGAATGCTGACTCTGAATCTGAACCTTCTGTATACAGTCGTCAACATTCTGGTTCTGTTTTTGCTGCTGCGCAAGTTCCTGTACAAGCCTGTCATGAACATCATCGCACAGCGCCAGAAGCAGGTGGATGACGCACTGAACGCCGCCGAGACCTCCAAGCAGGAGGCCGCTGCGGCCCTGAACGACGCGCAGGCAAAGCTGCGCAATGTGGACGCCGAGGCTGTTGCCCGCCGCACTGCCTACGAGCAGCAGGCCGAAAAGGACAAGCAGCAGCTGCTGGCTGACGCCCAGAAGCAGGCCGACGCCATCCTGGCCGAGGGCAAAGCTGCCGCCGAGGCCGAGCGCCAGCACAAGCTGCGCCAGGCTGACGCCCAGACCACTGCACTGGCCCGCGCCATGTGCGAGAAGCTGCTGGCCCGCAACCTGAACGAGCAGGACGACGCCCGCCTGCTGGACGACCTGTTGGAGAAAGCGGGGGCTGAAAATGGCAAGTGAATTCAGCACCGAGTTCTTCTCGGCCAACCGCATCGTCAAAGCTGACCTCCGTGCCGCCCGCACCCCCCGCGAGGAGGACCTGGAGCGCATCAAGAAAGAGGTCGCGAAGCTGTACGACGCCACCGAGGTCATCCTGAACGTCACGGTGGACGACAGCCTCCTCTCCGGCTATGTGCTGCAGATCGGCGACCGCGTCTTCGATAACTCCGGCCGCCACGCCATTGACCAGATGATGGCCGACAAGCCCTCTCTGGCCACCCTCAAGACCCGCATCGAGGACTACAAGCCCGCCGCCACCAGCGAAGAGGGCGGCGTGGTCATCTCCTCCGCCGACGGCATCGTGGAAGTGGAAGGCATGGACCGCGCCGTCTACGGCGAGATCGTCACCTTCGAGAATGGCGCTAAGGGCATGGTGGAAAGCGTCGAGCCGGGCCGTCTGGGCATCATGCTCTTCGACGGCGCTGAGACCGTCGGCGTCGGCACCATGGTCACCCGCAGCGGCAAGCGTGCCGGCATCCCGGTGGGCGACGGCTTCCTTGGCCGCGTCATCGACCCGCTGGGTGAGCCCATCGACGGCAAAGGCCCCATCGAGGCTGTGGGCTACAACCCCATCGAGAAGCAGGCCCCCGGCATCCTCGAGCGCCAGAGCGTGGATACGCCGCTCCACACCGGCATCCTCGCCATCGACTCCATGTTCCCCATCGGCCGCGGCCAGCGTGAGCTCATCATCGGCGACCGCCAGACCGGCAAGACCTCGATCGCCACCGATGCCATCCTGAACCAGAAGGACACCGGCGTGCTCTGCATCTACGTCGCCATCGGCCAGAAGGCTTCTTCCATCGCCCGCGTGGCCGAAGATCTGAAGAAGCACGGCGCGATGAGCTATACCACCATCGTGGCGGCTACCGCTTCCGACAGCGCCCCGCTGCAGTACATTGCACCTTACGCCGGTACGGCTCTGGCTGAATATTTCATGGCGCAGGGCAAGAGCGTCCTCATCGTCTATGATGACCTCTCCAAGCACGCGGTGGCATACCGTGCCATCTCCCTGCTGCTCCGCCGCTCTCCGGGCCGTGAGGCTTACCCCGCGACGTCTTCTATCTGCACTCCCTCTGCTGGAGCGCTCCTGCCGCATGAGCGACGCACTGGGCGGCGGCTCCATCACCGCACTGCCCATTGTTGAGACTCAGGCAGGCGACGTGTCCGCTTACATCCCCACCAACGTCATCTCCATCACCGACGGTCAGATCTTCCTCGAGAGCGCTCTGTTCAACGCCGGCAACCGCCCGGCTGTCAACGTGGGCCTGTCCGTCTCCCGTGTCGGCGGCGCAGCCCAGACCAAGGCCATGAAGAAGGCCAACGCCAACCTGCGTATCGAGCTGGCTCAGTACAAGGACATGGAGTCCTTCGCACAGTTCAGCTCCGATCTGGACGCCGAGACCCGCCATCAGCTCGAGCACGGCAAGGCTCTGACCGAGATGCTCAAGCAGCCGCTCTATCAGCCCAAGACCGACGCCGAGCAGGTGGTCATCCTTGTGCTGGCTTCCCACGGGATGCTGGACGAAGTGCCTCTCGCTGAGCAGCGGGCGCGCACCGCTGCCTTTGTTCGCCAGTTCCATGCAGATGTGTCCGGCACGATGGATGCCATCACGGCCACCGGCAAGCTCACTCCCGAGCAGACCGACACCATCCTGAACGCATGGAAGGCCTACGAGGGAGGCGAGAGTCATGGCGTCCAGTAAGCTGCTGAAAGAGCGCATCGAGAGCATTCAGGATACCCGCAAAATCACGAACGCGATGTATCTGATCTCTTCCTCCAAGCTGCGCAAGGCACGCAAGAACTACCAGAACGTCCTGCCCTACTTCACCCGCATGAGAGACACCATCTCCCGTGTCGTCCCCCATCTGCCCGATGAGCCGGTGCATCCGTTCTTCCACGAGCGGCAGAGAGAGGACGGCGATCCCCGCCGCGCCTATCTGGTGCTGACGGCAGACAAGGGCATGGCAGGCTCTTTCAACCAGAACGTGCTGAAACTCCTGCTGGAAAAGGCTGACAGGAACGACCGTTTCTATGTCATCGGTCAGGTGGGCTACCGCGCCCTCCGCAAAGACCCCCGCCTGGTGCGGGAGTTCCAGTACGGCGCGACTGCCCCGTCGCTGCAGCGCGCCCGTGACATCACGGTGGACGCCATCGACGACTTCAAGTCGGGCAAACTGGATGAGATCTATCTTATCTACACCAAGATCCAGAACGCGCTCACCAGTGAGCCGGTCATGGTGCGTCTGCTGCCGCTGGACCGCGAGCATCTGCAGCCCGCCCCCAAGGGTCTGGGCGACCCCCGCGGCGAAGTCGAGCTGGTGCCGGACGCATGGACCGTGTTCGAGCAGACCGCTCCTATCTATATGCACGGCATGATCTTCGGTGCCATGACCGAGAGCTTCTGCGCTGAGCAGAGCGCCCGCATGACCGCCATGGATTCGGCCACCAAGAGCGCCAACGATATGATACGCGACTTGCAGCTGGAATATAACCGCACCCGCCAGGGCTCCATCACTCAGGAGATCACCGAGATCATCGGCGGCGCGTCTGCGGTGAAATCACAAGAATAACTTTTCCGCATAGCCTCCCCTCGCCAGGGGAGGCGGCACGACGCCAGTCGTGACGGAGAGGTTGACACATCTAATAAACGAGGCAAATCTATGATACAGGGAAAAATTATTCGCGTGGCCGGCCCTGTGGTGGACGTGCAGTTCACCGCAGGCCGACTGCCTGCCCTGCAGGAAGCGCTGACCGTGACCGCAGAAGGCACCGAGCGCACGATGGAGGTGGCGCAGCACGTCAACGAATCGACGGTGCGCTGCATCATGCTCTCGGCCAGCGAAGGTCTGGGCAAGGGTATGGAAGTCACCGCCACCGGCCACGGCCTGACTGCCCCGGTGGGCGAGGCCACGCTGGGCCGTATGTTCGACCCGCTGGGCCGCCCCATCGACGGCAAGGGCTCTGTGGACGATGTGCCGCACTGGCCCATCCACCGCAAGGCCCCCCAGCTTTGCAGAGCAGAAGCCCGCTACTGAGATTTTGGAAACGGGCATCAAGGTCATCGACCTGCTGGCCCCCTACGCCAAGGGCGGCAAGATCGGTCTGTTCGGCGGCGCAGGCGTCGGCAAGACCGTCCTGATCCAGGAACTGATCCACAACGTGGCCACCGAGCACGGCGGCTACTCCATCTTCACCGGCGTCGGCGAGCGCTCCCGTGAGGGCTGCGACCTCTGGGGCGAGATGAACGCCTCCGGCGTCCTGAACAAGACCGCGCTGGTCTTCGGTCAGATGAACGAGCCCCCAGGAGCCCGTATGCGGGTGGCGGAGACCGGCCTGACCATGGCCGAGTATTTCCGCGAGGAGACCCACAAGGACGTGCTGCTTTTCATCGACAACATCTTCCGTTTCGTGCAGGCCGGCTCTGAGGTCTCCGCTCTGATGGGCCGTATGCCCTCGGCTGTCGGCTATCAGCCCACGCTGGCCAACGAGCTGGGCGCTCTGCAGGAGCGTATCACCTCCACCCGCGACGGTTCCATCACCTCGGTGCAGGCCGTCTACGTCCCCGCCGATGACCTGACCGACCCCGCCCCCGCTACCACGTTTGCACATCTGGACGCAACCACCGTCCTGAGCCGTAAAATCGTCGAGCAGGGCATCTATCCCGCCGTGGACCCGCTGGCTTCCACCTCCCGTATTCTGGAAGCCGACATCGTGGGCGAGGAGCACTACCGCGTGGCCCGCAAGGTGCAGGCAACGCTGCAGCGCTATCAGGAACTGCAGGACATCATCGCCATTCTGGGCATGGACGAGCTGGGCGAGGAAGACAAGCTCACCGTCACCCGTGCGCGTAAGCTGCAGAAGTTCCTGTCCCAGCCCTTCTCGGTGGCTGAGAACTTCACCGGCCTGCCCGGCAAATATGTGCCGCTGGCCGAGACGGTCAAGGGCTTTGCCGCCATCGTGGACGGCAAGTGCGACGACCTGCCCGAGTGGGCCTTCTTCAACGTAGGCACCCTCGACGACGCCCGCAAGAAGGCAGCGGACAAGCTGGCGGAGGAAAAAGGCGGTGAGGCCTGATGAACAGCTTCATCCTCAACATCACGGCTTCCAGCGGTGAGTTCTATCAGGGCAGCTGCGAGAGCATGGTGCTGCCCGTGAAGGACGGCGTCTACGGTGTTCAGGCCGGCCACAGCCCGGTGCTGGTGGCTATCCACATGGGGATGCTCAAGTTCACTGTGGACGGCGAGACCCGCGAGATTCTGGTCGGCGACGGCATCGCTGAGGTGACGCCCACCTTCGTGCTTCTGCTGGTGGACAGCGCCGAGCGCCCCGAGGACATCGACAAGAACCGTGCCGAGGCTGCCCGCATCCGCGCCGAAGAGCGCCTGCAGCATAAGCAGAGCATGCACGAGTATTACCAGACCAAGATCGCTCTGGACCGCGCCATGCAGCGTCTGCAGACCGCCGCGAAGTATAAGCGTTAAAACTTCCTATCTGAACGATATTTCTCCATTTTTCTCCATAAAAAAAGAGCCTGCCCTTGCCGCACCTGCGGCGGGGCGGGCTCTTTTTTTGCGTCCCGCTCTTGACAGCGGAATCACAAAGTGATATGATTTTAATATCAAATCAATCACTTCCACACCCATCAAAGGAGGGAACTTCATGGAAGAAAAAGCTCTCACCGCCAAAAAAAGCGGCTTCTCGATGCTGCTGCTCTGCTTCATCATTTTTGCGTCGGGCGCAGCGCTCTTCGTGTACGCCATCGGTCATCTGGAACGCGGGGAAAACGCCCTCGGCGGCTTCCTGCTCGTCGTCGCCATCCTCGGCTACATTGCGGGCATTATCGCCCTCCCGGGCTTCAAGGTGCTCAAGCCGCAGGAAGCGCTGGTGCTCACCCTTTTCGGCCACTATGCAGGCACCCTGCGGGAGCCGGGCTTCTACTGGGTCTGCCCCTTCTGCACCGCCGTCAACCCGGCGGCAGGCACCAAACTGAGCCAGAGCGGCGACGTGGACGGCGGCGCCCATGCCGCCTCCCAGAGCGACGGCATGGGCAAGAAAATTTCTCTTAAAATGATGACCCTCAACAACTCCCGGCAGAAGATCAACGACTGTCTGGGCAACCCGGTGGAGATCGGCATCGCCGTGATCTGGCGGGTCACCGACACTGCCAAGGCGGTGTTCAATGTGGACAACTACAAGGAATACCTCTCCCTCCAGTGTGACAGCGCCCTGCGGAACGTGGTGCGGGTGTACCCCTACGATGTGGCCCCCAACGTGGACACCACCGGAGACGGCGTGGCCGACGAGGGCAGCCTGCGGGGCTCCTCGGAGGTGGTGGCGGCCCGCATCCGGGACGAGATCCAGAAAAACGTGGCTGAGGCAGGCATCGAGGTGGTGGAGGCCCGAATCACCTATCTGGCCTATGCGCCGGAGATCGCCGCAGTGATGCTCCAGCGCCAGCAGGCCAGCGCCATCATCGACGCCCGCAAGATGATCGTGGACGGCGCCGTGGGCATGGTGGAGATGGCACTGGACCGGCTGAGCGAAAACAAAGTGGTGGAGTTGGATGACGAACGTAAAGCGGCCATGGTCTCCAACCTGCTGGTGGTGCTCTGCGGCAACCGGGACGCACAGCCCATCGTGAACAGCGGCAGCCTGTACTGATGGCAGAGCCCAAAAAGCAGATCCCCCTGCGCCTGAACGCAAAGCTCTATGAGGCCCTTGCCGCATGGGCTGAGGACGATTTCCGCTCGGTGAACGGGCAGATCGAGTATCTCCTCACCGAGTGTGTGCGTCAGCGCAAAAAGAACGGCCGGTATGTCTCCGATCAGATCGACCTGCCGCCGGAGCTGGATATTGAATGACCCTGCTCCCCTCCGGGGGCAGGCCTTGCAAAAACGCCGATGGTATATCGGCAGAGAGGATGACTATGACAACAGGTGTAGTACCCGCAGCAAGCATCGCAGGCATGGTGTTTTCCCTTGTCGTCTCCTTCGCACTTCCCATAGGCCTCTTTGTTTACGCAAAGAAGAAGCTGGGTGCGAAGGCTGCACCGTTCTTTATCGGGTGCGGCGTTTTCTTCGTGATGGTGCTGATGCTGGAAGCTGCCATCCATCGCATCGTGTTCCAGCTGGCCGGAGAAGCGCTGACCGGAAGCGTGATCCTATACGCAGTCTATGGCGGCCTGATGGCAGCTCTTTTTGAAGAGACCGGTCGTTACATCGCCATGAGGTTTCTGGTGAAGCCGATGGATTTTCCGAATGCCTTTATGTATGGTGCCGGACACGGCGGCGTGGAGGCAATGCTTCTGTGCGGCGTGGCATCTATCAACAACATCGCAAGTGCCGTGATGATAAATTCCGGCACCATGTCCGCACAGCTGGCGACTCTTGACGCAGAGAAGGCGGCAGACACGGCAGCGGCTCTTTCGGCGCTGTGGACGACACCGAGCTTGACATTTTTTGCAGGCGGCGTAGAGCGGATCATTGCGGTGGTGCTCCATCTGAGCCTGTCGATTCTGGTGTTCCAGTCCATCCGCAAAAAGGCCCCCATGGAGCTGGTGCGGGCCTACCTGTTCCACTTTGTCATCGACTCGCTGTCCGTTCTGCTCAGTGCAGTGGCATCTGTCTGGGTGGTGGAGCTTGTCACTGCACTCGTGACCGGCGGGGCTGTCCTAATGGCAAGGTATGCCTGCATGGAAGAGTGAACGCGCGGAAATATTCTTGATATGTAGTATATAAAAGTCCCCTCTTCGTCATTGGAGCAAGAACCGTGACGAAGAGGGGGACTTTCGCGTTCTGTTACTTTTTCTCGTGGTCGGCCCATCCGCTGGACTGGATGACTTCGCCGTCCGGGATACACCAGAGGGCCTCCACGCCGTCGAGGGATTCGATGAGCTTCTGGCCATCCTCAAGGGACATACAGAACAGGCCGGTGGTGAGGCAGTCGGCTTCGCCGGAGTCGGGGGAGAGGACGCTCACGCTGTCAAAGTAGCGGGCGGGCCAGAGGGTATCCGGTCGATGAGGTGATGGTAGCGCACGCCGTCCACGACGTAGTACCGCTGGTAGTTGCCGCTGGTGACGAGGGCCATATCGCTCATGTTGACACCGGAGACGTAGGAAGAGCTGGCAGTGTAGACGTCCGAGGCGTTCCACGGGTTCTCCACGCCGCCCGACCACTGGGAGCCGTCGGGCTTCGTGCCGATGGCGCGGAGGTTGCCGCCCACGCTGATGAGGGCGCTTTTCAGGCCCCGGGCCTCAGCGGCTTGTGCCACCATCTCCACGGCGTAGCCCTTGCCCACACTGCCCACATCAAGGGACATATCCGGGTCGGAGAGATAGACGGTCTTGGCGTTTTCGTCGATGACGAGGTTGGAGATGTCGCAGTGCCGGGCGGCGGCATCCAGCGCCTCCTGTTCGGGCAGCTTGTTGTCCGCCTCGTTCGTGTTGGCTTCGGCGGCCTCGCGGTAGTCGTGCCAGATGCGGAGGACGCTGCCCATGGCGATGTTCAGCTTGCCGTTTGTGGTGTCGTACATCTGCCGGGCCAGTTCCAGCATCCCGAGGATCTTATCATCCACCTGAACGGGGGCGACGCCGGCGTTGTCGTTGATGGTCTTGACATTCACCACGCCGTCATAATCGTTGTAGATGTCGTAAAGGCGGTGGTATTCCAGCAAATCGGTGTGGAGGGCGTCCATCTGGCGGGTGAACTCCTCCTCGCTGTCGCAGTAGGCGATGACCTGCGTGACAGTGTCGAAGGCATCGTAGAAGATGGTGCTGTATCGCTGGGCGTCGGCGCTCACGCCCGAAGAGGCAGGTTTCTGGGCTGAGCCGCAGGCGGTGAGGACGCCGAGGCAGAGCGCCCCGGTCAGCAGAGCGGAAACGAAACGCTTGATGCTCATGCCTGCTCCTTTGCCGCAGCGGTGAAGGCGGCATGCTCTTCCGACAGGTGGGCCAGCAGGTCGCCGAAGACCCAGTTCTTGTTGGACGGGGTGACCACGGCCTTGAGGGGGATGTTCACCTGTGCCTGCTTCATGAGGTCCAGCAGGGTGTCGAGGTCCTTTTCCTTGAAGTTTGCCAGCACCAGTGCGGGAGGATATGCGTCCGGTTCCAGCACGAGGGTGCGGGAGACTTTCGTCTCTACCTCGCCCAGCAGCTGGGCGACGGTCTTGCCCGCGTCGGCAGGGGAGACGGGAAGCAGCTTCATGCCGAAGGCGGGAGCCATCCCCTCGAGGATGCCCCGGTCGGCGGCGGACAGGTTCCAGCCCAGCGCCAGCGGAACGCCGGCGTTCTGGTTGCGTGCGATATGTGCTTTCATAGTGTGAACCTCTTTCTTTCAGAGTGAAGTTTTTTGTAAATACACTATAGTATAGCACAGATAACAAGGAAAAAGAAAACGACTGCCGACCTTTTTGCAAAGCGGGCAGCAGTCGAACAAGAAAGACGCTATTGTATTTTGTCAAAAGTTGTGATATTCTGAAACTGCCGTCAGAAAAGGCGGCAGGCACTGTCTGCAAATGCAGGTGGTCACGCTCCTCCGGCCAAGCGCCAGTGGAGACGAAAATCTTTTTGCTTCCCCTGACGCGAGAGCGAAAGGGGGGATGTTCCATGACGTTTGAACAGGTCGTATTGTTGCTTACGCTTCTCGGCGGGGCAATCTACATTACCTTTGAGATCAGCTGGACCATTTTTAACAACAAAAAGAAATGACCGCCTCTGCCTCCGAAAGCAAGCGGTCATTCTTTTTGACTTAACGCCGGAAGAGCGCTGACCATTTGTAGGACAGTGCCTTCTTTATTTGTAGTATAATCGTTTCAGCGTGAATTGTCAACGCTGAAAGCGTAACTTAGTTCATCTTCTTGCCGAAGAACTCCACTTCCTTACGGATGAAGCCCATCAGCTCATCGAACTGGTCAGGGGTCAGGCTCTGCGCGCCGTCACACTTGGCCTTGGCGGGGTCGTTGTGGACTTCGATCATCAGCGTCGGCACCGGCGGCGACAGCGGCCTTGGCCAGCTGAGGCACCATCATGCGTGGCCGCAGGCGTGGCTGGGGTCTACGATGACGGGCAGGTGGGTCATCTTATGAAGCATGACCACGCCGGCGAGGTCGAGGGTGTTGCGCATACTGGTCTCAAAGGTGCGGATGCCGCGCTCGCAGAGGATGACGTTCTCGTTGCCCTCGGCCATGATGTACTCGGCGCTCATGACGAACTCCTCGAGGGTGTTGGCGAGGCCGCGCTTGAGCAGGACAGGTTTTTTCTGACGGCCTACAGCCTTGAGCAGTTCGAAGTTCTGCATATTGCGGGCGCCCACCTGGATGAGGTCTACGTTCTCGAAGAGGGGCAGATGCTCGGTGTTCATGATCTCGGTGACGATGGGGGAACCGGTGGCACGGCGGGCCAGCTTGAGCAGGTCGAGACCCTCGCTACGCATCCCCTGGAAGGAGTAGGGGGAAGTGCGGGGCTTGAACGCACCGCCGCGCAGCAGGGAAGCACCGGCTGCCTTGACGCGCTGGGCGCAGTAGGTGATCTGCTCCTCGCTCTCGATGCTGCAGGGGCCGGCGATGACGGCGAAGCTGCCGCCGCCGATCTTTACGCCTTCCACGTCGATGACGCTGTCATCCGGGTGGAACTTGCGGTTGGCCTTCTTGTAGGGCTCCGACACGCGGCGGCAGGTCTCGACCACGGGGTTTGCCAGCACCCAGCTCTCGGCGATGGCCTTGGTGTCGCCGATGAGGCCGAGGATGTGGGTGTCGCTGCCCTTGGAGTCGTTGATCTGCAGGCCCATACCTTCCAGCTCGGTGCAGAATTCATGGACTTTCTCTTTGGGGGCGTCCTGTTTGAGTACGATGATCATGGCGGGTTCTCCTTTTCCTGTTCTGGTACGGCAGGGGAGATGAGGCCGCCTTGCCGTTGATGTTTCCGTATTGCAAACTTCAGTATCGTGAAGTGATTGAGCATGGACATAGCATAGCACTTCAGTTTCATGAAGTCAATAGCCTTTCTGAAATTTTTTGAATTTTGGGAGAGAAAGTGGTAGAATAAAGTAGCCCTCTCAGTCTGCTTCGCAGACAGCTCCCCCAAAGGGAGAGCCTTTGAGAAAGCGGCAAAACACACAATAACGAAGTAAGAAGGTCTTACATATGGGCAAAGAAGCAAAAACCAACGCCATGCGCATTCTGGAGCGGGCCAAAGTGGCCTACACCGCGCATGAATATCCTCACGAAGAGGGCGTGGCCGTGGACGGCGTGACTGTCGCCGCCAGCATCGGCGAAGACCCTGCCTGCGTCTACAAGACGCTGGTGACGCAGGGGAACAGCAAGAACTACTTCGTCTTCGTCATCCCGGTGGCGGCAGAGCTGGATCTGAAAGCCGCCGCCCGCAGCGTGGGCGAAAAAAGTGTGGCGATGATACACGTCGCTGACATCAACAAAGTCACCGGCTATGTCCGGGGCGGCTGCAGCCCGGTGGGCATGAAAAAGCAGTACACCACCGTCTTCGATGAGAGCGTGCTGAGCCAGCCGAAGGTCTACGTTTCCGGCGGGCGCATCGGTACGCAGGTCTGCTGTGTGCCGGCCGACCTCATCAAGGCCGCACGGGCGACTACGGCAAAGATCATCTTCTGAAAGCCTGGTACGATAAACCCACCGCGCAGCGATAAGCAGACTTTTGGTCAGAGAGATATTAGCGCTGTGCAGAGGCTTTGTCTTTGGCATCCCTGCCCTCTCAGGCGCTTCGCGCCAGCTCTCCCAAGGGGAGAGCCTTTAAGAGGATATTTATTATAAAAAGATTTTCTGATAAGTCGTACTTAAAAAGAAAAACAGTGTCGAAACTGCACAAAATTTTTGAAAGTTTTTTGACAGCAGGGAACACAAGGGAAAATTTGTCCGAACGCTCTTTGCAAAGGCGTTTTTTTGCCGTATACTGTAGTCAGACGGCGGACGGAAGAGCGCATGAACTCTTTTTCAGCCGGAGAAGAACAGCGTGGACAACGAGGTTTGCGGAGGATGAGCAGAATGCGAAATGAGCTGCTGGGTACCATGTGCCGTCCCGGTACGGGAATGCATCAGGGGCTCCGTGTAACCTGCTGCGGGTCCAGTCTGTCCAGAATGAAATAAAAGGCCGTGGTGTAAGTGCATCACAGCCTTTTTTGTTTTTCGTCGCGGGAGATAGAGAAAGAGAGGTTGGATACAGATGATTCGTAAAGTGGCAGTCATTATGGGTTCGGACAGTGATTGGCCGGTGGTGAAAGGTGCCTGCGCCCAGCTCAAGGCGCTGGACATCCCCTTTGAGGCACATATCCTGTCGGCCCACCGCACCCCTGCCGAGGCAGCGGAGTTTGCCAAGAATGCCAGGGCCAACGGCTTCGGCGTCATCCTCTGTGCAGCAGGCATGGCGGCCCATCTGGCCGGTGCTTTTGCCGCAAACACCACCCTGCCGGTCATCGGCATCCCGATGAAGGGCGGCGCGATAGACGGCCTGGACGCTCTGCTGGCCACCGTCCAGATGCCCAGCGGCATCCCGGTGGCCACAGTGGCCCTGAACGGCGCGAAGAACGCCGCCATTCTGGCCGTGCAGATGATGGGCACGAACGACGAGGCCATGCTGCAAAAGGTGGCCGACCTGAAGGCAGAGATGGCGTCGTAAGCGTTCTCGTCTTGTGATGGGTGCGGTCTGCGCCATGCAATTTGCTCGACGGTTTGCGTGGCAGAGGCGGCCTTGTTCGTGGTTGCAGGCAGTTTTGGCCTCCGATTTTTCCCAAAAATTGCGTTTGTTAGCATTCTGCAGTGGA
>ENA-OQAY01000233-OQAY01000233.1-human-gut-metagenome-genome-assembly--contig:-NODE-233-length-15885-cov-0.653636_pt1 | contig 15885 bp, 20 predicted proteins | sample MGYA00242740_ERZ504537 | MGnify/ENA primary metagenome ERZ504537 (study PRJEB26092, sample SAMD00036272) | human gut metagenome | host: Homo sapiens | study: EMG produced TPA metagenomics assembly of... | reverse complement strand
CCTGATAGTGCTTGCGCTGGCAGTCCTGATTATTTTTACTGTTTTTAAAGTAAAAAATGTGGAGGTGGAGGGAAACAAACTCTACGATGCCAAAGTGATTGAAAAAGCAGTATTAAACGATGAGTATTCCTGGAATTCCCTGTATGTATTCCTGAAATATAAATTTGTCAATACCAGTGAAGTTCCGTTTGTGGACACGATGGAGATCAGCCTGAAAGATCCGCAGACGCTGCATATCAAAGTGTATGAGAAAGGAATCATGGGATATCTGTATCTCTCCTCGATCAATAAGAATGTCTATTTCGACAAAGACGGGATTGTGACAGAATTGTCTGACCGTGTGATTGAGGATACACCGCAGATCCTTGGGGATTGACTGTAAAAAAAAGTAGTGCAGTATGAAAAAGCTGCCGATCGGCTCGAAGCGGCTAAAGCAGCTTCTGACGCTGACGCAGGCTTTAAAACGCAATGACCTGATCCCGGATTCCATTACCTATGGTGTGGAAAATGAGCCGGTTCTGACATACGGGACGGTTAAAGTTTCCATGGGTTCCCTGGAATTTCTGACCCAGAAAGTGGAGCGGCTGGCAAAATCAAACCGCAGCTGCAGGGAATGGAAGGAACACTACATTTAGAAAACTGGACAGAAGAAACGACAAATATTGTGTTTGACAAAACGGAAAGTTCGAAAAAAGATAATAAAAAATCATAATTTTCGGTTGATTATTTGTATGAAAAATTATATTATAGTCTATATGAGTACGTATGAAACATTTTTATGTTTCACGGTGCCGCAGGGCTATAGGAAAGAGGAGGAAGAACCATGCTGGAGATTCGGACAACAGAGACAGATACGAGTGCCAAAATTATCGTGATTGGTGTAGGTGGTGCTGGTAATAACGCTGTGAACCGCATGATTGATGAGAATATAGGTGGAGTCGAATTTATCGGAGTAAATACAGATAAGCAGGCGTTGCAGCTTTGCAAGGCTCCTACGTTGATACAGATTGGAGAAAAGCTTACAAAAGGACTTGGTGCAGGAGCACAGCCGGAGATCGGCGAGAAAGCAGCAGAGGAAAGTGCAGAAGAATTATCCGCTGCAGTCAAGGGTGCAGATATGGTATTCGTTACCTGTGGTATGGGTGGCGGTACCGGTACCGGTGCAGCACCGGTCGTTGCAAAGATTGCCAAGGAGCAGGGAATCCTGACCGTTGGAGTTGTGACAAAGCCATTCAAGTTTGAGGCAAAGAAACGTATGATCAATGCCGTATCCGGTATTGAAAAACTCAAAGAGAGCGTGGATACTTTGATTGTGATTCCAAACGATAAACTTTTAGAGATCGTTGACAGACGTACTTCCATGCCGGATGCATTAAAGAAAGCAGACGAAGTATTACAGCAGGCAGTACAGGGAATCACAGATCTGATCAATCTGCCGGCACTTATCAATCTGGATTTTGCCGATGTGCAGACAGTTATGAAGGACAAGGGTATGGCACATATCGGTATCGGTAATGCCAAGGGCGATGAGAAAGCAATCGAGGCAGTGAAACTTGCCGTTGCATCTCCGCTTCTTGAGACAACCATCAATGGTGCAAGCCATGTAATCATCAATATTTCCGGTGATATTTCCCTGATGGATGCAAATGATGCAGCAAGCTATGTACAGGATCTGGCAGGAGAAGATGCAAATATCATCTTTGGTGCAAAGTATGATGAGACCATGACAGATGAAGCTACGATCACTGTAATTGCAACCGGACTGGAGAATCCATCCATGAAGATGAAGCCACAGCAGCAGGCGGGTGGAATCGGTGGCCGTATGGTATATCCGAATACAAACAATGTCCGTCCGACAGGTTCCGTTGGAATTGTCAGCCGTGCAGCTGCTTCTGGAAACAATAGTTTTCCGGGGGTCAATAACAGCAATTATGTCAATACAGGTACCGGTGTGGGAAGCAGACCAGTCAATCAGCCGCAGCCACAGGCACCGGCTCCTTCCGCTTCAAACTATTCCGGGATTCAGCGTCCGAAGCCGGTAGAGAGTAATGTAAAGCCGGTAGAAATTAATATTCCGGATTTCCTGAAGAACCCTAGAAGATAAAATCGCACAATATGTCGATAATTTCCAAATAACAACCTCTTGTTTTTGCCAAATTATGAGGAATATTTTTCTTATAATAGGAGCAGAGACAGGAGGTGATTTTTTATATATGTATTCTATATTGATATCTTTCTGAAACAAAACTTTCTGATGAATTTTCTTGTATTATCCCTTACCTGTGTATTTTGCAAAAGTGCAGTCTGTCACCGGAATCTGCGCATGTTGGCTGCGGCGGTTTCCGGCACGGGACTTGAAGCGTTTGGACTGATGGTGCTGCCTTATGCAATTTCCGTTCTGTGTACTGCCATCGGCATCGTGCCGCTTATGGTTTTTCTTGCGTTTGGCAGGGAAAATAAAAAACAGAGGATGGTGAGGATTTTAAGCAGCTGGTTGTCCATTGTATTGTTAAACGGAGTGGCAACTGCAGTTTACAATCTGACGGGACTGGAAAATCTGTATCTGTATACCGCATTGGCAACGGCCGGAATCACTTACGTACTTGTCAAAAATCTTGTGGTGTCGGTGCAGAGGCAAAAGCGACAGATGTCTGTGGTTCTGTATAACAAAACGGTGTCGGTTCCATGTATCGGACTGCTGGATTCCGGCAATCTTTTAACCATGCCATTAAGTGGGAATCCGGTACATATTGCAGATGCAGCCCTGCTGCAGAAGCTTGTCGATGAAAAAACGGTACAAAAGGAGATTCCATACCGTGCACTCGGAAATCCGCATGGAAAATTGCAGGTGTACTGCATGGATGGGATGAAAGTAGAGACGGAGCCGGCAAAATTCTGTGACTGGAAACAGGTATGGGTTGGCTGCGCGGAAAATGGGGTGCTGTGCAATAAACCGTATCAGCTGATTCTGCATGCATCGGTGGCAGACCACTGTGGCTGCACAAAAGATCCATCCCAAATGACAAAAAAACTGAGAAAGGAGAAACGTAATGTTTTCACTGTTTGAACTGGTGTGGAAGAGAATCCGCCTGTTTTTTACGGATGATGAGGTTTTTTACATAGGAGGGGCAGATGTACTGCCACCACCATTGGAGCGGGAACAGGAGAACCGCTGTCTTATCGCTTTAAGCGGGCTGCATGGGGACAGTGAACCCATGACGCGCGAAGACGCAAGAAAGCAGCTGATCGAACACAATCTGCGTCTGGTGGTATATCTGGCACGGAAATTTGAAAATACCGGAATCTGTGTGGAGGATCTGATCTCCATCGGAACGATTGGGCTGATCAAGGGAATCAATACATTTAATCCGGAAAAGAAGATCAAACTGGCGACTTATGCGTCCCGGTGTATCGAAAATGAGATTCTTATGTATCTGCGCAGAAATAATAAAGTGAAGCTGGAGGTATCAATTGATGAGCCGTTGAATGTGGACTGGGATGGAAACGAACTTCTTCTTTCGGATATTCTTGGAACCGATGAAGATATCATTTACCGGGATATGGAGAATGAGGCGGAGATCATGCTTCTCCGCACTGCGGTTAATACGCTGACTCCGCGGGAAAAAGAAATTATCTGTCTGCGCTATGGAATCGGAAGAAAAGACGGCAGGGAAATGACCCAGAAAGAAGTGGCAGACCTGCTTGGAATTTCGCAATCCTATATTTCGAGACTGGAGAAAAAAATTATGGTGCGGCTGAAAAAATCAATTCAAAATAATGTGTAAGTGTGCTATACTAATTACATAAAATTTGCTCTGAAATAGTAAAATTTATATGCAAAATAACAAGGACAGCAGGATGAAAGGGCGTGGTTTTTATGAAGATTGAATTTTTAGGGGCAGACCGTGAGGTGACGGGAAGCTGCCATTATGTGGCATTTGGGGAGACTCATTTTCTGGTGGACTGTGGTATGGAACAGGGGGCGGATCTGTATGTGAATCAGGAGATACCGGTTAACCCGGCAACGATTGATTATGTGTTTGTGACGCATGCCCATATTGATCATTCCGGACTTCTCCCACTTTTGTATAATCACGGGTTCCGGGGAAAGATTTTTGCAACAACGGCAACCTGTGAACTGTGTAATATCATGCTGAAGGATTCGGCACATATTCAGGAATTTGAGGCAGAATGGAAAAACCGCAAGGCGCGGCGTGCAGGAAGGCCGGAAGTGACACCGATGTATAACATGGAGGATGCGCAGGGGGTTTTAGAGCATTTCGTTCCGTGTACATACCATGAAACGGTGCAGATCTGCGAGGGACTGACCATAAGGTTTGTCGATGCGGGGCATCTGCTTGGCTCCTCCTCCATTGAAATATGGGTGACTGAGGATGGCGAGACAAGAAAACTTGTCTTTTCCGGGGATATTGGAAACTGCAACCGTCCATTGATCCGTGATCCGGAATATCTTGAGGAAGCGGACTATGTGATCATGGAATCCACTTATGGAAACCGCAATCACAATACACCGCCGGATTATGCGGCAGAACTGGCAAAGGTGATGAATTCCACGTTTACCAAAGGCGGAAATCTGGTCATTCCGGCATTTTCTGTCGGCAGGACGCAGGAAATGCTTTACTATATGCGCCGGATCAAAACCGAGGGGCTGCTGCCGGAGTATCCGGGATTTGAAGTATATATCGACAGTCCGCTTGCCGTGGAGGCAACAAATATTTTTCATAAGAGTGTGGAAGAGTGCTTTGATGAGGAAGCAAGACAGCTGGTACAGTCGGGCATCAACCCGATCCAGTTTCCGGGACTGAAAGTGGCAGTTTCCAGTGAAGAATCCAAGATGATCAATTTCAACCAGAAATCCAAAGTGATTATCTCGGCTTCCGGCATGTGCGAAGCCGGTCGTATTCGGCATCATTTGAAACACAACCTGTGGCGTTCGGATTCTACGATTCTGTTTGTCGGTTATCAGGTGCCGGGAACGCTGGGCTATTCTCTGTTAAACGGAGTCAAAAAGGTAAAACTTTTCGGAGAGGAAATTGAGGTCAAAGCGAGCATCGTAAACCTTCCGGGTATCAGCGGGCATGCGGACCGGGATCATCTGACTGCATGGATTGCAAACTTTAAGAAGCCGCCGAAGAAAGTGTTTATTGTACATGGCGAGGAAACCACCGCGGTAGAGTTTGCGGAACATGTCAAAAACGATGTGGGATTTGATGCTTTAGCTCCATATAGCGGGGATGCGTATGATCTGCTTACCGGAGAACAGATCGCACAGGGCAGCAGACAGCTTGTGGAGAAAAAGACACAGGGTGTTTACCGTGCAAAATCCGGCGCGTTTGACCGCCTGATGATTGCGGGAGAACGTCTCATTGCTGTTATAAAAAAATGTCAGGGCATGGCGAATAAAGATCTTGGAAAGTTTGCGGATCAGATCAATTCGCTCTGCGATAAGTGGGATCGGTAAATTTGAGGGGGAAGCGGGACTTACGTCCCGCTTTTCCCATGTCCGGAATAAACGGATGAAAATGAATAAAAAAACAGCACATGGGAATCCTTTATTATAAATCCAATTATAACGGAGGAATCCCATGTCTACGTACAAAGTTGAAATCTGCGGGGTAAATACGGCCCAGCTGCCAATACTGAAAGAAGAAGAAAAAGATGAACTTTTCAAAAAGATAAAAGCCGGCGACAAGGCATCCAGAGAAACCTATATCAAGGGAAATCTCCGGCTGGTATTATCCGTGATCAAACGGTTTAATAATCATAATGAAAATGTGGACGATCTGTTCCAGATTGGCTGTATCGGACTGATGAAGGCAATAGATAATTTTGATACGAGTGTCGGGGTGAAATTCTCCACATATGCCGTCCCGATGATTATCGGTGAAATCCGCCGGTATCTGCGGGATAACAGCAGTTACCGCATTCCGCGTTCACTGCGTGATATTGCATATAAAGCCATGCAGGCAAAGGAACGGCTGGCAAAAAATGCACAAAAGGAACCGACTCTCGAAGAGATTGCAGCCGAATGTGAGATTCCGGTGGAGGATGTGGTGTATGCCCTGGATGCCATCCAGACGCCCTTAAGTCTGTTTGATCCGGTTTATACGGATGGAGGGGACACCCTGTATGTGATGGATCAGATTTCGGACAAGAAAAACAAAGAAGAGCACTGGGTGGAGGATTTGTCACTTTCCGATGCCCTGTCACATCTGAATGAACGGGATGAGCATATCATCCGTCTGCGTTTTTTTGAGGGAAAGACACAGATTGAAGTCGCGGATGAAATTCATATTTCGCAGGCGCAGGTGTCGCGGCTGGAGAAAAATGCGTTAAAAAGTATGCAGGGGTATCTGCGTACATGATAGCGGCCTGTTGTAAAATGGTTTTGTTATTGCTATAATGTGGAATATACAAAACGGAGAGGAAAAGAAATATCCGGCAGTAGAAAATTGCATTCTTGCTTTTTGCGGTGTACTGTGCTATACTGTCAACCGTTGCAGATTCTGTAAACAGGGGATTGCACGAAAAATTACCGAGTGTTCGAGACCTTCCACTCGTAAAACAAAACTAAAGGAGACAAATGGATATGAGAGACAAAAAGGTAACATTTATTGTTCAGGCTGCTGTGATTGCAGCACTTTATGTAGTGCTGACTTTTGTAGCCAACGCACTGGGACTTGCATCCCACACGATTCAGGTACGCTTTTCCGAAGCACTGTGTATCCTGCCTGTTTTTACGCCGGCAGCGATTCCGGGACTGTGGATTGGCTGTCTGCTTGCGAATCTGCTGACAGGCGCCGTGATCTATGATGTCATTTTCGGAAGCATTGCCACGCTGCTGGCAGCGGTATGTACCTATCTGCTGCGCAATCACAAGATTGCATGCACATTTCCGCCGGTTATTTTTAATATGATTATTGTTCCGTTCGTGCTGGTCTATGCGTACGGTATTCCGGCAGTATATTTCCACGGTGTGAATGTAACCATCCCGTTTAATGCCATGACGGTCGGAATCGGAGAGGTGATTTCAGTATGCGTTCTTGGAAGCATTCTGATGCGTGTACTTGCAAAATACAGAAATGTCATGTTCCGTGCCACCGCACAATAAAAAATTATATCTGATAGAAGGTTCTGGAAGTCCCTGCGAGAGCAGGGGCTTTTTATTTTAAGAAATTCTGTAAATAAGCCAGACAATTTTAAGAAAACCTTAATGTCATTCCAAAATAACGTATGTTATCATAAATGACAGGAAACCGTAAAGAACATTTATGGAAGGAGAAGATTATGAAAATTAGAAAGACAATCTGCAGTCTGCTTCTGGTATGCCTGGCATTTTTAGGCATATTTTGTGGCAGAGCAAATGTATATGCAGATCAGAAACAGGCATTGTCGGCAACGGTGACTCTGCTGAAACAGGAAAAAGACTGTGTCGTACAGGTGGAGGCAAAAAACAGCGGGGCGGATTTTACCGGGAAGGTGCGTCTGGTGTTTTCCGGTACCGACAACTCCAACGGCTGCGCATTTGAACAGCGCCTGACATTGCCGCAGAACGGGAAAAAACAGTATACAATGACCATTCCGTATGCGGATGTCAGCCAGACACGCGGAAACGGAATCGTGGCATTTATCGATGAAAAGGGAAACGTTGTGGCAAAGGAAGCATTTGCCAGTATTTTGGCAAAGAAAAGCGCGGTATTGGTGTGGGAGTGCTTTCGGATCATTATGATGCGCTTGGCTGGATGAGCATGAGCGGCCAGACCTATTATCTTCACGGAAAAGACCAGAATGTATATCTGACACAGATGGACGCGGATACATTGCAGGCGCAGCTGGATGAACTGTATTTTCTTGTGATTGATTCCTACGATGTGAGTTCACTTGGGAAAGAGAATATCAAGGCAATCGAGAAATGGGTGAAAAACGGTGGATGGCTGCTGATTGGAACCGGAGAGCGCGGCAAAGATACACTGGGTGGTTTTGATTCCTCATTTATGGAGGTCAGCTGCAAAAGCGTCAGCAAAGTGGGAGAAGAAAATGAGGTATCGAAAGAAATGCAGCAATTGGGAAGTTATTCCGGATTTACCGGGATTGATTTTTCACAGATGCCGGTTGCAAAGCTGCAGCGGAACAATACAAATGCAAGCAAAAGCGAAGCTTATCCGGGGTGGGTGTATGCCTGTGGGGATGGTGCCATCGGTGTATGTGCCATTTCTTTTGGCGAAAAACAGATGCAGAAAGTTTCCCCGGATCTGTGTTACGGAATTTATGACCAGGTGGCAGGATATTCCATGAGCTATTCCCAGTATGTCAATGACGAGGAATGGGGATGGAGTGGGGAAAATGCATTCGGTGTCATTGACCACCTCAATACGGCATTGGATTTTTCCTGGCTGAAAGTTCTGATAGTGGTCTATGTGATCGTTGTTGGACCGGTGCTTTATCTTCTGCTTTGCAAGATGAAAAAAAGAGACTGGTACTGGTTGGGGGTACCGGCGCTTGGCATAATTTTTATCGGTGTGGTATTTATCGGCGGGCGGAATTTAAAGCTGCATGAGACACGGGTTTATTCGGTGACCGCACAGCAGGCGGATGGAAAAAGTACCACTGGTATCGCCACCTATTACAATGCGTATCATTCCGGGGTAAAACCGTGGAAGGTACGGCTGAATGATAATTACGCATATGGTGGTACAGGTCTCAGTGAATCTTATAGTATGGCATCTTCCGGCAGGGTATATGAAGACCGTTATCACTATTTGGTGGAATATGACAGGGGGCTGTCCCTTGGGGTAAAACCGCAGAGCAATTTTGAAAATGCCTATCTGTTTGCGGCAGGAACTGCCAAAGGATGTGGAAGCATAGACACCAGTGGTCTGGTGATCACGCAGCAGAAACAGGGGGAAACATAACAAACAACACGTCCTATGATTTCCCTTATCTTGTCTGCGTGTCGGATGATACGGTCATGGTATTTTCGGATGTAAAAGCAGGTGAAACCATAACGATAGACGGGAAAAGTAAAAAACCACTGCTGTCCCAGCAGATTTCTTATTTTGATGATGTCTACAGCGTGTTATCGCAAGACAACATGAATGGAAATACATATTCGTATAAGCATAAGGATATGGCAGCCGCACTGTATCTGGGACTGTGCCAGATCCGGCGGCAGAACGATGTGTCGGGTACTGTTGTAGTGGAAGGAGTAACCGCAGACTACGGAAAAACCATAGAGAGCAGGTGCTCGGAATTTCGTTTGGCTGTCTGTATACGATTGCCGGTCAGGAGGTGTCCAATGCTTCAAATTAGTCATTTGTATAAAAACTACGGAAAATTTCAGGCGGTCAGGGATCTGAACCTGCATGTGCCCAAAGGGGATCTGTTTGGCTTTGTGGGACCAAACGGAGCCGGAAAGACAACAACAATCCGGATGGTATGCGGACTTATGCCGCCGACAGAAGGAACCATTACGATCCATGGCGTGGATGCCCTGCTGCATCCGAAGGAAATCAAAAAGCAGATTGGTTATGTGCCGGATTTCTTTGGTGTGTATGACAATTTAAAAGTCAGCGAATATATGGATTTTTACGGTTCCATGTACCGTATGACTTCCAGGGAGATCACTGCGGTATCCAATGATCTGCTCGAACTGGTCAATCTGTCCGACAAAAAAGAGGTTTATGTGGATACGCTTTCCCGCGGAATGAAGCAGCGGCTGTGTGTGGCACGTGCACTCATCCACAATCCTTCCCTTCTGGTACTGGATGAACCGAATTCCGGTCTGGACCCGCGTGCGCGTGTGGAGATGAAAGAACTATTGCAGAATCTGCGCAGCATGGGAAAAACCATTGTGATCAGTTCCCATATTTTGTCGGAGCTCGCAGAGATGTGCAACAGCATCGGCATTATGGATCACGGAAAACTCGTAGAAGCAGGAAACATTGAGGATGTCATGGAACATGTTTTCGGTGGAAACCGGATCGTGGTTTCGGTTCACGGGGAGATGGAGCCGGCAGTGCGCATGCTTAAGGAACACCCCCAGATCCGTGTGGAATCGGTGGGAGAAAAGGAAATCCATATCTCGCATGCCATGAAAGAGGAAGAAATCGCGCAGTTGATCGCACAGATGATACAGAATGGAATTATCGTGACAGGATTTTATAAAGAAGAGGGAAATCTCGAATCCCTGTTTATGCAGCTGACAGGAGGGCAGGAAGATGAGAATTAATCCAATGGTAAAAAAAGATATTAAAGTACAGGCGCGCAGTATGCGGATCTGTTGGGAAATATTTGCTTATGAGGCGATTATGGCAGTTGTATTTTTCTTTGCCATGTTTTTGTTTTCCCAGCAGATGACCTATTCGTCTGCAAACATATACAGCAGCATTGTCTGGCTGTATCCGGCACTTGCGGTCACGCAGATTTTTATTCTGGGAGTGGTAGTCCCGGTGCGCACGGCTTCTGCAATTTCGGGTGAGAAAGAGCGGCAGACCTTTGATATTATGATGACAACCAGCATGACCGGATTTTCCATTATTATGGGAAAGGTGCTCACCGCGATGATCCAGAGCATGTTTTTATGTGGTGGCAGGACTTCCGATCGTAGCACTGGCATTTGTCATCGGCGGACTCTCATGGGGCAATCTGTTCTGGTTTCTGGCGGTATCATTACTGGTTTCGTTCGTTTCTGCAAGTATTGGAATTTTGTGTTCTTCCATCTGTAAAAAAACGATCAGTGCCATAATTTTATCGTATGGTATCTATGTCCTGCTGTTTATCGGAAGTTTTCTTCCCTATCTGGTCACCTCGGTTGTCCGCATGTCAGGTGGTGTACCGGAAAAATCCTGCTGGGTGCTTCTGGTCAATCCGGGCATGTATCTGCTTGAATTTTTTACCTGGAGTATGACCGGAACATCCGTGGCGGAAGAACTGATCACAAATTACGGGAAAACACTTTCTGTTTCGGGTGCTGCCGTACATTATGGATGGATGGCCGTTTCCACGCTTTTATTTGTGGCACTGGCATTTGTCTTTCTTCTGATTGCGATGCGGCGGATCAATCCGATGGCAGGATATGGAAGAAAACATGCAGGGGGAAAGCAGCATGGATGAAAAAGCATTTCTGTTGCAGGAAATCCGTTACAGCAAAAGAAAACAGAACGTAAAAAAGTTCCTGCGCTATGAAAGCACAGGAATTGCCGCAGGTGGAACCATCGCCATGGTGCTGGAAGGATGTGCGGTGTTTGTCCCTTTTTATACGGTGCATGTGTGGGCTGTTTTGGCAGTTTTATGTGGTGCGGCAGCTGGAGGCATTTATACGGTAATGAAGAGATGTACATGGTACAGGCAGCACAGCAGATCGACCGTTTCGGGTTTCAGGAACGGATCGTGACGGCATATGGGCGTATCGGAAAAGAGGGCAGTATCGACCGGATGCAGCGCAGCGATGCCGTGCATATGTTACAGGAAGACCATGCATGGAAAAAGGCGCGTGTTTGTCCGGACCGAAGGAAACTTGTGGCACTTTTTCTTTCCCTTGGGCTGGCGCTTGTTCTTTCGTTTGTGCCGTCCCCCGCGCATAAACAGGTGAAACAGCGGCATGCCATCCGGCAGGAAGCCCGGGAAAAGGAAAAAGAAATCCAAAAAGTGATGGATGCCTAAAACAGACCGACACCTCTTCCATGACAAAAGAACAAAAGAAAGCCCTGCAGGAACTGATACAGTCACTGGCCTTATCGCAAAAAGAAATGCAGCAGGCAGATACGAAGCAGGCACTGGCATCTGCCGGGCAGAAACTTTCCTACAAGTATGGACAGGCGGCACAGATTTCCGGGGCGGATGCCCTGGCATCGGTACTTAAAAATATCCAGGTGAATACCAATACAGGAAACCAGCTGGCACAGGGGGATGCACAAAGCACTACACAAAACACTACACAAAGCGGTACGCAGCGCGGGGAATCCACGCAGTCTTCGGAAACCAGTTCTCAGGATTCCGGGGATGGGGAAGATTCGGGCAGCGGAAAGAACGGAAGTGGAAGTGGCAATGGAAGCGGAAACGGCAAGGGGACAGGAAGCGGAAACGGAAGTGGAACAGGAAACGGAACAGGCGGTGGACGCGGAACCGGATCGGAGGGGGAACACATGATTATGTGAGTGTTCCGAATAAACTCGGAAACGACAGCAGTATCACAAAGGACAAGGGGGATTCGAAGAATTCCGATTATTACAAGGCGAAGAATGGTCTGGCATGGAAAGGCGAACACGTGGATTTAGATTCCGTGGTCGGCGATTACACGAAAGAGGCCTACGAAGCATTGCCAATGGAAAATACCCGGCCGGCATGGAAGATGTCATCCGGAATTATTTTGAAAATCTGAACTGATGGAGAGGAGATCTTATGACAGAATATGAAGTATGCCAGCAGAACACCATGGCATGTGAACAGGAAATTGCAAAGGGAATTATCGGACAAAAAGACGTCATCCGCCAGGTCATGCTGGCACTTCTGGCGGGCGGAAATGTACTCTTAGAAGGTATGCCGGGACTGGGAAAGACCATGCTGGTGCGCACGATCAGCCAGGTGTGTGATCTGAGTTTCCAGAGAATCCAGTTTACCCCAGATCTGATGCCGAGTGATGTGACCGGTACCAACATCATCGTAAAAGAAGAGCAAAAAAAGTGCATTCCGGTTTGAAAAAGGACCGGTTTTTGCCAATCTGGTGCTGGCGGATGAGATCAACCGTGCCACGCCAAAGACACAGTCAGCTCTCTTAGAGGCCATGCAGGAACACACCGTGACGATCGGAACGACCAGCCATCAGCTGCCGGAGCCGTTTCTGGTGCTTGCCACACAAAATCCGATCGAAAACGAGGGAACTTATCCGCTGCCGGAAGCCCAGCTGGACCGTTTTTTGTTTAAAGTGCTGGTAAAATTTCCGGACCGGCAGGAACTGCGGGAAATCGTGGAACTGACGGAGGGAAACCATCCGCCAAAGATCGCAAAGGTCATGGACCGGGAAAGCCTGCTTGCAGCGCGCGCATGCGTTGCACAGATTCCGATTGCGGATGCCGTCATGGATTATATTCTGGATCTGGTTATGGCAACTCATGCAGACAATCCGTATATCCGGGAGGGGGCAAGCCCGCGTGCGGCACAGGCACTGATCCGCACAGCCAGGGCACGCGCATTTATGGAAAACCGCCTGAATGTCTCGTTTGAGGATGTCAAATGTGTTGCACTTCCGGTATTGCGGCACAGGATTCTGCTCAGTTTCGATGCAGTATCGGAGGGGATTACGGAAGATGCGGTGATTGGGCAGATCTTAACAGAAAAGGAACAGGGACTGTATGCTTGATGCGGGAATTTATGAACAGCTGTCGCGGCTTGTGATCGCGATGAAACAGAAAAGCAGCCAGAATATGGCAGGAAACCGCAGATCCGTACAGAAAGGGACTTCTGCGGAATTTTCCGATTTCCGGGAGTATATGCCGGGAGATGATCTGCGCAGGCTGGACTGGAATGTCTATGCGCGGTCGGAGCGCATGTATATCCGGGAATATTTCGAAGAAAAGGAAGCAGTGGTATCGGTTATTTTAGATACCAGTGCATCAATGCACTATGGAAAAAAGAGCAAGGCAGAACTGGCACAGGATCTGTGCGCGGTGATTGCCTTTCTGACTTTGCACCATATGGACCGGCTGGTGCTGTATGACAGCAGCCAGATGGGAACCCCGCTTGTGGTTTCCGGGGGAAAGAATGCACTGCCAAAAGTACTTGGATGGCTGCAGGCACGTACATTTTCGGGGACAGAGACGGATTCTTTTTCCGCCGTGCGCCAGATGCAGAGGCGTGGGGCGGGAGTTACCGTGATCGTCAGTGATTTCCTGACCGAAGCAGCGACAGATCCCACGCAGGATCGTCTGGAAAAAACGATGCAGTATCTGGACTTTACGAAACAAAGACCCGTGTTGCTTCAGACACTGTGTGCGGAAGAACTGCGTGTGACAATGGACGGTACGCGCAATCTGATAGATATGGAGTCCAAAGAAAACTGCGCGTGACGATGCGTGCGGATGTGATTGCGCGCTATGAACAGGAACTGCAAAAGCTTTCTGTGCGGCTGAAAAAAAGTGCATCGGCTGCCGGAGGCACCTATATACTCTGTGATTCCGAAAAAGAGAGACGCGCGCTTATTTTAGAAGATTTAAGACCTTTGTTTGTCTGAGAAAAATTTGAGGATGGATTATGATATTTGAGAGTTTGTGGCCGCTGGCATTTTTGCTGGCGGTTCCGGTTGTTGTGATTTTATATCTGCTTGTGCCAAAGGGGACAGACACGCCAGTGTCTTCGAACCTGTTGTGGAAGAAGCTTTTTTATAATGAACAGTCTAAAACGTTCTGGGAAAAGTTTTTGCACAATCTGCTGATGTATCTGCAGATCGTGATCCTTTTGCTGCTTATTCTGGCACTGATGGCACCGTTTGTACAGCGTAAGGGTACAGGCAGTACGGACGTTGTGTATCTGATTGACACCAGCGGAAGCATGAAGCATCTCACCAAAGGGGGCAATACCCGCTTAGGGGAAGCTGTAAGTGAGATCAAAGAGCAGATTGCCGCTTCGGATGGGGCAAAAATATCAATTGTTACCTGTGACGGCACGGGAACCAATCTGCTTGCCGTCCATACTTCCGAAAAAAAGCACTGTATCGGACGCTGGCAGACATCAAGGGCACGGACACAGCCGGATCGCTTTCCGATGCACTGGCAACCGTACAGACGGTGCAGAAAAAAGACAAAAAGAATGATCTGGCAGATGTCATCGTCTATACCGACGGCATAGGGGCAAAACAGACGAAAAATCTCAAAAGTCAGCTTCAGGCAACCATCCGCGTGGTGGGAAGTCCCGTTTCTAACGTGGCGAATACGTTTCTGTCCTGCACCAAAGACAGCAGCGGGGACACGTATACGGTTGCATCAGGCGTGACAAATTACAGCGATCATGCGGCAAATATGGAGATTACGCTGTATGAGGGAAAGAAAATTCTTGAAGTGCGTACACTTTCCCTTGCCGCAGACGAGACATATACCTGCCTGTTTAAACAGGTGAACTGGGGAAACCAGCCGCTGCATACCGAACTTTCCGCAGTGACATTTGCCGGCAGCAGCCAGAAGGATTCCTTACATGAGGATAACTGTGCCTATGCACTCAAAGACCAGGTTTCCACGAGCAAAGCCACACTGATCGGGGAAGGAAATACCTATATCGAAAAAGCGTATCTTGCCGTGACCGGAGAGAATCTTTCCAAGGCAAAAACAACGGATGCACTTGACCGTGACGATCCGGGGATTTGTATTTTTGATGCGGATACGGCAGTGCAGGAATCTAATCAGCAGAAGGCGCGGATGATTTTTGCCAAAGAGGGAAAGAACGAGGAAAAAAATGTCAGCCTGTCCGCCGGCGATACCGAACTGACTTCCGGAATCCGGGACTTTGCGCTCGGGGTAAATCAGACGTATGTGTATGATCTGCCGGTCTGGGCCACGGGCTTTCTGTGGAACGGAAAGCAGTGCGCCGCATACTATGGGGAGCATGACGGAATCCGGGAGGTCGTACTTGGATTTGACTTGCGGGGAATCGGATTTTGCCCTGCAGCCGGAGTTTCCGGTATTTATGAACCATGCGCTGCACTATCTTGAGGATAGTTCCCTTCTTTCCCAAAACGTCTATGATGCCGGAGATACCGTGCAGTTTCATGCATTAAACGGTGTGGACGTGCAGCAGATTGCGGCACCTACCGATCAGGCAGGACTGTTTACCGTAAAAGCGGGCGACAGAAAGGAATCCTATATTGTAAAATTTGCA
>ENA-OQAY01000232-OQAY01000232.1-human-gut-metagenome-genome-assembly--contig:-NODE-232-length-15893-cov-0.898135_pt1 | contig 15893 bp, 19 predicted proteins | sample MGYA00242740_ERZ504537 | MGnify/ENA primary metagenome ERZ504537 (study PRJEB26092, sample SAMD00036272) | human gut metagenome | host: Homo sapiens | study: EMG produced TPA metagenomics assembly of... | reverse complement strand
TGCCAACCCTTTCTCCCTTTTTAATTGTAAGGTTAATATCTTTCAATGCCCAAAATTCATTATATTGGATCTGATGGCGTAACGACTGGATTACATAATCCTTCAAACTATCAACTTTTTCTTTGCTTAAATTAAATTTCATTCCTATATTTTTTAATACAATAGCATCTTCTTTGCTCATAGAACACTCCATTCTTATATTTGTAGGATGAAATCATCCTGTTTTTTAACAAACATTATCAATCCTACCACCATTGTCACTACACTAAATCCCAAAGCGTATAAAAAATAGTGAACATTCATCAATCTACCAAAAACAGCATCCCTGAAAATACTGATTATGCTATACAACGGATTAAACTTTAAAATCCATGAAAAACTACTATCAAGGATTTTCTCCGGCTGATAAAAGATCGCACACATATACATAATCAACATCAAAGCAACTCCCCAAAGATATTCCATATCACGAAAAAACACCCCAAGTGTTGCAAGAATAAAACTACAACCAATCGAAAGAAGTAATACAAGAATCAAAGCAATCGGTGCCTGCATCAGATACCATGTTGGTCGAACATTTAATACAGCAGCCACAACAACAAGAACAATCAGCGAAATTAAGAAAATAATATAATTATATAGAATGCTTGACAAAGTATATAAATATTTTGGTACATATACTTTCTTAATCATAGCCGCGTTTCGTCGTATTGATGTCAACGCTGATTTAGTTGAAGTTGAATAAAAATTATACAAAAGACGTCCGCAAAGAATATATACAGAAAATTCTTTCGTACGTGTTCCTAAAATTGTACCAAAAACGATTGTTAACACAATCATTGTCAATAACGGCTCAAGCAATGACCAGATAATACCAAGATAGGATCGTCTATACTTTAATTTAATTCCTTTTTTTACCAGTTCCCATAACAAAAAACGATAATTAACAAATGATTCTATATATTTTTTCATAATTACCTCACTTATTTTGATTTGAATAATTAAATCTCTATACTGGAATCGACCCATACTTTCATCTGATGATCCCTCCGTTTCTTTTCCGGTGGCAATTTCATATAATCACCAAAAATCTGTGTCAGATATTTTTCGTATCCTCCGGGAGCAAAATACTCGTGATTTTCAAATAATACTCGCGTGAACTGCACTACCTCATCATGTAGGCACCGTTCTCCCACCCCATAGATTCCATATGTAATTGCCCCAACATATTTCGCTGTATCATAATCATATCTGGAAGCAATTTGATTCATCTTTCGGATAATTCTCGGATAACCAACACATCGCATTATAAGAACCAGAGGTGTTTTTGCAATAATATGTCCAATTGATGTTCCCTTGCCAATTTTAGCTCTTGCATTCTGGATCATATAACGCATCCTTTTCATCTTCCTCGATAACCGTATTGCCTCTTTTTCGTCTTCCGGCCATCCATCCTGTGGAAAAATATCTATGAACAAATGCAATACCTGACATTTTTCGCGAATGTATTGCGAACTGTTTCGTTCTAAATACGTTCCTGTATGAACCAGTTCGCAATACGGATTAGAGAGTGTTCCCTCTTCACCGGAAATTGCCAGCAAATGCCCATTCACCGGATTTGTTTTTACAAGTTTCAGAAATCTCTCATAATCCGGTCTCGGCATACCAACATCGATGTCATCATCCCAGGGAATAAATCCCCTTATGTCTCACTGCCCCTAACAAGGTTCCTCCAACCAAATAATATCTCAGCTTATATTTTTCACAATAAGCGGCAAAATCATCCAGCATTCCTACCAAAACCTGTTGTATTTCTTTCTTATCCAACAATCTTGGTTCCTTGTATTGTCCCAGAAGTTTCAGATCATAAAGCACGTGATGTTCTCTCTTATTCTCCGGTGGTAATGTCATGTAATCACCATATAATCTGGAAAGATAATTATCATAATCTTTCGTAACACAAAACATGTTTCCTTCAAATTCCATCTTTACAGTATCCATATAAGGATGCCTCGGGTATAATTCGCCGAAAAAATGTTTTCTGCCTGATGGAATGGTAATATATTTTGAATCATCATCTCTGCAACGTGCCATTTCCATCTGTACTTTTTTATATAAATACTTGGGATTCAATGCAAACAACCAACCAATACAACGCTTTATAAACATCACACAACCAGCCTTACGGTTTCCGCGTGCGAGTTCCTTAAACTCATCTCTCCAAGCGTACATTCTGTAACAGGACAAAAAAAACAATCCAGCCTGAACACCGACTCCGTGTCGTAGACGCTGGAGCGGATTATCATAAGTGTTTTCTATAATAAAGATGTCTATTTTGATTCCACATTGTTCCTTTTTCTGATTTCTGTATTCTTGAAAGACCGTATTCTTTCTGTGTACCTGTATAAAAGAACTCAGATAGCCTTCTGTATACATTGGTGCTTCCACATAATACTTGTCCGCATAATTCTTCTCAATTGCAGCAAGCAATTCTGGAATATATTTTCTTGGAATATTAAGATCCACATCATCATCCCAGGGAATAAACCCCCTATGTCTCACTGCCCCCAGTGCTGAGCCTCCTCCAAGCATATATGGTATCTCATTTTGTTCGCACAATGTAATCACATCGATTGCAATTTCCAATACAATCTTCTTAATTTCTGTAATTTCACCAATATTCAGATGATGTAGTCCAATTTTCCTAGACAAATTTTCTTTCAACAATTCATTTGTCTGTAATATCGCCATATTATCTTCCTGCCTTCAACTTTGCAAAAAGCTTCGTATTGTGTTCTTTTACGAGCGTAATAACAGCCGATTCAAGCCATGTAAGATAGGTGTTCTTCCAACGAACCGGAATCAGCATAATCTTCATATATTTTGAACGTGGCTTTGCAATTTCTAGCGCCTCATCTACCCGTGGATTATGAAGCATCTTCCTGATTTGTTTCCGCTGCTCCCTGCCGGATAATGTGCACTTTGAACTCGTTACATTCGCGACACAGCCTATCATCCGCTCAATATAACGTCTCGCAATCATTTCTTTTGCAGGCATACTGTCTATGTTCCACTCTTTATACAGATCTAAAAGCCAACCATGTTCTTCCTCCCGCTTTTCATACATATTGGCACAATACGCTGCCGTTTCTGACTCTGCACGCGCCCTGATGAAATGATAATAAGCTTTCGTTGAAACCACAACAGATTCCACATTTCGGATATAACTAATATTAAACGGAAAGTCATCCCACAAAGTCTGTGGAAAATATAATCCATTCTCTTTTATGTAATCCAATCGATACAATTTATTCCACGGAGTATACAACATATTTCTATCATAATACCGATATGCCTCTTCACGGAAAGATTGTGCATTTGTAAAAACCCTATCATCTACATATATTTTCTCACTCAAATGCCTGTTTCCGTAATACGTGTCAATGTAGAAACCACAGACCACAAGCTGTGCCTGATACTTTTCAGCCATATCATACATATCCTGAAGCATCGTTTTTTCTGCCCAGTCATCTGAATCCAGAAAATAAACATATTTTCCCTGTGCCAGATCAATGGCTGTGTTTCTTGCACTCGGTGCCCCACCATTCTCCTTGTGGATTACCTGAATACGCGAGTCTCTCTTGGCATATTCATCACAAATTTCCCCACTCCGATCCGGAGTTCCATCGTCCACAATAAGAAATTCAAAATCCATAAAGGTCTGTCCCAATATGCTTTCAATTGCTTTCCCAACATATTCTTCCACCCGATATACAGGCATAATAACGCTGATTTTAATATCTCTCATGTGTAACTCCTTGTTTCATTATTATATTTTATCATGCAAAACAAAAGCTAAAAACAGCAGTTTATCTTTAGTATAACATAAATATGAGTAAAGGCAATCTGTTTAATTCCTAAAAAATGCTGAAATTCCTCTGAAAATTTGTTATAATACAATAGACAGGAGGACAATATGAAAAAGAAACTACCTATTATATTAATTGCATTTATTTTTATCTTATCTTTTTTTACACCGCTGACTGTATCAGCATCTCCAATTTCGGAAATGAATATTTACGCCATCTACCTTGATTCCCCAGAAAAAGGAGACTGCGTTCTTCTTGAATCTAGAAGACATGCTTTATTAATTGATATCGGTCGCTATAGTCATGCACCAACCATTCTCAATCAGCTCCAGACGCTTGGCTTAACCCATGTCGATATATGTTTTAGCCATTTGCATTCCGATCATACCGGTGGAACTTCCGGAGACTTCATTGCGGGATTAAAATTTCTCATCAACTCCGGCATCACTGTCGACAATCTGTATCTTCCTTCCCGAAGCTACTCTGCATATAGCCAACGATATCAAAAAAAAATTTGATGAAATTCAAAATTCCGTATCGGCATACACAAATATACACTATTTACGTGTAAACGACCAATTAACAATCGGCGATATTACAGGCAAAGTAATCGGTCCTGTAAACCCTGTAGATTATATGCCACATATTGATTCAAACGGAAACGGTTACACAACCTATGAAAACAACACTTCTCTTGCAATGATTTTCAGTTGTGGCAATACCAGATATTTTACTGCTGGTGATTGTTATAAGGATGAAGCAGAAGCGCTTTGTAATTATTATGGCGATGCATTAAAATGTGACATTATGAAATTATGTCATCATGGTACAACTAGTGGAAACACTCAGCGGCTTATTAACGCTGTTCAACCAAAATATTCTTTCGCATCAAATATATATTATGATGACAAAGCAGAAGATACCGGATACTGGAAAATATACAAAGCTTCCACCCGTGCTTCAAAATACGGAATGTGTTATGCTGTTGGCACCGAAAAAAAAGACCTTAATCTATCATATCGTAAACGATAAGATCACCTTATATAAAGGATCTCAAATATCCTCTAATAACCAATTGAAAGGATGGCAACATTTCTTCGGTTCCGATGGTGTAAACATGAATTATAATACATATTATTTTGACAAAAATTGTCAACCGCTTATTGGTACTCAAAAAATTGGAAAGCACTACTATTTTTTTGACAAAACCGGATTAATGCAATATGGCAAATTTACTTCCAATAATACATATAATCATTGGCTCACTTCACAAGAAGGCAAACAATATTACACTCTTACAAACGACCGTAAATATGCTTATCTTACTGTCGGATTCAAAGAAATAGATAACTCATTATATTATTTCAACTCAAATGGTTACCTGTATATTGATCCATCATATGCCAATGATGAGACAGATGAGGATGATATGATAATTACCCAAATCGGAGCAGACTATTATGCAATGAATAGTATCGGAACTCTCCTGTCAGATGATTGGCTAGAACAGGATGGATTCTATTACTTCTTCAAAAAAGACGGAAAAATGGTTTATGACTGTCTCTACACCATAGAAAATACATCCTATCTATTCGATACGGATGGCACACTTATGACAGCTGATGGAGTAAAATACGATTTGTATCCTGGAAAAAAGATTATATGCCGTAGATCACAATGGTATTATTGTCAAACAAAACATCGTCAAAATTAAAGGTCATAAATATTACTTTGATTCAAACGGAGTATTAGTAAAAAACCGGAAAGTCGTATGGAAAGGTCATAAATACAAATGCAATTCTAAAGGTATAGTCAAAAAACTCTGATAATTTTCAGCAATTAAAAACATATCCATCAGGAACCACCGGCTAAGCCGGTGGTTTATTCACTCCCCCTATAGCAGCTTGTTACCGGTGATTCTAAAGACCTGTCAAGTAAGACCGACAGCCATTAACATTTGCTTATTAAAAACAACAGCAAAATTTGAAATTTCAAATTTTGCCGTTATTTTATTTATTCAGTTTTACTTGATTGCAGTGGTCTGATCCTGATCCACGCCTTCCGTGTTTTCTTTCTGGAACAAAATCTTAAATGTCAGGAATAAAATCTTGATATCCATCCAGACAGAATAATTTTCGATATAAGTCAGGTCCAGTTTCAGCTTGTCATACGGTGTCGTATTGTACTTTCCATACACCTGTGCATATCCGGTAAGCCCGGCTTTTACTTTCAGACGCAGCACAAATTCCGGGGATTTCTTTCGGTATACTGATCCGCAATAATCTGCCGCTCCGGCCGCGGGCCTATAACCGACATTTCTCCTTTTAAAATGTTAAACAGCTGTGGAAGCTCATCAAAATGAATGGCACGGATGACACGCCCCACTGGCGTAATGCGCGCATCTCCTTTGGCTGCTAAACGTGCTCCCGCATCTTCGGAATGTGTTGTCATGCTGCGGAACTTATAGATCATAAACGGCTCTCCGTCCTTTGTCAGCCGCTCCTGCCTGTACAATACCGGGCCGTGATCATATAATTTAATGCAAAGGGCAATCACAAACATAAATGGGGAAGCGATTACAATACCGATCAGGGAAATAACAATATCCATCAGTCGCTTTACAAACAGGTCCACAATGCCAAGCCCCTGATTTCTGGACAGGTACAGCGGCGTGTCAAACAGGTGGATATCATCCGCCCCACGAAACAGAATGTCCGAAATCTTTGGTGTCACATATGTGCGGATGGACTCCTGATAACAGTATTTCATAATCTGATTCCGCACTTCAGACGGCAGATCACACAGAACCACCGCATTATATTTCTGAATCATCGGATACAGCTTTTCATAACCAATCCGGTAACTTTCCGCTGCACAGATATTATACTTGTCTTTTCTTGTGTTGATTTTTCCGATCAGATCATCCGGCGAATAATTTCCATAAATCACAAGCATCTGACGCGGCGGATACAGACGTGTATATGCCTTTCGCACCAGTATGACCCACGGAACGATAAATATAATCTCTGTTACCGTCATCAGAAGCAATGGCTGTGGCGGCAGATAATCATTGGCAACCAGACAGATCTCAAAATATGCAACAATCATTGCAAGAATCACTGCCAGTATCTGGGACAATATAATATCCGAAATCCGCATATATCCGATCCGGTATCCTCCGAACACCTTCGTGAAAAAAAACACAAAGAGAGCATACATACCAATTACAGCCCAGTTACCTCTGCGGAAAAGGGCATTGGCTTTATCCAGCATCGGAACATAGAGCATATACCATACCCATCCAAACATAGCCGCTTCCACTGTAAGCGATATGATATTCGCTGCAAAATTTAATAAATGCTTGTATTTATCTTTCATTAAAACTTTCCTCTAACATGTAGTTTTCCGGTTGTACCCACAGAAATTTTATTCTCCCAGTCCGCTCTCTACATAAGCGACCAGTTCCCGAAGTGCCTCGTGTTCATCCTCACCGTCACAGACAAGTGTAATCTCATCTCCGGATTTGATACATGCACCCAGGACGCTGAGCACACTTTTGGCATTTGCTGTATTTCCGCTGTACTCGAATGTAATCTTGCTTTTATATTTCATTGCTTCTTTGCATAAATTTCCTGCCGGACGTAAGTGCAGTCCTGTAGGATTAATAATTTTTACTTTTTGGGATACCATAAGAACTCCTCCTTATAACATAACTCTGGTAATCAGTTCTGCCAGCTGTTTCGCTTCCTGCTGAATGACTTCCTGATCTTTTCCTTCGATCATGACACGAACCAGCGGCTCTGTACCGGACGGGCGGATCAGAACCCCTTCCCTCTCCGGCAAATTTTTTTCTCCAGTTCGCCGATTGCTTCTGCAATTTCTGAATACTCCATGTAACTTTCTTTTTTATGGTTTGGCACTTTTGCATTGACCAATGCCTGTGGCAGCACCTCCATGATCTGTGCAAGTTCTGATAATTTCTTTTTGGTTGCCACCATCACCTGCAATAAGTGTAATGCGGAAAGAAGTCCGTCTCCGGTTGTGTTGTCATCCAGAAAAATCACATGACCGGACTGCTCTCCTCCGAGATTATATCCGTTTTCCAACATATTTTCAAGAACATAACGGTCTCCGACTTTTGTTTTCTCCACATGAATTCCCTGTTTTTCTCCCATCAGACTGAATCCCAGATTCGTCATCACGGTGACAACAATGGTGTCCTTTGCAAGTTTTCCGTTTTCTTTCAGGAAATTTCCGCAAATCGCCATGATCTGATCTCCATCTACCAGCTTTCCGTTTTCATCTACAGCAAGCATACGATCCGCATCTCCGTCAAATGCAATACCGATATCTGCCTTTTCGGAAACAACTCTTGCACACAGTTCGTCCATATGGGTAGAACCGCAATTGGAATTAATGTTCGTTCCATCCGGATTGGTATGAATAGCGATCAGATTTGCCCCCAGATCTTTCAGCGTCTTAACCGAAGTATAGGAACTTGCGCCTTCTGCACAGTCCACAACGATCTTCAACGCAGACAGATCTACCGGAACCGTCTTTTTCTCAAACGCAATATACTCATCCACAATATCAAACCGATACTCAACCCTGCCGATTCCCGGTCCGATCGGAAAAACAACGTCTTCCATATCATTCCGGATCAATGCCTCGATTTCGTCCTCCAGCTGATCGGATAATTTATATCCATCTCCATTAAAAAATTTGATTCCGTTAAATTCCATCGGATTATGGGAAGCAGAAATCACAACCCCTGCATCTACTTTATGTTTCCTTGTAAGATATGCAATTGCAGGTGTCGGGGCAACTCCCACAAAAATAGCATTTGCTCCGACTGAACAAATTCCTGCCATCAATGCATTTGCAAGCATTCCTCCGGAAATTCTTGTATCACATCCAATGATGATTGTCGGCTGGTGGGACTGTTCCTTTGTTAAAACATAAGCGCCCGCCTGACCGAGCTTCATTGCAAGTTCAATTGTAAGCTCTGTCCCCGCAACTCCTCTGACTCCATCGGTTCCAAACATTCTTGCCATAATAATTATAACTCCTTTATATACTTTACTATTCGCCGGTATCCTCACCGCTGTCTGTCGAAGTATCTCCGTCCTGTGTATTCTTCGCTTTCACGGTAACGCTGACAGTAATCGGCTGATATGCATAATGATCTTCATCCAGTTTCAGTGAAAGTTCCACCTGATGCGTTCCCTCGCTCAGCCGGGAGGCATCAATGGATGCTGCCAGCTCCGATGCATTCAGCTTATTCAGATCATCCTGCAGCCCACTGATCGTCACAGAAACCTGTGCCTTATCAAAAGATAAGTTCAGGCCGTCCGGCAGACTGTTAACCTTGATATCAGATGTCGGCAGATGATAGGTTCTGGACGCATACGCTTCAATTCTGACGGTTACCGTAACGGATGCCGCAGAAGAATCTACCAGTTCCACGCCGTCCGGCAGATATTCGGAAATATCAATCGTTGTCTTTACATCTTCCCTTGCCCCGCTCACATTGATTACGTTTGCCGGAATTTCAAGTGAAACAAGCGGATTGAGTACATTGGATGCCCCTTTCAGTTTCACAGTATCCGGTGTGCTGCTGATCTCCACTACCCGGTATTCCCCGTATGGGGTTCCTGTTGTCGAAAATACAAGCGGTACTTCCTTTACACTCAGGATTTTTGCCGAAATCGTCACTGTCGTATTGCTCAGCTTCAGCTGGGTGGTATCCACTTCATTTCCATCCGAATCATAGAGAACCGGAATCACATTATCCGTCAGATTCGATGACATTCCATCCACATCAATCGTAGCCACAACCTTATCTACTTTTTTCACAATAGATGCCGGTCCCGACACGTTCAAAACATTCGGGTTTGTCACGGAAACTTCTCCGAGGGCATATCCCGATGCCACTTTTCCGCTGGTGTCCGCGGAAATCATAAATCTTCTGCTCATCAGATCTTCCAGGGAAAGTTCCATATATTTGTTTTTATTGTTAATGCTCACGGATGTATACGTCCGCTTGGCACTGATCTCGATCGGAACACTCGCCTTATTCCCCTTGTCATTTATGATCAGGCGGTTCATATCTGCCACCGCAGAGAAATCGGTGTCATCAAGTTTTTCAAGTTCACTGCGTTTTCCGGTCACAGTAAAGGTAACCGTGTTGGTTCCGTCCAGCACTTCATAGCACTTGTTCATATCTGTAACTGCGGACGCATTTTCTACCGTTACATTTGTTGTAAATGTTTTTGATTTTTTCGGATCATCAATATTATATACAACCAGCCATAAGATAAATGCAAGAACTACAGCCAGAATTTTAAAGCCCAGATTATTCACCAAGGTTTTCAGAATCTTTTTTGCCATTCATAAACCTCCTTTTCAGCAGTCCCAGTTTGGTCATCTGTTGATTTCTGTTCTGCAGATACTTTAATTTGCCTCTCAGAAAATCCGCATTGACATTCCGGTAAATCTGTCCCCGCATAGCGATTGATACCTTACCGGTTTCCTCCGAAACTACGATCGTCAGTGAATCGCTCACTTCACTGATTCCTACAGCTGCACGGTGTCTGGTTCCCAGATCTTTGCTCAGTGTCATACTGTCCGACAATGGCAGATAACAGGTCGCGGAAACCACACGGTCTCCACGTACAATAACAGCTCCGTCATGAAGTGGAGTATTTTTTTCAAATATATTAATTAACAGCTGGCTACTGATAATTGCATCAATATCAATTCCTGTTCTCACATATTCATTTAACAGGATTTCATCTTCTATTACGATCAGGGCACCGGTTTTTACTTTCCCCATGGCATAACAAGCCTTGATCAGTTCGTCAATTGTGTGGTCGGAAAATTTATTTTCCTCTACTTTTCCAAAGTCAAATAACTTTCCCAAAACATTTTTTCCGCCAAGATTCTCAAGTGCCTTCCGAAGTTCCGGCTGGAAAATAATCACCAGGGCCGTCAGTCCGACACTCAACGTATTTTCTGCCAGCCAGAGGATGGTATTCATCTGAAAGATTGCTGCAACGAGTACAAACAGCAGAATCACGATGATTCCTTTGAACAGATTCCACGCACGCGTATTTTTAATCCAAAGCAGAATATGATAAAACAGGAAGGAAATGATCAGTATTTCCACGATATCCACAAAGGAAAAAGAGATATCCGGCATACCGAACAATCCTGTTGCATTGTCATAAAATTGGCTTAATGTTCCCAGAAAATTTTGCATCTGGCTCCTCTTTTCTTCATTTCATTATTTTGATGCTTCGTTCCCCTTATTTGAGTAAATCCTCATCAATGTCCAGTTCTTTCGCAATAACCTTCCGGCTGTTCTCTTCCTCTTCCGGAGACAGCACGGATCTGCTATGGTCAATCCGCTTTCCCATGCTTGCGGTATTTCCGAAATGTTTTACCGTAACCTCACGGACAGCGACCGTTTTCTTCGGCACAGCCTTGACATAATAATAGTAATCATCATCCTCAAACTGCACCCGTTCGGTCCGCGCATAATCCAGATTCATAAACAGAAACTGAAGGATAAATGCAATAAGCAGGGAAATAATATTGCCGGCTATCAGCCATAATGTCTTTCCTGTAACTCCAAGAACAATATAACCTACAAATAATCCGGCAATCTGAATAAGCGCACCGGAAATAATTGCCAGTGTCCAGGCATTATCCACTTCCATCCGGCGTACCAGATAAACTACAATGGCAGTAATCACAAAGATAACGATTACCAGATACATTTCTTTATTTCCCAGAAACTGCCCCACCGAAATATCAAATTTGGAAGAAGACTGTTCCTCATCTGCATTTGCCGCACTCATCAGTGCTCCTGCATTCCGGTGAATTCCGTCCAGGAAATAATAGACAACCGTACCGCATACCACTCCGATCACGGAATATGCACTGCGCAGCAGGCTGCTGCCAACCGGCATCACATACGGAATATGCAGTTTAAAACACAGCGGTGTAAGCACAACCGTCAGTCCGTCTTTCGGTGCGAAACGAAAATATACAAAGAACAGAATCGCAAACAAAATCAGTGCGGTAAGTGCTACTTCCATGGAAAGCGCATACATATCTGCAAGCACCACAATTGCGCCAATCCATAATATGGCACCAGTCGGCAGAATGGCACAGACAAGCGCCAGCAGTAACGCCACCGGAAACCGGCTGATTTTCTCCATGAATCCGATATTGGTATTGATCACGGTAAAAAGAGCCAGTGCAACGGCAAATTTTACGATCGGATACAGATATGTTTCATATTTACTGTAAAACCGGATCAGCTGATCCTTTATTTCCAACAACTTCGTCATAAATCCTCCCTGTTATGCCCCATCCTTTATTTTTCTTCCCGCAGTAATCTGCGCGCTCTCTTCAGATGATTTCCATATGCTTTCATCTTGCGATAGCCTTTTGCATACCGGGCACAATAGATCAGTGCGGTAATCAGAAGATACACGATCATAAATCCGGCATATGCAACAATAAGTTTCGGGACGAACGTCGTAAGATCCACGCGATTGATCCATTTCGTAATTGTATCAATATCCCCGAGTCCCCAGAACACGATCAGAAGAATAAATGCGATGGTTCCCGAAAAGAAACTTTTTACAATTTCTTTTCCTACATAGTCCCACATCGTATATTCTCCCGCCTGATGATATTTTTTATTTTCATATTCATCAAATGCTGCAAGATGATATAATTCTTTTACCCGTTCTTCACTGATCATAGATAACTCCTGTCTCGAACGCATCCCGGAATTTGGACACAATGATGCATTATTTGCTATTATACCATAGATAGTTCTTTTTTCAAAGTCTGTTTTCCAATCGCCCGTTTCCATGAAAAAAGCCCCGGAAATATCCGGGGTCTGGTTATTTGCCAATTGTTATTCATTTTTTAAATATCTCATGCGATCCCGATCCCTGCCTGATATAGTATCCTGTTTCTTTGGCTCCTCTTTCTTCGGATATGCATTTTGAAATGCATTCGCCATATTTTCCTTGCATTTATCACAAAAGCGTCCCGTGCGGATCGGTTTGCCACATTTTTCACATACAATCCCTGCTTCCGTAGCCGAGGAAAGAATCAATCTTTCTTCCTTTACCCACTGCCGGATCTGTTTGGTTGATATATCATTATCCGTTGCTGTCTGTTCTACCGAAGCACCCGGATGATCCTCGAGATACTGTTTGACTTCATGAAATTTATCTTCCAATTTCTTCTGACATGCCGGACAGATACGCTCATTGTTCAAAACATTAAACAATCTGCCACACATTTTACAATTTCTTACTTCCATAGTATCCCTCCTAAAAGCCTCTGCCAATGCAGGCAGTCAGCACATAAACCTGTTCCGCACCCGCTTCTTTTAATCTCTCCGCTACAGCTTCTACTGTAGATCCGGTTGTATAAATATCATCCACAATCAGAATTCTCTTATATTTTACTACATTATCCGAACTCTGAAAAGCATTTTTGACATTATTTTCTCTTTCTCTGCCATTCAGTTCTTTCTGTGGCCGTGTATCTTTCACCCGGATCATCAGACGCGGAATACACGGAATATCCATTTTTTCTGACAGTGCCCTGCCAAAAAGCGCAGCCTGATTATATCCGCGATACCGTTCTTTTTTCGAATACATCGGTACCGGAACGATTGCTTCGATCCTTTTTTTCCCGCATCCCAGTTTTCCCAGCGCTGCATGGCTTCCTCCGCCAGAAAACGGGCATATCTCCTCCGGTTTGCATACTTAAACCGGTACATGGATTTCTGCACAGCCCCACGATATACAAAAAGCGATCGTCCTTCTGCAACAAAAGAACGATGCTTTCTGCAATTCTGACAATATTCTGTTTCGGTATCCGCAAGCGGGCTTCCGCAATGATAACAGTACGGCTGCACAACGGGATACAATTTTTTCCGGCACGCTGCGTGAACATTTCGCTGTCTGCGGATATCTGCCGTTTCCAGCAGACGGTCGCATACAAAACAGCGTGGCGGAAATATACATTCCAGAAAATTATCCAAGACGGATACGGTTTCGAACTTCAATCTGTGCTGCCGCTTTTTCAAATTCAGCCTCTGTCATATCTTTTGTAGTAAATCCAATCTCTCCTGCAATTCCGGCATCTGCATATTCTACACTGCCAAATGCATTTTCGATTGTTTCCTTACCGGAAGAAGTGCGTACAAAGAAACTGTTTACACTGTCTTTGTAATCTACCAGTGTCAGTTTTTCCGGTGACCAGTCAATGTAAATATTGGTATTTTTGTGCTTTGTCATATCCACGATATCTGCTACTACTGCACTTGCTGTCGGAAGCTTACCTGCTCCGCTGCCGTAGAACATTGCATCGCCCAGTACATTTCCATGTACGAAGATCCATTGAACACACCGTTTACTCCGCAAAGAGGATGCTCTGCGCTGAGCATGAAAGGAGCAACCATACAACTGTAACTGTTTCCGACTTTACGGCTGGATGCAAGAAGCTTAATGGAACGGTTCAAAACCTTTGCATACTTAAAATCATCTGCTGTGATCTTTGTGATTCCCTCACAGTGAATATCCTCAAAATCTACCTGCCGGCCACACACCAGAGAAGTTAAAATGGCAATCTTGCGGCACGGATCATGTCCTTCGATATCCGCAGTAGGATCTTTCTCTGCATATCCCTTTTCCTGTGCGTCTTTCAGTACCTCATCGAAATCTGCACCTTCCTCTGCCATTTTTGTCAGCATGTAGTTTGTGGTTCCGTTTAAGATACCTGTAATCTCTTCAATCTCATCGGCAGTCAGACATTTATTCAATGGACGGATAATCGGAATTCCGCCGCCTACACTTGCCTCAAACTGAAAGTTCACGTTGTGATCCCGTGCAATTTTAATCAGTTCCGCTCCCTTGGCTGCAACCAGGTTTTTATTGGAAGTGGCAACCTGCTTTCCAGCCTCAAGCATTGCCTTTACAAACGTATATGCAGGCTCCACGCCTCCCATGGTCTCTACCACAATGCCGATCTCCGGATCGTTTACGATCGTCTGATAATCATGTACAATGGCATCTTCCATAGGGTCTCCCGGAAATTCCCGCAGATCAAGAATATATTTGACATCAACCGGTTCTCCCGCACGCTTTGTGATCTTTTCCTTGTTAATTCTTAATACATCTACAACACCGGAACCAATGGTGCCGTAGCCCATAACTGCAATCTTCATTTTTCTTACTCCCTGGCTAATATTTTTGCATAATGAATCCCCTGCACAGATTCAATACTGTTTCTCATATCCTCCACATTGCCCGTCGCAGGGAACACATCAATACTGAGCGACAATGAAGCAATTCCATTAACCGGAACGCTTTGATGAATCGTCAGAATGTTTGCATGAAATTCCGCAATTGTTTTTAATACCATGGATAACAGCCCCGGTTCATCATCCAACTGGATCACCATATTGACCGTTTTTCCTTTTGCATTTTCATGATATGGAAATATATCGTCCTTATATTTGTAGAAAGAGCTTCTGCTGATCTGTACCATCTCTGTGGCTTCCTGCACAGACTCCACTTTACCGGAATCCAGCAGCCGCTTCGCTTCCACAACTCTGAGCAATACCTCAGGCACGGCTTTTGCCCGCAATACGAAGAAAGATGCCTTCTCGCCCATCCTGATTTCCTCCCTTATGTATTGTCTGTCTACGACCGACACTTGTGCTCACTTGAAAGATTCTACCATAAGAACATCAATCTTGCAAGAGGTATCGGGGATCTGTCCCCGATTTTTACGCTCTCGGCTTTCCGCAGTTGGAGCAGAAATTTCCACTGTTAACCTGTCCACAGCTACAGGTCCACTCGGTTTTCGGTGCCGGTTTTCCACAATTGGAACAGAATTTTCCCTGATTCTGCTGTCCACATGCACAGGTCCAGCCTGCCGGTGCCTGCGGTGCCTCCTGCCCAGCAGGAGATATCGCAGGCACCG
>ENA-OQAY01000231-OQAY01000231.1-human-gut-metagenome-genome-assembly--contig:-NODE-231-length-15894-cov-0.613750_pt1 | contig 15894 bp, 16 predicted proteins | sample MGYA00242740_ERZ504537 | MGnify/ENA primary metagenome ERZ504537 (study PRJEB26092, sample SAMD00036272) | human gut metagenome | host: Homo sapiens | study: EMG produced TPA metagenomics assembly of... | reverse complement strand
GAGAAAACTCCCGTCGGCAAAGATTATCTTATTCCCCACCTTCAACTCGCTGCAAATGCTGGCACACCGTATATTGCTCCCCTATCAGGAGATGCAGACCTTGTCGCTGACCGGACGTCCTTGGGATGCATTCGACTCTGCTTTAATCAGAGGAGATAAACTGATAGGCGTGTTGACCGACCGGGAAAAGACACCTGCCACCATTGCCGCCCGGATGCTGGAGTATGGATATGACAACTACCGCATGACCGTGGGGGAAGCATTAGGCAATGGCGAGGAAGAATCTGTACGTACATTCTCTTTAGAGGAAGCCTCCCAATCTGCTTTCCGCTTTCCCAATTGCCTGATACTGCAAAGAAACAAGGTGCATCCCCGTCCGTTCGGAATTCCCGAAAGTGAATTTCATTTGTTGAACGGACGCAACAAAATGATTACCAAAATGCCTGTCCGCTTGCTTACTCTCAGTATGCTGACATTAAGGGAAAAGAAATCATTCTGGGACATCGGTTTCTGCACCGGTTCCGTTTCCATAGAAGCCAAACTCCAATTTCCGGAGCTGAAAGTGACAGCATTCGAACAGCGTACGGAAGGTAAAGAGTTAATGGAACGCAACAGTCGTAAATTCGGCACGCCCGGCATTACAACCGTCATGGGTGATTTTCTGGAAACGGAACTCGGCGGGCTTCCCGCCCCCGATGCCGTATTTATAGGTGGTCATGGAGGAAAAATGATAGAGATTCTACAAAAAATCAAAGAAGTGCTGTTGCCTGACGGAGTCATTGTATTCAATTCGGTTTCGGAAGAGAGCAAGGCCCTGTTCACAAAAGGTATAACGCAAATCAACAAGAAGGTAACACAGTGTACCCGTATTGCTGTGGATACCTTTAATCCGATAGAGATAATGAGAGCGGAATAAATGATTTAAAACAGATAACAAATGAAAGCAATCATACTGATATCAGAAGCCAGCCTGCCGTTGGCAAAAACACTACAAAGAGAGTTGCCGGATACCCTTATTTATACCAAAAACGAATGCGAAGGCTGTATTTCCATCACATCCTGCCATCGGTTCATAGAGGAGCATTTCAATGACTTCGACAGCATCATCTTTATCGGTGCCATGGGAATCTGTGTACGCAGCATTGCAGGATGCATAAAAAACAAATATAAAGATCCGGCAGTGGTCTGTGTGGACAGTACAGGGCGCTTTGTCATTTCAGTACTTTCCGGGCATGTGGGGGGAGCCAATGAACTGACCCGCCATATTGCCGCCATTACAGGAGGAGAAGCTGTGATTACCACCCAAAGTGACAATGCCGGGTTATGGGCACTGGATACGCTAGCTGAAAAATATGACTGGAAAATAACTGTTCCTCATGCAGAAATGAACAGACTGGTCACACTTTTTGTCAACCGGGAACCAACGGTGCTGCTGCTCGATATAAAGGATAAAGGTACGGAGTATCTGGAACGCACACTTCCCGCACACGTAAAAGTGTTCTATCATTTCGAAGACATACCCCAATCGGAATTCAAGTTGATTATTGCTGTTACACCTTATATATATAGTGCGGAGATTCCCATGCTCTGTTTCCATCCCGCCGTCCTCCACTTGGGAATAGGTTGCCGGAAACAATGCGATCCTTCGGGCATTGCGGAATACATAGAAGCCGTGATGCACAGACATGGTTTGTGTCCGTTCTCTCTCGCCTCCCTCAATACCATCGAACTGAAAAAGACGAGCCTCTGCTGGAAATCCTCCACCGGCGATGGGCCGATACGGAAACCCATATTTATCCTGCGGAAGAACTGAAAGATATCACAGTCCCCCATCCGTCTGAAAAGGCATTCGAAGTGACAGGCGTCTATGGAGTGGCCGAAAGCACAGCCTTGAAAAGCAGCGGTGAAGGAACACTTGTATTGGAAAAACAAAAGGGCATGCTGACAGAAGGAAATCACTTCACTTTTGCCATAGCCGTCAGTGCGACAGCCATGCGTGGCGGACATATAGAGATCGTGGGTGCAGGTCCCGGTGATCCCGAACTGATTTCGGTACGCGGAAAACGAATGTTGGAGAAAGCGGACCTTGTTCTGTATGCCGGAAGTCTTGTTCCCCGCGAATTGACCTTTTATGCTAAAGAAGGAGCGACTGTACGCAGTTCCGCCGGTATGGATTTGGAGGAACAATTCGCCTTGATGAAAAAGTTTTATGATAAAGGATTGTTTATTGTACGCTTGCACACGGGAGACCCTTGCATTTATGGAGCCATCCAGGAACAAATGGCTTTCTTCGACCGCTACAAGATGAGTTATCATATCACTCCGGGGATCTCCTCGTTCCAAGCGGCTGCGGCAGCATTGAGGTCACAGTTTACCATCCCCGAAAAAGTACAAAGTATAATCCTCACCCGTGGGGAAGGCCGTACTCCGATGCCCGAAAAAGAACAATTACATAAATTGGCGCAATCGCAAAGTACAATGTGCATTTATTTAAGTGCGGGCATTGTGGAACAGGTACAGGAAGAGCTGATGCAGGCATACCCTCCCGAAACTCCGGTTGCCGCCTGTTATAAGCTGACTTGGAAAGAAGAAAAGATTTATCGCGGAGAGTTGAAGGATTTGGCTAAGATAGTACGTGACAATAACCTGACGCTGACTACCTTATTGGTAGTAGGCGAAGCAATAGACAACCGGAAAGGTCTGTCCCGGCTCTATGCGCACGAGTTCAAACACTTGTTCAGAAAGTAAAAAAAGAATCATTCACATCCAGCCTATGATACTGATTTTAGGAGGAACCACCGAAGGACGCACCGCCGTGAAAGTTGCCGATGAAGCCGGAAAGCCCTACTTCTACTCTACCAAAGGAGAATGGCAGGAGATACAATGCAAGCACGGCATCCGTATCACCGGAGGAATGAACACGGAGAAAATGGAAAGTTTCTGCCGCCAAAATGACATCCGTTTATTGGTGGATGCTGCCCACCCGTTTGCCTCCCAACTCCACCGGACTGTGGATGAAACAAGCCGGACACTACATCTTCCTGTCATACGTTTTGAAAGGAAGTATCCTCCACGCACCGAAAACATCATCTGGTGTGAAGACTATACAGATGCCATTTACCGGTTAGAGAAAGCAGGAACCGATCATCTGCTGGCACTGACCGGAGTACAGACCATCGGGAAGTTACGCCCTTATTGGGAGAAACATACCTGTTGGTTCCGCGTACTGGAACGGGAAACTTCCATCACATTAGCCCAAGAACAAGGCTTCCCGAAAGGAAATCTGGTATTCTATCATGCCGGAGAATCCGAAGCTCTTTTATTAGAGACACTACATCCACAGGCCATTCTGACCAAGGAAAGCGGAGAATCCGGAGGATTTTCGGAGAAAGTGAAAGCGGCACAGGCTGCAAAAATCCCGGTCTTTGCTATAAAACGCCCTTCCCTTCCCCGGCATTTCATGATCGTTACCGGTGAATATGGATTGAGAAAACAGATAGAAAAGAACATCCCTGCTTTTTACCCGTTGAGAAGCGGCTACACCACAGGGGCCTGCCGCTTACTGCAGCTCGCAAAAAGCAGCATTGACGGCTCTGATTTAGGGGAAGAACAGAAAATGATATCCTTCCGCCTTCCCGATGACGAGGAAATGACCTTACCGGTATCCCATACAGAAATAGAAAAGAACAGTGCCACCTGCACCGTTGTTAAAGATGCGGGAGATGATCCGGATGTCACTCACGGCGCATCCATTGTGGTAACGGTAAGTTTAGCAATCACCCGGACATCCGTTTCCTGCAAGGTGAAGGAGTGGGACGAGTCACCCTTCCGGGGCTGGGATTGGAAATCGGGGAACCCGCCATCAATCGCATCCCCCGACAAATGATAATGAAAGAATTATCGGCGCTTTATGACAAAGGGCTGGATGTTACCATTTCCGTTCCCGGAGGAAAAGAGTTGGCACAACGTACTTTCAATCCTAAACTAGGAATTGTGGACGGCATTTCCATCATTGGAACTTCGGGCATAGTCCGTCCTTTTTCTTCAGAAGCTTTTGTCGAGGCTATCCGCAGGGAAGTGGAGGTTTGTGTGGCTGTGGGCTCATCCAGACTCATCATTAATTCGGGAGCAAAAAGCGAACGTTTTGTGAAGAAGGAGTATCCGGGGTTACCTGCTCAGGCTTTTGTACATTATGGAAATTTTATCGGGGAGACACTCAAGATAGCTGCCAAGCTTAAGGTTCCATTGGTTACTTTAGGCATTATGATAGGCAAAGCGGTGAAACTGGCCGAAGGAAATTTGGACACACACAGTAAGAAAGTGGTGATGAATAAAGAATTCCTAAGGCAGGTGGCAATGGAAGCCGGATGCTCTCCGGATGTTGAAAGCATGATAGAAAAGTTGACATTAGCCCGTGAATTATGGACATTGCTGTCTGAAGAAGACTGCGGAAAGTTCTTTCCGTGTTTGTTGGAACATTGTTTTGCACATTGCGTCCCCTTGTTGCCCGAAGGAAAATTAACAATCCTCTTGATTGATGAAGAAGGGAATATTCCTTTCAGGATACAATAACTGATTATTTAAACGCTGCTAAACGGAAGCTAATATAGCAGTGACTTGTTCTAACAATTCCTCTATGGTATCTACCTTTATCGTCCTCCCGGCTACCGGGTGGATAATATATCCATTGGTAGTCATATCTCCCGTTTCAATATAAAAATCGGACTCAACACGCCGGCTTGCCAGAATACCATTCCGCTGCAAAGCTTTCCGTACCATCGCATACTTATTCCCATGTCCCACCAGACGGACTTCTTTTTCAAACTCATTGTCAATGCGGAACAGTCCGGTTTCCATATCAAAAACAATTCCCTTACGGGAGAAAAAATTACTCAGGCATCCGTCTATGGAAAGATCTTCAGGAGTTCCTATAGTCACTCCATTGGCTTTATCCATCAGCCAAATCTTATCAGCAATCTGCAAAGCTAACTCTAAATCATGGGTGGAAAGAAAAATCGTCTTGTTGGTAGAACGTGACAAATGATGAACAATTGCATAATCTCCACTTTACTGGGGAAATCAAGAAAAGCAGTCGGCTCATCCAGAAAAATCACCGGGGTTTCCTGTGCCAACGCCTTTGCTATCATTACTTTCTGACGCTCACCGTCACTCAAAGTATGTACCATCCGGTATTTCAAATCCTCAATCCTTACCAACGCAATGGCATCGTTTACTGTTTTCTTGTCCTCCTTGCTTAAATTTCCCCAGAAACCGGTTATAAGGACTGCGCCCCATACCCACCAGTTCTTCTACGGTCATGTTCCGCAGGCTGCATTTTTCGGTCAATACCACTCCGATAACTGTCGCCAACTGTTTATCGGTGTAATCCGTCAGTTTCTTTCCCATTATTTCTATCTCTCCTCCTACAGCCGGCTGAAAGGCAGACAAAGTACGCAATAAAGTAGATTTCCCTACTCCATTCGCACCCAAAAGACAAGTCAGTTCCCCACTGCGGATAGTAGCATCAATGTCCTTCGCTACAATCTTGGTCCCCCCCTTACCGGGGTAACCGGTAGTCAGTTTCCGAATATGTATAGTTTCTTGATTCATCATTACTCATTCATTTCATTGCGACGTTTATTGAATAAAACCGACATCACTACCGGAGCGCCTACCAAAGCCGTCACCGAATTTACCGGCAATGCACCTTCGAAACCGGGCATACGGGCAATCAAATTACATACCAATGCCAATGACGCACCTGCCAGTAAAGAAGCAGGCATCAGAATACGATGATCGGATGTGCGGAACATTCCCCTGCAAAGATGCGGAACGGCCAGCCCCAGAAAAATAATCGGACCGCAATATGCGGTAACAATAGCTACCAATACTCCCGAACAAGTAATGACAAGCAGACGGGCACGTTTTATATTCAATCCGAGATTCCGTGCGTATGCATCTCCCAGCAACAAAAGATTCAATGTTTTCACAAGCAGGAAGGAAAGTGGCAACAATACCACCATGATACATATAAATAAAGTCATCTGATCTCCCGATACACGGGCAAAACTTCCCAACCCCCAAATGACATATGCACGAATATCCTCCTCCACACTGAAAAATTTCAGCACACCGATCACCGCATTGGCTATATAACCAATCATCACACCGATAATCAGCAAAGTAACATTGCCCCTTACTTTTTGGGAAACGAAAACAATAAGTGCCATAATGGAAAGTGAACCTGCAATAGCTGCTATGGTAAGGGCTATTTCCCCCATAAAGCCTAGCTTGCTCAAAGCAACGCCACCCAAACTACCCGAAAGAAGCACCACAAAAGCAACTCCCATACTGGCTCCCGAACTGATGCCCAGTACCGACGGACCGGCCAAAGGATTGCGAAAAACAGTCTGCATCTGTAAACCGCTGACAGAGAGCCCCGCCCCCGCCACCAATGCGGTAAGCGCCTGTGGTACCCGTGATTTCCAAATAATATTTTGCCAGATAACAGACTCATTCCCTGTTCCCCAAAGGATATTCCACACAGCACGAAGCGGTATGGAAACAGAACCTAATACCAGATTCAGGAAGAAAAACAGAAAAATAGAAGCCATAATTAACAGCATATAAAATGCAACAGGTCGTTTCATATACTATTTTTCTATTTAAGCAATTCATAATATCCCGGTTGGTGGCCGGACAAAAGCTGCGGATGAAAGATTTGAATCAAATCTGCCAAAACAACTTCCGGTTCTGTAGGCATACTCTCATAAAAAGGTTTTTCACGCATGTTACAATAAATCACCCCTTTCTCTTTGTATGCTTTAAAATCAACATAACGGGCATCTTCTTCTTTCAACGTGTTATAAGAAAATTTTCCTTGATAGCTATTCACAATACGCCAATAATCGGCACCGGCCGCTTGGCTGTAGACTGTTTCAAAATCGAGGGTGACCCCTCCAGACCGTTCATCGTCTTTCAAAAAATAATCGGCACCGGCATCTTTAAACAATTGTGCGAGAAAACTCCTCCCTCCTACAGCATACCAATTGCCGCCCCGCAATTCCCCACTGAATACTACCGGGCGTTTTGTCACCCGGCCGGTCAGTTCCTTCAGCTCGTTATATCTTTTCTTAATAGCGGCAAACTGCTCATTAGCTTTATCTTCTTTTCCCAATAACAAGCCCACAAACTTTATCCATTCAGCCTGTCCCAAAGGAGTCATTTCCTTATATCCCAAATGCGGCATCAAAGGAATGCCTACCTCTTTCAAAGCATCGTACCCCCCTCGTTTAAAAGGAGAGATCAAAATCAAATCCGGGTTTACACTCATAATCACCTCATTATCGAAATTCCCTTCAATACCTATCTTATGAATGCTTCCTTCTTTCAAACGATCATTTATTTTCTTGTTAAACAAATGGCGTGTACTGGTGATACCCACCACTGCATCCAGCTCTTCCAACTTGATAAAATTGGAAAGTTGCAGGGAAGTCATGCAGATAACGCTTCGTATGGGAGTTTCAATAACTGTATAATCCGCAGGTATGTTTTCCGCTTCCACACCTCTTGGCACCAAAGCATAATGAAAAGACTGACTTTCTTTATTCTGAGGGTCCTGAATGTCAAGCAGACAAGCCTGATCCGTATAGGTTATTTTAAACCCTTGGGCATATTCCGGAATAATCTTCACAATAGAAGAATCTGTCAATGTCTTATGTTCCAGATTCCCGGAGCCCTGTTTGTGCTTATTTTGGCAGGCTGTAACAGTCAATAATAACAAAAGGCCCGAAGCCCATATTAGTTTTTTCATGTTCTTTTCTGTTTTTCAGCCAACAAAGGTAATCAATTCTCTTGCTTTATACAGAATTTTTCAGCACTTTTGCGTGCTTAAAAACTGTAAATACCCACAAAAGATGAGTCATCCGATCTATTTTGTTTCTTTAGGACCCGGTGATGCCGAACTGATTACATTAAAATCATTGCATGCTTTACAACAAGCAGACATAATATATTGTCCATCAACGGTTCGGGAACCAGATAAAATTTTGTCACGTGCCGCCACCCTGTTACATAAGCTAGGCATCAAAGGAGATATACACCTATTCTCGCTCCCGATGAGCAAAGACAGAACAAAAGCAATCAAAGTCTATCGGCAACTTTTCGAAGAAATGAGGCTGGAACAAAAAGCAGGAAAACGGTTGGCGGTAGCAGTAGAAGGCGATGCGGGAATTTACGCCTCCGTTCACTATGTACTGGATCTCCTCGAAGAAAATGGAATCCCCGTAGAGCAACTTCCCGGTATTCCTTCATTCATCGCTGCGGAAGCTGCCGCAAAACTACATCTCATCAGCCAAAAAGAAAGACTGGTCATTATTCCGGGCAATATTACTTCGGACGAACTGGACATGTATCTGAGCCATCATCATGTGCCGGTTATCATGAAATTATCTCAATGTGCAGACATAGTACAGGATTACATGGAGTCCCACCCCCAATACAGTTATCATTATTTTGAAAATATATCGACAGCCGAAGAATATCATTCTTCCCATCAGGCGGAACTGAAAAGAAGAGTATTTCCTTATTTTTCCTTAATGATCATCTTTAACGAACAGACACGGAAGGACGATAGTGCAAAATAGCGTTCAGAATACCTTCAATATTTACATCATCTTTCTTGATAACTAAAAAATTGTGGTACATTCCTTCTTTCCGGTAACGGATCACAATCGACTTGAGTTTACCAGACTTTGTGTACTCCTTTTCTATCTCTGTGATGTTTTGCAAAGGAAAAACATGCTGAGGTTTCATCCCTCTTATAGCTAAGGTAAAAGAATCAGGAGTAATAGTATAAACAGACAATAACCTTACCCCCATTATCAGCAGAGAAGGAGTCAAGACCAGCAAAGATGCATATCTTCCATGCGCTATAAAAAGGCATGTACACGCCACCAACATAATAGCAATAACTGCCCAAATCCATAAAGGCTAGCCGGGTCTGAATTCTTGTTTTTCCATATGCCACATCTATCTTGTATAGATACAAAAATAGGGAGATTCAGTTTTATAACCAAATCTCCCTCAAGAATTTATAAACTATTTCTAACAATTAATCTAGAGAATACCCTTTACTGTTTCCAGCATACCCTTTTCTTGAATAGAGTCAAGATCAGCTTTCACAGCTGCGGTCAAACCCGGAATGTTGTTCAAGTTCTCACCCCAAATAGATTCTGCAGCCAACACGCCTTCCGCCACTTTCTGAGTGCAGCCTGTAGCCCAAAGTTCTTTCAGCAGATTCATGATTTCAGGAGCATCGTTCGGAACAATCTCAGCACCGTCAGCACGAACACCACCTTTATAATAAGTGATGATAGCCGCCAGTCCCAATACCAAGCCTTTAGGCAACTCACCCTTACGCTCCAGATAAACTTTCAAGCCCGGGAGGTCGCGAGTTTCATATTTAGGGAATGAATTCAGCATGATAGAAGTCACCTGGTGATCAACAAACGGATTGTTGAAACGCTCCAAAACATCTTCCGCAAACTTCTTCAATTCTTCTTTCGGCAGGTTCAGGGTTTCCATCAACTCATCGAACATAACTTTATGAATGTATTTACCTACCACTTCATGCTCGCAAGCCTCGCGCACAATGTTGATTCCAGACAGATAGGCTACCGGAGACAGCACTGTGTGAGGACCGTTCAACAAAGTAACTTTTCTTTCGTGATAAGGAGCTTCAGACGGAACAAACAATACATTCAAACCGGCCTTGTCGGCAGGGAATTCCTTGGCGATCTCCTGCGGAGCTTCAATTACCCACAAATGGAAGATTTCTGCCTGTACCACCAGATTGTCATCATACTGCAATTTTTCTTTAATAGCAGCGATATCTTTGCGGGGGAATCCCGGTACAATACGGTCTACCAAAGTAGCGTAGACACCACAAGCTTCCTCAAACCATTGCTTGAAGTCTTCACCCAGGTTCCACAATTCAATATATTGATAGATGGTTTCTTTCAGTTTATGACCGTTCAGGAAAATCAATTCGCAAGGGAAGATTATTAAACCTTTGCTCTTATCGCCATTGAACGTTTTATAACGGTGATACAACAACTGAGTCAGTTTGCCCGGATAAGATGAAGCAGGGGCATCATCCAGCTTGCAGGCAGGATCAAAAGCGATACCGGCCTCTGTCGTATTAGAGATAACAAAACGCATTTCCGGCTGTTCCGCCAATTTCATAAATTCATCATTCTGAGAATAAGGATTCAAAGCGCGTCGATCACATCAATTTTTGTCAGGCTGTTTACCACCTGTCCCTTATCCAAACCTTGCAAGTTTACATGATACAGACAATCTTGTGCGTTCAACATGTCAACCATGCCTTTTTCAATAGGTTGAACCACCACCACACTGCTGTTGAAATCAGTTTTTTCGTTCATGTTGTAGATAATCCAATCCACAAACGCACGCAGGAAGTTACCCTCACCAAATTGAATGATTCTTTCGGGACGTTGAGTCTTTGCTGCTGTCTCCTTGTTTAATGCTTTCATATTTTTAATTATATTATGTGTTTATCCATACCTGTACTTATCGAAGACGAATCAGATTTTATTGTGTACTCATAGTATTCATGCTTTCTCTTAAACGGTAATATATATTTAAGTTTTTATATATCATCATTGATCCAAGCATTTAAAATCTTTAAATCTTCGCCGCAAAGATACAAATAATTTTGTTATTCCAAATAAAATTTCTACTTTCGTGTTCGATAACGGTTAATAAATCTAAAGAGATGCTCTTTGACATCTTTTTTAGAATGAGTTTTTACTGAAAGTCAAAATAAACAACAATTATATAGATATAAAAAGACTACTTATGAAAAACTTTATGAATGAAAACTTCCTGCTTCAGACAGAAACTGCGCAGAAGTTGTATCATGAACATGCGGCTAAAATGCCTATTATCGATTACCACTGCCACCTGATTCCCCAGATGGTTGCTGACGACTATCAGTTTAAGTCACTGACAGAAATCTGGTTGGGTGGAGACCACTATAAATGGCGTGCCATGCGTACCAACGGTGTGGACGAACGTTATTGTACCGGTAAAGACACCACGGACTGGGAAAAATTTGAAAAATGGGCGGAAACAGTTCCTTATACCTTCCGCAACCCATTATACCATTGGACTCATTTGGAATTGAAAACCGCATTTGGAATCAATAAAGTATTGAATCCGAAAACAGCCCGCGAGATTTTTGATGAATGTAATGAAAAGCTTGCCAAACCGGAATACTCCGCACGAGGCATGATGCGTCGTTATCATGTGGAAACCGTTTGTACAACCGATGATCCGGTAGATTCATTGGAATATCACATCAAAACCCGTGAAAGCGGATTCGAAATTAAAATGCTTCCCACTTGGCGTCCAGACAAGGCTATGGCAGTAGAAGTTCCTGCTGATTTCCGTGCTTATATGGAAAAATTGTCTGCTGTAAGCGGTGTCACGATCTCTTCTTTCGATGACATGGTAACTGCTTTGCGGAAACGTCATGACTTCTTTGCTGAACAAGGTTGTAAATTGTCTGACCACGGAATTGAAGAGTTTTATGCTGAAGACTATACTGATGCTGAAATCAATGCTATATTTAATAAGGTATATGGTGGTACAGAACTGACCAAGGAAGAAATTCTGAAATTCAAATCAGCCATGCTGATCGTATTTGGGGAAATGGATTGGGAAAAAGGCTGGACCCAGCAGTTCCACTATGGAGCAATCCGCAACAACAACACCAAGATGTTCAAACTTCTGGGACCTGATACTGGTTTCGATTCAATCGGTGAGTTTACCACCGCCAAAGCGATGGCAAAATTCCTTGACCGCCTGAATACAGAAGGAAAACTGGCCAAAACTATCCTTTACAACTTGAATCCTTGCGCCAATGAAGTAATTGCTACCATGTTAGGCAACTTCCAGGACGGTACAATTCCAGGCAAAATTCAATTCGGTTCTGGATGGTGGTTCCTCGATCAGAAAGACGGTATGGAAAAACAGATGAATGCACTGTCATTGTTAGGCTTGTTGAGCCGCTTCGTAGGTATGCTGACAGATTCTCGTTCATTCCTGTCTTATCCGCGTCACGAATATTTCCGTCGTACTTTGTGCAACTTGCTGGGTAATGATGTGGAAAACGGCGAAATCCCTGCTTGCGAAATAGAACGCGTCAATCAGATGGTGGAAGATATCTGCTATAATAATGCCAAGAAGTTCTTCCAATTCTGACAACCGTCAGAATGCTGAATAATAAATAAATGAGGATGGAACAAATGTGTCTGCAAAAGTTTTCACTTTTTGTTCCATCCTCATTCCAGTTATAGCAATTCTTCTATAGCCTCCGTTATTTCCTTGTCGGTCTTTCCCATGCCATATCCTCGAATGACTTTCCGTATAATCCGTTCTTTATCCAAAATAAAAAAGTACGGAGCCGCCCCACCCGTCCGGTAATCTTCTATCACTTTATCATCTCCATCCAAAAACATATAATTCAATTCCTTTCTCTTTGCATAATTCTGAAGTGAATGCATCCGGCTCCAACTTTCAATGGCTACCAATTCAAAATCTTCTTCTTGGTACTTTCTTTTCAGTTCTTTCAGAAAAGGGATAGAAGCCTGGCAAGCTCCGCAACCTATTCCTGTTATATTTACCAAGATGACCTTACTTTTCAAATCACTCAATGACACAGGACGCTCCTTTATATCATTCAATGTCCATTCTGATGCTTTCTTACCCGTCAGATTAGCGGCCATATTCCTGGAAGGAACGCCATAATCATATTTTTTTATTTCATAACCTTGCGGAACATAATCGAAAACATCAAACCTGTCAATTGTTTCTTTGTTTATTTCCACATTACAGCAAGTTTCCACCGATATATCATGGGACATTGCTCTCCGTTTTTTATAAGGCAAACCATTCGATTTGTGAATCCACAGTTCATAAATAGAAGTCGGCTCTACATAAAAAGGAGGTGGAGGCATGTGATAAGCTTTACCAAAGAACTCCACTTGTGTATTTTCGTTTATGACAAGTTTAAAATGAAAATAATCCCCACAGTCTTCCAATGTGGTGGCTATGCTGTCTTCTGTTTCCAAAGCATACCTGACAATATTTTTGCAATAATTAAAGAAAGGTGGGGACAACGGTCTGACAGGTAACGGCCTGGTGGTAAAATTATCGATTTTTATTTCCTTGACAGCATGATTCACCAACACACGTACTTCACCATTATAACCGAATTGGAACTCTTTACCATCATCTGTTCCCAAATTCACAAAACTTGCCCCTATCGTAGAATCCGCCGGATTATCGAACTCTTTCACCATATATTTTCTAATACTGGAAGGAATTGTATCACCAGGATTCCAGACTTCGCCCTCTACTTTATACGTTGCTGACTTAATCTGCTCTAAATTATCCCACACCTTTTTCAAATACTCTCTCTTGTCATCTTGGCCATTCACCACATACACCGGCAATAACAAGAGAAAAAATAAAACAGCTTTTTGTTCTCATACGTTTCTTGCTTTTATTGATTCGCAAAATATTTTGTTGACGCAAAGAAGAAGAAAAGCCTGTATCTCTGCAAAATATTTATCTGAACTCTTTCTGAATTTTCTCCTTTTTCAGAAAAAGATCAGATAAAACACCTGTTTTTTCCTTAACGTTATTTACTTTTGCATTCAAAATTCATACGATGAAAAGGGCAAAAACACACATTATCTTATTTATGGCAGTCACCACCACCGTTCTATATACTGTTTATATCGCTTTTCATAATAGTACCGAACGAGTAAACACCCAAATAGACCACGCTTTCAAATCCGCCATTACGGAAGATTACAATGAAAGACTTTCCTATATCAGCTATTATCATCCCGAACCTACAAACTGGGATATAAAGATGTATACTATCGCTCCCAGCCTACATCAAAAAGTAAAAAGCTACACCATAAGAACCAGACAAGGAAAAACAATCTATACCTTTAAAGACAGCCTGGACGAGCAGACCGCCAAACGTATGCTGAACCAATACATTCTATCCCAACTAAAACCCATAAAGCCCGATGAATTAAATGCAACCTTTAGAAAGATATTATCCGATCATGACATAACCGGCAGGACCGGAACTATTTATTATAACAAATCCATTTCCCAACACAGTGACCAAAGTTCTGCAATTCCCCGAACGGCATACAATACTCCCCGATACATAGTAGATATCACCCAAAACATCAAGGTACAAGCATGGGTAAACTATGACTTCAAAACCATTTTACGACACATAGACAACACTCTCTTTTGGCTCATCGGACAATTGATGATTCTTATTTTCATACTCATTTTTCTTAAAAAGGAAAAGGATACTCAAACACTCCTTACTCTTATGAACATAGACATGGAGAAACAAGAGTTGTATATAGGAAACAAAAAAGTGCAACATTCAGAAATTAGACCTCACTTTACTAAATATGCTTTATGAAAAAGCAGGAACTTGCGTAAGTCGTGAAGAAATAAAAAAGAGTTTCTGGCCTACGGATGATAATGCCAATGAAAAAATAGATGCACACATCAAATCAATCCGGAAAGTTTTAAAAGAATTCCAAGAATATAAATTAATAACAGTCAGAGGAAAGGGTTATTATCTACGTATTCCATAATCCAGATTCCAGGCATTCTTTTAAAACAATATCCGCTAAATCATCTTTCCGAAAAAGCCTGTTTCTATTTTATTTCCTCCTTTTTTTATGTATATTTGCGGCTCTTTTAACACAAAAAACGTGGGGATTCACTAGAATTGGGAGAGCAACAAAATGAAAATCAAATTTATAAGTCTCGCAAGCGGAAGTAGCGGCAACTGCTATTTTCTCGGAACAGACAGATATGGCATATTGGTGGATGCAGGCATTGGCATCCGTACAATAAAAAAACATTAAAAGAACTTGGAATCGGACTGGATATCATCCGGGCAGTATTCATAACACACGATCATGCCGACCACATCAAAGCAGTAGGGCATTTAGGAGAGAAATTTGGAATTCCTATTTACTCCACTCCGGAAGTACATGCAGGAATCAACAAAAGTTATTGCATGACCGAGAAATTATCGACCTGCGTACACTATCTGCACAAAGGTGAGACAATGGAATTGGAAGATTTCGCAATTACTGCCTTTGAAGTGCCTCACGACGGAACTGACAATGTTGGCTATTGCATAAATATAGACGGTAAAATATTTTCTTTCCTTACTGACTTGGGGCATATCACTCCCACTGCCGCCGAATATATATGTAAAGCAAACTATTTGGTATTGGAAGCGAATTACGATGAAGAGATGTTGAAAATGGGACCTTATCCCCAATATTTAAAAGAACGTATTGCCGGGCCTAATGGACACATGAGTAACCGCGAAACCGCCGATTTTTTGGCAGAAAATATCAATGAAAATCTTAAATATATTTGGCTTTGTCATCTTAGCAAAGACAATAATCACCCCGAACTGGCATATAAGACAGTAGAACTCTCACTACGAAACAAAGGGATTATCGTTGGCAAAGATGTGCAAGTCATTGCCTTAAAGCGGAATACGCCTTCAGATATTTATGAGTTTGAATAAATTTCGATGAAAAGGTGAAAAAATGATGCAAAATGTTGGATGTTTAAAAGAAAACACCTACCTTTGCAACCGCAAATCAGAAAAGAATGCACTCTTAGCTCAGTTGGTAGAGCAACTGACTCTTAATCAGTGGGTCCAGGGTTCGAATCCCTGAGGGTGTACAAAAGAAAAAATAGTTTGTATTTTGCACTCTTAGCTCAGCTGGTAGAGCAATT
>ENA-OQAY01000223-OQAY01000223.1-human-gut-metagenome-genome-assembly--contig:-NODE-223-length-16160-cov-0.676542_pt1 | contig 16160 bp, 13 predicted proteins | sample MGYA00242740_ERZ504537 | MGnify/ENA primary metagenome ERZ504537 (study PRJEB26092, sample SAMD00036272) | human gut metagenome | host: Homo sapiens | study: EMG produced TPA metagenomics assembly of... | reverse complement strand
TTCCGCAGAAGGATTTGGAAAACTTTCTCGCATTTATCATGATGCATACAGAAACAACCTGATCCGCAGCAAATACGTAGAACGGCCAAGACCAATCCTCGTAAACAACTGGGAAGCTACCTATTTTGATTTTGATGCAGACAAACTGTATCATATTGCAGAAGAAGCCAGGAACATCGGCTTGGATATGTTTGTTCTGGACGATGGATGGTTTGGCAAAAGAGATAATGACTGGTGCGCACTTGGTGACTGGGAAGTAAATGAAGAGAAGATCAAAGGTGGACTTCCTGCACTTGCAGAGAGAATCCACGGACTTGGACTGAAATTCGGTCTCTGGGTAGAGCCGGAGATGATTTCCGAGGACAGTGATCTCTACAGAGAATATCCGGACTGGGCATTGAAGATTCCGGGACGTGCTATGAACCGGAGCAGACATCAGCTCAATCTGGACATTACCAGAAAAGAAGTCCGTGACCATATCATGAACCAGATTTTCAAAGTTCTGGATGCATGCAAGGCAGATTATGTAAAATGGGATATGAACCGCAGTGTAGACAACGTATTCTCCGCAGCACTTCCAAAAGAACGCCAGGGAGAGGTTTATCACAGATATGTACTTGCAGTATATGAAATGATGGAAAGCCTTGTGCAGAGATATCCAAATCTCCTGTTTGAATCCTGCTCAGGTGGCGGCGGAAGATTTGATGCAGGAATGCTCTATTATTCTCCGCAGATCTGGTGCAGCGATAACACTGATGCTATTGACAGACTGAAAATCCAGTACGGTACTTCTTTCGGATATCCGGTAAGTGCAATGGGGGCTCATGTCAGCGTATGCCCGAACCACCAGTCCGGCAGGATCACACCATTCGAGACAAGAGGAACGGTTGCATCATCCGGTACATTTGGCTATGAACTGGATCTGATGAAGATGTCCGAAGAAGACAAAAAGACAGCCAGAGAGCAGATTCTGAAATACAAAGAAATCGAGCATCTGGTACAGTCCGGAGATTACTATCGTCTGATAAATCCATTTGAAAACAACAACCATGTACTCTGGCAGTTCGTATCCAAGGACAAAAAAGAGACAGTTGTATGTGGCGTAAGACTCCACAGCGAAGCTAATCCGTATATCTATCTTTTCTATCCTCAGGGACTGGATGCAGATCTGCATTAGAAGACATTGCAACCGGAAAAGTATACACAGGCGCAGCACTGATGAAAGCAGGACTGCCATTACCACTGACAACAGGTGATTACCAGCCAATCAGATTTACATTTAAGGCAGTGGAGAAATAATTACCGAATCAAATAAGTTATCTGATTCAATTGTAGGTGACTGTTTGAACATAATAAAAAGATGAAAACCAGTAATTAAGTTTATTAATAGCAGATAAGCTTAGTTACTGGCTTTTTTTGTCCTTTGCCATCTATAGATATCAATCAATAAATAATCACAAAATTTTATATGATATATCTTTATAAGATGTTGTAGAATGATGTAAAATAGTCGTAGAATTATAAAAAACGAGGCAGGTAAAGAAAAATGAAAGAGAAAATCAAAAAAATGCCGGGAAGAATCAGAAATTATTTTTGCTCACATATGAGTGCGCAGGTTACAGTAACAGTAGTATTACTTCTGATTCTGGCAGGTCTGGTCCTTCAGATTTACGTAAAAAAATCAATATTTTAATTATCTGCTCAGGAATACCAGATCAATGGAAGAATCCATGATTGAAACATCGACGATTAATATTGATGCAAATCTGAAGGATATCATCAGTGCTGCATGCAATGTAGGAGTTAATGAGACATTAAGAGTTCTGGTAGAAAACACGGAAGCAGACGGAATACTTCTGGCAAAAGAAAAACTGACATTGGGCAGCAGAATGGATGATATTGCTCATCAGATTGGAAGTGTTGTATCTATTGCAATTGTATCAGATGAAGGTCTGTGGCAGGAGTATGGGGTTTATTGGTACCAGACATCTTCAAAAGGAGTATGGGAAGATGGCAATCTGGATAAACTTCAGGAAATATATGAAAAGACCATGGCACTTCAGAAAGAGAAAGCAAATGTCAGGTACTATGTAGAGACAGATCCTGCTGTTCACAGTCAGTGGCCGCAGATAAGAATGGTACATATTGCAGTTCCGCTGATTGGAAAAACTTACAGTTATTCTCATGTGAAAAATGTAGCGGTCGTATCTTTCGATATGGGAGATATTCTGGAAAAAAGTGCTTTTGACAGAGTAGCTGATAAACCTCTTTCGATTGGATATATTGCAGATGAAAATAACAGAATCATTTACCATCCAAATGAAGAGTACGATGGAATGACAGTGGAAAGTTACAGAAAAACGCTGGACAGTACCGAGAATATCAGCAGATCATTAAAATATTTTGGATGGACAGCATATATTACCACGGATCTTGGAAAAATGCGTGCACAGGTTAACCAGATGTATACCAGAAGCATTTATGTATATCTGTTTTTGTTGTGTATCTGTGGATTTTTATGGCAGTTTACAATACGAAGAGTATTAAAACCAATTGATATTATACGGGATTCTATGCGAAATATTAAACTTTCCAAGAATCTTCCGAAGATAGAAGTAAAGGGAACCAATGAGATATGGCAGTTGGCTGGTTATTATAACGAAATGGCGGAAACTCTGGAACGACAGTACAAGGAAATACGTAGATATTATCGTGAAAAGAATCTTTCTATCCGTCAGAAAAATAAGGCAGAGAAAGAAGCTCTGGAATCACAGATCAATGCACATTTTCTCTGCAATACACTGACTGCGATCAATTATAATGCGATAGATAATGAAGATTATGAGGTAGCAGATCTTCTGAAAAAGCTTTCTAATATGCTTTCATATACATTCTCAAGGAAGCTTGTGTCAGTAAGTCTGGGGCAGGAACTGAGATGGGTAGAGCAGTATCTATATCTGCAGAAGTTCAGGCTTATGGATGTGTTTGACTACGAGATTGAATTTCAGGAAGAATACGGCGAATGGCCATGCTGTAAACTGTTTATTCAGCCATTTGTGGAGAATTCTATCCTTCATGGTTTTGAAGGAAGAGAAAGCGGGGGAATGATCCGTATTACGGGTCACATTGATGGATCCAGATTCCGTCTTTGCATTGAAGATAATGGATGTGGAATGAATGAAGATACAGAGAAACTGATGCAGCAGATTCTTATGGAAAAGCATACTTTGGATTTGGCAGGAACAGGAATCGGGATTCAGAATGTAGTGACAAGACTGCGAATGTATTATGGAGAAGAACTTTCTGTAGTTTTGGAATCAGAACCTGAAAAGGGGACAAAATTTACTTTCTGGCTTCCAATACCAGAGAATCCGGAGAAAGATATAGAGTAAATAAATGTAGCAAAAAAAGTAACAGAGGAGGTCTTTATACATTGAGAATTTTAATTGCAGAAGATGAGCAGAGAACCAGACAGGGATTAGTAAGGGTTTTGCAGAGCCTGAGGGATGAGTATGAGATTGTGGCACAGGCATCTAATGGAAAAGCAGCGTTGGAAATGATTCTGGAACAGAAGCCGGATGTGGTTTTTATTGATATCAAGATGCCGTTTATGGACGGGCTTTCAGTAATAGAAGCTGCCAGAGCTCAGGGAATTAAGGCAGAATTTGTGATTGTAAGTGCATATGCAGATTTTGATTTTGCCAAGCAGTCAATTTCTCTTGGTGTAATAGAGTATCTTCTGAAACCTCTTACAAGAGATGAGGCAGAAGCAGTACTGAAGAAAATTGAGAATAAGATCAGTGGAAAAAATAGCTATTCCCGCAGAAAATCCAGAAATTTGAGAGATAAATATCCGGATGCCCACCCTATGATTCTGCAAGCTCTGGATATCATACAGAGTGGATATGCCGGAAAAATAAGCCAGAAGAAATTGGCAGAAGATCTTGGGCTGAGCCAGGAATATTTCAGTTATCTTTTTGGAAAAAATATCGGAGAAAATTTCAGCACTTTTCTAAGGGAGTATAGAATTGAACAGGCACAGTATATGTTGAGGGAAGAAATATGTGATCAGAGGGATGTTCCTTATCAGGTAGGATTTTCCGATTCTAAATACTTCAAAAAAGTCTTTCGCGAGGTGACAGGAAAGAGTCCATCTGAATATCTGTCAGAAATAAAAGAGTAAAAATATAAGAAATATATGGAAAATATCCTGAAAATCTTAAAATATTTCCTTAATCTTAAAATATTATCCGTACAAAATTCCTTTTTCCATAAAATCTTGGGTTATGCGGTGGAAATTTGAATGGTAAAATATATACAACAAAACAACAGAGAGACGACTTAAAATTGTGCAACTAACCAAAACAAAATTCAACTAAGAAGGAAAAAGGGAGGAAAAAACATGAAAAAAACATTATTTACAGCAACATTATTGGCGGCTTCGCTGATGGCGGCATCAACTGTACAGGCAGCTCCGCAGGAAGTTACAATGTGGCATTATTTTGATCAGAAGCCAGAGCAGGAAATGCTCGCAGACATGGTTGAAGAATATAATTCTTTACAGGATGACATTCACATCAATGCAACATTCGTATCCAGAACAGAGTTAATGAACCAGTACACAGTTGGAGCACTTTCAGGAGAACTTCCTGATATCGGACAGGTAGATTCACCGGATATGGAATCTTACATATCTCTCGGAGTATTCGAAGATATCACTGATGAGCTGGAATCATGGGGAGAACTGGATCAGTTCTATGATGGACCATTAAGCTCCTGTAAAGACCCTGATGGAAAAGTTTACGGACTTCCACAGAATAGTAACTGTCTTGCACTTGCTTGCAATATGGATCTTCTGAAAGCAGCCGGATATGATCATATGCCGCAGAGTCTTGATGAGTTCAAGGAAATGGTTGCAGCAACAACAGATGCATCCAATGATGTATACGGATTCGCAATGTGTGCAGTATCTACAGAAGAAGGAACATTCCAGATCCTTCCATGGCTGAGATCTGTACAGAATGGAACTGGCGTTAATGTTGATAATATTACTGCTGATTCTGCTGTAAATGGATTACAGACACTTGGAGATTTTGTAGCAAACGGATACATGAGTAAAGAGTGTGTAAACTGGACACAGGCAGATGCATGGAATCAGTTCTGCGCAGGAAAAGCTGCATTTGCAGAATGTGGAACATGGCATCTGGCACAGACAGATGCAATCAACGGAGCATTTGAATATGACTTTACACTTCTTCCAACAGGCGACGAAGGAACCTCTACATCTACAATCGGTGGTGAGAACTTTGGTGTCTGCAAAGGATCAGAAAACAAAGAAGCATGTGCTAAATTCCTTGAGTGGCTCTGCTCACAGGAAAACGAAGCAAAATGGGCAGCTGTAGGCGGAAAGATTCCTACAAGACAGGATGCGACAGCTGAATACACATTTGAGCAGGATGGATTTAAGGTATTTACAGATGAAATGAATTATGCGCAGGCTCGTGGACCGCACGCTGAATGGCCATCTATTTCTGAAGCGGTTTATACAGCAACACAGTCTGTAATCGTAGACGGAACATCTGCAAAAGACGCTCTTGAAACAGCAGCAGCTAAAAATTAATCCAATCGTAGAAGAAACTCCTCTTCCTGAAAGCAACTAAAACTAACAAACAGGGAAGGATGTGGCTTTAATGGCAGCAAAGTCTAGGACTATGGCGCAGCAAAAGACGAAAGAAGCATACTGTTTCATTGTACCTGCATTTATTTATATGATCCTTGTGCTGGGATACCCGATCGTTTATAACATTATTCTCAGTCTTAAGGATGTAAATGTAAAGAACCTGAAATCAGGAACTTCCGTATTTGTCGGATTACAGAACTATATTGATTTATTCCATGATCCGACATTTCTTCTGGTTCTGCGCAATACATTTATTTTTACAATAGCTTGTCTTATTTTCCAGTTTACCATCGGATTTGCATTTGCGATGTTTTTCAATCAGAAATTTAAACTCGCAGGTCCGATCAGAGGTCTGATTCTTGTCAGCTATATGATGCCAATGGCAGTAACTGGTCTTCTTGGTAAAAATATCTTTTCCAATGCAGGTCTTATCAATGACCTGCTTGGAAAAATCGGAATCAGCGGTCCGGAATGGCTGGTTAACACCAGCACAGCTCTGATTGCAGTAATTATTATGAACTGCTGGGTAGGTATTCCGTTTAATATGCTCCTTCTTGTATCAGGACTTACAAGTATTTCACCGGATGTATACGAGAGCGCATCCATGGATGGAGCAAACTGGGGACAACGTTTTCTTTTTATAACTCTTCCCCTGATGAAAGAGTCAATTCTTGCAGTACTGATGTTAGGATTTATCTATACATTCCGTGCATTTGACCTGATGTATATCATGACAGCCGGAGGTCCGTTGAATTCAACAGATGTGCTGGGAACATATTCTTATATGTTATCATTTACACAGTTTAACTTTTCAAAAGGTGCGGCAGTTGCAATGGTACTGTTTGCATGCCTGTTCCTTATTGGTCTGTTCTATCTGAAACTGTTATCAAAAGAAGAGGAGGAAGGCTGATATGGATAATATGACAGGTGCTGAAAAGGCAAAAGAGATCAGAAATTCGATATTTGCACTTCTTATTGCATTTATCTTCTTATTTCCGATTTACTGGCTGATACAGATTTCATTTAAGTCAGATGCAGAAACATTTGGAAAGGTTCTTACCTATTTTCCACATGATTTCACCTTTGAACCGTGGCTGGAAAACTTAACAGATAAAACGTTTCTGATATCTTTGAAAAACAGTTTTCTTAATGGACTTTTGACAATGGCAATTGCTCTGGTACTCGGTGTCCCGGCAGCATATGGAATGGGAAGATACAGAGTAAAAGGTGGAAATGTTTTCCTTCTTACATTTCTGATTTCACAGATGCTTCCTCCATCCCTGACATTGACCCCAATGTATCTGATTTTCAGTAAATTGGGCTTTCTTGGAAATCATCTGACAGCTCCGGTTGCGATTGCAGCCAGTTCTATACCGTTTGTAATCGTAACATTGAGACCCTATTTCAGAAGTATTCCGGTATCATTGGATGAGGCCGCAAGACTGGATGGATGCGGATCGGTAAAAGCATTTCTTATGGTTATGCTTCCGGCAGTAAAAACAGGAATTATTACTATCATGGTTATTTCATTCCTGAACGGCTGGAATGATCTGGTATATTCAATGACATTTAATGTTGCAGAGACAATGAGACCTTTGACAGCGAATATTTATAAATTCCAGAGTGCATATGGTACAAGATGGAACTGTATCATGGCTTATGGTGCAATACTGGTACTTCCGGTAATTCTGATGTTTATTTTCTTACAGAAATATATTGTAGGCGGTCTTGTCGCAGGTGCGGTAAAAGACTGATAAAATAAAGCTATTATTTATATTATAAACAAGTTCAGCGGATTAGAACAAAACAGATAAAACTGCAGTTCCAATTCGCTGAAACTCCATTAAGAATGAAAAGGAGAAGGCAGAAATGGCAAATCAGGAAGAAGTAAGAGACGTATATGGGTATTTTGAGCAAAAAGGAAATGCGCTGTGCTACCGTTATGAGGCTGAACGGGTAAGAATTGAGCCGTGGGGTGCTGACAGCCTTCGTGTACGTGCATGGAAAACCGCAGAGATGGATCAGGCAGACTGGGCATTGATCAAACCAGAGAAGGAAATCACACCGGAAATCGAAGTTCGCGAAGACGGAGCAACGATCCGTAATGGTAAGATCCGTGCAGAGATTAATCTGATCGGTAAAATTGCATTTTATAATCAGAAAGGAGAACTTTTACTGGGATGAGTATGTCCGCAACAGAAAAGATATGTTCGGAAATACCTGCAGTTCTCTTGAAGTAGAAGCCAGAGAATTTAAGCCTATCACAGGTGGGGATTACAGACTGACAATGCGTTTTGTTTCCACACCGGAGGAGAAAATATATGGTATGGGCCAGTATCAGCAGCCATACCTTGATGTAAAGGGAGCTGATCTTGAACTGGCACACAGAAATTCACAGGCAAGTGTTCCGTTCATGCTTTCTAGTCTTGGATATGGATTCTTGTGGAATAATCCGGCTGTAGGACGTGTAAATTTTGGCAAAAATATTACAACATGGGAAGCATTTTCTTCCAAGAAACTGGATTATTGGATCACAGCAGGTGACACACCGGCCGAAATCGAAGAAGCTTATGCAAATGCAACAGGCAAAGTTCCGATGATGCCGGAATATGCAATGGGATTCTGGCAGTGCAAACTTCGTTATCAGACACAGGAAGAACTTCTTGAAGTAGCAAGAGAATATAAACGCCGTAACCTCCCGATTTCTGTAATAGTTGTTGACTTCTTTCACTGGCCAATGCAGGGCGAATGGAAATTTGACCCGACATACTGGCCGGATCCGGATGCAATGATCAAAGAACTGAAAGGTATGGGAATTGAACTGATGGTTTCCATCTGGCCGACAGTAGATTACAGAAGCGAGAATTTCAATGAAATGAAGAGTAAAGGTCTTCTGATCCGCGTAGATTCCGGATATCCGATATCCATGGATTTTCAGGGAAATACACTTCATTACGATGCAACTAATCCGGAAGCACGTGAATATGTATGGGAAAAAGCAAAGAAGAATTATTATGATAAAGGTGTAAAAGTATTCTGGCTGGATGAAGCAGAACCGGAATATACAGTTTTATGATTTCGAGAATTATCGTTATCATCTCGGACCGGATATTCAGGTTGGAAATATTTATCCTGTTATGTATGCAAAGACATTTTTTGATGGAATGAAAGCAGAAGGACAGGAGAACATTATCAATCTTCTCCGCTGCGCATGGGCCGGTTCACAGAAATATGGTGCACTGGTCTGGTCCGGAGACATCAAATCTTCCTTCCCGAGTATGAAAAATCAGGTTGCAGCAGGTCTTAATATGGGAATTGCAGGTATTCCGTGGTGGACAACAGATATCGGCGGATTTTTCGGAGCAAATATAAATGATCCGGAATTCCATGAACTTCTGGTCCGTTGGTTTGAATATGGATGCTTCTGTCCGGTTATGAGACTTCACGGATATCGCTGGCCGCTTCAGCCTCAGTATGGTACAACTGGTGGAGCTACATGTGTATCAGGAGCACCAAATGAGGTATGGAGTTACACAGATCAGGTTTGTGAGATTCTGTCAGATTATTTGAGATTAAGAGAGCGCATGCTTCCATATATTACAGAATTGATGGCGGAGGCTCATGAAAAAGGAACTCCTGTTATGCGTCCGTTGTTCTATGACTTCCCGGAAGACAAAGAAAGTTGGAATGTAGAGACAGAGTATATGTTTGGACCAAAAGTTCTGGTAAAACCGATCACAGATGCAGATGCACGTGAGACAGATGTATATCTTCCTGGTGGAGCCTCCTGGACAAATGCATGGACAGGTGAAACCTTTGAAGGTGGACAGAAAGTACATGTGGCAGCACCGATCGAGCAGATTCCATTGTTTACAAGAGATGGTTACAAACTGCCGATGAAATAAAGAAGTTTAAAGATCAGGAGGGTGTCGCAGAATTATCGAGGGATAATTTTCGACACCCTTTTAAAGAACATTTAACGGTGTCACCGCTGATCCAAATGGATGATAAAGGAGAAGAAAAAATGGGAAAAGCAGCAAATTCAAGTATTTCTCTTAAACAGATTCATGTTACAGATAATTTTTGGAATAAATATGTGCATCTGGTAAAGGATGTGATTATTCCTTATCAGTGGGATATTCTGAATGATAAACTGGAAGATGTAGAAACCAGTCATTGTATAGAAAATTTCAAAATTGCAGCAGGAGAAAAAGAGGGAGAATTTCAGGGCGCCGTATTTCAGGATACGGATGTTGCAAAATGGCTGGAAGCAGTTGGTTTTGTGTTAAATTATGAAAGAGATGAAAAGCTGGAAGAATTGGCTGATGAGACGATTGAACTGATCGGACGTGCACAGCAGCCGGATGGATATTTAAATACATATTTTACGATCAAAGAACCGGATGGACGATGGAGTAATCTTATGGAAGGTCATGAGCTTTATACAGCAGGGCATATGATCGAGGCAGCAGTAGCATACTATGAAGCAACCGGAAAACGTAGATTCCTGGAAATTGTATCAAAATTTGCAGATCTTGTCTGCCAGACTTTCGGACCGGAAGAGGGAAAAATCCATGGATATCCGGGACATCAGGAAATAGAACTGGCACTTGTAAAGCTTTACCGTGTAACACGTGAGAAAAAATATCTGGATCTGGCAAAATATTTCATAGATCTGAGAGGTACTGGCAAAAATTATTTTCTGGAGGAGGAAAAGAGACCGGGACATAAGCGTATTTTTCCGGATTTTGTAAATTATGATACCATGTATGCGCAGGCACATAAACCGGTAAGAAAACAGAGGACAGCAGAAGGACACGCTGTAAGAGCAAACTATATGTATTCTGCAATGGCAGACCTGGCATATGAATATCAGGATAAAGAATTACAGCAGGCATGCCGAAACTTGTGGGATAATATGGTGCACAAAAGAATGTATATTACAGGAAGTGTTGGATCTTCTGGATTCTTGGAACGATTTACAACAGATTATGATCTGCCAAATGACAGCAATTATTCTGAGACATGTGCTACGATTGCACTTGCTATGTTTGGAAAGAGAATGGCAGATATGGAGAAGGATGCTTCTTATATGGATGTAGTGGAACGGGCTTTATATAATACACTTTTATCAGGCATAGCTATGGATGGAAAAAGCTTTTTTTATGTAAATCCTCTGGAAGTATGGCCGGTAAGCTGTATGCCGAGAACTTCACGCGAACATGTGAAACCTGTCAGGCAGAAATGGTTTGGTGTTGCATGCTGCCCGCCAAACATTACCAGAACATTGGCATCTCTTGGACAATACATCTATTTTCAAGAAGAAAATGAAATTTACGTAAATCTGTATGTTGCAAATGAAACAGAAGTTACACTTAATGGAGTTCCGTTCAAAATTACGTTAAAAGGAAATTTCCCATGGGAAAACAAGATGACAGTTTCTGTAGATGGTGTGCAAGAAACTGAGGCGATGATCGCATTCAGGGTTCCGGCATATGCAGAGAATTTCAAAATTTGAGAAACGGTAAAGAAGAGAATCTGACAGAAGACCATGGATTATATTAAAAATTTCCGGAAAAATGTATAAAGAAACATTTGAAATAAGTTTTGATGCAGAGCCAGTATTTGTTCATGCAAATCCACAGGTAAGAGTTGACAGTGCAAAAGTGGCAGTAGTAAAGGGACCTCTGGTTTACTGTGTGGAAGAAGCGGATAACGGGGAGAATCTTTCTTCTGTTATGGTTAATACTGATCAGAAGATTGAAGAAACATATGATGACGAACTTCTGGAAGGATGCAGTGTACTCCATATAACCGGCAAAAAAATTTCAGAGAAGGGTTGGAATGAAGGAATATTGTATCAGAACAGAAAAGTAGAACTGGAAGATGTTAAATTGACACTGGTACCATATTGTTATTGGGGAAATCGTGAAAATGGAGAAATGCTTGTGTGGATGAAGGAACTTTTTTATATGTAATTCGCTGATAAAATAAAGGAAAAATAAAAGGAGATCGCAGAAAAATATGTGGTCTCCTTTTGGTCTGTTCAGTATTTGTTTGATTATAGGCTGACAATTATTTTTTCTTTTTGGAATTATGCTCCGATTCCGGATTCATCCCGTCGATTATATGCTCGATCATCATCTTTTTTACATAAACATCAAAGCTTAACAGACAGATAAAGGAAAATCTTTTCAGGTTCGCCTGATCTTCTTCATCTGCGTCCTCGAAAGTATCCTGTGCTGTTTTGTATTTGCGCAGAAGGTCTTTTTTCAGGGATTCAATCTGTTCCTTTTCCATGCTGAAAACTTCATTATAAATATAAGTCATATCTTTCTCAGTCGTGGATTTAAAATATTTCTGCGCAATCGGTGTGAGCAGAGTCTGGATATCATTGATGGAAAGAATATTCTTGAAATAGTAAATAAAAATCAGCATCAGCACATGTTCTTTGGAATAACGTTTCTTCTCAGGCGGGGGAAGAAGTTTATTCTTTGCATAATTGTTGATCATAGTCTTGGTGAGAATCTTATCATCTGCGTAACGTTTGGAAGAAACGAGCTGCTCTTCCATAAAGTTGTCACCTGGTCCATATATAAATCAATATTTGGGATGTCTTCCGGTTTAATATAGTCAATTCTGGATACACTTTCCAGAATGCTGTTTATCATATCTTTATCATCGATTGTCATCTTTCATCACCTCTGTTCCTTATTATATAGTTTTAAATACTACTTGTAAATGTTTTTTTCACTAATTACAAAATTTATATCCGCTTGAATTTACAGGAATCAGTTGTAGGCGAACAGATTTTTGTGTATAATCATAAAGATATATGCCTGTTCAGGCACAAAAAATATTTCGAGAGATGTAAACGGTAACCGGTACATATTTTGAATCTGAAAGATTGTTGCAGGAATCAACTTGTTGATCAGCATGGTTGTTTGTAAAATAATGTACCGTACAGGAAGAAGACAGGAGAAAATATGAGCGATATTTATAGTACATTAAATCCTCAGCAGCAGGAAGCGGTTTACCATACAGAAGGTCCACTGCTGATCCTTGCGGGAGCGGGTTCGGGAAAGACAAGAGTACTAACCCACCGCATTGCTTACCTGATAGATAAAAAGGGAATCAATCCCTGGAACATTCTGGCTATCACATTTACAAATAAAGCAGCCAGTGAGATGAGAGAACGTGTAGATAAAATAGTCGGATTTGGTTCCGAGAGCGTATGGGTTTCCACATTCCATTCTACCTGTGTGCGTATTCTGCGTCGTTATATTGACCGTCTTGGATATGATACCAGATTTGCTATTTATGACACAGAAGATCAGAAAACTCTGATGAAAGAAGTGTGCAGAAAACTGAATATTGATACCAAAAAACAAAGGAACGTTCTCTTCTGGCGCAGATTTCCCATGCAAAAGATGAACTGATCACACGGATGAGATGGAACTGAATGCAGGTGGGGACTTTGTTAAAAAGAAGGTTGCTGAGGTATATCGGGAATATCAGGCTGCTTTGCGCAGAAATAATGCGCTGGATTTTGATGATCTGATCGTAAAGACCGTAGAGCTTTTTCAGAACTGCGGAGATGTTCTGGAAAACTATCAGGAACGTTTCAGATATATCATGGTGGATGAGTATCAGGATACCAATACTGCACAGTTTAAGTTTATAAGCCTGTTGGCCTCTAAATATGAAAACCTCTGTGTAGTCGGTGATGATGACCAGTCTATCTATAAATTCCGCGGTGCAAATATAGGAAATATTCTTGGATTTGAGCATGTTTTTCCAGATGCAAAAGTTATCCGTCTGGAACAGAATTACCGTTCCACAAAGAATATTCTGAATGCAGCCAATGCGGTGATCGCAAACAATACTTCACGTAAATCAAAAACACTCTGGACTGAGAATTCGGAGGGGGAACGAATCCATTTCCGCCAGTTCATGAACGGATATGAGGAAGCAGAGTATGTGGTAGGCGAGATTTCCAGAGCTCACAGAGAGAATGGTGCGAAGTATAAAGACTGTGCAGTTCTGTACAGGACCAATGCACAGTCACGACTCTTTGAAGAGAAGTGTCTTCTTGCGAATATCCCTTACAAGATTGTAGGCGGTGTGAATTTCTATGCGCGTAAAGAAATCAAAGACCTGTTATGTTATCTGAAGACAATTGACAATTCCAGAGATGATCTGGCAGTCCGCCGTATCATCAATGTACCGAAGCGTGGAATCGGAGCCACAACTCTTGGCAGAATACAGGATTATGCGGATAAAATGAGTGTGAGTTTCTATGATGCCTTGCGTGTGGCAGAGGAGGTCCCGTCTATTGGAAGAAGCCTTTCAAAGATTGATGGATTTGTAACCTTTATTCAGAGTTTAAAGAGTAAGGCAGAGTCTTATACAGTACGTGAACTTCTGGAAGAAGTGATTGAACTTACCGGATATGTGGCAGAGCTGCAGGCTGAAGATACCGATGAATCGAAGGCAAGAATCGAGAATATTGATGAACTTATTTCCAAGACAGAATCCTATCAGGAAGCAATGGAAGAACAGGGACAGACTGCCACGCTTTCAGGTTTTCTCGAGGAGATTGCACTGATCGCAGACATTGACAGCGTGGATCCGGATCAGGATTATGTGCTTCTTATGACACTACATAGTGCCAAAGGTCTGGAGTTTCCGAGAGTATTTCTCGCAGGAATGGAAGATGGGATGTTTCCGTCTTATATGTCCATTATATCAGATGACAGATCTGATCTGGAAGAAGAGAGAAGGCTCTGTTATGTGGGTATCACAAGAGCTATGGAGGATCTGACGCTGACAAGTGCCAGACAGCGGATGCTCCGGGGAGAAGTACAGTATAATAAAGTATCCAGATTTGTACGTGAAATTCCGCGGGAGCTTGTGGATCTGGGACAGGAAGCTCAGGAAAAGAAGAAAAAGATTGAAGAGATGATTCAGGCAGACAGAAACCTTGCAAAAATGAAAATGGCTTTTGAGACGAAAACATTCAAGCCCAGAGAATTTAAAGTGACGAAGGCTGCTACACTGGATTACGAAGTGGGAGACACTGTCCGCCACATTAAATTTGGTGTAGGAATTGTCAAAGATATTGTAGATGGCGGAAGAGATTATGAAGTCACTGTTGATTTTGACAAAGTGGGAATAAAGAAAATGTTCGCAGGATTTGCAAAGCTGAAAAAAATATAGTAATGGGGGCAGGTGACTTAAGTCACCTGCGGAGGCTGCGAAAAGCAATAAGCAGTAAGGCGAACGATTTTATCCGCTTTATATATGAGACAGGAGTTCAGGAAGTTTCATAAGACTGTCAAATTCATGATCAGGGATGATTTCTGAAGTCTTCTCATGGCTGGGATTAAACCAGATCGTGCGGATTCCGGCATTGATGCCGCCCTGGATATCAGAGGTCAGGCTGTCCCCGATGATTACTGCTGTTTCCTTATGGAAATCAGGGATTCTGGAGAAGCAGCAGTCAAAGTATTCCCTGCCTGGTTTATTGTATCCCAGTTCTTCGGAGATAAAATACTCTCAAAGTAACGGGAAATTCCGGAACTTTTAAGCCGTCCCTTCTGGACACTTAAGGTACCGTTTGTAACCAGATACATCCGGTATTGACCGTAAAGAGTTTCGAGCAATTCTTCTGCACCATCTATGAAATAGTGTCCCTGGGCCAGAAGAGTTTCATAGGTATGTGCAGCTTCTTTTGCAGGTACATCCACATTCAGCTCTGCAAAAAGAAGCCGGAATCTCCGAAGCTTTACCTGGTCTCTGGTGATCTTGCCCTGTTCAAGAAGCTTCCACTGGGCGAGGTTGAGCTCACTGTAACGCTTCAGAATTGAAGGCTCGGGAGCAATGTGAAAACTTTTCAGAGTTTTTGCGATAGCTGCTCTTTCTGCCCGGTTAAAATCAAGTAATGTATTATCAAGATCAAAAAAAAGTGTTTCTACCATAAGTATTTATCCTCTCTTATCAGATCGTTGCTGTCGGCATATTTTTAAGTCAGGGGCAAAATTCATTCCAGATTGCCTACGGCAATGGAATTTTGGATTGTATATCTCGGGATTGTGTGAACAGTAACCCCCTGATATCATTATAATAAAGAAACTAACAAAAGTATAGAATAAATGCAGATATCTTATGGTAAAATTACAGAAAAAGTGTTATAATAATTTCATTAAACAGCAGACGGCAGAAGTGTTAAGTGTCAGCTGATGAATTATTGAGAGGATGGTGCGATTATGAATATCAAAATTGAAGAATTATTATCAGCATTAAACAGAAAAGAAGAAGAGAAAGAAAAAAATACAGTCCTCTGGGTACTGGCAATCATTGGCGCAGTTGCAGCAGTAGCAGGTATCGCATTTTGCTGTATATCACTTCTTTTGCTCCAGATTATCTGGAGGATTTTTGAAGAGGATTTTTGACGACGACTTCGATGATTATTTCGAAG
>ENA-OQAY01000220-OQAY01000220.1-human-gut-metagenome-genome-assembly--contig:-NODE-220-length-16316-cov-1.036321_pt1 | contig 16316 bp, 16 predicted proteins | sample MGYA00242740_ERZ504537 | MGnify/ENA primary metagenome ERZ504537 (study PRJEB26092, sample SAMD00036272) | human gut metagenome | host: Homo sapiens | study: EMG produced TPA metagenomics assembly of... | reverse complement strand
CCCGCAAGCCGGGCACCCCGGTTTGCGGGCGGCCGGATTGGTCACGTCGTTGGCGCCGACCACCAGAGCCACGTTGGCCTGCGGGAACTGCGGATTGATGTCATCCAGGTCGACGAGCTCCTCATACGGGACGTTGGCCTCGGCGAGTAGCACGTTCATATGGCCAGGCATACGGCCTGCCACCGGATGGATGGCGTAGGAGACTTCGACACCATGGTCCTTGAGCAGGGTGCCAAGGTCAGCGAGCTCACGCTGGGCCTGGGCCTGGGCCAGACCGAAGCCCGGCACGAAGATGACCTTCTCTGCGTAGACGAGCTGGACGGCCAGATCGTCGGCGGAGGTTTCCTTCATGGTGCCCTCCAGCCCCTCTCCGGCGCCCGCCGCAGAATTGGAGCCGCCGAAGCCACCAGCCAAGACGGACAGCAGCGGACGGTTCATAGCCTTGGACATGGCGATGGACAGGGTCACGCCCGCCGCACCGACGAGCGCGCCGGCCACGATCAGGGCGATGTTGTTGATGGCCAGACCGGACATGGCCACTGCGGTGCCGGTGCAGGCGTTCAACACGGAGATGACGACCGGCATATCAGCGCCGCCGATCGGGATGACGAACACGAGGCCGTAGCACAGGGCGAACACGGTGGTCAGGATCGACCAGAGCAGACGCTGGTTCGGCTGCACGCACAACATCACGAAGGACACGATGGTGAGCACGACGAACAGGATGTTCCAGAAGCCCTTGCCCGGCAGGCTCAGCTTCTTGACCCACTTGATGCCCTGCAGCTTGCCGGCTGCGATCAGCGAGCCGGAGAAGGTGACGGAGCCGATCATGATGCCCAGACCCGCGGTGATGAGCACCACGATGGATGGGGTTTCGGCGGAGGTCAGGATGTCGTTCAATGCCACGAGCGCGGCGGGCGCCACCGCCCACGGTGTTGAACACGGAGACCAGCTGCGGCATGTCGGTCATCTTGACCTTCTTGGCGGAGACCACGCCCGCCACGGCGCCGATGACGATGCCGACGATCAGCACGATGACTGCGACGCCATGCTTGAAACCGTTGGAGGCCTCACCTGCGAACAGCACGATGAAGGCCATGGCCACGGCGAACACCATGCCGATGGCGGAGACCATGTTGCCCTTGCGGGCGGTCTTCGGGGAGTTCATCAGGTGCAGGCCGATGACGAACATCACTGCGGCCAGCAGATAGACGAACCATTCGATGACGCCGAGCGGCGTGCTCAGCATTTCGGCCAGGGTACCCATTTACTTGGCCTCCTCTTCCTTCTTCTTGCCCTTGTCGGACTTGAACATCTCCAGCATGCGGTCGGTGACGACGTAGCCGCCGACGACGTTCATCGTGCCCAGCACGGCGGCCAGGAAGATGAACACCCAGGCGAGCGGACTGGTGGCGTGCGCGGCGACGATGACGACGCCCGCGATGACGATGCCGTGGATGGAGTTGGCGCCCGACATCAGCGGGGTGTGCAGGGTGGCGGGCACCTTGCCGATGACCTCGACGCCGATGAGCAGCGCGAGGACGAACAGTGTGATCGCAACGACGATATCCATTGCTTTACTCCTCTTCCTTCTTGGCTTCCTCGCCGCGGCCGGCCACGACCATGGCGTTGTCGAGCTCTTCGTTCAGGTCGATGGCGAGCTTGCCGTCACGCACGAAATGCGCCAGCACGTCGGCCACGTTGCGGCTCAGCAGGTTGGATGCGGTGGTGGACACGCCGCTGGCCAGATACGGGGCGCCGATGATGGTCACGCCGTTGTCGGTGACCTGGGTGCCGACGGAGGAGCCTTCGACGTTGCCGCCAAGGTCGCTTGCCGCGCAATCGACGATGACGGCGCCACGATGCAGACCGGCCACACCGGCCTTGGTCAGAAGGACCGGAGGCTTGCGTCCCGGCACTTTGGCGGTGGTGATGACGATGTCGAAGCCGGCGGCCTTCTGATCGACCGCGGCCTGTTGCTGGGCCTGCTCTTCGGCGCTCAGCGCGCGTGCGTAGCCGCCTTCGCCCTGGCCCTTGGAGAAGTCAAGACCAAGGTCGAGGAACTTGGCGCCCAAGGATTCGACTTCGCCCTTGGATGCCGGACGCACGTCGTACGCGGTGACGACGGCGCCGAGACGCTTGGCGGTGCCGATGGCCTGCAGGCCGGCGATACCGGCGCCCAGAATAAGCACCTTGGCCGGGCGGATGGTGCCAGCGGCGGTGGTCATCATCGGCAGGAAGGAACCGTACGCGTTGGCTGCCACGATGGCGGCCTTGTAGCCCATCACGGAGTTCTGCGACGTCATTTCGTCCATGGACTGCGCGGAGCTCAGCTGACGCGGCAGCTTTTCCATGGCGACGCCGACCAGACCGGTCTTCTCGATCGCGGCGACGTAATCGGCATCGGTGAACGATCCCAACATGCCAATGATCCATGTGCCCTGCTTGACGCGGGCGAGCAGCTCATTGCTTGGACGATCCACAAAACCCAGCGCGTCGGCGCGTGCGATCACATCGTCGGCGGAGACGACCTGCGCGCCCGCCTTCGTATAATCTTCATCAACGTAGTGCGATGCGACGCCCGCACCGGACTCAATCAGACATGTAACACCTGATTTACGCAACCTCGTTACGATATCCGGTGTCAGAGCAACACGGGACTCGTGTTCGGAAGTCTCGTTGAGAACTCCGAAGACCACGGTGGCTTCAGCTTTTTCAGCCATAGGTGCCCTTTCTTCCTCGTTAAAGAAATCTAATGAACAGATACAGCGCCCAAGTGTAACGTACACGGCAACATCGCGGCCGCAATCGTTCATCTTTCGAATCACGGGCTGTATCCGGCATGCGCCGCCCGTTTCCCTGATGGCCTGTCACCTTACGCTACCGTAAGGTGACGTGTCGCGCGCGACAGGCTATCATTCCTTCTTTAGATACCGTTTATATACGTAGGAGAGTCACGTGTCCATCATCACCTCGTTGAACAAGCAGGCCACTAATCTCGCAAGGAAGGCGTTGCGCTTGGGCAACGATTTCGTGCACCCGGTCAGCGACGATTCCGGCAATACACCGGATTACAACGACCCGAACAGCATCCTCTCCCCCGATGGCCATATCGAGCTGCCGCACACCGCTGAATGGGGACCGGGATACCCGTCCACCACGTTCCTTGACCCTGAAACCGGACTGTTGACCACGAAGACAGAGGCAATCCGCCGCTAGACGAAGGCACCTCCATCTACGATATCTACGCCGACCGCGCCGCTCGTATGGGCGACGAACCATTGTACACGTTCAAGCAAGATGGCGATTGGCACACCAAGACCGCAAATGAGACGCTCGCCGACATCCGCGCCGTCGCGAAGGGCTTGCTGCATTATGGTTTGAAGAAGGGCGATGGCGTGGCTTTCATGTGCCGCACCTCCTACGATTGGGATGTGTTCGACGCGGCCGTCATGGCCTGCGGCGGCGTGCTCGCCACGATTTACGATACCGATTCCGCCGAGCAGATCCGCAATATCGTCAACAATTCCGATGCGCGTCTGCTGGTCGTGGAAACCACTGATATGAAGGCGAAGGCGGACGGGGCCGAAACCGAATGCCCGACTTTGGAGCACATCGTCTGCTTCGAGACCGGTGGTCTTGACGAGATCAAGGCGTATGGCTCCGGTGTGAGCGATGAGGCGCTCGATGCGCGAATCGATTCCGTGCAGAAGACCGATCTGTGCTCCATTGTGTACACGTCCGGTTCGACCGCCGCGCCGAAGGGCGTGGAGATGACGCATGAGCATTATTGCGCCACCGCGTTCAATCTGCCCGATTATATGCCGGAACTGCTGCATGACAAGAAGAACACCGTCCTGCTGTTCCTGCCTCAGGCGCATTCCTTCGCCCGTGCCATCAACTACATCTGCGTGGCAAGCAATCTGCATATTTATATCGCACAGGGCATCAAGACGCTGACCGCCGATTTGCAGGTAGCCAAGCCGACCATCATGATCGTTGTTCCGCGTGTGCTGGAGAAGGTGTACAACGCTGCTTCCCAGAAGGCCGGTCATGGCGCCAAGGGCGTTGCTTTCGCCGCAGCCGTGGTCGCCGCGCAGAATTATATGAAGGAAGTCAGCACCAAGGGGAAGACCGGAACGCTTACCAAGGCACGTCGCGCGGCGTTCGATCCGGTGGTCTATGCCTCGCTGCGTGAGGTGCTCGGCGGACGCGCCAAGTGGATCGTCGCGGGCGGTGCGCCGCTTGATCCGGAGTTGTTGGCGTTCTTCCGTGGTGCCGGCGTGCCGGTCTACGAAGGCTACGGATTGACCGAAACCACCGCGCCGTGCGCGTTCAACGTGCTTGGCGTGCCGTATCATCAGGGTTCCGTCGGCATCGCGTTCCCTGGTTTCGAGCTGCGTATCGCCGAGGATGGGGAGATTCAGGTCAAGGGCGCTTCGGTGTTCCCGAAGTACCATAAGAACGGCGAGGCCACCGAGGATTCCTTTACTGAGGATGGCTGGTACAAGACCGGCGACTTGGGCCGCATTGACGACGATGGCTTCCTGTACATCATCGGACGCAAGAAGGATCTCATCATCACCGCCGGCGGCAAGAACGTCTCCCCTGGCCCGATCGAGGATGTCATCAAGCGTTGCGAATTCGTCTCTCAGGCGTTGGTGCTTGGCGACAAGCGTCCGTTCATCTCCGCGCTGATCACGCTTGACGAGGAAGCGTTGCGTCCATGGCTGGAAAGCAAGGGTCTCAACCGAGATATGTCGATGGAGGAGGCCTCCAGCAACGCGGCCGTCCGCGCCGAAGTGCAAAAGTGGGTCGATCAGGCCAATGAGGGTGTGTCCCGTGCCGAATCCGTGCGTAAGTTCATCATCCTGCCGGAGGAGTTCACACAGGAGAACGGTTTGATGACCGCTTCCATGAAGGTCATCCGTCCGAAGGTGATCAAGCGTTACGCCACCCTGCTGAACACGCAAATGTACACCAAGAAGAAGTGACCATCCAGCACCAACAAGCCTAGAGCATAATAAAGCTGCCGCATAAACAGCGGCAGGCTTTATTGTTCCCACCCGGAAAAAATCAGAAGCCCAGCTTCTCAAGCTGCTTGGCTGAGCCGTCAAACGGGCAGCCCAGTGGGCTGACCGTAGGCGAAGTGAGCAGCTTCGCCGCGAAGCGGATCCTAAGCGGCTTAGAAGCCCAGCTTCTCAAGCTGCTTAGGATCCGACTGCCATCCCTTGGCCACCTTGACATGCAGGTCGAGCTTGGCCTTCTGCCCGACGATGCGGTTGACCGCGGTGCGCAGCTTCTTCTTGACGCGTACCAGATGCTCCGCGTTATGTCCGATGATGATCGGCTTCTGCGAATCACGTTCCACGTAGATCGACACAATCACCTGCGCCTTGCCCGCGTAGGATTCGCCGCTGTCGTTGTCTTCCGGATATTCGATGGAATCCACCACCACGGCGAGCGAATGCGGCAGCTCGTCATCCAATTCCTCCAGGAACGCGCCTCGAATCAGTTCGGCGATGGTGTCTTCCGGACGTTCTTCGGTGATTTGCTCGGCCGGATACATCTGCGGTCCTTCGGGCATGTTCTCCACCAGCACGTTGCGTACTTCGGCGAGATTGTCGTGCTCGAGGGCGCTCACCGGCACAATGTCGGTGAAGTCGGCGAACTCGTTGATTTCGATGAGCTTGTCGATCAAAGCGCTTCGGTCCAATTCGTCGATTTTGGTGACGATGGCGATCAGCGGCACCTTCCATTTGAATGTGCCGTCGTCGCGTTTGACGGCGAAATCAGAACGCAGCCTGCTCAGAATGCGTTTGTCGCCGGGGCCGATTTCCTGGTCGGCGGGCAGCAGGAAGGCGATCGCGTCGACATCGGATAGCGATTCGTCGACGACATCGTTCAGCCGCTGTCCGAGCAGCGTACGCGGACGGTGGATACCGGGGGTATCGACCAGCACGATCTGCGCGTTGTCTGTGGTCAGAATGCCGCGGATGGCCTTACGTGTAGTCTCCGGACGGGATGAGGCGATGGCGATCTGCGTGCCGATAAGCGCGTTGATCAGCGTCGATTTGCCGACGTTCGGACGTCCGACCACCGCGACGAAGCCGGAACGATATGGAACGGGGGCTTCGGCGTCGGAATGCTGGGAAGCCGGTTCGGTCACATCTGCGTCAGTCATGCTTGTCCTTGGAATCCTTGTCGTCATGGGATGCCTCTTCGGCACCGTTCGTATGGTCTTCGTGTTGTTCAGTTTCGTCCACGCCCTCGACGTGGGCCGGTTCCACCACGATGGTGGACACTTTCTTGCGGCGTCCCGCGGAGTCGACCGCGGTCAGGCGCAGGCCCCTGGTGACGGCCGTCGAACCGACGATCGGCACGCGGCCAAGCAGCTTGGTGAGCAGACCGTATACCGTGTCGACGTCGTCCTCGTCGATGTCGATTTCGAAGATCTCCTCCAAGTCGGCGATGGGCGTGCGTGCCGGCATGCTCCATTTGTTCTCGCCGATTTGTTCCGGATCGGCATGCTGGGTACGGTCGTGCTCGTCCTCCAGTTCGCCGACAATCTGTTCGATGGTGTCTTCGATGGTGACCAGGCCGGCGATGCCGCCGTATTCATCCACGACGATGGCCACATGCTGGCGGGTGCGCTGCATCTGGTGGAACAGGTCGTCGACCGGCTTGGATTCGGGCACCAGCATCGGGTCACGGACGATGGATTCGACATCGCGGGATATCGCCGCGGGATTGAACGCCGTGGCGCGCACGGCATCCTTCAGGTATGCCACGCCGACCAGATCATCCACATCATCGCCGATGACCGGTATACGGGAGAATCCGGAACGGGAGCACAATTTCAGCATGTTCTCCAGCGTCTCCCCGCGTTCGATGCAAATCATATCAGTGCGCGGCACCATGATCTCACGCGTCAACGTTTCGGACAACGTCAATACGTTGCGCAGCATTTCGGAAACCTCAGGGTCGAAATCATTCGCCTCGACCAGACGATCTATGGTGCGCGCCCTTGTTCGAGTTGGATTTTTTCAAGCTCCTCATCGTCCGACAGATCATTCGAATGACGTTTCGCATCCTTCTGTCCGCCGATTTTAGCGAACGGCGTCAAAGCCACCGCGACCGACGCCGCATCAGCATGCTTCAGCATCAGATCGACCGGTTTGGAGGCGCCCGCGCTACGTGGACGGACCAGCAGCGAAATCACCGCGACCACCAGCGCGAACACGAAGCCGACAAGCAGTCCCGCCCATAACGGCGCATCGCACAACGACGCGATCGCGGCGACCAACACACCGTCAAGCACATTGCAGGTGATGCGGAAGAACGCGCATGAACCGGCGGTCGCGTAGCGGTCGGCGATCAGCCGCTGCACCTTGTGGATGCGTTTGATCTTCTTGTCGCGTATGAATTGCGACGCCTCCGTATCCGTCTGAATCTCAAGAATGAGGTTGTTCAGACTTGCCCTCGTGACACGTCCCACCGCGCCTTCCGTCGCGGCCATCGACAGCGACAGCCAGACCAGCAGCAATGCGATGACGACGAGAATCGCAATCATCGTGATAGTCGTTGTTTCCATGGTTCGTCAACCCCCACTTTCGAAACCGTCGGATGATGCATCATGCCGTCATTTGGCCGTTTTGCCGCCGGCCCCGTGTTCGCGGTCCCATTCGGCGAGCGCATCCGGCGTGCCGGCGGGAAGCGTCGCCCGCGCGCCGGCTCCCTGTCGAAGCGCGAAGAACGTCAATAGCAGCTGGCGTTGCAAGCCGAACATCTGCCGTTCCTGTTCGGGTGTGACATGGTCGTATCCGAGCAGGTGGAGGATGCCGTGGATGGTCAGCAGCATCATTTCCTCCATGGTGCTGTGGCCGGCCGCGAGCGCCTGCTGGGCGGCCACCCACGGGCATAGCACGATGTCACCCAGCACGCCTTCCATTTCGGTTCCGCCATCTCCGGGGCGCAGTTCGTCCATTGGGAAGCTCATGACGTCGGTGGGGCCTTCGAGGTTCATCCAACGCATGTGCAGTTGGGCGATGGGATCCGGGTCCACGAACATGATGGTCAGGTCGGATTGTGTGCTGACCCTCATCTGGCTCATGACCCATACGCCGAGGTCGGAAAAGATTTTGCCGTCGATCTGCCAGGCGGTTTCGTTCGTCACTTCAACGCTCATTTATGCGTTTTCCTTGTTCTTGTCGTCGAATGGTTGCGATGATGCGGCACGCGCGCTTCTGCTGTGGTCTCCCGCTATGGCCGTGTGCCTGTCGTAGGCGGCGACGATTTTGCCCACGAGCGCGTGGCGGACCACGTCTTCGGGCTTCAGGTGGGCGAAGGCGATGCCGTCGATGCCGTCGAGGATGCGTTCGATGGTGGCCAGACCTGATTTCGGCACGGTCAGATCCACTTGGGTCACGTCGCCGGTGATGACCATTTTGGTGTTGAATCCCAGTCGGGTCAGGAACATCTTCATCTGCTGTTCGGTGGTGTTCTGGGCCTCGTCGAGGATCACGAACGCGTCGTTGAGCGTGCGGCCGCGCATGTAGGCGAGCGGCGCCACTTCGATGGTGCCGTCGTCCATGTATCGCTTGAGCTGGTCCGCTCCGAGCATGTCGGACAGCGCGTCGTACAGCGGTCGCAGGTACGGGTCGACCTTTTCGTTGAGCGTGCCCGGCAGGAAGCCGAGGTTCTCCCCTGCTTCGACGGCGGGACGGGTCAGTATGATGCGCCGGACCTGCCTGTCTTGGAAAGCACGTACCGCTTTGGCTACGGCAAGATAGGTTTTGCCGGTGCCTGCCGGTCCGATGGCGAAGGTGATGGTGTGCGATTCGATGGCGTTGACGTAGGCTATCTGTCCGGCGGTTTTGGCACGGACCGGTTTGCCGAGCGCGAAGGTGATGACGCCCGGCACGTGAGGACGCCGCCTGTCTGCGGTTTCCTCACGATGGGACGCGTGCGACTGTTGCCTGCCGGCCATGCGCAATTCCTCCACCACGCGGCCGTGGCCGGGATGTGTGGCGCGGACCGGATTTTTAAGCACGTTCTGGTCGAGCATGCGACGGACGGTATCGGCGTCCATCGGCGCGGTATAGGCGGCTTGGATGATATCGGCAACCACCTGTTCGGCTTGGGCGGCTTGGGATTCGGATTTGCTGGAATGCGACATGATGGCGATGCGGTTGCCCCGTACGATGATGGTCAGGTCGGGGAACGCACGTTCGACTTCCCGAAGCACCTCGTCCACAGGGCCGAGCACGGTCACCGGATCAAGCTGTTGGGGTATCGCGATGGTGCGTGTAGTGGTGGGCACAGAACCTCTTCCGATGTCGGTATTGGCAGTATGTGGACTATTCGTCGAGCTTTTCGCCGGTAAGCACGTGGGCGTGCACGTGGAACACGGTCTGTCCGGCGTCGATTCCGGTGTTGAAGATCAGACGGAAGGCGCCATGGAACTCCTGGTCGGCGATTTTCTGCGCCACTTCGGCCATGTGGGCGAGCTGTGCCGGATCCTCTTTGGCGAGTTCGGCGACGTTCGCGTAGTGCTTGCGCGGCACGATCAGTACGTGCACCTTGGCTTTCGGATTGATGTCCTTGAAGGCGTAGGTGGCATCGTCCTCGTACACCTTCTCGCTGGGAATCTCACCTGCGATGATCTTGCAGAACAGGCAATCCTTGTCGCTCATAACGCTCCTTATCGGTATTGGAAAAACCTTCGCTACCATGCTACACCAGCAGGAAACGGGGCGATTCCGGCAATTTCACGCAATGGAGCCGGGATCAGACGAAACGTCCCAATGCTCGCGCGAGCAATGACAACGCGACCGGACCGGCGGTGGACGCACGTAGGATGTTGCTTCCCAGCACGCACACTTCGGCGCCGGCTTTCGTGAACGCCTCGACTTCGGCGTCGCTGATGCCGCCTTCCGGACCGACGAGCACATATATGGTGCGCGGACGTCCGTCCTTCAGACACGTATCGGACAGTTTGGCGATACCGGTTTCCAGTTGTTCCCAGGTCTTCGTGGCATCTTGATGCAGCACGATCACCATGTCGCCATGCACGCATGCGCGCTTGCAGATGGCGACCACCTGCTTGCTGGTCACGCAATCGTCCAGCTGGGGCGTCCACGATCTGCGCGACTGTTCGGTGGCGGATTCCAGCACCTGCCTCCACTTTTTGTCAGTACGTCCTGCCTTCCATTTGGCGATGGAACGGTCGGCCTGCCAGGGAATCACCTGATCGACGCCGATCTGCGTGGCCATATCGATCGCCTGCTCGTCATGGCCGGTTTTGGCGAGAGCCTGCACCAGCGCGAGCCTGGTGACCGGCTGCGGCTCCTTGCCGAATCGCAGCACTTCCGCGATTCCCTGCTGCGCGTCGCGCAGTACGGCGTGGATGCGCAATCCCCTGCCGTCGGAAAGCTGCAGTTCGTCGCCGTCCTTCAATCGCATGGCCTGGATGGCGTGCCTGCGTACGGATGAGGGAAGCGTCAGCCTCCATCCGGCGTTGAGCTCGTCGCTGTTCACCGGTACGTCGTCATGGTCCGTATCAAGCAGAAAAAGGGCATCAGTCATAGCTTCCGAGCCTATCAGGAACCCCACATAACCCATATCGGACCTATCGCGACACGCCAGGATTTGCATCATGGATTTCAACTGCTATAGTTTTCATTCGTTGCCGCTGAGCAACGCACCTGTCCGGGTGGCGGAATGGTAGACGCGCTAGCTTGAGGTGCTAGTGCCTATTTTATACAGGCGTGCGGGTTCAAGTCCCGCTCCGGACACCGGAATAAACCCCTTGGAAACAAGGGGTTTTCTTGTATCTGACGAAAGATTGGTGGAATACGGGCAATGCGGTTCATTCATCTTGACTCCATCGACGACGAGCGTGTGGCGGCTTATGTGAATCTCACGGAAATCCAGCTGCGCAACAGGCTGGAGCCCAGCAAGGGATTGTTCATCGCCGAATCGCCCAAAGTGATAGACCGTGCCCTGGCCGCTGGACGCGAGCCGATTTCCCTGCTGGTCGAGGAGTCGTGGATCGACGGCATGAGCGGCATGTTCGATGTCATCGAGAAACGTTGGGGCGATGACATTCCCGTGTATGTCGCTTCGCCTGAGCAGCTCAAACGTCTAACCGGCTACCGGCTGCATCGCGGAGCCCTTGCCGCGATGAAACGCTGGTCCCTGCCCAGCGTCGAAGAGGTCTGCCGTGGCGCTCGCCGGGTCGCGGTCATGGAGAATATCGTCGACCACACGAATGTGGGCGCTCTCATGCGTTCGGCTGCGGCGCTCGACGTGGATGCGGTGCTCGTCACTCCGTCCTGTGGCGACCCGTTGTACCGGCGCGCGGCACGCGTGTCCATGGGCACGGTGTTCCAAGTGCCGTGGACGCGCATCGGAGGGGACGACAAGCATTATTGGCCGTTCACCGGCATGCGGGAACTGCATGATCTGGGGTTCACCACCGTAGCGATGGCGCTTGAGGATGATTCCATTTCTTTGGCCGAATTGGTCCGCCGTCTCAACAACGCCGAGACTGAAAGCGACCATATTGACAAGCTCGCGTTGATTTTCGGTACCGAAGGAGATGGACTGTCGCACCACACCATCTCCCGCGCCGACCTTACGGTGAAGATTCCCATGAGCACGGCGTGGACAGTCTCAATGTCGCCGCATCAAGCGCGGTCGCCTTCTATGCGACGCGTCGAGTGGACCATCATGCGTGAGACGCGCATGAACGCATGGTGAAACGTTGCTGAAACGAACTGGAAATTTTCAAGACTCGCGCTGCAAACTCCTTGCGATTTGCTGAATTTATGCAATCATAGTGTGCGTAAGCGGTTTCGTGATGAAGCGGACCGACCGTGCGTACGGTGTCGCAAGACGCTCTCAGAGAGGAGTTCCCATGGCGAAGAACCCAAAGATTCTTTCCATCGTGCTGGCAGGCGGTGAGGGCACCCGTCTGATGCCATTGACCAGGGACAGGGCCAAGCCTGCCGTCCCATTCGGCGGCGTGTTCCGTCTGATTGATTTTCCGCTGAGCAATCTGGTGAATTCCGGCTACATGCAGACGGTCGTGCTTACCCAGTACAAGTCCCATTCGCTTGACCGCCATATCTCCACTGTATGGCGTTTCTCGCCGCTGTTGGGCAACTACGTCTCCCCTGTGCCGGCGCAGCAGCGTCTCGGCAAGCATTGGTATCTCGGCTCGGCCGACGCCATCTACCAGACCATCAACATCATTGAGGACGTGCAGCCCGACATCGTGGTGATTGTCGGCGCCGACCATGTCTATCGCATGGATTTCCAGCAGATGGTGCAGCAGCACATCGAATCCGGCGCGGAATTCACCGTTGCCGGCATCCGTCAGCCCATCAGCCAGTCCAACCAGTTCGGTGTGATCGAGGTCGATCCCGATCATCCGAATATGATCAAGAGCTTCCAGGAGAAGCCGCAGACCACCACGGGACTGCCGGACGACCCGAATTCCATCCTGGCCTCCATGGGCAACTATGTGGCCAACACCGATGCCTTGTTCGCGGCGCTTTCGTTGGATGAGAAGGCCGAGGATACGAAGCATGATATGGGCGGCGACATCGCGCCGTATTTCGCGGCACGCAACGAGGCCGGCGTCTACGATTTCAATTCCAACGAGATTCCGGGAGCCACACCGACCGACCACGCCTACTGGCGTGACGTGGGCACGCTGAAGCAGTTCTACGATGCGCATATGGATCTGATCTCCTATGTGCCGGAGTTCAACCTGTACAACACCGAATGGCCTATCTACACGCTGTCCGGCAACCTGCCGCCGGCGAAGTTCGTGCATGCCGGCCGCGACCGCCTGGGCCATGCCACCGATTCGATCGTCTCCCCCGGCGTCATCGTTTCCGGCGGCGAGGTGCACCATTCCGTCCTGTCGCCGAACGTGCGCATCCATTCGTGGTCTCAGGTCGTCGATTCGATTCTGTTCGACGGTGTGGTCGTCAACCGTCGCGCGCGGGTCTACAAGGCGATTCTCGACAAGAACGTCGTGTTGACGGAGAATTCGACCGTTGGCATCGATACCGAGCATGATTTGGCGCGTGGCTTCACCGTCACGCCGGAAGGCATCACCGTGGTGCCGAAGGGTACCGTGGTCGACGACTGACATACGTCGTAATACGAAAGGCGCGCTTCCCCGTTCGGGAGGCGCGCCTTTCGTATGTTGTTCCGTTTTTCTTACGTTTGGCGGCTGCGGTTCACTGCACGGCAACCGCAGCAAACGTCAGTATTTCGGCAGATTGTCGAAATTGAAGCCGAGCGCGGCGAGCTGGTCACGGCCTTCCGGCGTGATCTTGTCCATCGTCCAACGAGGTTGCCAGGTCCAGTCGATGCGGAATTCTTCGACGAGACCGGCGAGGGTGCTGGCGCATTCGTCTTCGATCAGGTCGGTCAGCGGGCAGGCCGGCGTGGTGAGCGTCATCGTGATGATGGCTCGGCCCAGTTCGTCGATTTCGATGCCGTAAACCAGACCAAGGTCGATGACGTCGATGCCGAGTTCCGGGTCGATGACCTGGTGCAGGGCTTCTTTCACGTCAGCTGCCGTGGCACGTCCGATATCGTCGACGGCTTTCAGCGGAATGTCGTCATCCTGCGGTTGGGAGCATCCGCACGTGTCGGCATGATTGCCGCAGCCGCAAGTGTCCTGCCCGTCTTTTTGGATTCCTTGTTCACCGGTTTGCCGTCCTTGAACCCTTTGGCCAGGTTCGGATTGAGCATGACGCGACGGGCCGCGTCCTCATCGTTGCCCAAGGCCTTGGTCACGGAATCGAAGATCGACGCCTGCGGTTCGGGTACCAGGGTGTCGCTCATTGTCTCTCCAAACTGTTGATGGACGTTGCTTGTATCTGTTGAGCAAGAATAGCGCGTCGCTTGGGGTTTGTCACTAGTGTTTTTCCAAACGCCGAGTTGAAGGCTCAGGCTTTCGCGGCCAGAGCCTTGGCCACGGCGTCCTTCATGCCCTCCCAGCCGAGCAGCGCGCATTTGATGCGCATCGGATACTGGGAGACCCCTTGGAAGACGATGCCGTCCTCCAAGGATTCCTCGACCTGTTCGTCATTCAGTCCTTTGCCGCGTGACTCCATAAGCTTATGGAAGGTTTCGGCGAGTTTCATGGCCTCGTCCACGGTTTTGCCTTCGACGAGATCGACCATGACGGACAGGCTGGCTTGGGAGATGGAGCATCCGTGGCCATCCCATACGAGCCGTTCGATGGTGTATGGCTCGGCATCGGAGACTTCGGCATGGATGGTGGCCTCGTCACCACAGGTCGGGTTGAATTGGTGCGATTCTCCCGGCGTGCAGTATTCGTGGCTGGTCTGCACCGTGGTTTCGGCGGCATGCGAGGCGTTTTCCGAAGCGAGGTCAGGTGCGAAATGCTCCTTGCCGTGCGGGTTCTTCGCGGCTTCGAGGATGACTTCCTGGTACATCTGCTCAAGGTCGCTTCCGGACATCTCAAAATCACTCATATTTCGTTACTCAACTCCAAAGAACGGACGAACTTTGCCGAGCGCCTCGATGAGGGCCTGCGCGTCTTCGACCGAATTGTAGATGCCGCTGGACGCGCGGTTGGAGGCATACACGCCGAAGTGGCGGTGCACCGGCTGCGCGCAGTGGTGTCCGACGCGGATGGCGATGCCCTGCGCGTCGATGAACTGGCCGACGTCGTGCGGGTGCACGCCTTCGACTTCGAACGCGACGGTACCGATGCGCTCCTTGTTGGAGCGGGGTCCGAGGATTCGGATGCCGTCGATATCGCCCATTTTGAGCAGTTCGTCGGTGATGGTGCGTTCGTGCGCCTCGAGGTTTTCCATGCCGATGTTCATCAGCCATTCGGCGGCGACACCGGCGGCGACGACCTGTGCCACCGGCTGCGTGCCCGCTTCGAATCGTGCGGGAGGCTCCATGTACTGGGCTTCCTGGTCCATCCAGGCAAGCTCCACCATGGATCCGCCGAAATTGGCCGGAGGCAATGCCTCAAGCATTTCACGCTTGCCATAGAGGAATCCGACGCCGGTCGGGCCATACATTTTGTGGGCGCTCCATGCGGCGAAATCGACGTCCAAAGCGTGGAAATCCACTTTGAGGTGCGGCACGGACTGGCATGCGTCGAGCACGAACACGGCACCCACCTCGTGGGCGCGGCGGATAATCGGCGCGATGTCGGTAATCGCTCCTGTGGTATTGCCCACATGCGTGACGGCAACGATCTTCGTGCGGTCGGTGATTACTTCGTCCGCGGCGTCGGAACGCACACGGCCTTCTTCGTCCAAGTCGAACCATTTGAGCGTGGCGCCGGTGCGCAGCGCAAGTTCCTGGAACGGCAGCAGCACGGAATGGTGTTCCGCCTTGGTGACGACGATCTCATCGCCCGGTTTCAACGCGAAACGCTTGGCGGTCTCTCCCCCGCGTCCAAGCGACGCGTTGCCGAATGCGGTGGCCAACAGGTTCAGTCCTGCGGTGGCACCGGCGGTGACGACGATCTCCTCTTCGCCTTCCGCCGAATCGGCGCCAACCAGCTTGGCCACTTTGGCGCGCGCATCCTCGAACGCCATGGTGCTACGCGCGGCAAGCTCATGCGCGCTCGGTGCACTCCGGCGTTGATGGTGCGGTAGAAGTCCGATTCCGCGTCGATCACGCACTGCGGCTTCTGCGATGTCGCGGCGGAATCGAGGTATACCAGCGGATGGCCGTGGATTTCCTGGTCGAGAATCGGAAATTGGCTGCGGATCGCTGCGAAATCGGTCATGCCAATGCGCTTTCCGAATCGGAGCCTTCCGGCAGGTATGCGTCGTAGCCGGTCTCCTCAAGCTCGTCGGCGAGTTCCGGACCGCCGGTCTTGATGAAGTGGCCGTCGGCGAACACGTGCACGATGTCCGGCTTGATGTAACGCAGGATGCGGGTGTAGTGGGTGACCATGAGGATGCCGAACTGGTTGACTTCCTTGGCACGGTTCACACCTTCGGAAACGATGCGCAGCGCGTCGACGTCGAGGCCGGAGTCGGTTTCGTCGAGGATGGCGAACTTCGGCTTGAGCAGTTCGAGCTGCAGCACTTCCGCGCGCTTCTTCTCACCGCCGGAGAAGCCTTCGTTCACGGAACGGGTGGCGAACTTCGGGTCCATCTTGAGCCGCTTCATGGCTTCGGACAGTTCCTTCGTCCATGTACGGATGGCCGGCGCCTTGCCGTCCACTTCGGTTTTGGCGGTGCGCAGGAAGTTGGTCATGGACACGCCCGGCACTTCGACCGGGTACTGCGATG
>ENA-OQAY01000219-OQAY01000219.1-human-gut-metagenome-genome-assembly--contig:-NODE-219-length-16338-cov-0.606934_pt1 | contig 16338 bp, 20 predicted proteins | sample MGYA00242740_ERZ504537 | MGnify/ENA primary metagenome ERZ504537 (study PRJEB26092, sample SAMD00036272) | human gut metagenome | host: Homo sapiens | study: EMG produced TPA metagenomics assembly of... | reverse complement strand
ATACGGAATCCGTGACTACCGTGGCGGGGGACGTTCATCAGCACGAGAAACCATTTCACGTGTAGTAGCAGGAGCTTTAGCCAAATTAGCATTGAAACAACTAGGAATCAGTGTCACAGCTTATACCTCACAAGTAGGATCTGTCAAACTTGATAAAGATTACAAAAGCTATAACCTCGAATTGATAGAAACAAACGATGTGCGTTGTCCCGATCCGGGGAAAGCCAAGGAAATGGCAGAGCTTATCTGGAAAATCAAAGGAGAAGGCGATACAATAGGTGGTGTAGTGAGTTGCGTCATCAAAGGATGCCCTATCGGATTAGGCCAACCCGTATTCGGGAAGTTACATGCCGCACTAGGAAATGCCATGTTAAGTATCAATGCCGTAAAAGGTTTCTCTTATGGACAAGGTTTTGACTCCATGGAACTAAAAGGCAGCGAGCAGAATGATGTATTTTATAATAATAACGGAAGAGTAGAAACAAAAAGTAATTATTCCGGAGGAATACAAGGAGGCATCAGCAACGGGCAAGACATTTACTTCCGTGTGGCATTCAAGCCAGTTGCCACAATTCTGATGGAGCAACATACAGTAAATAATCAACGGCACAGACACGACCATGAAAGCCAAAGGACGTCATGACGCCTGCGTGCTGCCGCGTGCCGTCCCCATTGTAGAAGCCATGGCTGCCATGACCATTTTGGATTATTATCTGATAGACAGGACTACACAACTATAAGAATCATTCAATTATGGAAATAAAACAATACATTAAAGAAAATGAAGCGCGCTTCATGGAGGAACTTTTCAGCCTCATCCGCATTCCCAGCATCAGTGCTTTACCCGAACATAAAGACGATATGCTGGCCTGTGCCTTACGTTGGAAAGAACTTTTGTTGGCAGCCGGAGCAGACGAAGCATGGTAATGCCCTCACAAGGCAATCCATTGGTATTTGCACAAAAGCATGTAAGCAATGATGCTCCTACCCTATTGATTTATGCCCACTATGACGTAATGCCTGCCGAGCCGTTGGACCTGTGGAAAAGCCAGCCTTTTGAACCTGAAATTCGTGACGGACACATTTGGGCACGTGGCGCTGACGATGATAAAGGACAAGCTATGATCCAAGTAAAAGCATTCGAATACGTAGTAAAAAACGGACTGCTGAAACACAATGTGAAATTTATTTTCGAAGGTGAAGAAGAAATAGGTTCTCCCAGTCTGAATACCTTCATCAAGGAACATAAGGAATTGCTGAAAGCCGATGTAATTCTAGTTTCGGATACCAGTATGCTAGGCGCGGACCTTCCCTCTCTGACTACAGGTTTACGAGGTCTGGCTTATTGGGAAATAGAAGTGACCGGTCCGAACCGTGACCTTCATTCCGGACACTTCGGCGGAGCGGTAGCCAATCCTATCAATACCCTGTGCAGTATGTTAGCCCAAGTCATTGGCGAAGACGGACACATCACTATCCCCCATTTCTATGACGATGTAGAGGAAGTACCGGCAGCCGAACGTGAGATGATTGCACAAATTCCTTTCGATGAAAAAAAATATATGGAAGCCATTGGCGTAAAAGCACTGAAAGGTGAAAAAGGATATTCCACTTTAGAACGTAATAGCTGCCGTCCCTCTTTTGATATTTGTGGTATCTGGGGCGGATATACAGGTGAAGGTTCAAAAACCGTACTTCCCTCAAAAGCATATGCCAAGGTATCGTGCCGACTGGTTCCACATCAAAACCACGCAGTTATTTCCCAATTGTTTGTGGACTATATCCAGTCTATCGCTCCGGAATATGTACAAGTAAAAGTAACCCCGATGCACGGGGGCGAAGGATATGTATGCCCCATCACCTTGCCCGCCTACCAGGCTGCCGAAAAAGGCTTTGCTAAGGCATTCGGAAAAAACCACTTGCCGTACGCCGTGGAGGAAGTATTCCTATTATCAGTGATTTTGAACAAATCTTAGGTATAAAGACCGTTCTCATGGGATTCGGGTTGGAAAGTGATGCCATCCATTCGCCTAATGAAAACTTCTCTCTGGATATATTCCGTAAAGGAATTGAAGCTGTGGTAGAATTCCATCTCAATTATTAATCAATAATAAAAATGACTGCGGCAACAATCTTTAAAACTCTGACAACTGTTACTCTTTCAATAACATTACTAATGACAGGAGGTTGTAACAATATGGAAACAAAAAAAGAAGAAACAGGAAAAAACACGGCTATAGAAAATATCTTTGCCCGAAAGAGCGTCCGTGCCTATACATCCCAACCGATAGAAAAAGAGAAAGTGGACTTATTAGTAAAAGCTGCTATGGCTGCACCGACAGCAGTAAACAAGCAGCCTTGGGCTTTCGTGGTAGTGGATGACCGTACAGTATTAGATAAACTAGCCGCCGAACTGCCTTATGCCAAGATGACGGCACAGGCTCCACTAGCCATCGTGGTTTGTGGTGATTTAAGCAAAGCTGAACGGAGAAAAAAGACCGGTACTGGATGCTAGATTGCTCCGCCGCATCCGAAAATTTGTTACTGGTAGCAGAGTCAATGGGGTTGGGAGCGGTATGGACTGCGGTCTATCCGGGAGAACGACCGCATTGCAAAGGTAAGGTCAGTCTTATCTTTACCAGACCATATCATTCCTTTCAATTTGATCCCAGTGGGTTATCCACAACATCGGGAAGAATCTAAAGATAAATTCAAGACCGAAAATATCCATTATAATAAATGGTAAACAAAGGTCTAGAAATATAAATTAAGTCGGCTGGTTTAATATAAATCAGCCGACAATCTCTTTCCATTCATCCATAATCAATTTTTCTCAATCTCTATTAGCCTCATCAAGTTTCTTTTTGGCTTTTTCTATCTTGCTTTTAGCTTTATCCAAGGTTTCCCCAACCTCATCAGCTTTATCCTCAATTTGATCTTTGGCATCATCCACCACATCTTCAACCGATTCTTTGGCTTTTTCTATACGCTCCTCAAATTTATCCTTTCCTTTCTTTTCACCACAAGATGTAACAGCAAACATCGTCATGCACACTAACACTGCAAATAATTGTCTTTTCATACTTTTTCTATTTGATTATAAACTTGATTTTAAACTATGTTCAAATATAAGCATATACCCTATTTCTTACAAATTCAATCTGTTCTTTGCTATATATAAAGTCTAAATCCGACAGGAAAAAGAACTTATCCCATCAAAAAAGCCACCATAGCAAGGTGGCTTTCAATATATTAATAAAACATTCTATATTACCTGTCAAAAACTACTTTGTAGCAGGAGCTGTTTTAGCAGGAGCCGTCTTTATATTAATAAGAATACTATTTTCAACTCCTTCTTTGGTTACATATACTATTCTGTATGCCTTTACCCCTTCTTCTTTTAGAGAAAGAGAAGCACTTTTAAGAGTCGATTCGGGATATTTTTTAGCTATGGCATCTTTAACAGATTGAGGAACCTCTTTCAGGTCTATGTTTTTAAATCCGTCTTCAACGGCAACTGTATCATTCTTTACTTTCATGGTATCATCAGCCATGACAAAAGTTCCTACACCAAAAAGGAATACAAGTGATAAAAATATCTTTTTCATAATGGTTAAATTTAAATGTTTACCTACCGACAGATATCATAAAAGACAAGAAAAATATACATCATATTCAGTCATTTTCCTCCATTAGAATATCTTCGTTAAGTAAGAATACTAAATTAAGAAAACTATATTGAGAACTAAATTATTAAGAAAAGAAGTACATACCAAATATATAAACTAAAGTTTGTGGAAATAAACATTCTTTAATCCACACCAGCTTATGCTTTCACAGCCCTATCTATTCCAACTTTCCTAGCCATTAAGTAAAAAAGCTTCTGTAGAGATAGTTGTACAAACGTTTGGCATAATGCCGCAAAATACGTACTTTTGCGACTCATTTATAAAATACAGTTTGAATGAAAGCATTAAAAGAACGCATTTTACGGGACGGAAAATGTTTCGAAGGAGGAATACTGAAAGTAGACAATTTCATCAATCACCAAATGGATCCTATCCTCATGAAATCCATTGCTGTAGAATTTGTACGCCGTTTCGCCTCTACCAATATCAATAAAGTTATGACCATCGAAGCCAGTGGTATAGCTCCCGCCATCATGGTAGGCTACTTACTGGAACTTCCTGTTGTCTTCGCCAAGAAAAAGAAACCCGTCACAATGGAAAATATGCTCACCACCAGTGTATATTCATTTACTAAAGACCGTTCTTATGATGTATGTGTCAGTAAAGATTTCCTGTCCAAAGGAGACCGTGTTCTTTTTATTGACGACTTTCTCGCCAACGGCAATGCAGCCAAGGGGATCATCGATTTGGTAGAAAAAGCCGGGGCCGAACTATCCGGAATGGGATTCATCATCGAAAAAGCATTCCAACATGGCGGAGATTATTTGCGTAATGCAGGTATCCGCGTAGAGTCATTGGCCATCATTGAAAGTCTGGACAATTGTGAAATCAAAATAAGATAATCCCATGCAGGAATCTCAAACCGCCCAATCCAATACCGGACTGATTTACGGATTGAACGACCGCCCTCCTGTACGAGAGGCCATTTTGCCGCCATACAGCATTTGCTTGCTATTTTTGTAGCCATCATTACTCCGCCTCTTATCATCGCTGGAGCATTAAAACTGGATTTGGAAACCACCAGTTTCCTAGTATCCATGTCTCTCTTTGCCTCAGGTATTTCTACCTTTATCCAATGTAAACGGATAGGAGGTATCGGCACCGGCCTTTTATGTATCCAAGGAACTAGTTTTTCATTTATTGGTCCTATCATCTCGGCAGGTATGCTGGGCGGACTTCCACTGATTTTCGGCACTTGCATCGTGGCATCATCTGTAGAGATGGTCATCAGCCGCATCTTAAAATATACCCGTAAAATAATCACCCCTCTGGTATCAGGTATTGTAGTCACTTTGATTGGAATGAGCCTGATAAAAGTAGGTATCACAGCTTGTGGCGGAGGTGTCTCCGCCCAAAGCAACGGCACTTTCGGAAGTTTTGAGAATCTAGGTCTAGCTCTACTGGTACTCATTCTCATTATCCTTTTTAATAGAAGTTCCAACCGCTACCTACGCATGAGTTCCATCGTTATCGGCTTGATTATAGGATATTTAGTTGCCTGGGGCCTCGGTAGAATTGATTTCTCGGTAGTACAAAGTTTTGGTGGTTTCAATATTCCCCTCCCATTCAAATACGGACTGGATTTCGACTTCTCCGCATTCATAGCTTTGGGATTAGTATTTTTGATAACAGCCATAGAAGCCTATGGAGACATTACTGCCAACTCACTGATATCAGGAGAACCTGTAGAAGGAAAAACATTCATCAAACGTGCTTCGGGAGGAATTTTGGCAGACGGATTCAATTCGATGATGGCAGGTATTCTCAACTCTTTTCCAAACTCCGTTTTCGCGCAAAATAACGGTATGATACAACTGACAGGAGTAGCCAGCCGATATGTAGGCTATTACATTGCAGGTTTCCTTATTTTATTAGGATTATTTCCCAGTGTAGGATTAATTTTCTCCCTAATGCCCGAACCTGTATTGGGAGGCGCTACTTTACTGATGTTCGGAACAGTAGCTTCAGCAGGCATTCGTATTATCGCAGCACAGAAGATCAACCGGAAAGCAACATTAGTCATCGCACTTAGTTTCGCTTTAGGTTTAAGTGTAGAAATGGTTCCTGAAATACTATGTCAATTTCCAGAATCAATAAAGAATATTTTCTCATCCGGCATTACAACAGGTGGAGTTACTGCCATCATTCAAATGCACTGATACGGATGAAAGAGTAAAAACAAGTAATTTTCTCATAAATTGGAACTAAAGCATTAACTTTCTTTGCAAATCAGCAAAGGAAGGGAGAATAATATATATCTTTGCTCCAAAATATGATTATGACTACAGAGGATTTACAGAACCTATATCAAACCTACCTCGGAGAAGTACCCGAAGAGATTGTAGAATTACCCTCATCCGGTTCCAACAGGCGTTATTTCCGGCTGACCGGAACTAAAAAACTGATTGGCGTATACGGCACCTCCAAAGAAGAAAATGAAGCCTTTCTTTATATGGCAGCACACTTCCGCAAGAAAGGTCTTCCTGTTCCAGAAGTATACATCTGTTCTGAAGACAAGAATTGTTATCTGCAAGAAGATTTAGGAGATATCCTTTTATTCAACGCTATTGAAAAAGGGCGGGCGACCAGCGTCTTCTCCGAAGAGGAGAAAGAAATGCTGCGCAAGACCATCCGCTTACTGCCTTCTATCCAATTTGCCGGAGCAGACGGCTTTGATTTTTCACACTGTTATCCCCAAGCCGAATTCAACCAACGTTCTATCCTTTGGGACTTGAACTATTTTAAATACTGCTTTTTGAAAGCTACCGGGCTGGAGTTCCAAGAAGACAAGCTGGAAGATGACTTTCAAAAAATGAGTGATGTACTGCTACGCAGTTCTTCCGCCACTTTTATGTATCGGGATTTCCAAAGCAGAAACGTGATGATAAAGGATGGAGCACCCTGGTTCATTGATTTCCAGGGAGGACGTAAAGGACCGTTTTTCTATGATGTAGCCTCTTTCTTATGGCAGGCTAAAGCTAAATTTCCCGAAACTCTGCGCAATGAACTGTTGGAAGAATATATAGACGCCCTATGTAAATATAAACCCGTAGACCGTGATTATTTCTTCAACCAACTGCGTCATTTCGTGCTCTTCCGCACCTTGCAAGTATTGGGAGCTTACGGTTTCCGTGGCTATTTCGAAAAGAAGCCACATTTTATCCAAAGTGTACCATACGCCATTGAGAACCTGAGGCAATTACTTCATAATGAATATCCCGAGTATCCCTATTTATGCTCCGTACTAAGGGAACTTACCGAACTGAAGCAGTTCAAGGATGATTTGAAGAAACGGCAACTCACAGTGAAAGTCATGAGTTTCGCCTATAAGAAAGGTATTCCCGATGATCCTACAGGCAACGGTGAGGGTATGTCTTCGATTGCCGCGCCGTAAATAATCCCGGAAAATACGAACGTTATAAACCTTTCACCGGGCTGGATGAGCCGGTCATTCGCTTTCTGGAAGAAGACGGTGAAATATTCCCATTTCTGGATGCTGCTTATTCTTTAGTAGACGCTTCGGTAAAACGATATATGGAACGCGGATTCAGTAACTTATCTATATGTTTTGGCTGCACAGGAGGACAACATCGTTCTGTTTATTCGGCACAACACATGGCAGAACACCTCAATAAAAAATTCGGTATAAAAGTAGAGTTAATACACCGAGAACAGAATATAGAACAAACATTTGAAAGAACATTATGAAAGCAATGATTTTTGCAGCCGGACTAGGCAGCCGACTTAAACCTTTAACAGACACCCGGCCTAAAGCATTAATAACGGTGGGTGGAAAAACCATGTTAGAGCACATCATCTTAAAACTGAAAGCAGCAGGATTTGATGAAATAGTAATCAATGTACACCACTTTTCCAATCAGATTCTCGCTTTTCTGGAAGCTAACCAGAACTTCGGAATCGATATACAAATCTCGGACGAGACAGACTGTCTGCTTGATACGGGCGGCGGTTTGGAAAGAGCATACTACTTATTACATCATCCTGAGGATATGTTTACCAAAGAAGGCGAAACTCCGTATGAACTGATATTCGAAAATCTGATGAAAGGAATGGATGAGGAAGAAATAATCGAAAGAGGCTTAGGAATTATGCGGAAAGAATGCTACTTGCTCCACAATGTAGATATCCTTTCCAATTGCGATTTTGAAAGTCTTATGTATTATCATCAGAATAGTTCTAACATCAATGCCACCCTTTTAGTCAGCCCACGCAAGACCTCCCGTTATCTGTTGTTTAATGACGACAATCTGTTACGTGGCTGGGTCAATAAAGACACCATGGAAACCAAACCGGCAGGACTCCGGTATAAAGAAGGGGAATATCGGGAATACGCCTATAGCGGGATACAAGTGACTACTCCTAAAATTTTAAATCTCCTTCCCAGAGGAAAATATTCCATTATCGATTTCTATCTCTCCATATGTCACAGAGTCGACATCCAGTGCTATGTAGAAGATGATTTGCAATTGCTTGATATCGGTAAACCGGAAAATCTGGAAAAAGCGGAAGAGTTTCTCAGTAAATTATAACCAGTCCAAGAAATATATCCAATAAAACAGCTTCTTATTCTTTCGGATAAAATGGGCAGATAAAAAAAGTCGTAACTTTATGAAGTGCCCCCCAAAAGTTTTGTGTCTAACTTTTGGGGGACACTTCATTATGACCAAAGGTTCAATTTATTTTTTTGAGCTTCCTCCAAAGATACCGTTTTTACCTGTTTGGTACTGTTTTTCAGACGAAGTTCCTCATATTCTTTGTTCAGCCTTTCCACAAACTCAAAAGAAGATTCCGGATTCAGCAAACGGGCGGCTACCAAGGCATTCTGTGAAGCATCTTTCATGTGAATGACCGGACCTCCATAAACAGGTGCTATTTTCAAGGCAGTATGCAGCTTGGAAGTAGTGGCTCCTCCAATCATAATGGGAATGTCCAGCCCCGCACGCTTTAACTCTACAGCACATGCGCCATTTCTTCCAATGATGGAGTAATCAGCCCGCTTAATCCTATTATATCCACCTTTTCCTCTATAGCCTTCCTGACTATCATTTCGGCAGGAACCATCACGCCAAGGTCTATAATTTCATAGTTATTACAAGCCATGACCACTGATACGATATTCTTCCCAATATCATGCACATCCCCTTTTACGGTAGCCATCAATACTTTTCCTGCACTGCGGACACCTTCCTGTTTGTCGGCCTCAATAAGCGGCTGCAAAATCGCTACCGCCTTTTTCATGGTACGGGCAGTCTTCACAACTTGCGGTAAAAACATTTTCCCTGCTCCAAACAATTCTCCGACTTTATTCATACCTTCCATTAGCGGACCCTCAATAATATCCACTGCTTTAGGATACAGTTTAACCGCTTCTGCCAAATCCTCTTCCAAATGATCGCCAATGCCTTTTATCAAGCATACTGAAGCCGTTTCTCTACCATCGGTTCTTCACGCCACACATCCTGTTTCACCGCTTCTGTTCCGGTCGCCGTATTTTTCAACGCCTCAGCAGTTTCTATCAAACGTTCGGCAGCATCGGGCCTACGGTTTAAGACCACATCCTCTATCCGTTCCAGCACATCAGCAGGAATATCCGTATAGAGCACCGAAGCAGCAGGATTTACAATACCCATATCCATACCTTGACGAATAGCATGATAAAGGAATACAGCATGCATTGCCTCACGGATATAATTATTTCCACGGAAAGAGAACGACAGATTGCTCACACCACCACTGATATGTGCTCCGGGTAAATTCTTCTTTATCCATCCGGTGGCATTGATAAAGTCTACCGCATAATTATTATGCTCTTCAATACCAGTAGCCACAGCCAGTACATTGGGATCGAAAATGATATCATGAGGATTAAAGCCTACCTGCTCCGTCAATATTTTATAAGCACGGGCACATACTTCAATTTTACGTTCAAAAGTATCTGCCTGTCCTTTCTCATCAAAAGCCATCACCACAGTGGCAGCTCCCAATTTCTTTATCAGACGGGCATGTTCTATAAATTTCTCCTCCCCTTCCTTCAAAGAAATAGAATTGACAATAGATTTTCCTTGCAGACATTTCAGTCCGGCCTCAATGACTTCCCACTTGGAAGAGTCAATCATGATGGGTACACGGGCTATATCAGGCTCGGACATGACCAGATTCAAGAAAGTAGTCATCTCCTCCCGGGCATCCAGCAAACCGTCATCCATATTCACATCAATCACCAAAGCACCGTCTTCCACCTGCTTGCGGGCGATACTTAGCGCTTCCTCATCTTTCTTTTCATTGATTAAACGGAGGAATTTACGGGATCCGGCCACATTGCAACGTTCACCTACATTAATAAAATTCATTTCGGGAGTCTGCTCCAACAGTTCCAACCCGGAAAGCCACAGCCTCTCAGGAGTGGTGGCAGGGATATGAGGAGATACCCAGGCAGAACCGGAAACGATCAATTCCTGATATTTTGCAATATATTCCTCCGTTGTACCACAACAACCACCGATAATGTTTACTAATCCTTCATCGATATATTCCTTCACTTCTGAAGCCATTTCCTCCGGAGTCTGGTCATACTGTCCCAAACTGTTGGGAAGTCCGGCATTGGGATAAGCACTTATATAATAAGGTGCGCGTGCGGCCAGCCCTTCCAAAAAAGGTTTCAATTGTTTCGCTCCGAATGAACAGTTCAGACCGATAGAAAAAATAGGCGCATGCTGTACGGATGCCAGAAAAGCATCCAATGTTTGCCCCGAAAGAGTACGTCCTGCAATATCCGAAACAGTAACAGAAAGCATAAGAGGAACCTCACGCCCTACCTTCTTCATTGCCGTTTCCGCAGCATAAATGGCCGCTTTGGCATTCAGGGAATCGAAAATGGTTTCTATCAGAAGCGCATCCACTCCTCCTTCCAGCAAAGCTTCCATTTGTTCCTGATAGGCAGCGGCCAGTTCATCGTATGTCAAAGCACGCAAGGCCGGATTATTGACATCCGGACTCATGGAACAAGTTTTGTTGGTAGGACCTACCGAACCTGCTACAAATCTAGGTTTATGAGGGGTCTTCGCGGTATATTCGGCAGCCATTTCGCGAGCAAGTCCGGCAGCGGCCAGATTAATCTCACGGCACAAATCCTGCATATGATAATCTGCCATCGAAACCCGTTGGGCATTGAACGTATTTGTTTCAATAATATCAGCCCCTGCTTCCAGATATTTATGGTGGATATCCTTTATCACATCAGGGCGGGTAAGACAAAGCAAGTCATTATTGCCCTTCATCTGTCCGGGCATCTCAGCAAAACGCTCTCCCCGGAAATCCTGTTCAGACAAATTATACCTTTGTATCATAGTTCCCATTGCACCATCAAGAATGAGAACTCTCTCGTCAATTAGTTGTTTTAATGTAGCCATAAGTCTATTTTTGGGGTACGGATAACACGGATTTCACTTACCTTTTAAACATACGGTCCATTTCGCGACGGTCGTCCTTCTCTTTCAATGACTCCGCGCTTATCATATTGTTTCTTACCTTTAGCCAATGCGACAACCAGCTTCGCCAGTCCTTTCTCATTAATAAACAGACGGACAGGGACAATCGTAAAACCGGGGTTCTTTCCGGCTTCTTCCAATTTCCGCAGTTCTTTCTTATTCAACAACAATTTACGTTCGCGACGGGCAGAATGGTTATTGTATGAGCCGTAAAAGTATTCGGCTATGTGCATATTCTTCACCCACAACTCGCCTTGCACAAAATAACAATAGGTATCTACCAGACTGGCTTTGCCCAAACGGATGGACTTTATCTCGGTTCCCGTGAGCACGATACCTGCCGTGTACGTATCGATAAATTCATAATCGAACGATGCACGCTTATTCTTTATATTAATAGGAGTCGGTTTCATTAATTTAAAATAACAGATAACTCATTAAACACAGCGGCAATCAATGCCGGACAAACAATTATAATAACTGAAGCAATCAAGGTGTATCGTGTCAGTTTCGTCTCATTCACCTTCATCAGGGTACGCGCCCCCTCGAACACCACGAATATAGTATAAAATTGCAATATCCAATGGAGAATGGAAATAGAGAACAACCCACTGACAATATCGAGCACAAAAGTCACTACCATAGAATAACCTACAAACTGCTGATTTAGTTCATACTGGTCTTCACGTCCTAACAGTTTCTTGCCCAACTGGTCTATGGCGTATGCCGCCAAAAAATATCCTCCGAACAAGGATACAAATATAGCACAACATCGTGTCATTGCTATCTGGAAAGCAGCGACCCCTGCCGTATTCCCAATGAATGTACCTATAAAAACGGACAATCCGCATAAACCTATCATGGGATAAACAAATGCTCCCAGCACTTTACGCCTATCCTCTTCCTTGCCAATTTCCTCCCATGCTTTTGCCGGAGATGAAATCAGCGATATTACTCGTTTAAATAAATCTTTGTAATTCAATGCCTAATCTATTTACCTCAGTTCAACTTCAATGAAATGCAAAGGTAATTAATTCACTGGAATAAACGAATAAAAAAACGCATACTTCTCTTGGGGGAATCAAAAAAATAAGCCTACTTTTATTATAGATTCAGACTTTCTTTATTTGATTCGAAGATTATTTCATCTCATAATAATACATTTAGAGAAATTCTTCTATACCTTAATCAAAAAGAAAGATAACTTCCGGAGAATATATGCTTATCTTTCGATATATTCAACCAGTGATATTCTAAATTCATTAGGTCAAAATAAAAATTTCGCATCCCAAAACTTTCCCATCGGCATAGCTGTTACAGAAATTATGCACGATGCGAAATTAAAATCAAAGTATTATGGATGACAAAGAAAAAATGCAGAAGTGGCAAAAGCCATAAAATTACCAGACTTGGCATCTTACATGCAAGTAGTAATCAAACAGTTGGAAATAGACAAAAAATGGTCAGCAGTACATACATATACTTATACACTGAAATCCGTTACGGAGTTTTACGGAGGAAAAGGAACACCTGTGCCAATAGATGAAGTTTTCACATCTGGCAGGTTAAAAGAGTATGAGGAATGGATGAGACTGGAAGGAACAAGAAACAAAAAGACCGACAAGAAAAGGTCAGATAGAAAACATGGAGTACCGAAAGGCCTGAGTTTGAATACTATATCAACCTATATGCGAACCCTGAAAGCTGTATATAACCGACTTGCCGATAAAAAAATATTGCCTTATAACCCGAAGCTATTCGATAATGTATACACAAAGGTAGAATCACAGACCAAACGAGCACTGGATACAAAACAAATGAATACACTACTGCACACCGATATAGAAAAATTGCCCAAAGAGATGCAATGTGCATTGGCATATTTCTTACTAATGTTTCTATTCCGGGGAATGCCATTCATTGACCTTGCCCATCTACGAAAACAAGATGTGAAAGGAAAATATATTGTATATAGCCGTCACAAAACAGGACGACAGATAACAGTGCGCATTCCTAAAGAAGCAATGAAACTGATAGAGAAGTTCAAGAATATGAATTATGATTCCATTTATCTATTTCCGATTCTAGACAAAAAAAACGCAGCAAAGGAACAGAGTCAGAAAAATGGAAAAATAAAAAAAGATAAAGAGCTATATATGAACTATCTCCGAGTACTGCGCAACTTCAACTTGAAGCTAGAAAAAAATAGCGACATTGTTACTGCCTGATGTAAAGCTCAGTTCATACACGCCGCGCCATACATGGGCGACATTAGCATTTCATGCAGGAGTAAATATCGGTATTATCTGCAAGGCATTGGGACACTCTTCCATTAAGGTGACAGAAACTTACTTGAAACCATTTGAAAACGAAAAGGTAGATATAGCCAATGACGAACTGATAATCTCGGTAGTAGCACATAATGGAGAAAAGGAAGTGGCATGAGGAATATCATATGACAGCCATTCAAATAAAAGAAGAATTACTTACCAAGTAATGGATGATTACTTTCACAAAGTAGGGAATATTTCCTCATAAATCCAAAGAAAAAAGCTTATAAATCTGTATTAATCCACTAAATTTTATTCAATTATAGAAAAACACATAAGCACAAGCACAATATTGCATCTGTCAGTACTTTAACTAATTTACAAAATTACACGACACCTCTTTCCATTTTTGACATCTCAAAAACGGAATCATATTTCTTACATCTTTTTCTATCCGACGAAATGTTTTTTCTTATTAAATACAGAATAAGAAAACGCTTTTCCTCACCCTGTGAGAAAAATATAAGCTATTACTTGGTAAGTAATGACTTAACAAAGTAAGTTTATCATGTTATCCGTATATACACGTGCACAAATAGCCATCGCCGTACTGCATGACCTTTCTTCTAGCAAAGTTCTGCAACCGGTCAAATTCCTCCTTCAAAACGAAGAATGGAAAGATTTACTTAATAAGCTGGAAAAAGTACAACTCATCCGCCTTTTACCAAACAAAGAAACAAGAATCCTTTTCTCATATGAATTTAGTCGCCCATTATTGCAAATATCCCTATTGAACGTACTTCAAGCCATAAATATAGCCACTTATCGTTATACATCCGTTTCTAGGAATTACCATACACTGGTATGGCTACTCAAACACAAGGCAAAGAAAGGAGGTGCAAAATGAGAATATCCCCGACATTATATATCCTTTACCTTTTTGTTTTCTTGTTAGTTGCCTGTAACCGACGCGAACTGACTTATTCGCCCGAAGCAACAATAACAATCAGTGCCGATTGGAGTCAGTCAGGACTGAATGAAAAAGAGCAGGATTATGGTGCTACCGCCATATTCTACCCTACCGATGGCAGCACTCCTTTTGTAGCACTGATGGGTGACCGTATATACAAGACCCTATGCTTGAAAGAAGGATGTTACAACGTCGTCCTTTTCAACCGTTCATTCGATGATTTTGGTAACCTCTGTTTCAGAGGAGAAGAAAACTACCAGACGCTAGAAGCCTATGTAAAGAAGATGGAAATAAGGAACGAATCATCCTCTGAAAGAATTATTATGGAAAGTCCTGACGAACTTGCCGCTGATTATATCGAAGGCTTTGAAGTGACTTCTGATATGCCGGAAAACTATTCATCAGCCATTACCCAACAAAGTAACCGAAATTCCACCAGGAACGAAAATAGTTGTCACTTACGCTTCACCCCCAAAAACTGACTCAAAAAATAACGGTTAAAATCCGTATCAAAGGAATGAACAACATACGAAAAGCTACCTGCACATTAGACGGCATTGCAGAATCCATATTTCTCGTTTCGAAACAAAATTCGGAAAAGACAGTAACACAAGTGCTACGCTTAAGCAATCCCATTTATGATTCCGGCTCGGTAACAGAAGGAACGCTGAGCACTACTATTAGTGTGTTCGGCTTTCGATGTAGAGATTCCACACAACCCTACAATCTGAAAGCAAAGTTAGTAGACGGGAAGACCATATTTGAAGAAAGTTTTAACGATTTGGCAATAAGACGGTTGGATGAAGAAGACGGAACTATGAGCGTTTTTATTGACATGGCATGTGAAAAGACCGTGCCGAATGTAAAAACAGAAGGTAGCTCAGGATTTGACGCTGATGTAGATAAATGGAACGATGAAGTGAACAGCGATATAGATATATGACAGATATGGGTAGTTATAATATTAATTTAAAAAAAAGTAGAAAATGGAAGTGAAAAGTTTATTGATGGTGATGGCAACACTGACTATAGCTGGTTGCTCACAGAATGAAATGACAGAAATGAATCCGGATACGAACCGGACAATCGGGTTGGACGTATATACGGAAGTACAGACCAGAGGAACGGAAACTACAACGTCCACATTGAAAGCAAATGCCGGTTTCGGTATTTTTGCCTATCAGACAAGCAGTGCGGGATGGAATAGTGAAAAAGGAAACACAACACCTAATTTCATGTACAATGAACATGCTACATGGACTTCTGATAGTTGGGGATATACTAATTTACGTTTTTGGCCAATAGATGATAAGAAAATAACATTCTTTGCTTATGCGCCTTATGAATCCAAACCGGAAGTTGGAACAGACCAAAAAATAACTTTATCAGGACAGAATGCCAAAGGCGCTCCGACAATCACCTTTGAGGTAAAGACTTCTAATAACTGGAAAGATATGATAGATTTGGTAACAGACTGCCATACTGCCATACAAGACCAAACTAATGAAAGTAATAAGGGGACGGTTCAGTTCAAGTTTAGTCACGTACTTACCCAAATAGCCAATATCAAGGTGAAGCCAGATGTGAACTTAGGTACTGATACCAAAATTTTTGTAACGGGATTAAAGTTAGATCCAGGAAGTACAACACTTTACAACAAGGCTGTTTATAAATTCGATAACGACACTTGGGAAGCCATATCTCCTGACGCATCTTATTTTTCAACAGAACAAGACCTGAGTAATTTTTTAAATAAAACAACCACCGACCAATGGGGATATAATAAAAGTTCTATCAATGTAAGTGATGACCAGAATGCAACCGCGTTATTCTCAGATACAGAAGCTCTTTACTTTATTCCGGTAAATAACAAAAACGGTACCACCAACGCAGGTGACTTA
>ENA-OQAY01000214-OQAY01000214.1-human-gut-metagenome-genome-assembly--contig:-NODE-214-length-16460-cov-0.777016_pt1 | contig 16460 bp, 18 predicted proteins | sample MGYA00242740_ERZ504537 | MGnify/ENA primary metagenome ERZ504537 (study PRJEB26092, sample SAMD00036272) | human gut metagenome | host: Homo sapiens | study: EMG produced TPA metagenomics assembly of... | reverse complement strand
CATAGATGTTTTCTGGATGGAAAATGATAAAATTATTTTGCTGGATTACAAGACGGACCGGGTAAAACAGGCGCAGGAACTTTTGATGCGCTATCAGACACAGCTTCAGCTGTATGCAGATGCATTAAGCCGTGTATTTTCTACGGATACAAAAAAAATGGTGGCGGAAGAAAAACTCATCTATTCGTTTCACCTGAAGGAGGTTGTCACATTATGAGTCGAATTGTACTTGCCTCTGCGTCACCGCGGAGAAAAGAGCTGCTCGAACAGATCGGACTGGAATTTGAAATTTGTCCGGCGAAGGGAGAAGAAGTCATTACTGCTGGTTCTGTGGATGGGGCAGTGTTAGAACTTTCCCGTCAGAAAGCGGAAGAAGTGGCCGCAGGAATTCTTTCCTACAATGAAATCCATCCGGAGCTGGTTACGCCGCAGGACATTCTGGTGATCGGGGCCGATACGGTGGTTGCCTGTGATGGAAATATTCTCGGGAAACCGCGGGATGAAGCGGATGCAGCCCATATGCTTTCGATGCTGTCCGGACATACCCACAGCGTATACACGGGAGTAACGCTTGTTTTTATTGATAAAAAACGGCAGAACCGGGGAAACTTCATTTTATGAGAAAACAGATGTCTGCATGTATCCTTTGGATGACGCGGAAATCCGGCGCTATATTGCCGGCGGAGAGCCGATGGATAAGGCGGGAAGCTATGGAATTCAGGGACAGGCAGCTGCTTTTGTGAAGGAAATCCATGGTGATTATAACAATGTGGTGGGACTTCCGGTGGGACGGTTATATCAGGAACTGAAAAAACTGGGCGTCATGGAGTGGAATTAAGGGATTGTCACAGAGAAATTCCTTCGTTATAATAAATAGAAAGTGATTCACAGGGAGGAAAAAGGTATGAACGAATACGATGAGGAGATTTTACATTATTTTCTGGAACACCAGACACAACTTTTCCCGGAGGCGGTAGCGGAAAGTCCGGAGGAAGCAGAAGAGTTTCTGGAGGACTGCATGGCAGTTGTCTGCAAAAATATAAAAGAAGTGCGGGATTATTTTGATGACGCGGGGATGGATGTCGCCGGAATGAGTGAGGAAGAACTGTTAGAGGCAAGTGAGGTTTTTGCTATTCCTGATGGTCGTTTTCTTGTCGTAGAAGGATAAAACGGTATGAAAAAAAAGAGATGGAAACTGGCGGGGAATTTTTCTTATGGCAGCGCTTACGGTACCGTCACTCGGAGGCTGTAAGGTTGGAAATACACAGATTCGCCTGTCGTCAGGGCAGCTGAGAAACCATAATGCCATTGTGCGGATCAATGATCATAAATATGATATTAGATATGCAAAACTGTATTTGTGCAATTATCGCAACCTGTATGGAAAAGCGTACGGAACGGATCTCTGGGAATCCTATGATGCGGATTTAGAACAGTATGTCAAGGATGTGACGATTCAGGAACTGACACATATTGCATGTATGGATATTCTGGCAGAAAATCAGGACATGCATCTGAGTGAGCAGGAAAAGAAACAGGCAGCACGCGCGGCAAAAGAAGTATTACCAGTCACTTACGGAGGAAGAAAAAACGTTCATCGGTCTGTATGAGAGAGAGATCCGTACAGCATATGAAGAGTATGCACTGGCAGAAAAGCTGTATCATGCGCTGACACAGGGAACCGATGAGGAGGTCAGTGATGATGAAGCGAGAGTGGTCCGGGTACAACAGATCTATGTAAAAGAAAAAGAAGCACTGCGTGCGGTGCAGGAAAATCTTGCAGCGGGAGATGATTTTGCTTCGGTTGCAAGTGCATACAATCAGTCGAGAGAGTTTGAGCGCACCATTGCACGTGGAACTTATCCGGATGCGATGGAGGAGATCGTGTTTTAATCTCGATGACGGAGCGTGTTCCGATGTGATTGCGGCAGATGACGGGTATTATATCATCCGCTGTCTGAACAAATTCGAAAAAGATCTGACGGAGGAAAACAAGGAAAAAATCCGTGTAAAGAAAAAAAAGAACGATTTGAAAACGAGTACCAGACGTTTGTGAAGAATTCCACGTTTTGCTTAAATGATAATCTGTGGGACGATGTGACGTTAAAAGATGTGTCCGGCATCGGGACGGATTCTTTTTTCAGCACATATGAGAAATATTTTACAACAGGAGAAAATACAGAGACAACATGAAATGGGAATTTGATATTTTATATGCACTGCAAAAGATTCATCAGCCGATTCTTGACCATATCATGACAGGACTCTCCACGATAGGAAATGCCGGTATTTTCTGGATTGTACTTGGCCTTGCGCTTTGTATTCCGAAGAAATACCGAAAAATTGGAATCCAGATGGTGATATCCATGGCAATTACGTTTATCATTGGAAATCTGATCCTGAAAAATCTGATCGCAAGACAAAGACCCTGCTGGCTGGATACACAGATTGCCCTGCTCATAAAAAGCCCAAAGGATTATTCCTTTCCGTCCGGGCATTCCATGAACGGATTTGCTGCATCTATCGCACTTTTATGTAATGATAAAAAGCTTGGAATTCCGGCAGTGATTTTAGCATCACTGATTGCGTTTTCCAGACTGTATCACTTTGTTCATTTTCCGACCGATGTAATGGTGGGAATTTTAATCGGTACGACCGTGGCAATTCTGGTGCATGCGGGTTATCTGAGAGGGAGCCGCAGACATTTTTCGTAATTTTTAATATCATAGAAGCAAAAAACTCCGAAGCATACAGCTTCGGAGTTTTTCATACCATTTTTTATTTGGTTAACAGTAACATGATATCGTTGCTTCGCTTTACGAACTTTGTCATAGCCTCTGCGGACAATGGCTGGTTGGAAAGCATGGCCAGATCATAGAGCTGTTCTGCAAACATGCCGGAATGTTCGGAATCTTTGTGTTCGAACAGATATTTTACCAGAGCGTTGTTTGCATTTAAAGTCAGAGTCTGGTCTGCTGCAAACATATTCGGGTCCATACCGCCCATACCGCCGGCTGCGTACATCTTCATCATATCCTGCATACGTCTGCCCTGTTCGGAGAGTGTGAGGATAGAGGCAACATCCGGATCCTTTAAGCTTTCTACTTTTACCGTAAGCTTATCGTTGTTCAGTGTCTTTTTGAACAGATCGGAAAGGGTATTGGTTTCCTCGGTCAGATCTGCTGCATCATCGGATTTTAAGGCATCTGTGACATCTGCATCAATACGCTTGAACTGATAGTGCTCGTTGCGCTGCTCTAACTGTGTGATGAAGGAAGTATCGATGTTGTGATCGAGGATTACGGCATTCATGCCCTGTTCCTTGAACATCTTGATGTATTGTCCCTGCTGAGCCTTGTCTGTTACATAGTAGATCGTGCTGCGTTCCGGCTCTTTTTCTTCCTCTTTTGCATCGTCTGACTTGGATTCTTCCGTCTTTGCATCTTCGGTCGTCTTTTCGTCGTCTTTCTTTTCGTCCTCAACAGGAACGAGAAGTTCCGGAAGTGTCTGATACTTGTCATTGATATCCTTAAAGAGGATATAATCATTCATCTTGTCACAGAACTTGGTATCTTTTAAGCAGCCGTATTTGATAAACGGGCTGATATCATCCCAGTATTTTTCGTAGTTTTCTTTCTCTGTCTTGCACATGCCGATGAGCTTGTCAGCCACTTTCTTGGTAATGTACTCGGAAATTTTCTTGACAAAACCGTCATTCTGCAGCGCAGAACGTGATACGTTCAGAGGCAGATCCGGACAGTCGATAACGCCTTTTAAGAGCATTAAGAATTCCGGAATGACTTCTTTGATATTATCTGCGATAAATACCTGATTGTTGTAAAGTTTGATGGTTCCTTCAATGGAATCATACTCGGTATTGATCTTCGGGAAATAGAGGATACCTTTTAAATTGAACGGATAATCCATATTCAGATGGATCCAGAACAGAGGCTCCTTGTAATCCATAAATACCTTGCGGTAAAATTCCTTGTAATCCTCATCGGTACATTCACTTGGATTTTTGGCCCAGAGAGGATTGGTATCGTTGAGTGGTACCGGACGTTTTACAATCTTTACCTTGTCCTTGGCCGGAGAAACTTCTACGATTTCTTTTTCGCCCTTGTCGTTTTCTTTTTCCTCAGTCTTGGCCTCTTCGTGGATTTCTTCAATCACTTTATCGGTATCTTTTACATCTTCCTTGTCGATCGTTTCATATTCTTCCGGGGCATTGGCCTTGGAAAGATAGATCTCGGTTGGCATGAAAGAACAGTATTTTTCAATGACTTCTCTTGCACGGTATTCGTTGGCAAATTCCAGACAATCCTCATTTAAGAAAAGTGTGATTTCTGTACCAACGGTTGTTTTGTCGCCGTCTTTCATATCAAATTCGGTACCGCCATCGCAGGACCAGTGAACAGCAGAAGCGCCTTCTTTATAAGAAAGGGTATCAATCGTTACTTCATCTGCAACCATAAATGCGGAGTAAAAACCAAGTCCGAAATGACCGATGATCTGATCGTCATTGGATTTATCTTTGTATTTCTCGATGAAATCCGTTGCACCGGAAAATGCAATCTGGTTGATATATTCTTCTACTTCATCGGCAGTCATTCCAAGACCGTTATCGATAAATGTTAAGGTTTTTTCTTCCGGGTTTACGATGACCTGAATCTTTGCTTTATAATCAGCAGGAAGGGAATATTCTCCCATCATGTCCAGTTTCTTTAATTTGGTAATCGCATCGCAACCGTTGGAAATCAGCTCACGATAGAAGATATCATGATCTGAATATAACCATTTCTTGATAATCGGAAACAGGTTGTCGCTGTCGATGGATAATGATCCGTGTTTATTTGCCATATGTTATACATCTCCTTTGTTTTCATTCACAAATGTTCGCTAATGAAAATGATAAAACCAGTTTTGTAAAAAGTCAATAGAAAATCAGCACTCTTTTTGAATGAGTGCTAACAATGAACGCGAAAATGCCGGAAAATAGCGTGTTGGTGCATTTCTAAAAACTTTCTAAACTGTAGACACTTCTTTTAAATCATGTTACTATTTATGCAGAACAGGTGATCGCGAAACTCTTTCCCGATCGCTTATTTAATGCAAAATAAGAAAAGGAGTATTACATATGTTAAAAGAAGGCGTAAAAGGAACACAGGAAATTATGGTAACAGAGGAAAACACCGCAAAAGTTATGGGAAGCGGTGCCCTGGATGTATTTGCAACCCCTGCAATGATCGCATTGATGGAAAAGACTGCATGGGAGAGTGTACAGCCGTATTTAGAGGAGGGAAGCGGAACGGTAGGAACGTTAATGAATGTAAAACATGTGGCAGCTTCCCCGGTGGGCATGAAAATTACCTGTGAAACCGAACTGACGAAAGTAGATGGCAGAGCACTGACGTTTTCTGTAAAAGCTTTTGATGAGGCAGGACTGATCGGAGAGGGCGAGCATGAGCGTTTTATTGTATATAATGAAAAATTCCAGGCAAAAGCCGATGCAAAGCTGGAAAAATAATGTTATACGATAAAGATATCCGTGAACCTCTGGCATTTTATCTGGAAGAAATTTACGGGAAAAACAGAATCCTTGAGGAACAGGTGATGGGGCAGTCACGGGCGGATATGGTCATGGTGGTACACGATGCCCTCTACGGAATTGAGATCAAGAGTGATGCGGACAGTTATGCACGGCTGGATCGCCAGGTGAAAGATTACAACTTATATTATGACTATGATCTGGTCGTGGTCGGAACCCGGCATGCGGCACATATTAAGGAACATGTCCCGGAATGGTGGGGGATCATTACGGTGGAACAGGTAGGGGATCAGGTTGATTTTTATATGCTGCGGGAGCCGCAGAGTAACCCACAGATGGACTGGAACTGTAAAATAGAGATTTTGTGGCGGCCGGAACTGGCGCATATCCAGGAACTGAACGCGATGCATGCATATAAGCAGAAAAGCAAGCGGTTTGTGGCCGATAAAATTGTCGAGACAGTTCCGAAAGAAACGCTGGCAGTCCAGCTCTCGGAAGAACTGTTCGAGCGGGATTATACAAAAATCTGGGAGACGATCCAGAACTTTCGAAAGGAAAACGGACAAAAACTGCGTCGGAGACGAAGAAGACGGAAAACAAAAAAACAGGCGTAAAGCGGGCAGAAACAGGAAAAGAATATGTCGGCAAATGTCGAAAAACGGATGACGCTCTCTGAAATTGGTGGTATAATAGTACCAGATATGGGGAAGGAAAAAGAACAGGGGTGCGACTATGAAGATAGCAGTATTTGCGACAGGATGGAACGGTGAGTACCTGCGTGATATGTATCACGGTCTGGAAAATTCACAGAAAGAATTCCATGACTCCATACATCTGTATGCAAGTTTTGGAAGACTGGGATCGGGAGACAGTTTTAATAAGTCAGAGTTTGATTTTTTTTGAACTGGCAGATATGGAGGCGTACGATGGATTTTTGTATCCGAGTACCACGATCAAAGAAGGGGATGTCAAGCAGCGGTTACTCGAACGGATCATAGAAAGTAAAAAGCCCTGTGTATCTCTGGAAGAGGAGATTCCCGGGCTTTCTTTTGTCGGAATCAATCAGAGCAAAGCCATGCGGCAGATCGTGCGGCATCTTGCCGGGGTTCATGGAATCCGGACATTTGGTTTTATTAACGGGATGAAAGATACCTATGAGGCGCAGATGCGTCAACAGGGGGTAGAGTCCAAAATTCGGGAACTGGGGCTTTGTCTTATGCCGGAATGGGTGGATTATGGAAATTATGAGTACCGCTCCGGGGAAACATATGCCAGAAAAATGATTGCAGCATATGAGGCAGGGGAGGAACTCCCACAGGCGGTTATCAGCGCAAATGATCTGATGGCGGCAGCTTTTTTGCAGACCATAAAAGGAACGGCGCTCGAGGGAAAGATACCAGTCACAGGGTTTGACCGGTATTTTGACGGGGAATGTTTCAGCCCGACGATGACAACCATTGAACGGCCGAGAGACCAGGTGGCATATGAAGCTGTCAGGCTTCTGCACGAACTGCATGAAAAGGCAGATGGAAAGCTGGTACACAGGGAACTTTCCTACCGGTTTTTTATCGGGAATACCTGTGGCTGCACAAAGCATGTCCCATTTGATACGGAATCGTTCCGTAACCGGATTTTCTGGAAAAATCTGCAGGAATATGACGCAAAATCCAAACTCGATTCCATGCAGGAATGGGTAACCAGCCGGATCTCTTTAGAAGAGATCATGGATGCGACGGGGAGATTCTTAGATCTGGTCGGGGCAGGAAGAGGGCAGATCTTTTTGACGGATGATCTGTTTTCCCAGGAAGCCAAAAGTTATCGAAGCTGTAAGAGAGAAGTACTTAACTGGTGCAATGAAAAGAACCGGACAGAAGAAGGCGGGGTACAGGTGTTTATGCCACTGCATTATCAGCTGCACCGGATGGGATACTGTATGGTGGCTGGTGTGGATGAGATGTTTAGGACAGGAATTCTGGAAACCTTTTTCCGCAATATCTGTTATGCACTGGAAAATTATATCCAGCGGAAGCAGTATCAGGAAGTAAATCTGAAACTGCAGAAGTTGTACCGGATCGATCAGCTGACGGGAATTTATAACCGTTTTGGAATGGAAGATCTGGGACAGAAGTTTTATGAGAAAAATTGTGAGTATCATGTCAATACAAAGTTTATATTCTGCGACATCAACCGCTTAAAATACATCAACGATACGTATGGACATAAAGCCGGTGACTGGGTCATCCGAAAGACGGGGGAAGCGCTTGGAAGGCTTACCGCGGAAGACAGTCTGCCATTTCGGTTTGGCGGTGATGAATTTTTACTGCTGACGAGAGAAGAGTCCGGGATCACCGCGGAATCCATCAGGCAGAGCATTGCCGTGGTATGTGGGGAGGAAACCTCTCCGATCCGGGAATCTTTAGAGGTCAGTATCGGTGTGATTCTTGCCCCGTGGGACAGTGAATATAATATGGATGTATATCTGAATCAGGCAGATGAGGCAATGTATGAAGAAAAGAAAATGTATCATGAAAAATATGGAGACCGGCGCAGAAGATAAAAATCAACAGACTGCCATCTATGTGATGACGCATAAGGCATTTACGCCGCCACCGGACCCGTTGTATATTCCACTTCATGTGGGACGAGCGGCGGCTTCGTCATACAGCAGGGATGAGAAATCGTCCCCGCTGTCTTTTTTGTGTGGGAGATAATACCGGAGATCACATTTCCGAAAAAAAACTGTTATTACAGTGAACTGACGGGAATGTACTGGGTATGGAAAAACTCCCATGCAAAGGTAGTTGGTACCTGCCATTACCGCCGGTATCTTCTGAATGAGCAGGGAAAATTGTTTACAGAGGCACAGATTCTTTCTCTGCTGCAGCAGTATGATGTGATCACAACGAAAGAACTGCAGCTGAATTTTTCTTATTATGAGGGATTTGCTTCTCACCACAAGATTTTATATCTGGACGAAACAGCCCGTGTGATACAGGAGATTTATCCGGATTATGCGGCGGATTTTCAGCAGCTGGTGCAGCAAAAGCACACCTATTTCGGAAATATGCTGATTGCAAAAAAAGAAGTTTATGATGCTTATATGGAATGGCTGTTTTCTATTTTATTTGAAGTGGAGCGGCGCGTGAAAGTGGAAGAAGAGGATTCTTATCACCGGAGAATTTTCGGATTCATTTCGGAGTTTTTACAGTATGTCTGGATCAGGCACAACAGGCTGCGGGTGTATGCGTGTATGGTAGGCATGCTGGGAGAAAAAGCAGAGATTGCAGAAGTCCGGTGCCGGCTGGCGGAATATTTTGACCGGGCAGATGTGGATGGAGCAAAGGCATATTTTTTGCAGGCAAAAAAAGAACGGCCGGATCTTCTGATGGAAGCATCGGATATCACCGGAGAACTTCATCTGTGTATGGAAGTGATTGCCATAGCAGGCTTAGAGCAGCAGGCATACGGTAAAAATCTTCTGACCCGTGTGCGTGGATTCCGGAATCTGATGCAGTACTGCAATAACCTGAACCGGTATGTACTGCAGAAAAAACAGGAGATCCCGGATGCCGGTCTGCAGGAGTGGGAAGAAGAAAATGAGGTAACTCCGGTTGCCAGACAGGTCGCAGAACAGGTGATGCATGCGTCTGAGGCGGAGGCATCTGTGGTACACCGGCTGCAAAATCAATTGACAAAATAAAAAACATCAATAAAATTGCTTAAATTTAATCATTTCCAAATGAGCGATTATGTGTTAAAATTACTCATTGAAATTGATAATATTTAATGTTGGAAAAGAGGAAACATCATGAAAAATTTTGACAAGTATGAAAGACAGTATTTTCTTCCTCCAGTCTGCGAATACGACTGGGCCAAAAAAGATTACATAGAGAAAGCACCAATCTGGTGTTCCGTGGACCTGCGTGACGGTAACCAGGCACTGATCGAGCCGATGAGCCTTGACGAGAAGCTGGAGTTTTTCCAGATGCTCGTGGATATCGGATTTAAGGAAATTGAAGTTGGATTCCCGGCAGCATCAGAAACAGAGTTTATTTTTATGCGTACGCTGATTGAGCGGGATATGATTCCGGATGATGTGACCGTTCAGGTACTGACACAGGCGCGTGAGCATATCATTAAAAAAACATTTGAGGCAGTCAAAGGAGCTCCGCATGCAGTTATTCATCTGTACAATTCCACTTCTGTGGCACAGCGGGAGCAGGTGTTTAAAAAAGATAAAGAGCATATCATGCAGCTGGCTGTGGATGGTGCAAAGCTGTTAAAGAGACTTGCCAGTGAGACAGAGGGAGATTTCTCTTTTGAGTACAGTCCGGAAAGTTTCCACGGAACCGAAGTGGATTACGCAGTAGATGTCTGCAATGCCGTTCTGGATGTATGGGAGCCGGATGCCGCACACAAGGCAATTATCAATATCCCGGCAACTGTTGAGACTGCAATGCCGCATGTTTTTGCAACACAGATCGAATATGTAAGCAAGCATCTGCACCACAGAGAAAATGTGGTACTCAGTCTTCATCCGCACAACGACAGAGGCTGCGGTGTCAGTGATGCTGAACTGGGACTTCTGGCAGGAGCAGACCGTATCGAAGGCACGCTGTTTGGAAACGGAGAGCGTACCGGAAATGTCGATATCATTACGCTTGCCATGAACATGTTTTCTTATGGCATTGACCCGAAACTGGACTTTGCAGATATGCCACGCATCCGTGAGACGTATGAGCGTCTGACGAGAATGCATGTCCATGAGCGTTCTCCGTATGCCGGAGATCTTGTCTTTTCTGCGTTCTCCGGTTCCCATCAGGATGCGATTGCAAAGGGAATGGCCTGGAGAGAAGAAAAGAAATTAAAGACATGGACGGTTCCGTATCTGCCGATCGATCCGATGGATGTGGGAAGAACTTACGATGCCGATGTTATCCGTATCAACAGCCAGTCCGGAAAGGGAGGAATCAGTTATATCTTAAAGCAGAATTTCTCCATTTCTCTGCCGCAGGCAATGAAAGAAGAAGTCGGATATGCAGTGAAACAGGTATCGGATGAAGAACACAAGGAACTTTCTCCACAGTGGGTATACGAGATCTTTGAAGAAAACTATATGAACAAAATGCCGTACTTTACAATCGATGCTTGCCATTTCAAGCAGAATGATGGTATTATGGCAGAGACAGAAATTAACTTTGGCGGAAAGAAGACCATCGTCGATGCAAACGGAAACGGTCGTCTGGACGCCGTGAGCAACACAATCAAGCAGTTCTTCGGTATCAGCTACGAACTTTCTACCTATGAAGAACATGCATTGTCCCATGGATCTTCTTCTAAGGCAATCGCCTATGTGGGCATTACCTGTGAAGGAAAGAATTACTGGGGTGTCGGTATGGATGAGGATATCATCAAAGCGTCCATCCATGCGCTGACGGTTGCTGTAAATAAATTACCGCAGATTGCACAAAACGATGGGGCACAGGATGAACGCCTGACCGCCATGCTTAATTTTATCCAGAACAATTATCAGGATGTAACACTTGAGAGCATGGCAGCGCGGTTCCATCTGTCAGAGCCTTATATCTCCAAATATATCAAGGATAAATCAGGTAAGACATTTGGAGAGCACGTAGCCCATATTCGTATGAAACGTGCCAAGACTCTGCTGAAAAACGGTAATATGACGGTTGAAAATATTGCGGATGTTGTCGGATATCCGAGTGTTGAGCATTTTAACCGCACCTTTAAAAAATGCTTTGACAGGACTCCGTTGCAGTACCGCAATGAGAGCCGCGAGAAAAAATAAAAAGCCGGAGGTGGCGTCGAATGTATGATGTAATTATTATTGGAGCAGGACCGGGTGGAATTTTTTCTGCCTATGAGCTCATGAAGCAGGATGAAAATTTAAAGATTGCAGTGTTTGATGCAGGACATTCTTTGGAACAGAGACATTGTCCGATTGATGGGGAAAAGGTAAAGAGCTGTATCAGCTGCAAGACCTGTGCAATCATGAACGGATTTGGCGGAGCCGGAGCCTTTTCGGATGGTAAATACAACATCACCAATGATTTCGGCGGTACGTTATATGAATATATCGGCAGACAGAAAGCACTTGAATTGATGAAATATGTGGATACCATCAATATGTCCCACGGTGGGGAGGGTACCAAAATGTACTCCACGGCGGGCACAGATTTAAAAAAAAGTGTGTCTGCAGAATAAGCTGAAGCTTCTGGATGCATCGGTTCGTCATCTGGGCACGGATGTCAATTATGTGGTGCTGAAAAATCTCTATGACGAGATGAAGGAACACATGGACTTTTTTCTTTGATACCCCGGTGGAGAAGATTCAGTCAAAGAGGACGGTTACACAGTTTCGGCAAAAGATGCAGAATATGCGTGCAGAAAATGTATCGTGTCGGTTGGACGAAGCGGAAGCAAGTGGATGGAGAATGTCTGTGAGGATCTGGAAATTCCTACCAAATCCAACCGTGTGGATATCGGTGTGCGGGTAGAACTTCCGGCAGTGATCTTTTCCCATCTGACCGATGAACTTTATGAGAGCAAGATTGTTTACCGTACGGAAAAGTTTGAGGATAATGTCCGTACGTTCTGCATGAATCCATACGGTATCGTGGTAAATGAAAATACCAATGGTATTGTGACGGTAAACGGACACAGCTATGACAGCCCGGATCTTCGCACAGAAAATACAAACTTTGCACTTTTGGTTGCCAAACATTTTTCCGAGCCGTTTAAAGACAGCAATGGATACGGAGAGAGCATTGCGCGGTTATCGAACATGTTAGGCGGTGGTGTGATCGTACAGCGTTTTGGTGATCTGGTGCGCGGACGACGCAGTAATCAGAAACGTATCGAGGAGGGGCTTGTGACACCGACACTTTCCGCAACACCGGGAGATTTAAGTCTGGTTCTTCCGAAGCGAATCTTAGATGGTATCATGGAGATGATCTATGCGCTCGATAAGATTGCACCGGGTACCGCAAACGACGATACCCTGCTGTATGGTGTGGAAGTAAAATTCTATAATATGGAAGTAGAGCTGGATGAGAATCTGCAGAGCCGGTATCCGGGACTTTATATCATCGGAGATGGCAGTGGTGTGACCCATTCACTGTCTCATGCATCTGCCAGTGGTGTTTATGTGGCAAGACACATTTTAGAAAGTGAAGGAAAAGCTATTTGATCACAATATTTACAGCTCTTTATCCGGAGGCAAAGGAACTGATCCGGGCGCTTTCTTTGAAAAAAGATATGACACAGAATCATTTTCAGGTATTTTCGGATGAAAACAATCAAATACAGATTGTCATTACCGGGGCATCCGCCATTGCGGCGGCCACGGCGGTGGCAGAGTGTTCGACCAGAAGAGAACCGGATAGCGGGGATTTTCTGATCAATTATGGGAGCTGTGCCGGCAGGAAAAATATTCCTGTCGGCACTGTTTCGCTTTGTAACAAACTGACGCAAACGGTAGACGGACGTACGTTTTATCCCGATATTTTATACCGGCATCCGTTTGGGGAAGCAGAACTATACAGTTTTCCAACGGTACAGGATCAGAAATCTTTCCAACAGTTTCTGAATAAAGATGCCGGGGCGGGGAACGGGGAAAAAGGAATCCTGGTGGATATGGAGGCTGCTGCAATATATCAGGCAGGAAACTATTACTATGCGCCGCACCAGATGCTGTTTCTTAAGGTAGTAACCGATCATGGAACAACACAGGAGCCGCAGAGTGCCGGGAGTGGAGAACATTTTTCACAGATCATGGACCGGGCAGCAGAAGAGGTTTTAACATTTATCCGGCAGCTTTTGACAATGCAGGAAAAAAACAGCAGGCAGGAGAGTATGCAGGAAGCATTTAGAAGCCAGGTAGAAGAACAGGCAAAGCTGTGGCAGGAGGCATTGCATGGTTCTGAAACCATGAAAGCGCAGATCCGGCAGATGATTTTGTATCATTCACTCTGCGAAGAAAAAGAAGCATCCGGAATGCAAACCATGTCCGGATGGTACCGGGAATATGAACAGGCAGGCCGGCTGCCGGCAAAAGACAAACGGGAAGGAAAGAGGATTCTTGAAGAACTTAGAGCACGTGTGTTATAATACACGGTTTTCCCATATTTATGTGGAACGCCGCATCCGCAATCATCCGCGTACGGAACAGATCCTTTTGCGGTTTCCACAGGCACAGATTGTGGAGATTGAACATTACAAGGATGTATTTAACCGGCATGGGCAGGACGGTGTCCGGCAGCATCAGGCACAGGCTCTCATTCTGGCAGAAAAACCGATCATTTTTTTATGAAGGAGCACCGGTCTGTCAGGATTTTGGCAATACCAATTTTTATTACTGTTCCACAATGATGAACTGCATCTATGATTGCAGCTACTGTTATCTTAAGGGAATGTATCCGTCCGGTCATATGGTGCTTTTTGTAAATATCGAAGATTACCTGGAAGAACTTGACCATATTCTGAAGACACAGAATATGTATGTGTGCATTTCTTATGATGCGGATCTGCTTGCCATGGAGGCTGTGACAGGATATGTCAGACTCTGGAGTGCATATGCTGCAAAACATGAAAACTTAAAGCTGGAAATCCGGACAAAATGTGCCGGCCATGCGATGTGGGATCTGCCCTGTCTGTCCAATGTGATCTATGCGTTTACCCTGTCTCCGCAGAAGATGATAGATGCGTTTGAGAAAGAAACACCTTCGGCGTTTGCACGCATAGTCTGTGCCGCGGAGGGACTTAAAAAAGGATTTCCGGTGCGCCTGTGCTTTGATCCGATGCTGTATCTGCCGTCCTGGAAGACCGATTATCTGCAATTGCTAAGTCAGATTGACCGTATTTTTGGTGACCGTATGTTGCATGACGGCTGGGAGAAACTGGTTGATGTAAGTGTGGGAACGTTCCGGATTTCACAGGAATATATGAAAAAACTCCGGCGGGTAGAACCTTTTGCACCAGCGGTACAGTATCCTTATGTCAATTGCAACGGGGTATATCAGTATCCACCGGAATTATTAAAGGAAATGGAAAGTTTTATGATCACGGAATTAACACAGAGAATGAACAAGGAGAACATATATCATGAGTAAGGCAGCGATTGTAACCGGTGCCAGTTCCGGAATCGGACTGGCAATCAGCCGGGTACTCTGTGAGAAAGGGTATGAAGTCTACGGATTTGGACGGGATTTTGCAAAAGAACAGACAAGGGAATTTGTAGAGCAGACCGCGGCATTTCATCCGGTAGAAGGCGATTTATTAGAAGAACAGAAATTATGCGATGCGGTGAAAGAGATCACAAAAACGGCAGACATTGAGGTACTTGTCAATGCGGCCGGGGTTGGTCATTATGGTCTGCATGAGGAACTGACTCCCAAAAAGATACAGGTCCTGGTCCGTACAAACCTGGAGATTCCCCTGCTTCTGACGAACCGGCTGCTTCGGGTGCTGAAGAAAAATCATGGATATATCATCAATATCTCGTCCGTGACGGCCAAGCAGAGCAGTCCGCATGGCTGTGCCTATGCGGCAACCAAGGCGGGACTGTCCAGCTTCGGAAAGAGTCTGTTTGAGGAAGCACGCAAGTACGGTGTCAAGGTGACAACGATTCATCCGGACATGACAGATACCAATCTGTACCGGGATGCGGATTTTACCTGTGGGGAGGAGCCGGAAAGTTATCTGCTGCCGGATGAAGTGGCAAAGGCGGTTGCCTATGTGCTTGACCAGCGGGAGGGCATGGTTGTGCCGGAGATTACGCTGCGGCCGCAGCTGCACCGCATTGCAAGAAAGTAGGATGAAAATGGGAAAAGAATTAAGTATACGAACTGCATCTGCGGAAGATGCCGCAGGATTGCTGGAAATTTACCGGCCTTATGTAGAACATACGGCGATCACATTTGAATATGAGGTTCCGACCGTCGGAGAGTTTGAGGAAAGGATCACGAATACATTAAAACGGTATCCGTATCTGGTGGCGGAAAAAGACCATGAGATGGTCGGATATGCCTATGTCAGTCCGTTCAAAGAGCGGGCAGCTTATGACTGGTCGGTGGAGACGTCCATCTATGTACGCAAAGAGGCAAAGCAGCAGGGCCTTGGACGCAGATTGTATGACAGACTGGAACAGATTTTACGGCAGCAGGGGATTTTAAATGTCAATGCCTGTATTGCCTATCCGCAGATCGAGGACGAATATCTGACAAAAGACAGTGTCCGGTTTCACGAAAAGCTGGGATATGAAATGGTGGGAACCTTTCATCAGTGTGGATATAAATTCGGCCGCTGGTATGATATGGTCTGGATGGAAAAGATGATCGGAGAGCACAGAAATGACCAGCCGGCGATGATTCCGTTTCCGGAGATTGGAGACCGGATAGGATGAAAGTGACAATCGCACAGACACTGCAGCATTATGAGAAGAAAAACCTGCCGAAAGATATTTGTGCCGGAATTATCATTATGGCCGTTTCCATCCCGATTTCCATGGGATATGCGCAGATTGCCGGTCTTCCGGCGGTATACGGTCTGTATGGATCGGTGTTTCCGATCCTGTTGTTTGCACTGTTTTCGACTTCACCACAGTTCATTTTTGGTGTGGATGCAGCTCCGGCGGCACTGATCGGAGGAGCGCTGATTGATTTGCACATAGAAAGCGGTTCAGAAGCAGCACTTAAAGTTGTGCCGGTCCTGACTCTGTTTGTGGCCGTGTGGCTTCTGGCATTTTATCTGATGAAAGCGGGAAAATTCGTGAATTACATATCTGCACCGGTGATGGGCGGTTTTATTACCGGAATCTGCACGACGATTATTCTCATGCAGGTACCGAAACTGTTTGGCGGGACTGCGGGCACCGGAGAACTTTTGGAGCTGG
>ENA-OQAY01000213-OQAY01000213.1-human-gut-metagenome-genome-assembly--contig:-NODE-213-length-16469-cov-0.864949_pt1 | contig 16469 bp, 20 predicted proteins | sample MGYA00242740_ERZ504537 | MGnify/ENA primary metagenome ERZ504537 (study PRJEB26092, sample SAMD00036272) | human gut metagenome | host: Homo sapiens | study: EMG produced TPA metagenomics assembly of... | reverse complement strand
CTGTGCTCTTTTCGAAAATCTACTTCCCCGATATCCCGCGGCTGTTCAATCGTAACAAATCCTTTTCCCGCGCGAAGTCTCCGGTGTCTTGCAACTTTTTTTCGCCCTCCGCATCGTACACCTGCATGGTTGCGATATAATATTTATTCGTGTTTCCATCCAGCAGATGCTCTGCGTAAGCCGATTTTCCGCTGCCGCTTCCGCCCAAAACCAAAGTGATCATTCTGTTTCCCCATACCGCTCGTACTGCGCAATTTCCATCGTATCAAATGTTGTCTGATCCTCGTAGAGTGCCAGTGCCAGATCCAGAAGTGAAAACAGCATCACGGCTCCTGTGCCTTCCCCAAGCCCCAGTCCTGCATCAATAACCGGATGAAGTTTCAGTTCCTCCGCGATCCATTTTGCCGCGGGTTCTTTGCTCAGATGGCTCGGCAGAACAAATTCCCGCACACCCGGCACGATCCGCTCCGCCACCAGTGCCGCGACCGATGAGATCAGCCCATCCAGAACGACCGGCACATGATACAGCGCTCCGCCGATGCATACACCTGCCATTCCCGCGATATCCAGACCACCGAATGCCGCCAGCATGGAAAGTGCATGCTCTGACCGGATCTCTTTTTCATATTTCTCCAGTGCCTGCGCAATGACCTGCTGCTTGCGCAACAGCCCCGCGTCGTTTAATCCGGCACCACGTCCGGTCACTTCTTCTGCTGTGCGTCCGGTCAGTGCCGCCACAAGCATGCTGCTCGTCGTCGTATTTCCGATTCCCATCTCTCCGGTACCGATCAGCTGATAGCCTTTGTCTTTGCACTCCCGGACCAGATCAATTCCCACAGACAATGCCTGCAACGCTTCTTCCTCTGTCATTGCAGGTTCCTGCAGAAAATCGCGCGTGCCCTGCATCACTTTGCAGTCGCGCACCCCCGGCAGCGTTTCTTTTGTGTTGATTCCAATATCGACCGGGATCACATCCACACCGGCGCGGCGCGCCATTTTGCCAACCGAGCTTGCCTGCTGCCCCATGAATCCTGCAACCACCGCAGTCACTTCCTGTCCGGACTGACTGACCCCTTCTGCGACAATACCGTTGTCTGCGCATATGGTGAGGACACTTTTTTTTCAACGGAAAGACTGCTGCTTCCTGTGATTGCGCCGATCTGCGCAAACATTGTCTCAAACTGCCCCAGACCATCCAGCGGTTTGGCAATTTTATCCCAGCTTGCTTTTACCTGCGCGTAGATCTGTGCGTCCGGTGGAATGATTTTAAGTTTCTCCATTTCTTTTCCTGTAATCAAATGTTTTCTCCTGTTGCAATTGTAAATTGCGCAAATGCAATTCCCTGTTTCTTGCTTCTTTCAGCCATGAAATGTATGATAAGAAAAAGGAGGTGCTGATATGAATAAAACCAAAATTGATAATCAAACTATCGCTCACATTCTTCTTGATTTAAGACAAAAACATCATCTTTCCCAGGAACAGCTTGCTCAAACATTAGGCGTTACTCGTCAGGCCGTATCGCGATGGGAAATGGGAATCTCTGTTCCAAACATCCATACCCTGCTCTTAATCAGTGAGCAATTCCATGTTCCAATTGACACAATGCTCAAAAAACCAGATGATTCAGCAGAAAACCAAAATAAAATCCAAAATTCTGCTAAAAGAACTCCCTTTATTTTTATGACCATAACCGGAATTTTCCTGTTGTGTGTGCTTCCATTTCTGGGTCAATGGGAACAATTCAAATATATGGATCTCTATGATCGTGCATATGCCGATTCCTATCACTATATTTTCGAATACCCACTGTCCATTCTTCTGGTATTATCCATTGTCCTGATTTGTGTCGGGATCTATAACATTGTAAAAATCAAGAGGAAATCCGGCTCTCCTGCAAAATAGAGTATACATACTCCATATCCAGATGCTCCCGCAATCCCTGTGCGAGCTTGTCATACTGCTGTTCCTTAAATGCATGATAATCACCGCCAGCCTCCGGTTTCCATGACACCCTTTTTTGTCGGCCAATGCCTGTACTATGCACACGGCAATGTCTCCATCGTCAAAAATGCCGTGCACATAACTGCCGTATACGCCGGGTGCTTCGCTGCCTTTTTCCATGCGCTGTACCCCGTCGGTTCTGCCATCTGCCAGCTGTACCAGTGGCGTCTGATGTTCCCCGGTGGAAACCGTTGTCTTTCCCATATGAATCTCATAGCCGGAAAATTCCAATCCGGAAAGTGTGGAAAAAATACCGGTCACATTTTCAAATTTTCCACGTGTCTGCGTACGCATTTTTTCCGGCATCAGGGTCGTGTCGGTGTCGATCAGTTCCATACCACGCAGGGGTAGTGCCCCGTCGCGCTTTATGCGCTCCACGGTAATTGTATCCGGCTCATGAGAAATTGCTTCGCAATGAGCCGGATAGAGCGGTTCGCGTAGCGAATTCTCATTCTCTACCCCATGTGGGTCCGAAATGGTACGCCCCAGCATCTGATAGCCACCGCAGATCCCCCAGACCGGGATATGCACTGCCAGCTTTTTGACTGCGGTTTCCAGACCGTTCTGCCGCATCCAGTGCAGATCACCCATCGTATTTTTGCTGCCCGGCAGAAAAATCATATCCGGCTGTCCTAGTTCCTGCACCGAAGAAACATAGCGCACGGACACACCCTCCAGCCGTTCAAACACGTTAAAATCCGTAAATTGGAGATCCGTGGAAAACGGATCACTGCCAGATCTATCACGCCTACATCATGGTTGTCCAACTGACCGCTCAGACTGTCCTCATCCTCAATGGAAAGATGCATATATGGAACTACTCCGGCAACCTTCACACCGCCGCGTTCCTCCAGCATCTCCACTCCCGGATCAAGGATTGTCTTATCCCCGCGGAATTTATTAATAATCAGACCCTTCACACGGGCTTTTTCATCCTCTTCTAAAAGTATCAAAGTTCCCAAAAGCTGCGCAAACACGCCGCCACGGTCGATATCCCCCACCAGAAGCACCGGTGCATCGACCAGTTTTGCCAGCCCCATATTGACAATATCATCCGATTTCAGATTGATCTCTGCCGGGCTTCCCGCCCCTTCCATCACAATAATGTCTGCCTGCTTTTCCAACTCCGAAAAAGCCTCGCAGATCGTCGGAACCAGCTTTTTCTTATACGCAAAATAATCCCGCGCCCGCATATTTCCGAGCACCTCACCCTTTACGATCACCTGTGATCCGACATCATTGGTCGGTTTCAACAGGATGGGATTCATAAGCACGGAAGGCTTCACACCCGCCGCTTCCGCCTGCATGACCTGCGCGCGCCCCATCTCCAGACCGTCTTCGGTGATGTAGGAGTTGAGTGCCATATTCTGTGATTTAAACGGTACCACGCGATAGCCATCCTGCGCAAAAAATACGGCAAAGTCCTGCAACGATCAGGCTTTTTCCGGCATTTGACATCGTGCCCTGCACCATGATTACTTTTGCCATGTTTGTTTCCTTCCTGCTAACCAGCAATCACAACCCTGCAATCCTTCTTGAAGCATGCAATTCCATATTTGATAAAATTACGCATTCCGTCCTGCTTCAGCTTATCGACATATGATTTTTCTTCCATCTGTTTCAAAGCTTCGGCACATGCAGCATCCAGATCTCCATTCCCGGCATATTTCAGTTCTATCACAATTCCTGTTCTGTTGTTCGGCACCTCAACAAGAATATCGCTGTAGCCGGTTCCTGACTCTGCATTTGACTTTATAAGCCAGTTTGCTTTATATCCCAAAAGCCCAAGTAAAATGCCATGGTAAAAATTTTCTTTCTTTTCCTTTGCAACTGCTGTATCACGTATGCTTATGGTATTCCAAAGATATTCTCCAAAGAGCTGCTCTATTTTTTCTGTATTTTTTTCTAAAAACGCATTGCAGAATTCTTCCAGTCTCTTACCGTCATTCGCGGACGTATCCCGGAACCATTCCCTAATTTTCTTGATAAAAAGATTTTTTATCTCTTTATTGGGAATTGCCAAACGTATCTTTCCATCCGCTGTACGCCCCTGTTTTGTCAGATATCCGGTCGTAAAAAGTACGCTCCACAGATTTCCAATGTTTTTATCAAGCTCATCATACGTAAGTTCCTGTGAAAGTTCCTTTTCAATACACTCTCCCGCGATCAGACGCTCAATTTCATCCTTGGTCTGCACATCCGCCTTATCGATCAATCTGCGGACGATCGCATTTCCACTCGAATTAGACCAGTAATCCTGTGGTTCAACCGTTTGATCATAGTTAAGTTCATCCACATAATTTATGACATCCCATGGACAGTACACATCCGCATTTCCAAAGTGATAGCCATCATACCATTCCTTTGTTTCTGGAAAATGTGAAGCCAGACCATACGACGCAAGGAGTTTTTTTACCTCATCATCTGTGAATCCAAACTGTTCATCAAATCTGGAATCCATAATAGAAAGTACCTTAAAATTATTCAATCCTGTAAATATACTTTCCTTCGATACTCGCAGACATCCCGTCAGAAATGCAAACTGTAAATAATCATTCGTCTTTAATGCCTGACCAAAAAGACCTCTGATCAGAGAAACCATTTCACGATAATATCCATTCTGATATGCTTTATCCAGAGGAACATCATACTCATCTATGATAATTACTGCCTTTTTCCCGTGATGCTTATATAAAAGCTGTGACAGTTTACGGATGCTGTCTTCTATATTCTCATCCGTACCTGTAAGCATTTTAGCGAAATATGCCTTATCCTCGTCCGTAAGTGCATCACTTGTTTTGAGATAATAATGCCGGTCCATTTCATTGGCAAGAATCGTGCCGAGCATCCTCTTCGCATCCGCAAATGTCAGCCCCTCCACCCCTTTGAGCGTGAGAAATATCACTGGATACTTTCCCATGTACGCATCGCATAGTTCTTTATTCTTTGCAATATATAAGCCTTCAAACAGTGAAACATCTGCACCGATTTCAAAAAAAACTTTTCAGCATGCTCATATTCAATGTCTTGCCAAAACGTCGCGGACGGGTGAACAGTGTTACTTCCCCCCAATTCATCAGAATCTGTTCTATAAGATTTGTCTTGTCAATATAATAAAATCCGTTCCTGCGTATTTTTTCAAAACTGTCAATTCCTACCGGTAATTTCAAAGTATTTACCATATGAACCTCCAACAAACAGATCATTTTGCCATATTTACATATAGTATAACTGATTGACAAGGTAATTACAATTTCCTTTCATTAAACGGTCACCGAAATACACTGTCATGATTTACGCTCCATTCCAAAAACATTTTCTTGAAAAGATCCCCATGTTCCGTTAAGATGATATTGTAACGAAAAATAATATATCAGGGAGGTAGTTATGAACTATACAATTGAAGGGGCGCCATTGCCTGTCGTCATCTGCAACTTAGAGGGTGGCGAAACCATGCTTACGGAGAAGGGCGCAATGTCGTGGATGTCCCCAAATATGAAAATGGAAACCACAACAGGCGGCGGAATCGGAAAAATGTTCGGTCGTGCTTTTCCGGTGAAAGCATGTTTATCAACCGCTACACCGCGCAGGGCGGCACCGGACTGATCGCATTTGCATCCAGCTTTCCCGGAGATATCCGTGCATTTGAAATCGCACCGGGGCAGGAGATTATCGCCCAGAAAAGTGCCTTTCTCGCATCAACTGCAGGCGTGGAAATGTCTGTTTTTTTCCAAAAACGCATTGCCGGCGGTCTCTTCGGCGGAGAAGGATTTATCATGCAGCGTCTGTCCGGAAACGGCACCGTCTTTCTCGAATTTGACGGACACATCAAAGAATACGAGCTTGCACCGGGACAGCAGATTGTCGTTGATACCGGATATCTCGCGGCAATGACCGCCGGATGTACCATCGATATCCAGACTGTACCGGGTGTAAAGAATATGCTCTTTGGCGGGGAAGGCATCTTTAATACCGTCATCACCGGACCGGGACGCGTATGGCTGCAGAGTATGCCGGTCGCACAGCTTGCCGGAGCGATCAGCCCATTCATCCCAAATAAAAATTAATCATTTTCGAAAAAATCCCGGAGCCGTTTCCCATGCTCCGGGATTTCATTTTATATCATTTTTCAAATTTTCCGAATCTCAAAACTGTTTTTTCCACGGGTTTTTACCTCATATAATACACTGTCTGCTTCCTTAAACAGTTTTTCATAAGGAACTTTCTCCGTCATATACACAGCACCCAGGCTGATGGACAGCGGCACTGAACACCCGCCATATGTAAATGTCTGACACATGCTTCTGACCAGTTTATCCAGCTGTGCCTGAACACCCTCCTGATCACGGTTTTGTATACAGAGAACAAACTCATCTCCGCCAAACCGCGCCATAAGGACATGTGTTCCAAACACCAGACGCATCGTATCCGCTAAAAGTTTTAACGCCTCATCTCCTCCGGCGTGTCCAAGCGTATCATTGACAGACTTAAAGTTATCAATATCCATGATTGCAAACAGAAGCGGCAGTTCTTTCCTGTCGTAAATGCGGTTCATTTCTTCCGAAAGACCGTACCGGTTATATAATCCTGTCAGTGCGTCTGTCTTTGCCAGCGATTCCGGTCCCGCATAATAAGCATAACAATTACAACAACAATTACAAAAATAATGCATAATGCCAGCAGACAGGAAAACATGTTTGCCTCGATAAAACGCTTCACGGTAATCTTCTGTTGCTTCACCTGCAGGCAATCATTCAGCATCATCTGCATGTTTTCATCCGGAATACTGTAAATGACTTTGTTGCAGACAGAAATCAGCCTGGTATCAACATCTCTGTAAAATGCAAAACAAAAATTGCCGTTTTTCGCCAGCGGAATTGTCGTCAGATGCGCAAAACCCTGCTGCTGTATATAGTAATTGACACTATAATAATCGGCTACGGTAAAATCTGCGCGCAGATTTTCCACTGCCTGCAGACTGTCCGCTAAATCTTTGGTCCGGTAAATTTCTTTTGCATTTGTCTGGTAATCGGAATAATCCTCCCCCCTGACCTGTGCCATCGTTCCCTGCAATGCGTTCTTTGTACTCTTAGTATCGCTTTTTACCAGCACATTCATATATTCCATGTAATTGGTAGAATATTTGATATCGGAATAAACATTGCTTTTTTGGACTCCCGCGGCCATGTCAATTTCCCCTTCCCGCAATGCCTTAAAAAGAGTCTGGGAATTGTCATAAGCCTGTGCTTTCACTTTTACCTGAAACGCTTTTTCCATCTGATCCGCCAGCTGCCGGGAAACTCCCTGAAACTGTCCTTTTTCCTCATATTCATAAGGTGCAAGATTTCGCAGATAACCGATCCGCAACGTCTTCAGTCCCTTTAAGTATGATTTCTCCGTCCCTGAAAAATCGACTTTGTAGGTATTGTTGATCATACTGCTGAGTACGGAAACATTTTCCCCCGTATCCGGCATCATATCCTCTGTACGCCCCGATTCCCAGCGCTTATTCCAGTCATCCATGATCTGGTCAAAAGTTTCATCTCGCTTTCCCTCTGCCGCTTCAATGATTCTTTTCGTCTCATCATAATTATCCCGCAGATTCAGATTTGCAGAAAGTGCTGTCCACTTTTTATAATTTTCATCCGAGGCTGCATTGCTGCTCAGACATATTACATGATCCATATCTCCATAACTTTCAGGAATCGGATCGGTTTTTACGATGGAAATCACTTCATGATCCAGTGCATATCCGGATTCATCCAGCATATAATCAATATAGCAACGGGCAGCTACCTTATTTGTACTGTTTTTGTTAATCGCGTAACAATAGTCCGTCATAATTGTCATGTACTGTTGGCCGTTAACCAGATTCGGGAACGGCATGTATGCGATATGATCCCCATGGGTTCCCGCACTTTTTACCTGACTCATTGCCCAGGAACCGATTGCCATACATCCGATTTTCCCGTTGTTGAGCATCTCCTTTGACTGCTCCCAGTCACTTTTTGCAAGATCTTCTTCGCATAATTCTTCTTTGACAATGTTGTAAAGCAACTGATATACCTGATAGTGAGTTGTATCTTTTCCATATGGATTTAACTCATTGACAAACTTATTTTCCCGATAATCCCGGTCTCCGGTCATCTCAATATATGGATACTGTTCCCACACCAGAAGCGGCCAGCCCGCTGCATAATTGGTATAAAACGGAATAGCATCTGTGCGCTCTTTGATATTCCGGAGATCCTGAAGAAAATCATCGATCGTTTTTGGAGGTTCTGTAACCCCCGCCTTATCAAACACTTCTTTGTTATATAAAATTCCGTTGAGATATGCATAAGACGGAATTCCATAGACTACATCCTTGACATTTTTACTGCTTTCCAGATAATTATACTTTTTATCCAGTTCTTTCTTCGTCCCCAATTTTTCAAATAATCCGCATACTTTTCTCCCGGCACCGATCCCGGAACAAATAAAACATCCGGATAATCCCCACCCTGAATCTGTTTTGACACCTCATTGTCATAATCCGAATACGACTGGTACTTCACCTCAATACCAGGATATTTCTTGTTAAACCCATCCAGGTACTGCTGCATATCCTGCTGGGAGATATTGGATGCTACCGAAATCGTTCCCCTGATTTCGTTTTTCTGTGCAGCATGTGCCACACTTCCAAAGTCTGCCGGAAACTGTAACAGCACAAGCAGCGTCAAAAGCACCGCCACCATACGCTTTTTCTTCCACTTTTTCATCTTTCTCATCCTTCTTTTGCAGCCTTACCGCGCTTCATATGCCCTGGATACACGCTTATACTCTGCCGGTTCCGTAATCTGTTCCACAACGATATCTCCGTCTTCTGCATCCTGATAACGGTATAAATACACACCCTCCTGAATCTCCTCTTCCTGAATAAGGGATACCGCCATATAGCTTTTTCCCTCAACCGTAAAGGTATCCATGATGGCAAATTCTTTTTCCGTGCCATCCGAAACCGGAATGCTGATTACTTCGTACTCATCCATAATATTCTCTCCCTTTTATCGCGGTACTTTCGAAAACAATGCAAATGCATTTTCCCGTGTGGTTTCCTCCACTTCTTCCGCGGAAATCCCTTTAATCTTTGCAATCTTTTCAATCACATACGGAATGTTGCGTGAATCATTGCGTGTTCCCCGGTGTGGTTCCGGTGCCATATACGGACAATCCGTTTCTAAAACAATGGCGGAAAGCGGGATTTCCTCTACCGTCTGAACGAGTTTTCTGGCATTTTTAAAAGTCACAACACCGCCTACACCGATGAAATATCCCATCTTTACATATTCCTGTGCCATCTCCGGCGAATAGGAATAACAGTGGATCACGCCCTTTATGCCATCCTCATATGCCTTTTCCATGATCTTCATGGTATCCTCTGCTGCATCCCTGGAATGAATGATCACCGGAAGATCTGCCTGTTGTGCCAGTGCAAGCTGCCGTACAAACCAATACCTCTGCTTCGCCTGTATCTCCGGTTCCTTATCCCAGTAATAATCCAGTCCGATCTCTCCCACCGCAACTGTCTTTTGCAGCGTTGTCTGCTGTCTGAGCCATGCATACGTGTCCTCATTTAAATCATCCACGTCACTGGGATGTACGCCCACCGCAGCATAAAGAAAAGGGTATTCCTGCGCCAGCGAAAGTGTTGTCTTTGTCGTCGCAATGGAAGACCCTGCATTAATCACCGGCGAAATGCCGCGCTGCGGTAATTCCGCAAGCAGCATCTCCCGGTCCGTATCAAATTTTGCATCATCGTAATGTGCATGTGTCTCAAAAATCATAAGAAGTGCCTTTCTATCAGATCAAGTTCCTCCATGATGATACAGTTTGGAAGTGTATCCGAAGCCACCATGCCCCGCACCTGGGCATAATCCATCCAGCGCACACTCTCAATTTCTTCGGTCTGCAGTTCAAATTCCTCTGCTTCCCGATCCAGCCAGAGCAGATAGACATTTGAAATCTGGTGATCATGAAATGGCTGTCTGTGAAATTCGCTGTCAACATCCTTATGCACCTGTCCGCAATAAATCAGATCCGACTCCTGCACTGTCACATTTAATTCTTCTTTCAACTCCCGAATTGCTGAAGGAATATACTCCTCCCCTGCCGGTATATGTCCGGCACTGGAAATATCATAGCAGCCCGGAAATGAATCTTTCTGCATACATCTCTTCTGCAGCAAAAGCTGAATCCGTCCGTTCCTGTTGCGGGCAATCCAGACATGTGATGTACGATGCCGCACGCCCTCCCGGTGTGCCTCTGCGCGTTCTACGGTTTCACCGGTTGGTGCTCCGGTTTCATCTACAACATCAAGGATTTCCATATTTATGCCTCCTATTTCTACTTATCCGCCCCAGCCACTTACATGCGTCTAACAGATCTCAGCACCGCTTGGCATCGGTTTCTCCGGTGTCATCAGAGAAAGTGTGCCGTTTTCATCCTCTGCACACAGCAGCATGCCCTCGGACAATACTCCGGCAAGTTTTGCCGGCTTTAAGTTCACAAGAACCATAACCTTCTTGCCGACCATCTCTTCCGGTGTGTAATCTTTACGGATACCGGATACAATCTGCTTTACAGTGTTTCCGATTTTTACCTGAGAGCAAAGCAGCTTCTTTGACTTTGCAACTGCCTCACAGGAGAGAATCTCTCCCACCTGGAACTGCATCTTCGCAAAATCATCAAATGTGATCTCTTCCTTCGGATCCATATCAATGACTGCTTCATCTGCGGACTCTCCGCCATTTAATGCTTTCTGTTCTTTTTCGTACTCTTCCTTCTGCTTTGCCTGAATGGCATCCACCTTTGGCTGGATCTCTTTTGCGTCAATTCTTGCAAAAAGGATCTCCGGAGCATCGGTTACTTTTGTTCCATCCGGATACAGTCCAAACTGATTGAGTTCATCAAAATCACGCAATGATGTCGATAACTGCGCCACGATTTTTTCTGCGGTTTCCGGAAGGAACGGGTGCAGAAGACTTGCGCCGATCGTGATGGACTCGGTCAGATTGTAAAGAACCTCTGCCAGACGGTCTTTCTGTGCCTCGTCTTTTGCCAGTACCCACGGGGTTGTCTCATCAATATATTTATTGCAACGGCGGAACAGTGCAAATACTTCGGAAATTGCATCTGCCACACGAAGTTTTGCCATCTTCCCGGCAATACGGTCACGGGTTGCTGTCACAACAGCTTTCAGATCTGCATCCACTTCACCGGTGACTCCTGTGGATGTGACCACACCACCAAAATATTTATTGCTCATGGAAACGGTACGGTTTACCAGATTTCCAAGAATATTTGCCAGATCAGAGTTGAAACGCTCAATGACCAGATCCCAGGTAATCACGCCATCATTCTCAAACGGCATCTCATGCAATACAAAATAGCGGGTAGCATCTACGCCAAACAGATCTACCATGTCATCCGCATAGATTACATTTCCCTTGGATTTGCTCATCTTATCCCCGCCCTGAAGCAGCCACGGGTGTCCAAATACCTGCTTTGGCAGTGGCAGATCCAGTGCCATCAGAAAGATTGGCCAGTAAATGGTATGGAAACGGACAATATCTTTTCCGATCAGATGCAGATCAGCCGGCCACAGCTTCTTAAACTGATCTGTGGAACCATCCGGATCATATCCAATCTTTGTGATATAGTTTGTCAGTGCATCCAGCCAGACATATACGACATGTTTCGGATCAAAATCTACCGGAATTCCCCAGCTGAAACTGGTACGTGATACGCACAGATCCTGCAGTCCCGGAAGCAGAAAGTTATTCATCATCTCATTCTTACGGGAAACCGGCTGAATGAAGTCCGGATGGGTATTGATATAATCAATGAGCCGGTCTGCATATTTACTCATCTTAAAGAAATAAGCTTCTTCTTTGGCAGGCTGCACTTCCCGTCCACAGTCCGGACATTTGCCGTCTACAAGCTGGGATTCTGTCCAGAAAGACTCACAAGGTGTACAATACATTCCCTCATAAGATCCCTTATAAATATCACCCTGATCATAAAGCTTTTTAAAAATCTTCTTTACACATTTCTCATGATCCTCATCCGTGGTACGGACAAAGTTATCATAAGAAGAATTCACAAGATCCCAGATCCGCTTTACCTCACCGGAAACCTGATCTACAAATTCTTTCGGTGAAATATCTGCTGCCTCTGCTTTTTCCTGAATCTTTTGTCCATGTTCATCAGTTCCGGTCTGAAAATAGACATCATAGCCTTCGGCTCTCTTATAACGCGCAATTGCATCCGCAAGAATAATCTCGTACGTGTTTCCGATATGCGGCTTACCTGAAGTATAGGCAATCGCGGTTGTCATATAAAACTTCCCTTTATTTTCTGCCATGTTTTTGGCCTCCTTATCTCACATTCGCTCTCCCCATTTTACCGAATTCCACGCCATTTGTAAAGTATCCCCTATTCGTCCGTTTTTCTGTTTATTCAAGAATATTTTCTTATATGCCAAGAATTTCTTGCTGACCTGTTTTTCCGTAGACTAATATGCTTTTATCCAGTTTTTTCCAGTACAAAACTGCCAAAGATAAATGAGAAGGAGCACCAACATGAAAAATATACAAATCGGGGCAGCCTTAAAAACGATGCGAAAAAATCGTGGCTGGACGATCCATGACGTAGTTGTACAGCTGAATGACCTGTACAATATCGCAGTCGCCGAAAAAAACCGTGTACGGATGGGAAAGCGATCAGGCCTATCCCCGCACGGAAACATTGCTGCTGCTCTGTGAACTGTATCAGAGTGACGCATTCACCGGAAATCTCCTGCACATTCCTGCAGACAAATCCTTCCCGATCACTGCAGATGAACGGCATGTCATCGAAATGTATCGCCGGCATCCGGAACTACAAAGCGCTGTAAAACGCGTGCTTGATGTTCCCGTCAAAAAACCTTCTGCAAATTAAAGTCCTGATATCCTGTCCCCTGTAAAAACTATTTTCCAAAATTCATCCTGTCACAGAAGTTTCTATCTCATACAGATATAAATCACATAAACCACATATAAAACCAGCATCACAATACCTTCTTTTCTGCTGATTTTTTCTTTTGTCCATGCAAACCCCCAGATCAACAGGCTCAAAACAATCAAAATCATAATATCTATGATGTTTTCCATCAAGAACGGCATCGGACTGATAACTCCCGCCAGACCAAGTACAAACAGAATATTAAAAATATTGGAGCCGATCGCATTTCCAAGTGCCATATCCACTTCATTTTTGCGGGCTGCAACAACAGATGTCACAAGTTCCGGAAGCGAGGTTCCAATTGAAACAATGGTCAGTCCTACCAGCGTCTGGCTCATTCCAATTTTCAATGCAATATTGCTGGCACTGTCTACAACGACATCCCCGCCAATCACAATACCAGCTACACCAACCACAAGGAACAACAGGCTTTTTGGCATCGACATTACTTTCTGTGCCTCTGCCGCTTCCGTTTCTTCACTTTGCAGATGTCCGCCTTCTTTTCCTGCTTTCAATGCCATACGAATCATTGTTCCGATAAATATGGCAAAAAATACCAGAAAGACTGCACTGTCAAAACGTCCCAGTTTCATTCCCATACCACCGAGTACCAGAAGCAGCAATGCCGCGAACACGGAATATGGGAAATCGCGCTTTAATGTAGCTTTCTGTACAGCAACCGGGGTCATTATGGCACAGAACCCGATAACTACCATCATATTAAAAATATTAGATCCGACCACATTGCTGATTGCCAGCGTATTCTTATGCTGGATTGCTGCAACAACAGAAACCGCAGTCTCCGGAAGTGAGGTTCCCATGGCAACAATCGTCAGGCCAATAATGATGGCCGGAACATGAAACCGTTTTGCAATGCTGGAACTTCCCTCCACAAAAACATCTGCCCCTTTGACCAGGAAGAAAAATCCTGCGATCAAAAAAACAATTGCCAGCGGCATGGAACATGTTGAAATAAATTCTGTCATATCTTTTCCCTCTTTCTGTAAAATAATGTGTTAAAAGGCAATAATGCAAGATGCTCCAACAATATTTTCAAACCTATGAGCATAAGTATTACCCCACCGGCAATCTCTGCCTTTTTCTTATAACGGGTACCGAAGAAATTACCGACAACCACTCCGATGATCGATAATACAAATGTCGTGCATCCGATAATCAGACAGGCTTCCATGATGGATACATTTAAAAAGGCAAATGTAATACCAACTGCAAGTGCATCGATACTGGTTGCAACTGCAAGAAGCAGCATCTCTTTATGATCCAGTGGCAGATCTTTTGCTCCAATTTCCTGCACGTCTTTATCACGAACCGCTTCAATCACCATCTTTCCACCGATAAACAGCAACAGGAAAAAGGCGATCCAGTGATCGACCGAAGTAATGTATTTCTGAAAGCGGATTCCCAGCGCCCAGCCGAGAAACGGCATCAGTGCCTGAAATCCTCCGAAATACAATCCAATCAGAAACGCATGTTTTTTGTTGATTTTTCCATGCCAAGACCCTTGCAGACGGATACCGCAAATGCATCCATCGAGAGTCCGACACCAATCAGAAATAACTCGATTACCATTCTTATGTTCTCCTTTTGTGAGGGGATTCATACCTTACGCTTCTGTCCTGATATATCAAAAAGAGACCCAATGCGCACCAACGAAAACCGCGACTACAGCCACGTTTTTCCGGTGCACATGAGTCTCATTCTTTAAGGCTTGCCAGGTCCAAATGACCGGTATGTTGACAAGTCACACAATGTGCGAACTACTCCCTCACATACTTTTGTCTATGAATTAGGTAAACTATAACAAACGGTCTTTGAGTTAGTCAATACGAACTTCTTATTTGCTGATGACTTTTGCAAACTTCTTCTTACCACGCTTTACGACCTTTCCTTCTCCGGCAAACTCGTCGAGCGTGTAACTGGTACTGATGTCTGTAACTTTCTCACCGTCCACAGAGACTCCACCCTGCTGTACGGCACGACGTGCATCGGAACGACTCTCACACAGAGAAGCCTTTACAAGAACTGCCATGATATCGAGCTTGTCATTGTACAGATCATCTGCAGTCACTTCAACCGTCGGCATATGTGCAGAAACCCCGCCGCCTGCAAACAGTGCATGGGATGCCTCTTTGGCTTTCTTTGCCTCTTCCTCACCGTGTACCAGTTTGGTCAGCTCATAAGCGAGAATCTCTTTTGCTTCATTCAGCTTGGCACCTTCCCATTTGTCCATCTCATCGATCTGCTCCAATGGCAGGAAGGTCAGCATGCGGATGCACTTTAACACATCGGAATCTGCCACATTTCTCCAGTACTGGAAGAAGTCAAACGGAGAAGTCTTGTTCGGATCAAGCCATACGGCACCGGACTGTGTTTTTCCCATCTTCTTTCCCTCAGAGTTTAAAAGCAGATTGATCGTCATGGCATAAGCATCTTTTCCAAGCTTCCGGCGGATCAGTTCCGTACCACCGAGCATGTTACTCCACTGGTCATCTCCACCGAATTCCATGTTACATCCATATTTCTGGTACAGAGTGTAGAAATCGTAGCTCTGCATAATCATGTAATTAAACTCTAAGAAACTTAATCCTTTTTCCATTCTCTGCTTATAGCATTCAGCTGTCAGCATGCGGTTAACGGAAAAATGGGCACCGACATCACGCAGTACATCGATGTAGTTTAAGTCCATCAGCCAATCGGCATTGTTTACCAGCATTGCCTTTCCCTCTCCGAAATCGATGAAGCGGCTCATCTGCTTTTTGAAGCAGTCTACGTTGTGCTGAATGGTTTCTGGTGTCATCATCTGTCGCATATCGGTACGACCGGATGGATCACCGATCATGGCTGTACCACCGCCGATCAGCGCAATCGGCTTGTTTCCTGCCATCTGCAGACGTTTCATCAGACACAGTGCCATAAAATGTCCCACATGCAGACTGTCAGCTGTCGGGTCAAAACCGATATAAAATACCGCTTTTCCATTGTTGATGAGTTCCTTGATTTCTTCCTCGTCGGTTACCTGTGCGATCAGACCGCGGGCAACCAGTTCGTCGTAAAGTGTCATTGGGTTTCCTCCTGTAATTTAACTTTTTTGATTTTTCTGGGGCTTTATGTCCCTTTGCTCTATATCTATAAAAATCCAAATAAAATCCCCTCGTCCTAATTATAAGGACGAGGGGGATCTCTCGTGTTACCACCTTAATTCGCATGCTGTTCACACAGCCTGCCTCCGCGAGTGCAGCTACACTCCAGTGCGTCTAACGGGCACTACTCCGTTACAGCCTACTTGCCTGCGCGTTCGGTGTAAAGCTCAGGGATGTATTCCCTGCGGTAAGGGGGGACCCAGCTTGCTGGGGGATTCCTTATCGCCCGGTTTATGTTTTGTTCCATAAGCCGTGGCAGGGGGG
>ENA-OQAY01000212-OQAY01000212.1-human-gut-metagenome-genome-assembly--contig:-NODE-212-length-16477-cov-0.918654_pt1 | contig 16477 bp, 20 predicted proteins | sample MGYA00242740_ERZ504537 | MGnify/ENA primary metagenome ERZ504537 (study PRJEB26092, sample SAMD00036272) | human gut metagenome | host: Homo sapiens | study: EMG produced TPA metagenomics assembly of... | reverse complement strand
TTGAGAGTTTTGGAGGGCTTTGTCTAGGATTGTTTCCATAGTATGCCAGCTGAGTACGGCACATTTTACACGAGCTGGCATTTTGGATATATTTTTAAAGGTAAGAGCTTCATCTAAAGGGGCAAGCTCTTTTTCATCAGTGATTGTGCCTTGAACCATGCCAATAAATAAACGACATAATTCTTTAGCTTTGTCGATTGGTTGATCAAGCATTAAATCAATCATGATATCTGTGGAAGCTTGGGAAATAGCACAACCTGAACCTTGGAAACTAGCATCTTCAATAATATTGTTATTGAGTTTTAAGGAGAGCGTGATTTCATCACCGCAATTAGGATTGATACCGTGTTGGTGATGTGTAGCATCTGCTAGTGAACATTTATTATTAGGGTGAAGGTTGTGTTCAGTTAAGATTTCATTATAGAGATTAAACATCGTATCCTAAATAACTCCTTACTTTTTTTATTTGTTCAATGAATTGATAAACATCTTCTTTTGTATTATAGAAATAAAAGCTTATGCGATTTGTTGATTGTGCATTTAGATATTTTAATAATGGATGAGCACAATGATTGCCTGCACGAAGGGCTATATTCCCATGATAATCGACAAGTGAAGATACGTCATGAGGGTGAATATCTTGAATATTAAAGCTCAATACGCCTTTATGTTTTTTATAATCTGGTGAGCCATAAATGGTGATATAAGGCAATTTAGATAATTCTTCCATGGCGATTTTCATTAATTTTTCTTCTTGTTGTTCAATATAGGAAAATCCTACTTGATTTATATATTCGATAGCGGCTTTTAAAGCTATTGCTCCAGATACGTTAGGTGTACCAGCTTCAAATTTTTCTGGAAGTGGGGCAAATGTAGCATCTTGTTCGGATACTGTTTCGATCATTTCGCCACCGCGTAAGAATGGAGGCATTTGTTCAAGTATGGATTTTTTTCCATATAAAACGCCAATTCCCATAGGTGCTAACATTTTATGACCGGAGAATGCGTAAAAATCACAATCTAAATCTTGGACGTCTGTTGCCATATGAGGAGCACCTTGAGCACCATCAACAATGGCGATAGCACCTACTTCATGAGCTTTTTTTATTATAGCTTTTAAAGGAGTGGCAACGCCTAAGACATTTGAAACTTGAGTGATAGAAACTATTTTTGTTTTAGGTGTGATTTTTGTTTGAATTTCTTCATCAGAAATAATGCCTTCATCATTTATATACATATATTTTAATGTAGCTTTTTTTAATTTTGCTATCATTTGCCATGGTAGTATATTGCTATGATGTTCAAGAATGGAGATTACGATTTCATCGCCTTCTTGGATATTTTCCATGCCGTAAGTGTAGGCGATGAGATTTAAGGATTCAGTAGTATTTCTGGTGAAAATAATCTCACAATCTTCATTGGCATTGATGAATTGTGCTACACTGTGGCGAGCTTGTTCGTATTCACTTGTAGCAGTAGCACTCAATTTATAAAGACCGCGAAGGGGATTTGCGTTTTGAGATGTGTAATAATTTTCTAGAGATTTTATCACACTTAGTGGTTTTTGCGTAGTAGCAGCACTATCTAAATAAACGACAGGGTTTGCTTCATCATTTAATATAGGGAAATCTTGGCGAAAATTAGTTTTCATGATAGAAAGCCTCCTGTTGATAAGTGGAAATATAAGCGTGAAGTTCTTCAGGTAAATTTGTTGTGATTAATTGAAGTTTGGAGTCAATTTGCATTTGGCGAATTTGTCTTTCATTTAAGCCACGAGTTTGCAGATAAAATAATTGCTCCTTATCCATTTCACCGATAGAAGCGGAGTGATTGCCTTCGATATCATCTTCACCGCAGAGAATTAGAGGAATTGATTTATTGTGGATATCTTCATCAAGTAATAATACATTTTCTGCTTCTGTACCTATAGAACCTTTGCAACCTTGTTTAAAATCTAAAGTTGCACGATGTGTTTTTTGAGCGTTATGCATTAAGATACCATTTGTCGTTAAATTAGTTTTAGTCTTTTGACCTAGGATATTGACAATATAGTTCATATCGAGCATTTGATTTTTAGTAGTTAAATAATCTGTTTGGAAATTTAGTTGTGCATTATTTTGTAGTAAATCAATATTTGCACCTAGATAATTTTTATTTGCACCTAAAGCAATTTGTTGAATGGATATACGAGCATTTTCTTGAGCAAGTGTGCCGATATCATCAAAGTTAAAATAGTCTTTGCCGAGTGTTTGGAGTTGAATTATTTTAACTTGAGCATTTTTTTTCAGCGAAAATTTTTTGTACTGCTCGCATGAAAACCTTGATTATGATAAGGTGAATTGTAAACGATAATTATAGTGGCTTGGCTATTTTCTTGAGCGTAAATATAATTATCATCAATTAAATCAAGATTATCGGTTAAATCATAAATAAAGATTAAGGGTTTTTGGGTAATTGTATTTGCTTTGATAGTGAAATAGTTTTTGTTACTAGCATTATTTACTACAAAATTATCAGCATCTGAGCCGATACCAGTAGTGATGTGAGGAAAGTTGGCAAAAGTTATATCTTTTTGTGAAGCTAGGGAAATATTTTCCGTGGAATTGATGATTTGAGGTTTGAGGGGAGTTAATTTATCTATATTATCATAAGATATAGTTGTATCATTTAATTTTAACCAACGCCATGTTGGCATTGGTAAACTATTTGCATGTTCAAATTTTATATTCATAGTCATATCTCCTTTTAGCCAATGGCACCTTCCATTTCTAATTGAATTAAATGATTCATTTCTACAGCATATTCTACTGGTAATTCTTTGGATATTGGATTAGCAAATCCGTTTACAATCATAGCACGAGCAGCGGCTTCACTTAGACCTCTACTCATGAGATAAAATACAGCTTGATCACTAATGCGACCAATTTTGGCTTCGTGCCCGACACTGGCTTTATTTGTACGCACGTCCATTGCTGGAATGGTATCTGAACGAGAAATATTATCGAGCATTAAAGATTGGCAAGAAACTAGGGCTTTACTGTGCTGGGCTTGTTTGGCTACAACGACAGAACTTCTAAATGTGCTAGCACCACCATCTTTAGAAATAGATTTTGTGTTGATTAAAGAAGATGTATGAGGGGCATTATGCACCATCTTAGCTCCTGTATCGAGATTTTGCCCTTTACCTGCAAATGTAATTCCTGTAAATTCTGCTTTGGCATTTTCACCTGCAAGAATTGTCATTGGATAAAGGTAAGAGATATGAGAGCCGAATGAGCCAGAAATCCATTCCATAGTAGCATTTTTGCCTACTTTTGCTCTTTTTGTATTGAGATTATACATATTTTTTGACCAGTTTTCAATTGTGGAGTAACGCAATTTTGCATCATCAGCGACGAATAATTCTACACAGCCAGCATGTAAATTAGCTACATTATATTTAGGAGCAGAACAGCCTTCGATGAAGTGAAGGTCAGCTCCTTTATCTACGATAATCAAAGTATGTTCAAATTGCCCTGCACCTGCTGCATTTAGGCGGAAATAAGATTGAAGTGGAATGTCCACTTTTACTCCAGGTGGTACATATACGAAAGAGCCACCAGACCAAACTGCACCATGTAAGGCTGCAAATTTATGATCGCGAGGTGTTACAAGTTTCATAAAATGTTCACGTATCATAGGTTCATAAGGGCCTTTGAGAGCAGTTTCGATATCTGTATAAATTACACCTAGTTTGGCAACTTCTTCTTTGAGATTGTGATAAACGACCTCAGAGTCGTATTGGGCACCGACACCAGCTAGGGATTTTTGTTCAGCTTGAGGAATACCTAATTTATCGAAAGTGTCTTTGATATCTTCAGGTACATTTTTCCATGAACCTTGCATATCAGTATTTGGTTTTACATAAGTTACGATATTGTCGATATTTAAATCATCAATAGATGGTCCCCATGGTGGTACATCTAAGCTGTGGTAGATTTCTAAAGAACGCAAGCGAAATTCACGCATCCACTCAGGGTCATTTTTTTTAGCAGATAATTCTTCTACGATTTTTGGCGTGAGACCTTTTTTGAGACGATAAGCATCTTTTTCTGCTTTTTTAAAATCATAACGATTTTCTACACGTTCAGCAGTTTGATTTATATATTCATTTTGTCTTTTTTCTGCTTCATTCATGATTTTATTCTCCTTGTCCAGTGATAAGAGGTTCATAGCCTTGTTCGTTGATGATTTTTATTAAAGAAGCATCTCCTGTTTTGATGATTTTTCCATTGATTAAGATATGAACATAATCAATATGGAGATATTCAAGGATTTTGCTGTTGTGAGTGATGATTAATAAAGATTTTTGGTCATCTTGTTGGAATGTCTGTATACCGCGAGAAACAGTTTTTACAGCGTCAACATCAAGACCAGAGTCTGTTTCATCTAAGATAGCTAATTTAGGATTTAGCATTAATAATTGAAGCATTTCAATTTTTTTTGCGTTCGCCACCAGAAAATCCTACATTTAATTCACGATTGATCCATTGTTCATTGATACCGAGTGTCTTAGTAACAGTTTTTAATTTATCGCGAAAAGTTTTTAGGCGGATTTTTTCTTTTGTTTCCATAGCAGTACGGATAAATTGAGAAATAGAAACACCAGGGATTTCTATAGGGCTTTGGAAAGATAAGAATAATCCTTTTTGAGCACGTTCATCAGTTCTAGCAGAAGTAATATCTTCATCTTCGAAAAATATACTTCCACGGTCTACTTTATATTGGGAATTACCCATGATAACATTGCCTAATGTAGATTTTCCTGCACCATTAGGGCCCATTAAAATATGAGTTTCACCTTTATTTATATTTAAATTTAAATTTTGTAAAATTGTTTTATGTTCAGCACTAGCATATAAGTCCGTAATATTTAAAAGAGATTTAGTCATGAAATATATCCTCCTATCCTACTTTTATAGTAGGTTTAAAGTTTGTGAAAATATGATAATTACTTGTTTATATATAGATTTAAAATATATTTATAAATTAAAAGAATAAAAGAAATTTATATCTTATATACTATTATTTTAGTATGAATAGTATATAATGTCAAGATGAATATAAAATAATTTATTAGAGTAAATACAATAATAAATTTAGTTTGGTAAAAGAACTATATAAAATTGTTTTCTTTAAAACCTATTTATTGAATAGGATTATAAAATAGAAGGATTTTGGATTGAAAATGTATAATATATATTTTAGTTAGTAAGTAAGGAAAGGAATGGAGGATAATGAAGTTTGTAAATTTTAAAATAGAAGATAAGAAATTGATAGGTGTTTTAGCAAATGATGAAGATAAGATAATAGCACTTAATGATTTATATGCAGATAAAACTTTTTTGCTGTATGCAAGATGTGATTGAACAATTAAATGAAGATGATATAAAAGATATACAGACAAAATTAGATGATGAAAATAATGATTTTAAGAGCTATAAATTGAGTGAAGTTAAATTATTATCACCAATAGAGAGACCAATACATGACATTTTATGTGTGGGTGTAAATTATCAAGCTCATTTAGAAGAAGCTAGTGAACGTGCAAAAAATTTCAAGAAAACAAGTAATGATGCAGTTTATTTTGGCAAGCGTGCGATTAAAATAATTGGTACAAATGAAGATGTACAAGCTTGTTTGGATATAGATAATGCTTTAGATTATGAAGTGGAATTGGCGGTAATCATAGGTAAAACTGGCAAAAATATACCTGTGGATAAAGTAGAAGATTATATTTTTGGTTATAGTATTTTCAATGATTTTTCTTCACGTAGATTGCAATTAAAACATATGCAATGGTTTAAGGGAAAATCTCTAGATACTTATAGTGCTATGGGCCCTGTTATTTTGCATAAATCAGCTTTGCCATTTCCTGTAGAGGTGGATATAAAATGCAGTGTAAATGGGGAACTTCGCCAAAATTCAAATACAAAATTATTTTTAAATGATATACCAAAAGTAGTATCAGAATTATCACAAGGAATGACTTTAGAAGCAGGAGATATCATTGCTACAGGTACGCCATCAGGTGTGGGCATGGGATATAAACCAGGAAAATGGCTAAAATATGGAGATGAAGTAGTTTGTGAAATTCCTCCAATCGGTAAATTAATAAATAAAATCAAATGATTTTGGGAAAAAGAGTAGATTTTAAAATCTGCTCTTTTAATTTTGTGTTTATTGTGTAAAAAAGAAAAGACATTTAGCAATGTTTTTAATATATGAAAGCATAGTATTTATAAAAAAATATATATAATAGTAAACGTTTAACGAGTTAAATTACTTATTATTACTAATAATAAGTACAGGGAATATAAATAAAAAAATAGTAAAGGAGATCATAACATTATGTTTAATATCAGAGTAATCATGTTGATTATGCTTAGTTTTGTATTGGGTACTTGTGAATATGTGGTTATTGGTATTTTGCCGAATATTGCAGAAGATTTGAATGTATCAATCACGCAAACAGGTTTATTGATTTCTGCATTTGCCATAGTTTATTCAGTGGGCGCACCTTTAATTACGGCATATCTATCAAGATTTCCTAGATATCGTACGGTTTTAAGCTTAATGTTTTTATTTACACTAGGTAATGTGGCTTGTATGTTAGCACCTAATTATCCAGTTATGTTAGCTTCAAGAATATTTTTGGCAGCTGTGTCTAGTGCTTTAATTTCAATGTCAATGACATTTGCTCCAGATGTTGCACCAAGAAAATACACTTCTTCGGTAATATCTTGGATTTTTGCTGGCTTCAATATTGCTTCAGTATTTGGTGTTCCATTTAGTATGTTTATCGTACAATTTGCAAGTTGGCGTGTGGCATTTGCCTTTATCGTTGTTGTTAGTATTCTATTGTTATTATTAATGGTTAAATTTTTACCAACGAAAAACTTACCACCAACTAATAATATTATGGAACAATTAGTATTATTAAAAGATAGACGAATTATTATGGCAGTAAGTGTAATGATTTTAAGTGGTTCTTCTGCATATTGTTTCTATACTTATTTATCTCCAATTTTATTAGATAAAATGGGCTTATCTGCTAATTTATTGACTTTAGCATTTGTTATTTTTGGTGTAGCGGCAATGATTAGTAATTTGTTATCTCCTATGCTCAATTATTGGGGCGGTATGCGTATTTTATGGATGATATTTGCAGGACAAGCAATATTTTCTATTTTATTAACATTTACTATGGAATCATTTATTTTAGGCAGTGTGGTTATTTGCTGTTTAGGTGTATTGATGTATTTATTAAACACACCAACACAGATGTATTATTTACAAGTGTCCAAGAAATTTTATCCAGGAACTTTAGCATTAGCAGGTTCACTTACATCATCTTCTTATAATGTAGGTATTGCTGTAGGTTCCTTTGCTGGTTCGTTATCTGTTGATTTAGCAGGATTAAACAGCGTAGGTATCACAGGTGGGGTATTTGCTATTTTGGCTACAATCATAAGTTATTTATTAGCAAGTAGAATAAAAAGAGAGTATAAAGAAGTAATTGTAAGAGCAATGCGTATGTTAAATAAATAAAAAAGAAGGCTTTTCTTAGTAGTAGTGAAAATGATACTAAGAAAAGCCTTTTGTCATTTATTTAGATTTTTAATGATATTAATAGCGATTTCTTTGGCCGTGGAACTTAATGCTTGAGGATTTTTAGGGTCATCTAAACGTACAGAATAATATGTTCGTTGATTATTGATCTCATAAAAACCAGTGAACCAAGCATCAGTATTTTCACCGTTTACTTTACCAAAACCAGTTTTGCCATAAATTTTTAGACCAGTGTTATTATCTTCATAAACTAACATTAATTCTTTTAGTTTAGCTAAAGTCATAGGATTTTCATTGGTAGAAAATAGGCGATTTAATAATTGTACTTGTTCTAATGGTGAAATCTTTAAAGAAGTTTCTAGCCAGAAGCCTTTTAAATCTCTAGGATCATCATCTAAATCTGTTTTTCCGTCCCAATCGGAAATATCTTTATTGCCATAATCGAATTTATCGATATATTTTTGCATAGTATCTTGTCCAATTTCATCAATGACTTGGCGATAATACCAAACACAAGATGTTTTAAATGCTGTATCTAAATCGATATCTTTATTCCATGCATTATACCAGTAAATAGTGCCATTCCATTTTCGAAGAGAATTATTAATGTCAATAGTCTTATTGTCTAAAGCTACATAAGTGGAGAAAATTTTAAAGGTAGAGCAAGGAGAAGATTGTTTGGTGCTTAATTCATCATTGTAAATATTATATGTATTTGTATCAGGTGTATAAAATACAGCCGTACCATTAATATTTTCAAAATAAGAAGATAAATCAATGGAATTTTTTGTTGTTTGAGTTGTTTGCATGGAAGTGTTTTGATTGCTTGATGAAGTTGAATTTTCAGCAGAGGTGCAATTTGTAGTGAATAACAAATTGTTACAACGCAGATGATTTTTACAAGTGTTTTAAACATAAAAAAATCCTTTCTATAAAATATGATTTTTGAGATTATAACATAGACTTAAAAATTTTTCAATAGATTATAGAAAGGATTTTTAATTATTTTATATTATTTATTTTATAGCAGTAACTTCATAGCCTGCTTCAACAATGGCATTAGTTATTTGCTCATCTGTAACATTTTGATTTACATGGATAACAGCATTTTTATCTTCAAGACTTACTTTTACATCACTGACACCATCTATTTTTTCCAGTGCTTCTGTGGCATGTTTTACACAGTGTTGGCACATCATACCTTCAATAGATATAATTTTTTCAGTTTGTTTTTCACTATTTTTGTGGAATAAATTATTTAATAATCCCATATTATCGTCTCCTTTTGATGTATTTAAATCTATTGCTTGAATATTTATGGCAGTAGATGAATTATCTTTATTTATGGATGAAGTTTGATAATTATTTTGGAAAAAACACAAGCGAAGGGCATTAGTTACGACAAAAACGGAGCTAAAACTCATGGCTAGGGCACCAATCATAGGATTTAGTTTTAAACCAAAAGCAGTATAAAATAAGCCCATGGCAATAGGAATACCTATGATATTATAGATAAATGCCCAGAAGAGATTTTCACGGATATTTTTGATAACGGCTTTACTTAATTTTATAGCAGTTACTACATCTAGTAAATTGTTTTTCATCAAAATAATATCAGCAGAGTCAATAGCGATATCTGTACCAGCTCCGATAGCGATACCAACATCAGCACGAGCAAGTGCAGGTGCGTCATTTATGCCATCACCCACCATAGCTACTTTTTGCCCTTGATTTTGAAGTTGACGAATTTTGGCTTCTTTATCTTGAGGTAATACATCAGAAATTATATTATTTTCTTCAAGATTTATTTGCTTAGCTATCTGTTTTGCTGTGATTTGATTATCACCAGTTAACATATAGATATTGATACCGAGATTTTTTAATTCTTGAATGGCTTGAGGACTTGTTGCTTTAATTGTATCAGCGATAGCTATTAAGCCAAGGATTTTATCATCTTTAGTGAAATATAAAGGTGTTTTTCCTTGCTGGGCTAATTTATTACCTAGGGAAAATAGCTGTTCATTTTTAATATCATGAGCGATTAATAATTTTTGATTACCTGCAAGACAAATGGAATTGTCAATAATGCCAGATAATCCTTGCCCTGCTATTTGTTTAAAATTTTCTACAGCTAAAGTCGATATATTGTGCTTGTCTGCTACTTGAAGAATGGCTTCACCTAAAGGGTGTTCAGATAATTTCTCTAATGAAGAGGCAATAGTCAATAATTGTTGAAGTGTTACTTCTTTTGAAGTATAAATATCTGTTACTTGAGGTTTGCCTTGAGTTATTGTGCCTGTTTTATCGAGAACAACTGTATTGATATTGTGAAGAGTTTCTAAAGCTTGGGCTGATTTAGATAAAATACCTAGACTTGCACCTTTACCTGTGCCTACCATAATAGCTGTAGGTGTAGCAAGTCCTAAAGCACAAGGACAAGAAATAACCAATACACAGATACCAATAGATAAAGCAAATTCTAAACTTTCGCCCTTAAATAGCCAGATGATAGTGGCAATAATAGCGAGTGTTATTACAATAGGAACAAAGATGGCACTGATTTTATCAGCGATTTTGGCAATAGGTGCTTTGGAACTAGTGGCATCATCTACTAAATTTATGATTTGAGCTAAAGTAGTATTTTCGCCAACTTTAGTAACACGCATTTTAAAATAGCCTGATTTATTGATTGTACCACCGATTACAGTTTGGTCAATGGTTTTATCACAAGGAATAGGTTCACCAGTGAGTGAAGATTCATCAATAACGCCATGACCTCAATAATAATACCATCTGTAGGAATACTTGCACCTGCTTTGACGATTAGAATGTCATTTAGTTTTACATCATCAATAGAAATTTCTTGTTCTTGATTATTTTCTAAGCGAAGAGCTGTTTTCGGTGCTAAATTCATCAATTTGGTGATAGCATCAGATGTTTTGTTTTTAGCTCTACTTTCGAGAAATTTCCCTAAAGTAATCAAGGTCAAAATCATACCTGCTGATTCAAAATATAAATCCATGCTGAAATGATGAGCTGTAGATAAATCTCCATGACCTAAGGCAAAGCTTATTTTATAAATGGCATAAATACCATAGATAATGGCAGCACTTGAGCCAAGAGCAATCAAAGAATCCATATTAGGTGAAAGTTGAAACAATGTTTTGAAGCCTACACTATAATATTTGAAATTGACGAATACTATAGGAATTAATAATAAAAATTGAGTAAAAGCAAACGAAAGAGCATTTTCTGTACCTAGAAGTAAAGAGGGCATAGGTAAGGAAAACATATGTCCCATAGAAATATAAAATAGAGGTAACATGAAAATAATAGAGATAAATAAACGTTTTTTCATTTGTGTATGAATATCTTCTGCTTTATTTTCAATTTTTGTAGGACTTTGTTTGCTCAAAGATTGATTATGATGCAATGAAGCACCATAACCAGCTTTTTCTACAGCTTGAATGATTTCATTTGTGGATAATAATTTTTCATCAAATTCCACAACCATAGAATTTTTTAGCAAATTCACCGAGTGATTGATTATACCAGGTAATTTACCGACAGCTTTTTCTACTCTACTAGAGCAAGCCGAACATGTCATACCTGTGATATCAAAATGTTCTTTTTGCAAGAATATCACTTCTTTTCTTTAGGATATATAATTTATATATCAAGTATAATAAAAATGATAATTAATTTCAATATTTAAAGGGATTTTTCTGATAAATGTATTTTCGTTAGATTATTTCTCCGTCTTTTGGTACGAAGATATAATCGGTTAATTTATGTTGAGTGATAAATTCGCTTAATTGTTGACGGTTTAAAGTGGCATGACCTACAGTATCTAAATGACTAGCTATTATTTTTAAATTAGGAGCATATTGATGAAGTTTTAAAATATCATCAGTTCCCATGATGATAGAGCCACTATGTTCAAATTGAGCATCTGCACAGTTGATGATAATTTTAGCAGGTGCATATTGAGCAATAGCATTTTTAACAAAATCACAAAATATAGTGTCGCCAGCTAGATATAAAGTTTCTTCATCTTTATGTTGGAAAATAACCCCCATAGCTTCATAGCGTACACTCATGTTAAAATAATTACTCGTAAATTCAAAATATGGCACTGTTAGAGCTTTTATACCATGTTGACAATCAACTTTATAGAGTTTGATATCATCAAATGAATTGCCTTCTTTTGTTAAAACTTCGATATTAGTAAAGTCATGATTTATCAATAATTGTTTATCAATATCATCTTGAACGTAGATTTTTAAGCTTTTAGGTAGTGCCTGAACTGCAAATTCATCAAAATGGTCGATATGATAATGTGTTAAAATTACAGCATCAATATTATCAATGATTTTGGAAATGGCAAAGGGTAAATCTACAAGCGGCCATTTAGTATTGGGATTAAAACATTTTGGTATTGGTGGATAAAAATCTTTAGGTGCAAACATCGGATCAATTAGAAATCTTTTATTTGCATACGTTATGATTAAAGTAGCGTTGCGTATTTGTTGAATTTTCATCATAAAAATCCTTTCTGATATAGATTTGTAAATTTGTTATAATAATATCATGGATAAAAATGTTTATGAAGAAGGTACTTTAAAGTATTATAGTTTCTTCAAAGATAGTAAAGAAATGGAAGAGGAGCAATATGGAAAAAGAATTATTACCTTGTGATGTAGCTGTATCTTTACAAATTTTTGGGACAAAGATAAAAATATTAGTAGTTAAAGAATTGTTAAAAGGAACAAAAAGATTTTCAGAATTAAATAGAGCTATTCCTTGTACACAAAAAGTATTAACATCTAATTTACGTGAATTGGAAAAAGATAAAATCATATCTCGCAAAGTCTACGCTGTAGTTCCACCTAAAGTGGAATATTCTTTGACGGAAATAGGCAAAACAATAGAGCCTATAATAAACTTGATGAATAAATGGGGAGCGTATTATAGGAATTTATAAAATCTATTTAAGGAATAAAAGAAATGGAGAATTTAATAAGTAATGATATATTATTTTTCAGGAACTGGAAATTCGTATCAAGTAGCGAAATTATTGGCATATTTAACACAAGATAAAATGCAAGATATCAGCACTGTAAAAGATTATAAGCATGATGATAGTGTAATGGGATTTGTTTTTCCTGTACATTGTTATGATGTTTTAGATTTAATGCAGGATTTTATAAAAAAATTAGATATAAAAAGTGATAAGAAAATATATTGTTATGCTGTAGTTACTTGTGGTGGTAAAGTAGGAAATACTTTTATAACAATGCAAGATTTATTAAAAGCTAAAAATATAGATTTAGCATATAGAAATGAGGTATATTTACCAGATAATATCTTAAGTTTTTGGGGTAAAAAATACAATTATAACTTATTGAATACGTATAAAGATAAAGTATTAAAAATTGCAGAAGAATTAAATCAACGTAAGACTAACAATAATGTTTTAGTGAAAAAATCATGGTGGTATGTAATAAAGAAATACATTTCATGGTTATTTATAAAGAAATGTTTACAAAAGAAGACAGTCAAAAAGAATTGTATTCATTGCAAGCAATGTGTAAAACTTTGCCCTACAAACAATATTATTGAAGAAGCAGGAAAAATAAAGTTTAAGTCAAATAATAATTGTATATACTGTTTAGCATGTATTCAGTGGTGTCCAATGCAGGCGATTAATTTTGGCAGTTATAATTTAAAGGATAAACAATATCATCATCCAGAAGTAGTAGAAAATGAATTGTTTAAACGTTGGTGAGGTGTAATTATGTTTAAATATGTGAAGTATATATTAGTAGTTATGGTATTAGGTATGGGTTTAATAGCTTTTAATCAAATAGCAAAAGCTGATAATGAAGTTGTAGATGTAGGTGAAAATATCAGCTTTCGACAAATTGATCCTGAACAAGCAAAACAGTTTATGGACAGTGAAGAAAATTATGTGATTTTAGATGTAAGAACTAAACCAGAATATGAAGATGGTCATATTAAGAATGCTATATCTTTGCCAAATGAAGAAATTAGCCCTGATAATAAACTATTACAAGAATTATTATCTGATAAAGAACAAATGATATTAGTTTATTGTAGAAGTGGTAGAAGAGCTACAGACGCTTCAATTAAATTAGCTAAGATGGGTTATGTAAATGTTTATAATTTTGGTGGTATTGTAAATTGGCCATATGAAATTGTGAAATAGATATAAAAACTATTGATGAAAGAGAGGAGTTATATATAATGAATAATAGAGCTGAAGCATTTAAAAATTTTAGAGGAAAAAATATTAATAGTTTCAAGTAAATGAATTTGAAAATAATGAATTTAATACAGTAGTTTTTCGTTCAAATCTTGATATTAAAGGACAAAAATTGCCTGTACTTGTTATTTTAGATGATAGTATTTATGGCATGATAAGGGTTTTTGTAGCAGCTAAGGCTTTAAATAAAGATAATGAAACAGAACTAAGAATAGGGATAAATGAATTAAATAAAACATATAAATCATTTAAATATTATTTTGATAATGAAGATAATTTGATTTTAGATTGCTGTATTCTTCTCAATGAAATAGAAAAAGAAGGTAACTTGATTTATACTATGTTTGATGTGATTATAAAACATTTGAATAATGAGTATAAAAATTTGATGCAGTTAATTTGGAAATAAAAAAAATGCTTAAGTATTTATTATAAATTAATAAATATTTAAGCATTTTTTTTATTGACATGAAGTTTACTCTAAGGTTTATAGTATAAATAACAAAAGAAATGTATTATTTAGAGGAGAGATTACAATGAAAAAGAATGTTGTTATATTGTCAGCTAGTCCAAGAAGAAATGGAAATTCTGATATTTTATGTGATGAATTTATGAAAGGTGCTACTGAAGCTGGTCATGATGTAGAAAAAATTTTTTAGCAGATAAAAATATTAAATATTGTACAGGTTGTGGTGTTTGCAATACTACACATGAATGTGTGCAAAAAGATGATATGAAAGAGATTTTAGTTAAATTACTCAAAGCTGATGTTATCGTCATGGCTAGTCCTGTTTATTTTTATACAATTAATGCTCAGATGAAGACTTTAATTGATAGAATTGTGCCTCAATATACAAGTTTAAGCAATAAAGAATTTTATTTTATAATCACAGCAGCAGAGACTGATTTAAATATGATGGAAAGAAGTATTGAATGCTTTAGAGGCTTATTAGATTGTTTAGAAAATCCAACTGAAAAAGGTGTTATTTATGGTGTGGGTGCTTGGCAAAAAGGAGAAATAAAAGGCACTAAAGCTATGAAAGAAGCATATGAAATGGGGAAAAATGTTTGATAAAAGAATATGAGGTGATTTAATGAAAAAAAGAATAATTATTAGTGTATTGTTATTAATAATTATCTGTACAGTAGGAATAATGTCATATTCACCACTTAGAAATAAAATAGAACAGATATTTTTTGCTACAAAAGTATATAATTTACTAAATAGTGAAGAATATATGAATTTACATCAAGTAATTACAAAAGATAGTGTTAATAGTAGAACTATTATGTGGCAATCTTTGAATGATAGAGAAGACTTTATTTTAGAGTATAAGCAAGAAAATGAAGATGAAATTTTACAAGCTAAACCACAGAAAAGTGTTTTAGATATTGATAATAAGAAGATTTATATTTATGCTGTAACTTTAGAAAATTTAAAAGATGATATGGTCTATGATTATAGATTAGGCTTTGAAAATAATCGCAGTAATTGGTATAAATTAAAAACAGCCAAAGAAAACAATAATAAATTCAAGGTTTTGATTTTCCCTGACTCTCAGTCAAATGATTATACTGAATGGAAATCATTGGCAATGAATGCATGGCAAAATAATCAAGATAGTGATTTCTTTATAAATATGGGTGATTTAGTAGATAATGGATATGATTTAGTGCAGTGGAATGGCTGGTTTGATGGTGTAGAACCAATGGTAAATAATATACCAGTAGCACCAGTGCAGGGAAATCATGAAACTTATACTACTGATTGGCAAGTAGCTATGCCAAATGTGTATTTAGAAATGTTTAAATTACCAACAAATGGCAATGATAAATATCAAAATCAATATTATTCATTTGATTATGGTGATGTTCATTTTATTGTGATTAATACTCAAGATGATGAAATGGCAGAATTTGAGCCAGATTTATTGAATGAACAGATTAAATGGCTAGAAAATGATTTAGCTACTACAGATAAAAAATGGAAAGTTGTATTAATGCATAGAGATATTCTAAATTATGGCAGAGATGCAAAACCATTAGGTGATGAAATAAGCTTTTCCAGACATGGTGAAATCTATATGCCGATATTTGATAAATATGATGTTGATGCAGTATTAACAGCACATTTACACACTTATAGACGCAGAGCTTTAATCAGAGATTTTGCACAAAATGAACAGGGAACATTGTATATACTCACAGGCGTAGCAGGTAATGTACGTTATCCAAGTTTATGGCATAAAAATCCACTTGATGAATATGTACCACCACAGCCAGAAACTAATAATTATTTAGTTTTAGAAGCTGATGAAAATAGCTTAACTTTTAATTGTTATTTGCCAGATAATACACAGATAGATACAGTTACTTTGACAAAATAATAATATATTAACAATAAAATTTATGGTATAATGAAAAACATTGATATTTAGTATAATACATAAATAGCGAGGTTTTAAAATGTTACCATTAAATTCTCAAAAGGCTTTATTTTCTGGAGAAGAAGCAAATGTAATAAGATTTGCTTTAAGTATTTTTTTTACAGACTGACTTTGCTGGATTGACTTCTAAAAA
>ENA-OQAY01000211-OQAY01000211.1-human-gut-metagenome-genome-assembly--contig:-NODE-211-length-16487-cov-0.944743_pt1 | contig 16487 bp, 23 predicted proteins | sample MGYA00242740_ERZ504537 | MGnify/ENA primary metagenome ERZ504537 (study PRJEB26092, sample SAMD00036272) | human gut metagenome | host: Homo sapiens | study: EMG produced TPA metagenomics assembly of... | reverse complement strand
CTTATTTGCTAAATTCTAAATTAATATTATGGATAATTTTTCTCTATGGATTAAATAACTTTATACATTATGATTTAATTTCATATATGTTGTTACAAAATAATTTTGTATATTTTAATCCATCTCAATCTTTACTATCATTTTTTGTGGATTACTTATCTATCGTAGCTACTTTCATAATTTTATCTAACTATTTACGAAAAAGCTTTCTAAATCTTCAAACAAAAGATTGTATTTTATCACATATTTTATATAAATTAGATAAAAAATAAACATACAGAAGGTTATTATCATGAAAAAAATCTTTCTACTGCTAAGTTTATTATTAATGACCTTTTCTCTAACAGCTTGCAATGCTCAAGTAGAACCAACTCAAGATAATACTACAACTAATACTAATGTAAAAACAACAACTGAAACTACATCGTCATCAACTTTAACACAAACTAAAATTATAAAATTAACAACTACTAATAATCAAACTATTGAAATTGAATTAAATAATAGTCCATCTGCTAATGATTTATATAATCAATTACCACTATCCATAGATTTAGAAGATTATAGTACAAATGAAAAAATATTCTATCCACCTAATAAATTAAATACAGAAAGCACACCTAAAGCCACACCAAAAATCGGAACTTTAGCTTATTATGAACCATGGGGAGATGTTGTTATTTTCTATGATGATTTCCGTGCTAACAATGATTTATATGAATTAGGCCATGTTATTTCTGGTGGAGATATAGTATCCGAGCTATCAGGTACAGTAACTATTGAAACTATATCTAATCAATGAGGTTATTTATCATGAACCGTAGAGATTTTATCAAATTAAGTGGCTCAAGTTTATTGACTCTATTTTTGAGTGGTTGTGGATTATCTGCATTGACAAATAAACCTGAAACAACAGCTAATGCTAATGATCATATAGGAGAAAATAAAATGAAAATTGTAGTTATTACAGGTAGTCCTCATAAAGCAGGAACTTCGGCTCTATTAGCTGATAAATTTATCGAAGGAGCAACAAGTGCTGGACATGAAGTCTTTCGTTTTTAATTCTGCATTTGAAGATATTCATCCTTGCCAAGGTTGTGACCATTGTGGTATGAATGGGCCTTGTATTCAAAACGATACTATTGAACAAACACTCATGCCAAAATTAATTGGTGCGGATTTAATTGTTTTAATTACACCTCTTTATTATTATGGTATGTCTGCCCAAATAAAAACTGTTGTTGATAGATTTTATTCACGTACAGGCTCCTTACATCGTAAAAAATCAATTTTAATGGCAACTGCTTATAATAGTGCTGATTGGACTATGGAAGCTTTAGTTCACCATTATGAAACGCTAGTGCGTTATATGGAATGGCAAGATATCGGCAAAGTTTTAGCCATTGGTTGTGGCTCTCGTCCTATCATTGAACGTACAGAATTCCCTAATCAAGCATATCAAATAGGCTACAACCTTTAATAAAATTCATTTAAAAGTGAGGGATATTTATGAAATACTTATTATCTATATTGACCTTTTGTAGTGTTTTATTCTTAGGCATAAGTCTAGTTTTGTCTAATTATCAAGCTGGTTCTTTAACAGCAAAACAGCAAGCTATTATTCCCATCGCTTCTTATACAGCTACTGGAGATTTAAATAATTTAAAAACAGCTATAAATGAAGGCTTAGATAGTGGACTAACCATTAATGAAACAAAAGAAATAATGGTTCATCTCTATGCTTATTGTGGTTTTCCTCGTGCTTTAAATGGTCTTGCTACTGTAGATGAAGTTTTATCCGAACGACAAAGCAAAAATATTCATGACACTATGGGCAATGATGCAACACCATTACCAGCAAATACAGATATTTTAGCTCTAGGTACTAGAGTTCAAACTCAATTAGCAGGAGCACCAGTGAATATTGCTAGTTCTTCTGGCATTGATTACATGTTGAAAGCACATCTTTTTGGTGATTTATTTGCTCGCGATATCTTGACTTATCCAGAACGTGAAATTGCTACAATCTCTGCTTTAGCAAGTATGAACGGAACAGAAAGTCAACTTTTATCCCATCTAAATATTGGTATCAATGCAGGACTTAGCAAAACTCAATTACAGGATATAATCAACACTTTAGATGCAAAAGTTAATAGCCAATTAGCCCAACATGCTCAAGAAATCCTAGATAACTATCTTGCCTCTTCTAAATAAAATATCATATAAAAAAAGATACACCTTAAAAGTTATTCCATTTAACCTTTAAAGTGTATCTTTTTATACTATACATTTTAGAATATGTTATAATAAAAACATATTATCAATACTTAAAAATACATAACAGTAAATTATATTCTAAAAATAAATTTATAAGGACGTGATTTCATGAAAAAATATTTCGTTAATATCTTATTTTTATTAACACTATGTATTTCATCAACAACATTCGCTTTTCCAAATGAACCTAATGGATTTAGAAATTTATATTGGGGAGAAACCTTACAAGAAGTAAAAAATAGTGGATATAATGTTAAATATGTATCATATAATTCTCAATATAATTCCGTAACATATGCTGTTTATTTAAATAATCCTTATATTAGTGGATATAAATTCGATTTAGTGTGTTTAGACTTTTGGAATAATCAATTAATGAGTATAGATATATATTTTAATGCACTAAATTCTCAAGAAGTTTCTTATACTGATTTAACATCATCTTTAGAAACTAGATTTGGTAATTCCTTTTATGTAAAAAAAGAAGCTATTATGTGGGTAGGAAATACTAGTTCTATTGGTATATATAAAAATCCAACCTCAAATATAATTAAATTGGTAATACTTAACAATGATTTAATAGATAAAGCTAAGCAAGATGCCGCCTCAAAAGGCTGGTAACAATAAAATATTACATAAGGAAGAAGGATTTTTATGAAAAAGAGAGATTTAGCTATTATACTGTCATTATGTTCAACATTATTAATTAACACTACAGGTATTTCTTTATCTGAAGCAAAAGGAACTATTAATCGTAATGATATAGAAATAAATTATAATCCATTTTCTGATGAAGATGTCGTTATTGATGATAGTAAATTAAGTATGACTGAGCGATTAGCCAAAATCCAAGCTGAACAAGAAAAACCTAAATCAGCTATTGAAAATGTACAAGACGGTCATCTTTATATCCCTAAAAAAACTCAATTAAAAGTAGAACTTGTAAATTCTATAACATCAAAAACTGCTTAAGAAGGCGAAAATGTTGATGTTCGCTTAGTTGATAATCTTATTGTAAATGGTATAGTTGTTATTCCTAAAGGCACTATTGGTAAAGCTTATGTTTATAAAGCTCGTTCTGCTGGTGGCTTTGGAAGAAAAGGAATATTAATGATAGCTGGTCAGGAATTTAAAACTATTAATAATGTAACTGTACCTTTAAAACAAGGTTTAACAGGAGAAGGAAATAGTGATGGTGGTAGTGTTGCTGTAGCTGCTGTCATAAGTCTTGTTGGTGGAGCTTTCATGAAAGGTACTAATATTGAATATCCTGCTGGTACAACTTTTAATGTTGAAGTTAGAGAAAACGTTGACTTACAAGCAACACCAGAAAATTTAAAAGATGTAATGAATTCAAATATAGTTCATGGAACAGAAATTATAATTAACTTATAAATTTATAAAAAATACTTAATAATAAATTATATTTGATATCTTAATTGTATAAAATAATAAAACCCTTAGGAAGTGATATTTCCTAAGGGTTTTACTTTATATAGATTTTATAAACTAAAAAATATACATCGTTTTAAAACGGTAACAAAAATGATAACAAATTTAGATTTTAACTCTATTATACTAAGTTCAAACATTTTAATATATAGAGCCAAAAAGTCAATGAAAACGCACTTCCGAGGGTTGTTAACATTACTGCTCCAGCAGTCAAATTACCATTGTGTCCCATATTCCTCGCCATGATATAGCAGCTTACAGTTGTAGCTGAACCCAACATAATCAATGCTGCGACCAATTTACTTTCTGTAAAGCCTAAATAAATAGCAAATGGCATAAATAACACTACAAATACAACTAATTTCATAACACTACAAACAATAATAGGCTTTATATTTTGACTAAATCCTTGAAACTTAAATGCTGCTCCCATAGCCATAAGCCCCATAGGTGTAGCCAAAACAGCAAGCAAAGATACAGTCTTATGTACAATCACTGGAGTTGGAATTTTCAAAAGTGACCAAATAACGCCCACTACTATACCTAATATAATAGGATTAGTAATAATACCTTTAATAGTTTTTTCATCAAGGCAAAAGTTAAACTACTTTGACCAGGTTTCAATAAGGCCAATACAACAACCGCCATCACATTATACAAAGGCACCGTACCTATTATCATCAAAGACGCCATACCATAATCACCATAAATATTTTGTACAAAAGCCATACCGATTATAGCAGCACTACTGCGATATGCAGCCTGCACAAATTCACCTTGAGAAACATTTTTTCTAAAAGGTATAGAAATAAAAAAAAGAAATCAATATACTAAGCAAAGTTGCCCCAAAACAGTATAAAACATATGTAGTATCCCAAGCTTCATAAAAATTAGCTGAGCCAATATCTTCAAATAATAATGCAGGCAAAGCCACCACAAATACAAATTTATTCATTTTTGTAATAAAAGCTTCATCAAATAATCCTATTTTACGAAAAATCATACCCAATACCATCATCAAAAAGACTGGTATAGTCGCATTCAAGCTAAAAATCAAATTATCCATAAAAATCCTTCCTCATCAAAATTAATAAGTATTTTTTATTATAGCACAAAATTTTATTCACTAATAATATTTATAAAACTTATTTTCCTATTCAATAATTATAGTTGATACATATATAAAAAAAGAGTAAAATCTAATAAGTGAATTTTTTAACTTAAGAGGTGTTCTCGTGATTAATACATTAGATAAAATAGAACAAAAGATTTTAAATAATGAGCGTCTAACAAAAGAAGATGGGTTGGCTCTTTTTGCTTCCAATGACCTTGCTCGCATAGGTTATCTTGCAGATTTAGTACGTAAACGTATCAGCGGAGATTACGTTTATTACAATGTAAATTGTCATTTAAATTTAACTAATATTTGCACAGCTCTTTGTGATTTTTGTGCTTTCGGTTGTGAAGCTACAGATAAAAAAGCGTATGCTATGACTATGGAGCAAATTTATAATAAAGTAGCCAATGCTTGCAAAGATCCAAATATGAAAAATCTTCATATTGTAAGTGGATTACATCCTGATTGGCCTTTTTCTTATTATGTAGATATCATTAAAATGCTCAAAAAAGAATTTCCTCAACTTCATTTAAAAGGTTTTACTGGCGTGGAAATCACTCATTTTGCTAAGATTTCTGGAAAATCCATTCGTGAAGTATTACAAGAATTAAAAGATGCAGGCATTGAAGCTATGCCAGGTGGTGGAGCTGAAATTTTAAATGACCGAATTCGTCAGAAACTCTGCCCTAATAAAGCTACAGCTCAAGAATGGTTAGAAGTTTCTCGCACTGCTCATCAGCTTGGTATCAAGACAAACGCTTCCATGCTCTATGGTCATATTGAAACTATTGAAGAACGTGTCAACCATTTAATCACACTTCGCAATCTTCAAGATGAAACAGGTGGCATTCAGACATTTATTTGCTTCCCATTCCACCCTGCCAATACAAAATTAGGTAAAACTGTTCATCGCACTAATGTTTGGGACGATTTAAAAACTATGGCTATCTGTAGATTAATGCTTGATAATATTCATAATATCAAAGCATATTGGGTAATGCTCACTTTACCTATCGCTCAATTTAGCTTTAGGCTTTGGTGCAAATGATGTAGACGGCACTATCAGCGAAGAAAAAATTATGCACGATGCTGGAGCAAATTCACCAAAAGCACTCACTCGTGATAATTTAATCAATTTAATTAAACAAACAGGCAGAATACCTGCTGAATGTGATTGCAATTTCAATATAATCAGAACATATTAAGCTAATTATTTTGTAAAGGATTTTTATTTATGAATATCAATCAACAAGCTATAACAAAAGCTCAAAATGGAGAGCGTTTATCTTTTGATGAAGCACTATATCTATACAAACACGCTGATATTTTAGACTTAGCTACATGGGCAAGAAAAGCCAAAGAACGTCATAGCCAAAAAGAAGTCTATTATAATATCAACCGCCATATAAATTTATCCAATATCTGCACTGCTAATTGCCCTCTATGTGCTTTCTCTTGCGAAGATGGTGATAAACGAGGTTTTGTCTTAACTAAAGAAGATGTTGAAACTAAAATCAAAGATACTATCGCTCATGTCAAAGGATTAACAGAAATACACATTGTAAGCTCTCTACATCCTACTAATGATTTTAATTACTATATAGAAATCATCAAATCCATAAAAAAACTTTTACCTAACGTGCATATTCAAGCTTTTACACCTGTGGAAATAGTTCATTTTGCCAAGATTTCCCAAAAAAGCATTTACGAAGTCTTAACTATTTTACAACAAGCAGGTCTTGATTCTCTCCCAGGTGGTGGAGCTGAAATTTTAAATGATGAAATCCGTGCTAAAATCTGCCCAAATAAAGCCAATACACAAGAATGGATTGAAACTATAAAAACAGCTCATAAACTCGGTATGAAAACTAATGCTTCTGAACTCTATGGTCATATTGAAACTATAGAACAAAGATTACAGCATTTATTCACACTTAGAGAAATTCAAGATGAAACACATGGCTTCCAAGCTTTTATTTCATTCCCATTTCATCCGCAAAATACTCAATTAGACAATATAAAACCTATTACATCTTATGAAAGCTTGCGTTTTATCGCTATTTCTCGACTCGTATTGGATAACATTCCTCATATCAAAGCCTTTTGGATGATGCTCACCTTGCCTATCGCTCAATTAGCCCTTGCCTTTGGTGCTGATGATTTAGATGGTACAGTTGAAGAAGAACAAATCATTCATGCTGCTGGCGCTAAAACAGGTCAGAAAATGACTACTACACAATTGCAAAAAATCATCACCGAAACAGGCTATACACCTGTTCAACGTGATTCTTTATATCGAAAAATAAAATAAATTAGAGGTATGATTAATGAACAGACTTTCTGATAAAGAAGCTATTGACCTTTTAAAACATGGTGATATTTTAGAATTAGGTCAACAAGCAAATAAAATCCGCCAAGAAAAACATCCTGGCAACACTGTTACCTTCATTGTAGACCGCAATATTAACTACACTAATGTTTGCCTCAATGAATGTCGTTTCTGTGCTTTTTTCCGTCGCGAAAATCGCAAAGACGCTTATTTATTGCCCATAGAAACTATTTTACAAAAAGTAAAGGAAACTCAAGAAGCTGGTGGTACGCAAGTCATGTTACAAGGAGGACTACACCCTTCTTTACCTTTTGAATATTACCTAAATATGATTAATACCATTAAAACAGCCTTTCCTGATATTGTAATCCATTCTTTTTCTCCTGCGGAAATACTTCATTTTTCCAAGATAGCTAATAAATCTATCAAAGAAACTCTACAAGATTTACGTTCTGCTGGTCTTGCTTCACTTCCAGGTGGTGGAGCTGAAATCTTAGTTGACCGTGTACGTAAAATTGTAGCCCTAAAAAAATCATGACAGATGATTGGCTAAAAGTAATGGAAACTGCCCACTCTATTGGCATGGAAAGTACAGCTACTATGGTTTTAGGACTAGGTGAAACTATTGAAGAACGCATTGAACATATGCGACGTGTCCGTGACCTTCAAGATAAAACAGGTGGCTTCAGAGCTTTCATCATGTGGACTTTCCAACCTGGAAATACTCAATTAGGTGGCAATAAATTATCCTCATGGGAATATCTAAAAACTCTAGCCGTATCTAGACTCTATTTTGATAATATCTCTCATATTCAAGGCTCTTGGGTTACACAAGGTCAACAAATTGGACAAATAACATTAGCTTTTGGTGCTGATGACTTAGGTAGTATCATGCTTGAAGAAAATGTCGTTCGTGCAGCTGGTACCGCTTATCAAATGTCCATCGACAAAATGGTAAATACAATCGAAAAAGCTGATTTTAAAGCAGCTCAACGTGATACAGAATATAATATCATTCGTCGATTTTAATAAAATTTAATTAAGGAGATTTTTTATGAATACACAAAACATTCCTCAAGCCGATTTTGCCATTATCGGTGGTTCTGGCACATTATCCAGCAATTTTCCATTAGGTGCTAAATGTGATGATGTAAAAATAATTCAAGACCGCATGGTTTTTGATACACCTTATGGCAAAACTACTGAACTTCGCTTATTTGAAATAGCAGGTACACGCGTTTTAACTTGTAAAATGCATGGTTGGAGAAGTGGTGTCAATCGTGCTGATGCTTCCCGCCAATTATTCTGGACTTTCCGCGAAGCCGGTGTAAAACGCATTTTCTCTGAAGGTGGCGTAGGTACTATCAATAAATTATTAGATACTAGAGATTTTCTCATTCCTGATGATTATCTTGATATGTCCGTTCGCAAAGATGTTGGACTTGAAGGCAAATATTTACTTGTTATGCGTGATGCACTTTGCCCTCAAATGCGTGAAGAATTAATCAAAAATACACATAAGCATTTCAGCGGTAGAATTTTTACACGTGGCACTTATGCTAATACAGACGGTCGCCATTTTGAAAGCCCTGCGGAAATCGCTATGTTAAATGGTCATGCAGATATCGTAGGTCAATCCATCTGCCCTGAAGTATATCTCGCTCGTGAAATTGGAGCTTGTTATGCTGGTCTTTATTATGTAGTAAATTATGGCGAAGGTATCAAACCATGGTCTCATCAAGTATTAGAAGATATCTTCTATGATGATGCACCTATGATCAGCAAAATTCTTTTAGATACAATTCGTTCTTTAGCCCAACAAGATAGAAATTGCGAATGTTTATCTTTACGTAAAGAAACTTTATTAAAAGGCATTTATGACGATTAAGATATAAAAATAAGACGTATACATTTATTTGTATACGTCTTTTATATTGCTTTTACTATTTACTTTTATCAATACATTCTAAAAGTCTGTTTATTATTATCCCAATCTACTTTTACATAGCAATCATCAACTTTTTTACCTTCCGCCATAGATTTTCCTTCAGGAACTTCTAAATGAAAACAATTGATGATGAGTTTTCCATTTACAATTTTATTATCCATATTATAATACTTATCTGGATTTATACCAAAACTCTTTAGATTATCCATAGAAATAAATACAGTCCACTTGTCATCTTTTTTGCCTACTAGCCAATAACCTTCTAATTTTGCATGAGCCCCTGCTGTACATTTTACTTCATAGAAAAGTTTATCGGAATTTGCCAATTTTATCTCTTTTATACTTAAATCTGGTACTAATACATCTGTATAAAAATTCATTAAAACTTGATTTTTATCATCTAGCATAACTGAGCAATTATTACCTACATTTTTAAAAGATATCTTAGCTACTTCCTTATCGCCTAATATAAATTTATCATTTTGAGTATATTCTAAATTAACGATATCCTCTACTGGCTGTTTAACATCTTCTTTAACTGCATTATTTTTATCTTCACTTGCAGTATTTTCCTTATTTTGCTCTACTGTTACATTTTGCTCAACTTGTTTTGTATCTTTATGAGCAAAATAACTATATGCACCAAAAGAAACCAATCCTAGTAATAAAATTACAGCGATAAAAATACCTATATACTTATATTTTGTATAATTCTTTTCAGTATCTACATTTTGACTGACATTATCGCTTGTTGTTTTTTCACTTTGCTTCATTTGCTCATTATTATCTTGGCTATCTCGCTTAATTTGATTTCCACATTTAGAACAAAATTTTTCATTATCATTTATCTGGTTACCACAATTAGGACAAAAAATAATAATCATCTCCCTTTGTTAGACTTACTATGATAAAGTATAACAAAATAGATGAAAATTAACAGAAACATATAGGAAAGTTAATCTTTTCTTGTAAATTAAATTTGATATCATCTTATTTTTACTTTATTTCTTACATAACTTGCATAGCTTCTATCTATATTATATAATAAATTTGTAACCAAGATTATATATTAATATAAATACGTATTCTCAAGGGGCGCTTATCTTAGCGTCTTTTTTAGTTTACTAAATGCAAAGGAGATTTTATGAACGCTCGTGAAGTTGCTTTAAATATTTTAAATGAAGTATATACTCAACAAGCTTATGCTAATATATCCCTATCACGCCATTTGCAAAAAAATCAATTATCCGACCAAGACCGCCGTTTCATCACTGAATTAGTTTATGGTACAGTAAAAGCAGGCGATACTCTACTTTGGATTTTAAAAAAATTTGTAAATAGACCTTTAAATAAAATTGAACCAACAATTATTAATATATTGCGATTAGGTATTTATCAAATTGTATTCATGGACAAAATTCCTGAATCAGCAGCTTGCAATGAAGCTGTAAATCTTGCTAAAAAATATTCTAATCAAGGTTCTGCAAAATTTGTAAATGGCGTTTTGCGTAACTTAATCCGCCAACCAGAAAAATACGCTATGCCTACAGGCAATAAAGCTAGTGAATTAGCTATTAGAGAACAACATCCTCTTTGGCTAGTAAAAAAATTCATTCATACTTTTGGTAGTGAAGCTGCTATCAAGCTTTGTCAATTCAATAATACTAATGCTCCACTTGTATTGCGTACCAATACTTTGAAAACAACACGACAAGAATTAATCACAGAGCTTATAAATGCAGGTTGTGAAGTTATTCCTTCCAAATTAGCACCAGAAGGAATTATTTGCAAAACGCATACTTCATTAAATCAACTAGCACCATTACAAAATGGTTTTGCCCAAGTGCAGGATGAAAGTTCTATGCTTGTGGCTCATGTAGTTGATCCTAAACCTAATGAATTCATCATTGATACATGTAGTGCCCCTGGTGGTAAAACTACACATATGGCTACTTTAATGCAAAATAAAGGAAAAATTATAGCTTGTGATATCTACGAACATAAATAAAACTAATTCAAGATAATGCTAATAGATTAGGTATCAACATCATTGAGCCTAAATTATTAGATGCTCGTGAAATAGGCAATCAATATAAAAACCAAGCAGATAAAGTATTAGTTGATGCACCATGTTCTGGAATGGGTGTACTTCGCCGTAAACCTGACTCTCGTTGGAACAAAACAGCGGAAATCTTTGAAGAATTACCACCTCTTCAATTAGCTATCTTAGAGTCAGCTGCTCTTGCTGTAAAACCTCAAGGTGTATTAGTCTATAGTACTTGTACAATCATGCCACAAGAAAATATAGAAATCATCAATCAATTTTTAGCTAAACATCCAGAATTCGTTTTAGAAGATATCCGCAAATATTTACCATTTAAAACAAAAAGCAAAGAAAAAACATTACAATTAATGCCATATAAAGATAATACAGATGGCTTCTTTATCGCTCGTATGTACAAAAAAGTATAAAAATCTTAAATTATTATTTATATTTATTTTAGAAGGGAATTTATAATGACCAATATTTTTGGCTTAAATTTAACTGAACTTACTTCACTAATCACAGATTTAAACCTACCAAAATTTAGAGCAAAACAAATTATTGAGTGGCTCTATCAAAAACATGCTACATCTTTTGATGAAATGACCAATCTTTCCAAAGATTTACGTGAAAAATTAGCACAAGAATTTACTATTGAACGTGCTAAATCTTGTGATAGATTAGATTCTAGTGATGGCAAAACAACTAAATTTTTATTAGAATTTGGCGATGGTATCGGTGTAGAAACAGTTTTAATGCGTCAACCTTATGGCAATAGTATCTGTGTTTCTTCTCAAGCAGGTTGTAATATGGGCTGTAGCTTCTGTGCTTCTACGCTTCACGGCATGGCTAGAAACTTATCCACAGGTGAAATTTTAGCTCAAGCAATGTTCATTCAAGAATTATTAAATCAAACAGGCGAACAAATCAATAATATAGTAATCATGGGTTCTGGTGAGCCTATGCTCAATTATGATAATGTATTAAACTTCATTCGTTTAGTACATGAGCCTTATTGCTTAAATTTAGGTTATCGCAATATCACAATTTCCACATCTGGTATCGTGCCGGGAATAAATAAATTAGCTCAAGAAAATCTACCTATTACCTTATCAATTTCCTTACATGCACCGAATAATGAATTGCGTACAGAGCTAATGCCTATAAACAAACGCTATCCTATTGAAGAAGTAATTAAAGCTGCTGTAAATTATGCTAATACTACTAAAAGACGCATAACTTATGAATATATCTTAATTGATAAATACAATGATAACATGACTGAAGCAGTAGAATTATGTAAACTCTTAAAAAATCAATTAGCTAATGTGAACTTAATCCCTATCAATCCAGTCAAAGAGCGTAATTACAATCGTCCTTCTTTAGCTAGAATAAAAGCTTTCGCTAAGTATTTAAATGACCATCATCTCACAGCTACCATTCGTCAAGAATGGGCACAGATATTCAAGCAGCATGTGGTCAATTGCGTAATAAACATTTAGCAAAATAAAAACTCTAGGAGTTGAATTTTTATGTTTTTTTCACGTATGGAAAATTTTCTTGAAAAAAATATTGAAGGTTTTTTTAATCGTAAATTCTCAAGTAATCTACAGATGGCAGAAATAGAAAAAATTATTGACCGTATTTTAATCCGTCAGAAAAAACGTGTAAATCGTGCTATTTTTGTTCCTGATAAATTTACAATTACTATGAGTGATGAAGATTTTAACCAATTAAATAATATAGAAACACAAAATCATTTAAAATTATTTCTCTATAAATCTGTCATTCAAAAAGATTATTTTATGGAAACATTACCAACTATCCATATTATAAAATCTCCTAAATTTAAATTAGGCGTTTGTGAAATAACAGCTAAATTTAATAGCGATAAAACTTCTGATACAGACAATGATAATGTAAATGATTTAGAACAAGGTACAATTATTGTCCCAAACCTTGATATAAAAGAAATAACTAATCCTTCACATAAACAACAAGCTCTAAATTTTGCTTCTTTAACTATTATTGAAGGACCAGATAAAGACTCTTATTTAGCTTTTGGTTGTAATCAAATTCATCTTGGCAGACGTGATAAAAATGAATTTCTTTTAACAGATGTAAATGTATCTAGACTTCATGCCTATATTACCTTTGAACATGGTAGACACATTCTTCGTGATGCTAATAGTTTAAATGGTACATTTGTTAATGATAGACCTATAACTAATTTCTGTTTATGCCCTGGAGATATTATTCAAATAGGAAATACTCGTATTGTTTATGACCTTATTTGATAGATTATTTAAATACAAAAAGAAGTGGTATTTATATGTACCACTTCTTTTTTATTTTATCAATATTAATGTTTTTGATTAAATGCATCAAATCCAGGATATACAGCAGATTGTTTTAAATCCTCTTCAATTCTCAATAATTGATTATATTTTGCTACGCGTTCACTTCTGCTAGGTGCTCCAGTTTTAATCTGACAAGTATTTAAAGCCACTGCTAAATCAGCTATAGTAGTATCTTCTGTTTCTCCAGAACGATGAGAAGTAACAGCAGTATAACCAGCTTTATGAGCCATTTTAATAGCTTCTAAAGTTTCAGAAATAGAGCCAATTTGATTTAACTTAATCAAAATAGAATTTCCTGCTCCTTCTTTTTATACCACGAGATAATCTTTTCTGTATTAGTTACAAATAAATCATCACCTACAAGCTGAACTTTATCGCCAATAGCATCTGTTAATTTTTTCCAACCTTCCCAATCTTCTTCATCAAGACCATCTTCTAAAGAAACAATTGGATATTTTTCCACTAACATTTTCCAATGAGCAATTAATTCATCAGTAGTAAATTTTTTACCAGATTTAGGCAAGATATACTCTCCTATTTTACTGCCTTTCCATTCACTAGCAGCTGCATCAATAGCAATCATAAAATCTTTACCAGGTTCATATCCTGCTATTTTTACTGCTTCTAAAATTACTTCAATAGTCTCCTCATCACTAGAAAGATTTGGAGCAAATCCACCTTCATCACCAACAGATGTTGCTAAGTTTCTATCCTTCAATAATTTTTTGTAAAGCATGAAAAACTTCACTACACCAACGAAGTGCTTCTCTAAAGCTTGGAGCACCTGCTGGCATAACCATGAACTCTTGAATATCTACTGTATTAGTTGCATGTGCGCCACCATTTAAGATATTCATCATTGGCACAGGTAATCTATTACCATTAATGCCACCAAAATAACGATAAAGTGGAATACCTAAAGATTTACTAGCAGCTTGTGCACTAGCTATTGATACCGCTAAAATAGCATTTGCACCTAAATTTGATTTATCTTTTGTTCCATCAGCTTCTATCATAGCATTATCCACAGCATAAATATCAGAAGCATCTTTTCCTACTAAAGCATTATTAATGATAGTATTAATATTTTCTACAGCATTTAAAACACCTTTTCCATTATAACGTGTTTTATCTCCATCACGAAGTTCTAAAGCCTCAAATACGCCTGTAGATGCACCACTAGGAGCACAACCTCTGCCAACTGTTCCATCTGCTAAAATTACTTCAGCTTCTACAGTTGGATTTCCTCTAGAGTCAATAATTTCTCTACCAATTACTTTTTCGATTTTTAATTTATTAAATATCATTTAAATATCTCCTTTGATAATATTTTAAGCAAATGATTTTTATTCTTAATTCATTTATATATTATCATAATTGATATGGATTATCAATATTTATTATAAATAAAAATCAACTTAATAATTAATAAAAAAAATAACCTTAGAGCATTTTTGCCCTAAGGTTATTTTAATCATTAACACATGTGTTTAAAATCTACTAAATCCGATTAGATAGTATGAACACGGATTGTGCTTGTGTTACCTTCACCGAATTTCATACCAGAAGTGATGATTGTTTTATCACCCTGTTTTACAATGCCCTGACGAACAGATGCAGCAGTAGCTGTTGCGATCATTTCATCAACATCGTCCCAAGCTTTACCTTCTACTGGAACAACGCCCCAACGAAGATTTAAGTGACGAGCTACACGCTCATTTGGAGTATAAGCGATGATTGTAGCTTTTGGACGATATTTGGATACAACTTTAGAAGTGTAACCGCTTTCAGTTGGAGTGATGATAGCTTGTGCACTAAGTTCATAAGCCATCTGTACTGTAGCATGAGCGATAACATCAGTTGTAGAAACATTGTGATGAGTGAAACCTTTGGATACGAAGATTTCTTTGTATTCAAGAGCTTGTTCTACACGTTTAGCAATAACGTTCATTGTAGAAACAGCTTCTAATGGATAATCACCATTAGCGGATTCACCAGAAAGCATGATAGCGTCTGCACCATCAAAGATAGCGTTAGCAACGTCAGAAGCTTCTGCACGAGTTGGACGTGGGTTAGAAGTCATAGTTTCAAGCATCTGAGTAGCTACGATAACTGGTTTGCCAAGTTTGTTACATTTTTTGATGATATCTTTCTGAATAAGTGGAACTTCTTCAGCTGGCATTTCAACACCAAGGTCACCACGAGCAACCATGATAGCGTCGGAAGCAGCGATGATAGCATCAATATTTTTAACAGCTTCAACACATTCGATTTTGGAAATGATTTCCATGTGTCCGCCATGTTCTTTAATAAGAGCACGGATAGCTTCAACGTCTTCAGCACGTTGGATGAAGGAAGCTGCTACGAAATCCATATCATGTTCAATACCGAAAATGATATCGTTTCTATCTTGTTCAGAAATAGCAGGAAGACCGAGGGATACACCAGGAGCTGCAGCACGTTTACGAGTGCTCATAGGACCATCATTTAAAATTGTGCAAACGATGTCTTTACCTACGATTTCGTCAACATGAAGACCTACAAGACCATCAGAAAGTAATAAAGTATTACCTGGTTTAACTTCTGTGTAAAGTTTTTTGTGATTGATGGAAACATGAGTTTCGTCACCTGGAATGTCATCATTAGTTAAAGTGAATTTATTACCTTTTTTAAGGTATACTTTACCTTCAGCAAAATCGCCAAGACGCATTTCAGGTCCTTTTGTATCAAGCATTAAAGATACAGTTTTACCCATTTTTTTGGAAACTTCTTTAACTTTATTAATACGTTCTTCATGTTCTGCATAGTCACCATGAGAGAAGTTGAAACGAGCAACGTTCATGCCGTTTTCAATAACGTTTTCTAAAAGTTCAGTACCATTGTCATAGTTAGGACCCATTGTGCAAACGATTTTTGTTTTCTTTAACATTTTTAAAATCCCCACCTAAATAATAATAATG
>ENA-OQAY01000210-OQAY01000210.1-human-gut-metagenome-genome-assembly--contig:-NODE-210-length-16570-cov-0.913884_pt1 | contig 16570 bp, 19 predicted proteins | sample MGYA00242740_ERZ504537 | MGnify/ENA primary metagenome ERZ504537 (study PRJEB26092, sample SAMD00036272) | human gut metagenome | host: Homo sapiens | study: EMG produced TPA metagenomics assembly of... | reverse complement strand
ACACGGTGGATCGGATTTTTGAAAAACGGCTGCTGATTCTGCTTCCGTATCATATCTTACGGTATGAACATTTTTTTGAAGCACAATGGAACGAAATTCGAAAAAAGTGAAGCATCTGCTGGACGATTTCCGGGAGATCAACCGAAGGTAGAGGACGCGTCCGAAAAAGAACAAAAGTCACATCTTTATATGGATATGATTGTTTTAATTGAGAAAATCGCGGATTATATTATTCCAAAAGACAATGATATTAGGAAAGGATTGGGTGAGATTATGGGTGGTAAAATTTTGAAGTTACGGTCTGAAGAATTGCTGGAACAGGGCGAAGCCAAGGGTAGAATTGATGCAATTCAAAATATGATTGATCTTGGTTTAACCAAAGAACAAATTTTAAAAAAATATTCTCCAGAAGAATATGAAAAAGCATTAAATTCTATGCCAGTGAAAGCATAAACTCACCAAAAGGGGCTCCAAAGAGTCCCTTTTGATGTGTAATGACCATATTTACTTTTACTGTAACAGAGAAAGTACACCCTGATTAGACTGATTAGCCTGTGCGAGCATAGACTGTCCAGCCTGTGCAAGAATGTTGTTCTTGCTGTAGTTTACCATCTCTTTTGCCATATCTGTATCACGGATACGAGACTCAGCAGAAGAGGTATTCTCAGATACATTATCTAAGTTGTCGATGGTGTGCTCTAATCTGTTCTGAACAGCACCAAGTGCAGATCTCTGGGAAGAAACCTTAGAGATTGCATCAGAAATCGCATCAATTGCATAAGTTGCTGCCTCACCTGTAGAATCATTGACATTTAATCCCTTGATTCCAAGTCCTGCTGCACTCATTGAATCAATATCTACATTAATCTTGTTTGTCATATCAGCATCTGCACCTACATGTAAACTAAATGCCAGAGAAGATTTTACATCTACAGTTCCCTGTGTGATTTCGAAAGTTCCATCTCCATTATTCTTTACTGAAGCACCCTTATCTGTTCCGATAGAGCTTGCATCCTTTAATGCATTTGCCATCTTATCATATGCTTCCTGAAGTGTAATATCGTTGGAATTTCCAGAACTCTTTGAAACTGCATAGTAAGTATTTTTTCCATCATTGACATAAGTATTCTCTTTTACAAGAGCCGCAATGTCATCTGCTGTGTACTTTGTTCCATCATCTTTTGTTGTGACACCTACAGTATAAGATTTTCCTGCCGCATCAGGAGAATTCTTAATTGTAATTGTATCACCATCACTTGCTGCTTTAATCTTATCCTGAATATTCTGTACGGTAGAAATACCTGTATTATCAATCTGACCTGTCTTTCCTGTCAATTGAATGGTATAAGTATCTCCCGCTTTTGCTAAGTTTGCATTTGTTACAGTAGTTCCATCTTCATCTTTCCATTGATTTGCTACAGCAGTTTTTGTATAAGTCTTTCCATCATGGACTAACTTATCTCCCTGTGCCCATGTCGGTGTTGCAGCTGCCGCATTACTTAAATCTGTATTCGCTGAACCTACTAATGCTGTAGTCGTTGTTTTTCCAGTTGCTGTATCATACTGTGACAATTTTGATCCTGCTTTTAAGGTAACTGTATCTGCTGCAGTTGTTGTATTATCCTCTGCATACCAGCCTGCTGCTGCCGCAGTCTGTCCCTGTGGTGTTGTTCCTGCTGCATCCACATACTTATATGTCTTTCCATCCTGTTCAAGGACATCACCTGCTTTTGCTGTATATTCTTTAATGGAAGTATAATCTGTCGTCTTTGCAGAATCCACAATATTATACTGCACACCACCGATTGTAGTCTTATCGCCTACTGCCAGTTTATCTGCTGTGAATTTTGTAACACCGTTTTCCGATGCGCCTAATTTTCCAGCCAGACCTGCATCATGTGCATTAACCGTTTTTGTAGTTGTGGTTCCATTTGCATCACCTTTTAACAAATATGTCTCATTGAACTTTGTAGTTTCAGAAACACGATCAATTTCGGTTGTAAGCTGATCAATCTCATCCTGAATAGAACTGCGATCGGTGTCAGAGTTTGTTCCGTTTGCGGCCTGTGTTGCAAGCTCATTCATACGCTGTAACATAGAATGTACTTCTGTTAAAGCACCTTCTGCTGTCTGCACTGCGGATACACCATCCTGTGCGTTGGAAGAAGCCTTGTCCAGTCCACGGATCTGCTTTCTCATCTTCTCAGAAATAGAAAGTCCTGCTGCGTCATCTGCTGCACGGTTGATCTTGTAACCGGAAGATAACTTCTCGGTTGACTTAGCCTGTGCTCCGGATGTGATACCAAGCATTCTGTTTGCGTTTGCTGCCTGCATGTTGTGTTGTACTACCATACTCATAATAGAATCCTCCTTGAACTCCCACTTTGTGGGGTATTATGTTTTTTCCTCTGGAAATCCTTTTCCTAAGGTGTTCTTATTGCGTCACTTTGCAGTAACGCGTCACAAGCATCTTTTGATGCTTTGCGACCTTGTATCAAATAAGCGAAGCGTCCCGGGTGTGCCCCGCCTATTACCAGAATTTAAAACAGATCAGGAGTTAAATTTATCTTTCAAACTCTCTGCATCTTTCTTTGCCTCTGCCTTCATCCTCTCGTTCCACAGGATTCTCTTAATTTCCTGCTGTGCCTCCTTGGAAATACCCGGCTCTGCATAATAGGTTTCCTTCTTACGTGCCGGATTTTCTTCCGTGGTGCTTCTGGCAATATTAAGTTCCCTCGGAGCATCAATGAGCAGCCTTGCGTGATTACCCGAACCACCGACATAGACCACACGGATGTCATCCCCGATATTTACGTATTGTCCCTGTTTCAATGAAAGTTTCAGCATTTTTTACCTCCATGCACGCAAAGCCTTTTTGCTACGTTTTGTATCTTTTATATCGTCTGTTCGCTACGGTTTGTTAACCTCTATTTTTTATAATTGCTACATTTTGTTACTTTTTATCTAATTTTTCCATTCTTATTCGTTTAAAAACCGTTTATTTTTGTGCATATTTTACATTTCTATGCAACATTCTGTAACTATATGACTATTTTTTCGCTTCCTACAATAAATTAACTTCTGTTTTATCAATAGCTACTATCTGTAACATTTCATGATATGTGAAAAAATAGACTAATTTTAAGAAAAGGTGGTATTTTATTATGAGTGAAAAAAAACTTCCTCAGAAATTGAAAGAACTGAGAAAGGTAAATAATTACACGCAGGATTATGTAGCCGCGGTACTTGGTATTGTCCGCCAGACATACAGCCATTATGAAACTGGCAGACGGACACCGGATGCCGAAGCATTATACAAATTGGCGGGTCTATACAACATTTCGATTGACGATCTCATGCATCTGACCGTTGATATTGACCGTGAAGTTTCCTATGATGCACCGGTTCCTTCCCAGTCCAGCGAAGACTTATCTGAGTTTCTTGAATTTTTTAATGATCCCGCGAATAAAAAAAGTACATGTTTCATACGAATCTGGAAAAAGAATTGCTTTTTTATTTTAATAAGATATCCGAAGAGGATAAGAAAGAAATTATTGAATTTACAAAAATTAAGGCCCGCAAGCCTTTATAACAAAAAAATTGCTTCTCCAGATACTGTTTTTCATGGTATCTAAAGAAGCAATTTTTAATACTATGGAAATTACAATTTCACTACATGCACTTTATTCCGGCTTCCGCAAGCCTCTTGTATTCTTTTCCACAAGCTTGCGTGTCACCATCATCTGATGTCCACAGCCAGTGCATTTCAGGCGGAAATCCGCGCCCACGCGCAAAATCTCCCATTCATGGCTGCCACACGGATGTGGCTTTTTTAATTTCACAATATCTCCCACTTCATACTGGTACTGATTCATAGCTGGTCTCCTTCTTTTTCTCCCCTTACAGACAATTGTAAAACCCGCGACGGCAGGAACCGGAGTATGTTTTGCAATTGTCTATTATTTTTTCTGGCTAACACTTGATCTGTGAAAAGACATTTCCAAGTCCATCCTGGATAAGAAGATCCGCACGCGCATCCATTGGAGTTGCACTCTTATTAATCAAAACAAGCTTATTTCCCCTGTAATAATCAATCAGGCCGGCTGCCGGATATACGGCAAGCGAAGTTCCTCCCACAATCAGCATATCCGCATGGCTGATATAAAATACCGCATCCTGTAATGTTTTCTGGTTCAGCCCTTCTTCATAAAGAACTACGTCAGGCTTCACCGGACCACCACAGACAGGACAGACCGGAACTCCTTCCGAGTGGAGAATATCTTCCGCGCTGACAAACTGTCCACAGCGTTCGCAGTAATTGCGCAATACGCTTCCGTGCAATTCCATGACGTTTTTACTTCCGGCTTTTTGATGCAGGCCATCGATATTCTGGGTCACGACCCCTTTCAGTTTTCCTGCTTTTTCCAGCTCTGCCAGCTTGAAATGAGTGATATTTGGCTGTGCATCCAGACAGAGCATTTTGTTCCGGTAAAACCCGGTAGAACTCTTCCGGATTCTGCCGGTAAAAACTATGGCTTAAAATAGTCTCCGGCGGATACTTATACTGTTGATTATACAAACCGTCCACACTACGAAAATCCGGGATTCCGCTCTCGGTCGATACCCCTGCTCCACCAAAAAATACAATGTTGCCCGATTCCTCCACCCATTGCAAAAACTGTTCCGTTGCTTCCATTTTTTCTCCTTTCTCCGCGAACAGGGAAAAAGAGGCTGTCACTGTGTGACAACCCCTGTCTGATTTCCTGTGCTATATGGCAAATTGATATTTTTAATATTCTTATAATAAGGATGCCAGTTGCTGCTATACAGCCTCTGTATTATAAAATACATCTTTCTTCATCTCTCCGGCAATTTGCTTTGCATTCTCCAGATCATCCAATATCTGGTATGCCGGTGTTGTTGCGTCTTTTAAATTCTCCCGGAGTTCTTCCAGTCTCTGCGCATCCTGTTGCTGCTGCTCACACTGCTGCTGGATATGGTTCGCCTGATTTGCCATCTCATCCATGGAACTTGAAATCTCTTCGCTGACAGCTGCCAGGGAACTGATGGAATCGGAAATCTTTCCCACACTCTTCTGGTTCGCATCATTGATCTCCCATGCAGAATTAATCTTCTCGCTCATATCCCCAAGTGCCTCCACCGCGGTGTTTGCACTGTCTGAACTCTTTGCGGATGCTTCTTTGATACGCTCCACGAACTCACTCATGTTGGCTGTCATGTTCTGGGTCTGTTCTGCAAGTTTACGGATCTCTTCCGCAACTACTGCAAATCCTTTTCCGGCTTCTCCTGCACGGGCTGCCTCGATGGATGCATTCAGTGCCAGCAGATTGGTCTGGCTGGAAATGGAATTGATCCCTTCAATGACTTCATTCATATTACTGATAATGTCAAAAAGCTTCTCCATATTCTGTTTCATGGTACTTGATTCACTGATCGTCTTATCGGACAGATCGCGGATAGCCGTCAGCTCCTGCTGTCCCTCTTCGATGTTTTTGTAAATCGCTGCAGATTCTTCCGATGCAGACAATATCGTATTGGTCAGTTCCTCATGCTGGTTGGAAACCTCCCCTGCCACACGCGAACTTTCTGACGCAGACTTCGTAGCGTCCTCCGATGCCTGTGCGATCTCCTGTGAAACAGATTCCATCTTGGAATTATAATCTTTTAAGGCATCCACAACCTCTGCGATCTGTAACGATGCGGATGCATTCTTTGCCAGGATCTGACCGAACTGGCTGCGTCCGTTCACCAGACGGGTATACAGTTGCTGTATCTCCGGATCTTTTGAATAATCTACATTTTTCAATTCCAGAACGGCCTGCAGACCGGCTCTGTCTGTCTTTTTTCCAAATGCCATATTATATACTTCCTCTCTGTTGTAACATACAAATCTCTGTATCTTATGCCTTTTATTCTGAACTAAAATATGTTTAAAGTCAACATATTTCTATCATAATTCAGATATTTTTTGACACTTTTGCTGCTACACACAGGTTGCCATGCGAACAATAACACTATTCTTACAACTTCAGGTTTTCCACACAAGAAATACACTTGCCACAATTCCGGCAGTGGTTGCAAAAAGGGCTCCCGGAAGTGTATATCTTGTCTTTTTTACTTTTACCGACATAAAATAAACCGACATGGTATAAAAAATGGTCTCTGTGCTGCTGAGCATAACCGATGCCGCACGTCCCAGCATCGAATCTGCACCATGTGTTTTGTAGATATCCAGTAAAAGTCCCGTTGCTGCAGAGGAAGAAAACATTTTTACCACAGCAACCGGGATCAGCTCGGTCGGAAATCCTGTCGCCGCCATTAATTTTCCAAGCCACCCGGAAATAAAATCCAAAAAACCCGAAGCCCGCAAAATACCTACTGCTGCCATCAGTCCGATTAGCGTCGGCATAATCTCCACTGCTGTGCGGATTCCGCTTTTTGCCCCTTCCAGGAAATCCTCATATACATGCTGCCGGTGCATCAGGCCATTTCCCACAATGAGCAATACCAGAATCGGAATGACTGCCTCGGATAAGTACAGAATCAAATTCATTTTTCCACCCTCCCAAATGCCTGCCGGAGCTTGATGAAAATGACAGCTGCCAACGTGGAAATACTAGTGGCAATGATGGCCGGTCCTACAATTGCAGCCGGACTTACGGCTCCATACTGGCTGCGATATGCAATGATATTCACAGGTATCAGCTGCAGGGAAGAAATATTAATGATAAGAAAATCACACATCGCGTCTGTCGCCTGATTTGACATTTTCTGCAGCCGCTTTAACTCTTTCATGGCAGAAATCCCTGCCGGGGTTGCCGCCCAGCCCAGCCCCAGAAAATTGGACACCATATTCGTTGCCATATATCTGGCTGCTGTGGAATTTTCCGGAACTGACGGAAACAAAAAACGTAGTATCGGTCCCATTGCAGATGCCGCACGGTTTACCATCCCCCCTTTTTCCGCAATCTTCATAAGTCCTACCCAGAATGCCATGGCACCTGTCATTGTCAGGCAAAGGCTTACCGCTTCCTTTGCCGAAGCAAGTGCCTGGTCGGTCACTGCTCCAAGATTTCCAGTCATTGCAGCATACACCACCCCGACAAGAATCATTCCACCCCATAAATAGTTCATCCGCGCCTCCTGTTTGCGTTCTTAAATCATTGTATGGGCTTTGCTTTTTTCATATTCCTTTTGCAATTACCGGATAAACCCAAAAGGGAAGGCATAGCCCAGGCTTTCCCTGCATAAATTTTCTTAAGTTTTCTTACAGGAGTTTCTGGTATGAAACATCTTTTGAAAAAACACCGGATGCTTTCCGTGGGTATTTTTCTGGCTGCGGTGCTCTCCATTATTTATGCAGCCATCCTCTCCCCTGCCGGAAAAAGTACCGGTTCTTTTTCTGAATTTTGTACCACGCTTTTTCGCGAAGAGATGAAATCCAACACCATGAATCTGCACTTTACGCTAAAAGATCCAAAAGCTGCCGGCATTGACTCTTATGAGATCACGCTTGGCAGTCTGTCCGGTGACAGCCCTCATAACCAGGCCAGACAGCTCAAAAAACTTTCGGAAGAACTCAAAAAATATTCTCACCGCTCTCTCAAAGGAAAAGACCGCTTGACCTGCCGGCTGCTTTCCGATTATATTTCACGCCAGCAGAACCTTGCTGCCTATCCCTATTACGATGAACCTCTGACCCCTTCCGGTGGTGTCACCTCACAGCTGCCTGTGCTTCTGGCAGAGTATACTTTCCGCAATACCAGAGATATTAAAGATTATCTCGGACTGTTGTCGCAGATGGATACTTATTTTTTAGGGATTTTAGATTATGAACAAAAGAAAGCCGATGCAGGACTTTTCATGTCCGATGAAGCCTGCTTAAAAGTCATTGAAGGGTGTGAAGTTTTCACCGAACATCCCGATGACAATTTTCTGATCGATACGTTTTCCAATCGGTTAAATGCCATGGATGGGCTTACGGATACCCAAAAAATGCTTATTTGAAGCAACATTCCAAAGTTCTGAGTGATCATGTCATTCCGGCTTACAGCCAGATGATCAAAGGACTTACCATGCTGCTGGGACGGGGACATAACAACTGGGGGCTTTGTAACTTCCCGGAAGGAAAAGCCTATTACGAGGCGGTCGTGTCTGCAGATACGGGCTGTGATGACAGCGTGGAAGATCTGTTTTCCCAGATTGCCAAAGCCCGGCGGGAAGATCTCACGTTCTGTCAGAATCTTTTGGAAAAAAAATCCGAAACTTGCTTCCCAGTCTCCGAAACCCGATGCTGCCTTGAAAGAGGAAAATGCCATGCTTTCCCGGCTGCAAAAAGAAATCCTTACTGACTTCCCTGCACCACCACAGACAGACGTGGAAATCTGCCACGTTGATCCGGCACTCAGTGAGTACTTGGCTCCCGCCTTTTATATCACGGCTCCGATTGATGATATTTCACACAACCGGATCTACATAAACGATGCTAAAAATGATACGGATATCTATTACTTTACAACGCTTGCGCATGAAGGATATCCCGGTCATCTGTACCAGACCATCTGCACCTCCTCCTATGGTGCTCCGGAAGTCCTCTCCCTCCTCAACTATCCGGGTTACACCGAAGGCTGGGCAACCTACACGGAAATGCAGTCTTTCTATTATGCCGGACTTGATCCGGATCTCGCCTCCCTGTTACAGCACAACCAGGCCGCAACACTCAGTCTCTATGCCACTGCGGATATCGGGATTCATTATTTTGGATGGGAAAAGAAAAAACGCCGCATTCTGGAGCGAATACGGCGTAGATGATACTGCCACGGTAAAAAGAATCACGGATCTGATCCTCGAAGAACCGGGAAACTACCTAAAATATTATGTTGGCTATCTGAAATTCCGCCAGATGCGTGAACAGCTTGCGCTCGAAAACAAAAGCTTTTCGGTGTCTGCATTTCACGAAGCAATCCTTCGCACCGGTCCTTCGCCTTTTTCCGTTCTCGAAGAAACCGTGCGGGATCAGTTAAAATAAATTCCATTGATCTTTTTTATTTTAACAGTGCCTGATAGATATCGCGCTTGCTGACCCCACGGTCTTTAGCGACACGTTTCATGGCTTCCTTGCGGTCAATCCCCTGGGACTCGTAATGCGCCATGTGTTCCTCCAGGGAAAGTGCTTCCCATCCGGCCTGTTCCTCCTTTTTCATCTCTTCGCGGGAACGGCCGGCAATGATGAGGACATATTCCCCACGCGGCTCATTGACTTCGTAATAGGATAAACTGTCCGCAAGCGTCATCTGCAGCTTTTCTTCATGCCGCTTGGTCAGTTCCCGGCAGATGGTAAGCCTGCGGTCTCCGCCGAGGGTATCGTGCAGTTCCTGCAGAGTCCTCACCAAATGATGAGGTGCCTCATAAATAATAATCGTGCGCGTCTCTGTTTTTAACTCCTCAAGTACCGCCTGATGCTCTTTCTTATCTTTCGGGAGAAAAGCCTCGAATGCAAACCGGCGCGTTGGAAGTCCCGACATGGTCAATGCCGTGATGCAGGCGGCTGCCCCCGGCAGCGAAGTGACCGGAATGCCTTCTTCATAGCAGATGCGCACAATATCCTCCCCGGGATCGGAAATGCCCGGTGTCCCTGCATCTGTAATTAATGCAATGTTTTTACCCTCACGCATTTTTGCGACAAGCTGGTAGGCCTTATCGATTTTGTTGTATTCGTGATAGCTGGTCATCGGTGTCTTAATCTCGAAATGATTGAGCAGCCGGATGGAGTTTCTCGTATCCTCTGCTGCGATCAGATCCACTTCTTTGAGTGTCCGCAGTACACGGTATGTAATATCCTCAAGATTGCCGATCGGGGTGGCACACAGATAGAGTGTGCCGGTTTTATGTTGTTCCATGGGAGTTCCTTCCTCTTCGTTTCTATACAGGCGATTGCGAAACAGGTACGAACGTTATGCGCTGCACCGGTTTCGCAATTGCCTGTATTTAAGAATAGGATGAAACTATCATACTTGTCAAGTCGCAAAATTATAACTGACTCCGCACCGCACACCGGGCAATGCAATCATTAATCGAATACTCCCTTTCCCATTGAAAAATATCGTGCTAAAATATATCTGGAAGTAAGAAAAGAGGATTTCATTTATGCACGATAACACACAGCATTTATATAACAATTTGGACTTACGAAAGCTGCTGATCCCGATTATTGTGGAACAGCTGCTTTCTTCTTTAATGGGGACCGCCGATACTATGATGGTCAGCAATGTCGGCTCTGCCGCAATTTCTGCCGTTTCCCTGGTGGATTCCATCAATATTCTTGTCATTCAGGCACTGTCTGCCTTATCTGCCGGGGGCGCGATCCTGTGCTCCCAGTATCTCGGCAGCCAGAACAAAAAAGATGCCAACCGTTCTGCTCGGCAGGTTTTGTTTGTCATGGTCATTCTGTCTGTAACTTTATCCGTTTTCTGTCTGATATTCCGTGATCCGCTGCTTCATGTAATCTTTGGAAAAGTAGAACGCGATGTCATGACCAATTCCCGGATTTATTTCTTCTTTACTCTGTTATCGTTTCCGTTTATCGGACTGTACGATGCCGGTGCTTCGATTATGCGCTCCCAGAACAACAGCCGCAATCCGATGATCATCTCGGTTATTTCCAATTTTATGAACATTGGCGGAAATGCGATTTTGATCTTTGTACTTGGCATGGGCGTCGAAGGTGCGGCGATATCCACTCTGGTATCACGTATTTTCTGTGCCATCGTCGTTATCTGGCAGCTGCGCAATGCCAATGCCCCGATCTGTATCCGCAATTATTTTTCCATCCGCCCCGACTGGTATCTGATTAAAAAAAATTCTGTTTATCGGAATTCCGTCCGGTATTGAAAACAGTATGTTTCAGTTCGGTAAACTTGCCATCCAGTCTACGGTTTCCACACTTGGAACCGTAGCGATTGCCGCGCAGGCAATGACCAATATTCTGGAAAACTTAAACGGTATTGCTGCCATAGGTATCGGAATCGGACTGATGACCGTGGTCGGTCAGTGCCTGGGTGCAGGGCGCAAAGATGAGGCCATCTATTATATTAAGAAATTGTCCTGGCTGTCAGAGGCAGTCATCATCGCAAGCTGCCTGCTCGTTTTGTCACCTGACCAAACCGATTACCATGCTTGCCGGAATGGAACCTGCCAGCGCAAAAACTGTGCTTTTTCATGATAAGCTTCATCACGATCGTAAAGCCAGTTTCCTGGGTACTTTCCTTTATCCCACCCTATGGTATGCGCGCTGCAGGTGACGTAAAATTCTCCATGATCACCTCCTGCTGCACCATGTGGCTGTGCCGGGTAAGCCTGTGCATTTATCTCTGCCGGGTATGGGGATTCGGTCCGATTGCTGTCTGGATCGGTATGTTTTCCGACTGGACGCTGCGCGCGATCATTTTCTCCATCCGTTTCCACTCCCGGAAATGGTTAAATCATCGCGTCATTGAAAAATGATGATATTCCGTTTTGTGATCTTCCTTTGCATATAGATCCAAAATATAATATAATGCCCAGTCCTGATCATTTGCCCATGGATCATAATATTCAGCCTGCTTTCCATTAATGGTCTTCGGATATACCATTGCACAGGAACCAAATCCTTCTTCATCGAACAAATTCAGGCATCCACGTATAGACGCTTCCCCTTTTTCGTCTATTTCCGTGTCTTTTAAGATCTTTGCATATGTTTTGTATACCTGGCCTGTCAGTACACTCCAGTAATGAGGGAAAGTATCTCCTAACATTCTTCTTTTTCCAAACCAATAGCCATCCCAATGTCTGATCGCAGTCTCAAACAAATAATAATCCGGCTGCCTTCCATTAAATAAAGACAATATTTCCATTTGTTTTTCCACCGCCTTCAAATATTTTTCGTTTCCAAATATCTTATATGCCTGTAATAAAATATTTGCTGCCGGTGCTACAATACTTTGCTCATAGTTGACTTCAGATGGAGGGTAATTGATTCCCATCTGGCAGATATTTTCCGCATGTTCCCGGAATAAATTTTTTAATTTTTCAATGTCACACCCCCATCTTTCGTTTTCGGAATCCGATTTTTCAATTTCCTCTAACACTTCCGCTATCTGAATTCCTATCGGATAAAATTTTTGTCCGCCTTCCTGATAAAATTTAAGATATGTTTTAACTGCATCCTCCAGATAAACCGGATTTACGCTCCATTTATATACCTCTGTCTGCAAGGTAGCAGCCCATGCATAATTATATAATCTGTGCCAGTCATTATTTCTTTGCATGTCATTATATACTGTGCCTGAATTTCTGTCATATAATTCACGATAAAAATAATCCAGATATTTTTTCAAGCTTTCTTCTAATAACGGATCATCATCCAACTGTAAATACCGGGCAATAAGCACCGCCATTCCCATGCGCTCACGTCCTCCATTATGATCATGAACTAAATGACTGTAATATTGACGATCGCTCTCTTTATCATAAATTAGATAGCATCCATCCAATGCATCCCCTTTTTTATGATACTGCTGTTTTTCCGCAATAAAATGACATCTTTTCTTCAACAACTGTTTTACAGATGAAACTACATAAAATCGTGCTTTTAAAGTTTTGTTTCCTGTTTGCACCGCAATATTCTGTTCTCCGGTTTCTTCTGCCGTATATTCACACAAAATTGATATTCCATCTGCCTGTTTTTCACAGGAAAACGGGATCTCTTTTTCATTTACCACTACGGAAATTTTATTTTTTTTCAATCGGTTGTCCGTATTCAACTGTAAATTTTACTGTTTCTCCTTTATACCATGTACACTGCTTTGTATCCAGAAACGGAATCACTTTTCTCTGCAAAATTTTATCTTTAAATTCCTCCCTGGACTGAAACCAGAATAATTCCCAACTGATTTTCCCGGTTTCTCCCGGATTAAGTTTATCAATATCCGGATGTATGATAAAGTCACCACGGTCATTACTCAAATTTTCTTCATTACGCTGTATGCTATAGCCATTTAAAGCTCCCTCCAGCATCATCAGTCCCAAATGTGGCGGTTTTCCCCCCATACGCAATGCCATCACATACGCAGCATCTCCATTACAATACAAATGTGTATGGCATCTTTGTTTCAGACTGGTCGCTGCATCCTCATAGCTGTCATTAAATGTGGCATAAATTCCTATATCTGTATTTTGAAAAAACACAGGAAATGCAGTTTCATTCGTAAATTTGTACTCTTCGTTCAGATTCCCTTCCTCTGTAACAGTTCTTGTAACCTGAACTTTAATCCCTTCCGGCACAATTACAGTTCCCCATGCATGATCTCCTTCTATCCAGTTCATTTGATACGGATCATTTTTATTGCTGAGAAATATAAGCGTTCCATCTGAATTTTCTTTTATCAAAAACATATTATTTTTCATATGTACACCTCTGACTTAATTCTTATTATCCTTTCACAGATCCACTCATAACACCACCGATAATATATCTCTGCATAAACAGATAAAAAATCAACAATGGTAATGCCCCAAGAACAAGCATCTGGAATAAACTTGTCCAGTCTGTTGAAAACTGTCCGATATTTCTGTAGATTTCCTGTAATAAAACATCTTTTTCTCTTACCTGCAGGAAATATAACGGTCCCATGAAATCATTCCAAATTGTCAGGGAATTCAGTATTGTTACCGTTGCCACAATCGGTTTTAAAAGAGGAAATGTTATTTTCCAAAAAATACGAAAAGTTCCTGCGCCATCAATTTTTGCTGCTTCTTCCAGTTCTTCCGGAATCGTTGCAACAAAACTCCGGAACATAAATGTGGCAAATGGTATATTACATGCTATGTTAATAAAAATTACAGATGCCAGATGATTCATTAAACCAAGACTTCTTATCAATTTATATAATCCCAGAATTGACATCTGGTACGGAAATAACATTCCTGATAAAATCAATACAAAAACAATTTTTGAAATCTTTAACTCTCTTTTTCTGTGAAGCACATATCCCAGCATAGAAGACGTTATTATAATTCCGATAACAGAACACGCTGTAATGATAAATGTATTAAAAAAAGCTCTCGGAAACTGCATTTTTTCAAACGCTTCTTTATATCCGCTAAAACTGAAATGCGATGGTAAACCCATTGGTGATGCAGTCGCTTCTGCCGGTGTCTTAAATGTTGTTACCAGCAAATAATAAATGGGAATAATCACAATACATCCCAATACTACCAGTACTATATATTTTAACCATGTCTGATGTGCTGTCCTTTTTTTCATTGTCCCAATCTCCTTTCCCATTTTCCAAACAAACCAAGCAAAACAGCAGATAATAACATGCTGACAACCAGAAAGATAATTCCAAATGCGGAGGCATACCCATAATTACCATCAGAGAATCTTGAAAACATCATTAATAATATGGTATCTGTTTTATGTGCCGGTCCACCATTTGTCATTGCCAAAACTACATCAAAGACTTTTAATCCGGAAATCATTCCTGTTACAAGGTTAATCTTTATTGCCGGAGCCAGCCCCGGAATCGTTATATGCCAGAATTTTCTTAATGTATTCGCACCATCTATAGATGCAGCTTCATACAGGTCTTCACTGATGCTCTGCAGATTTCCCAGATAAATGACCATAGACCATCCAAACCACTGCCATACCTGCGTAAAGATGATACTTCCAAGAGCCAGCTTTCCGCTGCCCAGAAAGTTTACTGATTGCAGTCCAATTCCCCGGAGCAGCTGATTTACAAATCCGAAATCACTTGCCGATAAAATGTATTTCCATAAATATCCCACAACAAGCGTACTCAGTACCGCCGGGCAGAAAAATAACGCTCTGAAAAAATTTCTTCCTTTAAATTTCGTATTAAGTACAACAGCAATCGGTAATGAAATGATATTCTGTAACAATACCGTAAAAAATGCATATATCAATGAATTTTTTATGCCCTGAAAACGGATGCATCCGAAAAAATTTTTATAGTTTTCAAATCCAGCAAATGTAATATCCGGAGAAAAATTTGTCCAGTTATAAAAACTATACCGAATTGTAAAAAACAGTGGCAGAATAAAAAATGTAACAAACACAATGACTGCCGGAAGTCCCATAATAAGATATGGAGATTCCTTTTTGATATTAATCTTATTTTTCAGCATTTTCTTCCTCCCAAATAAGCAGCCCTGCCTGTTATTGATCTACTTTTTCGTTACAGACAGGGCTTTTCCTTAATTTGAATCAATCCTTTTCATACTTTTCTATTGATAACGAATAGAATCTGCTTTACTGTCCAGATTGCTCAGGAAATCATCAATTGAACTTTCTCCGGATACGAGTCCCTGGATTTGGGAATTGATTTCATCAATCAGTGTCTGAGATGGCATATTTACGCTCCATCGATCCCAACAGCAGGCAATTCTTCCACTTTTAAGCACATCTTCCACATTTGCATATTCTTCCGGAAGTCCGGTTTTCACACCTTCTTTGTAAGTACTTCCACCAGGATTTGCATCAACAAATGCCTGTTGCACTTCTGTGCTGGCTAATGCCTCCAATACTTTTTCTGCCCCCTCTTCATTCTTCGTATTAGAATTAATTCCCCAGCTTGCAGCCGGTCCTCCAATCAGATACTCGGCTTCTTCTCCATCACCTAAAAATGGCATAACTCCAAAATTAATTTCTACCTTTTTGAAAATGTCATAATCCCATGGTCCGGTAATAAACATTGCTGCCTTTCCATTTGAAAATTCATTTCTTGCCTGTTCCGATGAAATTCCCACCATATCGGATGTAATGTATCCATCATCTACCATTTTCATCCAACTTTCCACGTAAGGATTCAAAACTCCGCTCATCTTTTCTTTTCCTTCGGCAAAGTTTACATCAAACGTTTTTCCTTCTTCCGTCACCTCATAAAATTGCTCTCAAGGAATCCGGTGAACGCATGCAATCCATTATCTCCATCTGCCAGTCCCATTGCAATTGGCTTTATTCCTTCACCTTTCAGCTTGTCGCATGCTTCAAGAAATTCATCATATGTAGTCGGAACCTCTTTAATGCCTGCCTTTTCAAAAAGATCTTTATTGTAAAAAATACCAGCAAACCATCCATAACATGGAACTCCGTAATTTTTTCCGTCAATTGTGCAAAGTGCCAGTCCTTCGTCACTAAATCCGTCTGTAATCCCCGTATCTGTAATATCCTTTACATTCCCTGCTTTAATTCTTGCCGGAAAATTTGCTCCATCCGCAATAATATCTGGTCCTTCCCCTGCAGCAAGCTGTGTACTGAGTACGTTATTATAATCTGAATTTGTGACATAGGTATAATCAATTTTGTACTCCCCACCTAATTTCTTTTCGATTGCATCAATAACATCATCCATCTGATCCTCAGAATACCACGACATCATGGTCACAGTTTTTGCATCACCAGAAGATTGATTCCCCTGACTGTCTGCCGATTTTTTCATCTCCACATCCCGCAAATAATGTTACAGCCATTGCCGCCGTCAATAAA
>ENA-OQAY01000209-OQAY01000209.1-human-gut-metagenome-genome-assembly--contig:-NODE-209-length-16584-cov-0.762290_pt1 | contig 16584 bp, 21 predicted proteins | sample MGYA00242740_ERZ504537 | MGnify/ENA primary metagenome ERZ504537 (study PRJEB26092, sample SAMD00036272) | human gut metagenome | host: Homo sapiens | study: EMG produced TPA metagenomics assembly of... | reverse complement strand
TGCCCGTCCTCACGGGCGGTGCGTATCTCCATCTTGGGCCATCGGTGCAGGCCGACGAGGCCGCGGTGCGCAATGCGCTGGCTCTCTTCGGCTCCACCAGCCCCTCTTATCTCATTTTACAGTCGCTGGACGCCGCCAACGCGGTTCTGGCCGACGGCTTCCGGGAGAAGCTGGACGTCTGCCGCTGGCGGCTGGGGATGCTCTGCCGGGAGCTGGATGCCCTCCGGCCTGGGCTGGCGCTCCCCCTCACCGGGGCGCACCGTGAACCCCTCAAGCTGACGCTGGACGCCGCCGTGCTGGGTCTTTCCGGCCAGCAGCTGGCGCAGGCTCTGCGGGAGCGGGGTGTGGAGTGCGAGTATGCCGACCCCCGTTACGTCGTGCTGATGCCCTCCGCCGAGAGTTCTGCGGCAGAGTTTGCCTGCCTGCAAACGGCCCTGCACGCCTCTGCGATGAGGCCCCTGCTGCCGATGTCTCCGTTACGGCTGACGATCCTGCCGCTTTCGCGGCATTGGCCGGGGCGCTCGAGGCACAGCCCCGCCATTTCACCATCCGGGAAGCTGTCCTTGCACCGCAGGAGATGATCCCTGCCGCCGAGGCCGTGGGCCGCATCTGCGCCGCACCGGCGGTCTCCTGCCCGCCTGCCATCCCCATCGTGGTCAGCGGCGAGACGGTCCCGCCGGAGGCCCTCCCCCTCTTTGCCCGCTATGGCATCGAGAAGGCGGCCGTTGTAAAAGAATAAAGTGCAAAAATCATTTTCGTACCCTTCAGCCTCTTTTTTCACTCTATATTCAGTGTCCCCCCTAAGATTCAGCTAAAAGTCCCGCACATTTCTTGACAGGCTTCGCATATTCTGGTTTAATAGAATTGGATAAAAGGGAGTAAAGGGCGCTCCACCTTATGGGAGCGCTGCATGGCAGCGTCAACACGGCAGAAATGCCCGATGTCATGTGTTCGCTTGAGACTTTTGTCACAGTAATTGGTGCTGTGGCGGAAGTCTCTTTTTCGTCATTGCACCGCAGATTTCAAAGGAGGCAATGACATGGATTTCTGGAACGCATTCGCCAGTCTCTTTTCCAATTTCGGGAACCTGACCTGGCAGATGGTGGTGATGTGGGGCATCGGCGCCCTGCTCATCTACCTCGCCATCGCAAAAAAGATGGAGCCGAGCCTGCTTCTCCCCATGGGCTTCGGTGCCATCCTCGTCAACCTGCCCTTATCGGGCGCTATCACGCAGGACGACACCGTCGGCCCCATCTCGGCTTTGTTTGAGGCCGGAATGTCCAACGAGCTGTTCCCCCTGCTGCTCTTCATCGGCATCGGTGCGATGATCGACTTCGGCCCGCTGCTCGAGAAGCCGTGCTGATGCTCTTCGGCGCAGCGGCGCAGTTCGGCATCTTCTTCACCCTCTTCCTCGCGGGCTTCTTCTTCGATTTGAAGGACGCCGCTTCCATCGCCGTCATCGGCGCGGCAGACGGCCCCACGGCCATCTTCGTGGCCAACGTCCTGCACTCCCAGTACCTTGGTGCCATCATGGTGGCGGCCTACAGCTACATGGCGCTGGTCCCCCATCGTGCAGCCGCCGGTCATCAAACTGCTGACCACCCAGAAGGAGCGCCGCATCCGGATGCCCTACCAGAAGGGCAGTGTCAGCCAGCTGACCAAGATCTTGTTCCCCATCGTCGTGACCATCATCGCCGGGCTCGTGGCTCCGGCCAGCGTAGCACTGGTGGGCTTTCTGATGTTCGGCAACCTGCTGCGGGAGTGCGGCGTACTGAACACCCTGAGTGAAACGGCGCAGAACGTCCTCGCAAACCTCATCACCATCGTGCTGGGCCTGACCGTGGCCGGCCAGATGACCGCTGACAAGTTCGTGCGGCCCGACACTCTGCTCATCCTTGCGCTGGGCCTCGTAGCCTTTGTGTTTGACACCGCCGGCGGTGTGCTGTTCGCAAAACTGACGAACCTCTTTCTCCCGGAGGGCAAAAAACTCAACCCCATGATCGGCGCAGCCGGCATCTCTGCCTTCCCCATGAGCGGACGCGTCGTCAACAAGCTGGGCCTCGAGGAGGACAACCAGAATTTCCTGCTGATGTACTCCATCAGTGTCAACGTCTCGGGCCAGATAGCCTCTGTCATCGCCGGCGGACTGCTGCTGACCCTGCTGAGCTAAAGGAGGGACTGATATGCTGCATCTTACTTCGTGGATGACGACTCTGCCCATCATGGTCATCGGGATGGTGAGCATCGTGCTGGTCATCGGCGTCATCGTGCTGGCTGTGATGTTTTTGAACAAGCTGACGAGCCGGAAATAACTGCAAAGGGCTGCTGTATCGTGTTGTACAGCAGCCCTTGTTTTATTGATCCGCCCACGCCTTTCCGATAGCCGCTCTTGGCGTTCTGCCCGGTGTCATCCGGCTCGTCGCCGCCGTCGTGCGGTTCCTCAGAACAGGTCGAGCATATTGTCCAGATAGATGGCCTCCCGGACATGCAGCTGATATTCCGGTTTTGTCATGTAGTAGAGCAGAAATTCCAGTACCAGCGCACTGCCCAGGCCCCGGCCCTCGATCTTGAAGTTGGAAAATCCCATCGGCATATAGACATCCCGAATGTCCCTGATGCCAATAAACTCCGGATTTTCCATCGCCTTCGAGAAGCGGTAGCCTTCCTCCGCACCCGGTGCGTGACAGATGTGGTCAGGGCAGGCTTCGCCGAGATTTTTTCGGCTGACATTTTCATAGCAGCGCTTTCTGTCCCGGCATCCGACCCAGCAGCACTCGTTGCAGAGAAATTCCACCTTGTCTTTCTGCTCCTGCGGCAGACTGTCCAGCTCTCCAAAGGCTTTGTTCAGCCGGAAGTCCGGCACCACATAGCGGAACTCTTCCCGGGCCGTCTCCGCCCGGAGCTGCTGAAACTCTGTCAGCACTTTCGTCGTGGAGGACACGAAATAAAGCTGCGGATAGTGTGTTTTCAGGTAGTCCAGCAGCAGCTCCGAGTGGACGATGACGCCGCTCTGTACCGGGTTTTCCTGCTCAAACAGGGCGCAGAGGGCGTTGCACTTTTTATCCGAAAGGTGTTCCTCCCGAAGAAGCGAGTTGCTGAAGGTCAGCCGCGCCGAGATGCCGTATTCCCGCGTCAGGGCAAGGACTTCTTTGGGGTCATGCTCCCCGAAGCCAGCCCGTCCCCCGCCCCAGACGCAGTCGGCCGGTGCGCCGTAGATGGAGCCGATGTCGCACCAGTCATAAAAGTATTCTCTGTGCGCCCGGAACAGGGGCAGGAACTCCCGGTACAGCTCGTAGAACTCGAACGATCCGGGCAGATGATAATAAGCTTTTTCTTGTTTCATTTTTCACTTTTTCTTATGCGTTTTGCGTCCTGACCTCTACCGTCCGGCCGCCGAGGTTCTCATAGATGCGGTGGGAGACGGAGAGCACCGTGCGCCCTTCGGACGCGCGGCGAAGCGCTTCAAGGACACGAGCCTCGGTCTCAGCATCGAGGTTGGCCGTTATCTCGTCCAGCAGCAGCACGGCAGGGTCTGCCGCTGCGGCGCGGGCGATGGACAGAAGCTGCCACTCGCCTTGCGAAAACATCCCGTCAGTACACACCGTATCATAGCCGCCCGGCAGGGTCTGGATGGCGGCATCCAGACCGGCAAGCTTCGCGGCGTTCCTTGCCATTTCTTCGGTGATGCCGGGGTCGCCCAGCGTGATCTGTTCCAGCACCGTACCCGGCACACGGGCAAAATGCTGCTCCACACAGCCGATGCAGGTGCGGCGCCTGGCGTCCGTGATGTCCGCCACATCCACGCCGCCGATGGTCACCGACCCGGCTTCCGGGTGATAAAGTCCCAGCAGCAGCTTGAAGACTGTGCTCTTTCCGGCACCCGTCCGGCCCACCAGCGTCACCTGCTCGCCCTGCTTGACAGTCATGGAAAATCGTTCAAGACATGCTTTTCGCCGTAACCGAGGCACATGAGAGATCACCACATCACCCCGGGCAGAGGTCTCCCGCTCCTTGGGAATGGTGCGTTCCGGCTGGTCAAGGAAGGCGTCGATGCGCCTGACGCCCGCCATCGCCGACTGGATGGTCTGTATCTCCATGCCAAGGCTCTCGATGGGCGCAAAGATGCGGGAAATGTAGTTGATGACGGCCACCGAGGTGCCGACCGACATCCCGAACAACGTCAGGACAGCCGCATTGCCGGAAGCCGAGAGGAGCATGACGATGCCGACCACGGCGGCATTCAACACCAGCACGACGGGCGAATAGATCGCGTCGTAAAAATTCGTCCGCTCCATCGCGGCATAGCTTTCGCCGATGCACCGGTCATAGCGGCGCTCCATGTAGTCTTCCAGACCCAGAGCCCGGATGGTGCGGATGTTGTGCAGTGTTTCCGGGACCTGGCCGGACACAGCGGCGACCGCCCGGCGGTTATCCAGCTGAGCTGCCAGCATCCGCGTCTGTACATGGCGGGTGAACACGGCGAACAGCGGCAGCACCAGCAGCAAAATCAGCGCAAGGCCGGTATTCTTCACGGCGATGACCGCCATGATGGAGAGGATGCGGCAGGCGTCCGCCGCCATGCTGATGATTCCGGAGGTAAACAGCGCTTCCACCGTATCCACATCGCCCGAGAAGCGCGCGGCCACCTCGCCGGGGTTCTGCCCTGCCAGCGTGCTGGCGGGAAGCTTGGTCAGCTTCCGGGACATTTCGGAGCGCAGGGCGTGGGTCATTTTCTGGCCGAAGAGCACCAGCAGGCTCTCCTGCGCCGAGGAGAGCATCCCTTCCAGCGCCAGACTGCCGAAATAAAGAAGCACCGCAGGGAACGTCAGCGGAAGTCCGGCCGTCAGCCCGTCGATGATGCGGGCCAGCAGCAGCGGCGGCACCAGAGACGCCGCCACCGATGCCGCCGCACACAGGACGGTCCCCGCTGTGAGAAGGCGGTGGGTCACGGCGGCATCCGGATAGCCTCAAACACACCATTTTTACGCCTGTTCTCCATGCTGTTTCCCTCCTGTCTGGCTTTCGTACAGCTGGCGGTAGACCGGGACCGACTCCATCAGCTCCTCATGGGTGCCGACAGTGGTCTTTCCTCCATCCATAAAGACGATCTTCTGCATCTGCGGGAAGTGGTACAGGCGGTGCGAGATGAGAAAGACGACCTTATCCTTGGCATATTCCTGCAGGTCGGCAAAGACCGTATCCTCCGTGTCCCGGTCGAGGGCCGAGAACGGGTCGTCGAGGATGAGGACAGGGCGCGGATGGGCCAGCGTCCGGGCCAGTGCCAGACGCTGGGCCTGTCCGCCGGAAAGACGGGTGCCGCTGCTGCCGATGACGGTATCGAGGCCGTTCTCCATCGCCAGCACCTCGCCTTTCAGCGCAGCAGCGGCGAGATAGGGCATGGCGTCCTGCTTGCTGCCGCAGAGGACATTGTTCTGCACCGTGTCGGCGCTCAGCTCCGGGTCGTGGCCCAGATAGCCGACGGTGGCCGAAATCTGACGCGGGGTCAGCGCGGAGAACTCCTTTCTGCCAAACTGCGCCGAGCCTTCATAGGGGGCCTCGCAGAGAAAGACCCGGCCAAAGGTGGATTTGCCGCAGGCACCGGGCCGGTGACTCCGATGAGTGCGGCGGGGTGGGCTGTCAGACTCAGCCCCGAGAAGATGGGGGGTGTCGCCGTAGGCGAAGGAGAGATTCCTGAGGGCCACATCTTCTGCCGCCGGGACATCCAGTGCGTCCAGCTGCTCCGGCGACTTCATCAGAGGTTTGATGCGCTTCCAGGAGACTTCGGCCTTCTGCACCGAGTTGAAGAGCTTGGCCACCTTGGAGGATTTGACCACCAGCTTGGTGAAGCAGGAAAGGAAGGTGGTAAAAGCCGCGATGTCCCACACACGCCAGCCGGTGCCGAGGACATTCTTTGCGCCGAACCACAAAATGAACAGAACGCCTGCCTCTGATGCCGCCAGATAGAGCGGCGGCAGAGCCGACTGCCACACGTTGTTCTTCACTGCCGTCTTTTCGTAGGTATCCAGTACCTCTTCGTACCGCTCCACGCGGGCGTCTTCGCAGCCGTAGATGCGGTAAGTCACGGCGTTCTGGGCGCGGTCGAGGGTGGCGGCACTCAGTGCGCCCGCCGCCTTTTTTGTAGACTGCACCGGCCCGCTGGACCGGCTTTTTCATCCATGCCGCGCAGACGTAGGAGAAGGGCGTGAACAGCAGGCTCAGCAGAGCCAGCCGCCAGTCGTACACCAGCAGCATGACCACATGACCCGCCAGCGCCACGCCGGTATCAAAGACTTCGGTGGTGAACTTGCGCATCCCTTCCACGCAGTCGTCCACATCGGAGATGGCCTTGGTCATCAGCTCACCGGCACCCTCTTTTTCCAGCGAAGCCCGGCTCTGGCGCACCAGATTGGCGTAGAGGATGCCCTTCATCCGGCGGTTGATGTTGTTGGCAAAGCGGCGGACATAAAAGCGCTTGATGAACCGCGACGCCTGCACCAGCAGGGTGACGAGGATATAGGCCAGAACCAGCAGCGCCATTTGGGCCGCTGGTTCGCTGCCGCTCAGGATGTCCGCCAGGCACTGGGCCAGACGGCCCTCGAACCACGGGGTGGCCAGCAGGCCGATGTTATAGATGAGGCCCGACAGGGTCACGAAAGCCAGCGGGAGCCACTCGACCCGGAAATAGGAGAATATCCGGTCCGGACGGAAGGTCTTCTCATTTTTCATCGGTAATATCCATAGACAGCCTCCGGGTCTTATCTCAAAAAGATGTATCTGCATCGTTGTATGTACAACAATCATAGTACAAAACCACTCTTTGTCAAGAGCGGCAGTGGATTCTTTCGTCTTCTCGCCAAAGTCGGCGACCACGGGATGAAAATGCAGATCGTAAAGATGGAATGGAGGTTTTGACATGAAGTATCTGAGAATACCGTGGGGAATGCGGGCGATGAAGGAGCCGGGCCTGACTCCTGCCCTATGCCATCCGGATCACACCATGCTTTTCCCTGCCGAAAAGATGCCGGAACGCAAAAAGCCCCCGGAGAGCCTTTGGGCAGCTCTCCGGGGGCAAGTCCTATGCACCGGTGTTTTACACCGGTACATAACAGTTATTCAATTTCGATCAGGTTCGGGTTCACAGGCAGAGCCTTCTGCTGCTGAGGTGCGGGCAGCGTGATGTGCAGGATGCCATCCTCGAACTTTGCGTGGATGTCCTCCTTCTTCACGGCGTCGCCCACATAGAAGCTGCGGGCGCAGGTGCCGGAGAAGGTCTCGCGGCGCAGATAGCGGCCCTCTTTATCCTTCTCGTCATTGGAGTGGCTGCGGACGGCCTGAATGGTCAGGTAGCCGTCGTTCAGCTCCATCTGAACGTCTTCCTTCTTGCAGCCGGGCAGGTCAACGGCAACGTCATAGCTGCCGTCGGCGGTCTGCTTCACATCGGTCTTCATCATGTTTGCACCGCGCTTGCCGAAGGTCTCACGCTCTTCACGGTTCATCGCACGCTCCAGCGCACCATCGTTCCAGAACGGGTCAAAGAAATCATCGAACAGGTTTTCATGGAAAATAGTCGGCATAAACATAAATCATTCCTCCAATCCCGGCGTTCGGGTCGGGTAAAAAATTTATGAGATGTGCATCAGGAGCGGAGTCTTCCCGGGATCCTTGCGGCTCCCTCATGCCCCTCTCTCCTGAGCACGGCCTAGTTATAGCACATATTTTTAGCACTGTCAAGTACAGAGTGCTAAAATTCACAGAAGAATAATACTTTGATAAAATCTCATGCAATCTTTTCGGAAATCAGTCGTATCATCGTTTTTATGCAGCAAAGGCGCCGGATACAGCAGTTCTTTGGGCACCATTGGCCTGATGAAAGCCGTGGACACCTTCGACTCCACCCGCCGGGCGCGCTTCTCCACTTATGCCAGCCGGTGCATCGAAAACGAGCTCCGGATGCACTTCCGGCGGGAGCGGAAGAACGCCCCCACCCTCTCGCTTCAGGAGACTCTTGATGCCGGAAAGGAAGACTCTGCCCTCACCCTCGCCGATGTGCTGCAGGACGGCTTCTGCATGGAGGACAGCTGTGAAAAGCAGGACGACGCCCAGCGCCTGCGCCGCCTCATCGAGGGGCTGCCCGCCCGGGAGCGGAAACTCATATTATTAAGGTATGGTCTGGCGGGCCAGCCGCCGCTGACCCAGCTGGAAACGGCAAAGCTGCTCCAAATAAGCCGGAGTTACGTTTCCCGGCTTGAAACACACGCACTGGAGCTTTTGCGGGCCGGATGGGAGCAGCCTTAGCTTCCTCTTGCAATCCTCACCGAACTGTGGTACAATACTAAGGCACACGAATCGTGTGCCTTGTCGGACAGCGCCTGCTGCGTGGTTCGGCATACGGATGCGGGTCCTGTACGATGGAGCCGCAGTGAACCAGGTCAGGTGGGGAACCAAGCAGCCTTAAGCGGCGCGCCCCGTGCGTTTCAGTCAGCCTGCATCCGTATGCCGAGTTACGCAAGGCGGGGGTCAAACCCCGTCAGCGCTGTCCGATTTTTTATTACTGACGGGAGGGAAGCACCGATGTATCGCGCATTATACCGCAAATGGAGACCCCAGCGGTTTGAGGATGTCGTCGCACAGCGCGGCATCGTCACGGCGCTGCGCAATCAGGTGGCATCGGGCCGCGTAGGCCACGCCTACCTGTTTACCGGCGTGCGCGGCACAGGCAAGACCACCTGCGCGAAGATCTTCGCCAAGGCGGTCAACTGCCTCCACCCCCATAACGGCGACCCCTGCGGCGAGTGCGAGATCTGCAGGGGCATCGACAACGGCAGCATCCTCGACGTGGTGGAGATGGACGCCGCGTCCAACAACGGTGTGGACGACATCCGCGACCTGCGGGATGAGACAGCCTACACCCCCAGTGCCTGTCATTATAAGGTATACATCATCGACGAGGTACACATGCTGTCCACAGCGGCCTTCAACGCCCTGCTGAAAACGCTGGAAGAGCCGCCCGCCCACGTCATCTTCATCCTCGCCACGACCGAGATCCAGAAAGTCCCCGCCACCATCCTCTCCCGCTGCCAGCGGTACGATTTCACCCGCATCGGGCCGGAAGACATCGCCCAGCGGGTCGAGTATATCGCCGGTCAGGAGGGCTTAGAGTTGACGACCGGTGGTGCAGAGCTGATCTCCCGTCTGGCTGACGGTGCCATGCGCGACGCCCTCTCGATCCTCGACACCTGCGCCGGCGTGACCGCAAAAATCGATGCCGATGTTGTCCGCCGGATGGCGGGCGTCACCGACCGCAGCTACCTGTTCCATATTTCGGATGCTCTGGAAGCGCAGGACGGCGCAGCGGCGCTGGCTCAGCTGGCCGCACTGCGGCAGCAGTCGGTGGACGTGAAGCGTCTGACGGAAGAGCTCATCGCCCACTACCGCGCCCTGATGCTGGCGGCTCTGCCCGGCGGGCAGAGCCTGCTGTCCGGTGTTTCCCCCGAAGAGGAACAGCAGTACCTCGAAAAAGGCCCTCAGCTGGGCCAGCGGGAGGCCATCCGGGCCATCCGTGCGCTGGGCAACGCCCTTGAGCATATGACCCGGGGCAGTGACCAGCGCATCGAGCTGGAACTGGCCCTCTTCACCCTCTCGGAGCCGCCGCAGGCCGCAGCTGTCCCCGTGGCGGCAACGCTTGTACAGGCTACCACTCCTGCCGCACCGGTCGTCCGGCCCTTTGTTGCGGCACCGGTCCAGCCTGCGCCGCAGCCTTTCATGAGTACACCTGCTGCATCCGTGGAACCTGTGGCCGCACCGGCAGTGGAAAAGGAGCCTGCTCCTGCGCCCGCTGCAGAACCGAAGGCCGCTGTCCCGGATATTCCAGAGTCCCCCGCGCCCGCAGACGAAGAGCTTCCACCACCGCCCGACGAGCCGCCGGTGGCGGAGTCGGCCCCCCTGCCCTGGGATGAGCCGACTGCGCCGGTCACTGCGCCAGTCCCGCCCGTACCGGAAGAGAGACCGGTGGAGCCCGCTGCAACGGTCTCGCCGGCAGCACCTGCCCCGGAGTACACCGCCGACCCGGCTCTCAGCCGCCCCCGCAAGGTGGCCGCAGAGGGCGTCAATCCCTTCGAGCAGTGGAGCGAGGTCGTCAAGCTCTTACAGGAGAAGGACCCGATGCTTCACAGCTATCTGCGCAAATCGAAGGCGTACTTCGACGGCACACGGGTGCTCATCGACGGCGGCAAGACCTTCCGGGACTTCATCCGTGTCAACAAGGACAGCCAGCGTCTCATCAAAAAGCTCATCGCGCAGGTGTCAGGCGTCGCGGTGCCGATCGGCCCCTACGAGCCCCGCACCGCCGCAAAGCACACCTCCAATGCCGAACAGTCGCTCCATGCGCTGGAAAAGCTGGGTCTGGACGTGAGCATTGAGGACAGCGCGAAGAAAAAAAATAAATAATAACTTTTAAGGAGAACCAATTATGAAAGCAAGAATGCCCGCAGGCTTTGGCCGCCCCGATATGAACGCCCCTGATGCGTCAGGCTCAGAAGATGCAGGATGACATGAAGGCCAAGCAGGCCGAGCTGGAAGCCGCCGAGTACACCGGCAGCGCCTCCGGCGAGATGGTCACTGTCCGCATGAACGGCAAGCACGAGATCCTTGGCATCACCATCAAGCCCGAGGCCGTTGACCCCGACGACATCGAGATGCTGGAAGACCTGGTGGCCGCTGCCGTCAACGCCACCGTCAAGCAGGTGGACGAAACTGCCGAGGCCGAGATGGGCAAACTGACCGGCGGTCTGAACATCCCCGGCCTCTAAGCGGGAGGGATACGCATGGGTTACACCGCAGCGCCGCTGGAAAAGCTTATTGAGCAGTTCAGCCAGTTCCCGGGCATCGGCCGCAAGGGCGCAACCCGGATGGCCTATCAGGTGCTGAGTATGTCGGACGCGGACGCCGCGGCACTGGCCGAGGCCATCCAGAACGCCCACACCCGGCTCCACCGCTGCCGCGTCTGCCAGAACTACACCGAGGCCGAGCTCTGCCCCATCTGTTCCAGCGCCAAGCGGGACCGCTCCACCATCTGCGTGGTCGAGACGCCCCGCGATGTGCAGGCCTTTGAGCGCACCCGGGAGTACCACGGCCTGTATCATGTCCTCCACGGCCTCATCAGCCCCATGGACGGCATCGGTGCCGAACAGCTCTCGGTGAAGGAGCTGTTGGCCCGGCTGGGCAGCGGCGAGGTGAAAGAGGTCATCATGGCCATGAACCCCACCGTCGAGGGCGAGGCCACAGCCATGTATCTGGCAAAGCTCATCAAGCCTCTGGGCATCAAGACCACCCGTCTGGCCTACGGCTTGCCCGTGGGCGGCAGCCTCGAGTACACCGATGAGACGACGCTTTACCGCGCGCTCTCCGGCCGCGACGAGCTGTAAAGAGCAGATTTTATAGAACCTTAACGATTCTTTCAAAAATCGCTCTTGAAAATCCAGCAAAATGTGATATAATGACAAGACAAAGAAGCTGCTTTTATAAGCAGAGTGCGCCGAACGACGAGAATTTTTGCCCGTATACAGGACGGTGTGCAATGCTTATGAAAACGGCTTCTGGAGGAAAGGAAAGGAGGCGCGCTTCATGGCACCTGCCAAGGAACGTCCGGCGACAAAGACCATCGCCACAAACCGCGAGGCGCGTCACGAGTATTTCGTGCTCGAAGCGCTGGAAACGGGCGTCGAGCTGAAAGGCACCGAGGTCAAGAGCCTGCGTGCCGGCGGCGTCAACCTGAAGGACAGCTGGGTCGATATTGAGGACGGCGAGCTGCTGGTCAAGGGAATGCACATCACTCCCTACGACCACGGCAACATCTTCAATCAGGATCCTCTGCGGGTGCGGCGTCTGCTGGCCCACAAGACCGAGATCCGGCGTCTGCACCAGCAGTGCAAGCTGCAGGGCTATACTCTCGTTCCCCTTTCTCTCTACTTCAAGCATGGCCGCGTCAAGATGGAAGTCGGCCTGTGCAAGGGCAAAAAGCTCTACGACAAGCGTGCCGACGCCGCCAAGCGCGACGCCAAGCGCTCCATCGACCGGGCTGTGAAGTCCAACGGCAAAATCTACTAGATCTCTTTCAGGCAGCATTCCTGCCCTGAGAACACCAAGCTTTCTGCGCATGGCAACATGCGCTTTATGGGGGCGTAAAGGTTTCGACGGGGGGAGCGAGGCCTGGGCAGCGGGTAGCAGTGGGGGAACTGCTCTAAACTCCTCCAAAAAATTAACTGACAACAATAATTATCAGTTGCTCGCAGCCTGAGTGCTGCGCGTTCCGCCCACTCTTGTGTCGTGTGGGGCCGGGGCGTCCTTTAGACACAGCACCTGAACGGACCTAAGCTTTGCGGACCGGCAGGAACTCATGAAGCTACTGAAGCGTTAGCCTGACGACCGGCGTGACGCGGAGGGAATGTTGTAGATCGCCTGCACCCGGAGACACCTACGCTGAACTCTTTTCGGACATGGGTTCGACTCCCATCGCCTCCACCACACGTGAGCCAGACGAACCCTCTGTGCTCCACCAAAGGGAAGAGCCTCACCGCTTTGCAGTGAGGCTCTTCCCTTTTCATCTTATAGCATCCTTATCCCATGAAATCAAGCAGCACGTCGATGTCCTGACTGATGGCGCGGAGATAGTCAGCTCCGCCGCGCCGGCCGTCATAGTTCCGGACGCGGCTGCTCATCTCCGTCAGGAGCTCTTCCTTCCGCACCAGAACGGGGTCTCCGATCCACTCGTCTTTCTCTATAAAGGCTTCCAGCTGCTCATATTCTTTTATGATACGGACGTTGGACAGGTTCTCCGGGAGGGTACGGGCATCGAACCAGTCCGGCTGCGCGTGAAAGTCCAAAGGCGGCAGCGGGTCCAGCGGCTCATCGGCGTCCCACACATAGGGATGCCGGTCATCTTCTTCCGGCGTCTTCTTGAAGCGTCCCACCCGGTTCTCGGCCTTGCCGACCGTCTCATAGTGGTTGAACAGTGCCTCAGCATCGTAACCATAGAGCTCGTAGGCGTCCGAATAGCGGTCTGCATAGTCCTTGTACTGGAACGTCTCGACGCTTTCCGTCCCCGGGGTAAGGTCAAGCCAGATGCTCACCGCCTCCGCATGGGTGGGCAGAGCTGCCATGACCGTCAGGGCCAGAACCCCCGATGTGACCGCCGCAATAAATTTTCTTCGCATGATAAAACCTCCTTTTTATGAGCGGTTCATCCCGGGATCGAGAATCTCCGCACTTCTACATTGTTATTCTCCACGCCGGAGCAGTCCTGAAAGACTCTATGCCGTATCCGGCCCCGGATGGTGTTGCCGCCGACTTCCTTTGTGCTGGCGATGCCGCAGCCGAGGGAGACGTCCAGCGTATTCCCTTTCAAGGCGCTGAGCTGATAGCAGATGCGCCGCCCGTTGTCACCGTTCAGGGTGATGCGGCTGTTCTGGATGACCGTGCAGCCGCCGTTTCGCTCTTCTGCCCACAGCCGCACAAAAGCAACACCTCCGTGAGGACAAAGGCCAAAGCTTTTATTTCCACGTTCGAATGTTCTCCTTCTCTGCCGGGGCTTCTTATGCTTATCATATCATAAACCGCAGTCGATGTACAGCCAAAAGAGCCGCTGCCCGCAAAATGCGGCAGCGGCTCTTCTCAGCTTTTCAGTTCAGCCGGGTGTCAGCTCAGGACTGGCAGGCGGTGATGAGGCTCATCTTGTAGACCTCGTCGGCGTTGCAGCCACGGGACAGGTCGTTGATGGGAGCGTTCAGGCCCTGCAGGATGGGGCCGTAGGCAGCGTAGCCGCCCAGACGCTGTGCGATCTTATAGCCGATGTTGCCGGCCTCGATGCAGGGGAAGATGAAGGTGTTGGCCTGACCGGCGACCTTGCTGCCCTTGCACTTGACCTGTGCGACCTCGGGAGCAACGGCTGCGTCGAACTGCAGCTCGCCGTCAATAGCCAGCTCGGGGGCCATCTCCTGAGCCTTGATGACAGCGTCGTGGCTCAGAGCGACGGTGCCGCCCTTGCCGGAGCCCTTGGTGGAGAAGCTCAGGACAGCGACCTTCGGGTCGATGCCGAACAGCTTAGCGGTCTTAGCGGTCTCGACAGCCACCTCAGCCAGCTTGGCAGAAGCAGCCACCTTGACCTCGCCGGTAGCCTTATCGACGGTATCGGTGTAGTCGATGTTGACGGCACAGTCGCCCATCGCGATGCGCTTCAGGCCCTCTTCGCCGCAGTCACGGTCCAGAATGAAGCAGGAGCTCACCAGATGAGCGCCCTTCTTGGTCTTGACCAGCTGCAGAGCGGGACGGATGGTGTCGGCGGTGGAGTAGGTAGCGCCGCCCAGCAGGCAGTCAGCCTTGCCCATCTTGACCAGCATGGTGCCGAAGTAGTTGGACTTCTTCAGCAGAGCAGTGCACTCCTCTGCGGTCTGCTTGCCCTTGCGCAGCTCGACCATGGTGTTGACCATCTCATCGAAGCCGGCGTAGTTCTCAGGGTCGATGATCTCAGCAGCGGAAATATCAAAATTGCCAGCAGCGGCAGCAGCCTTGCACTCTGCCTCGTTGCCGACCATAACGACTTTCAACACGCCCTCAGCCAGCAGCTTGCTTGCGGCCTCCAGGATGCGGGGGTCATTGCCCTCGGTAAAAACGATCGTCTTGGGGTTTGCCTTCAGCTGGGCTACCAGGGGTGCAAACATATCAGCCATTGTTGATTACCTCCGAAATTACTTTGCAATTATTCCGGGCATCACAGATATGCCCTTCTTTTTTATTCTAGCACAGAGTCAGAAAACTTCAAGACAAATCTTGAATTTTGTGGTATATTTTAAGGAAGGAATCGTGCGATAATTTGTTAAGAAAATGTCATTTAGTTTGTGAGAGGATACCGAGCTTATGGATTGGGAAACACTGAAAAACGACTGTCTCGCCTGTCAGCGCTGTCCGCTGCACACCACCCGGCACAACGTGGTGTTCGGGCAGGGCGTGGAGAATGCGAGGTGCTCTTCGTGGGCGAAGGCCCCGGCCAGAGCGAGGACGAGCAGGGCCTGCCCTTCGTGGGACGCAGCGGCCAGCTGCTGGACAAATACCTCTTCGCCATCGACCTCGACCGTGCCTCCAACTGCTATATCGCCAACATCGTCAAGTGCCGCCCGCCCCAGAACCGCGACCCCCTGCCCGCCGAGAGCGAAGCCTGTATGCCCTGGCTGCGGGAGCAGTTCCGTCTGCTGCGGCCTAAAATCGTCGTCTGCCTGGCCGCATCGCCGCCCAGCGGATGATACGCGCCGACTTTTCGGTGACGAAGGAGCACGGCACCTTTATTGAGAAGAACGGCATCCTCTTCATGGGGACGTTCCACCCCGCCGCCCTGCTCCGTCAGCCCCAGAACAAGCCGGAGGCTTTCGGCGACTTTGTGGCCCTGCGGGATAAAATACACGAGGTGTGCGAGCATACCTACACTCCTTCCGTCGCCTCCGGCGACACCTCCCTCTAAGAGGGAGGCTTTGGCATTCCGCAAGATTTTGTCTTCGACGGGAAACTTTCCCGTCTTGTCAAGGGCTCCCTCATTGAGGGGGCTGTCTGCGAAGCAGACTGGAGGAGTACACCTTTCACCTCATTTTTGCATACCCTATAGCAAAAGTGAGGTGTTTGAGTATGAATGCTGTACGCAGCAATTCTGTTGATTTCTTTCTGGGCACCACCACCCCCGCCGGGTTCAAGGGCTATTTTGAGCCGCTTCGGCGGGAACCGGGGATGCAGATGTATCTCATCAAAAGCGGGCCGGGCTGCGGCAAATCGACGCTGATGAAGCGGCTGGCCGTCAAGGCCGAGCAGAAGGGGGAGCCCATCCAGCGCATCCACTGCGCCAGCGACCCCGACAGTCTGGACGGCGTCATCTTCTCGACAAGCGCGCCGCCATCGTGGACGCCACCGCACCCCATGTCATGGAGCCGGACGCCCCGGGCGCAGAGGAGCAGGTGGTGAGCCTGTACCACACACTGGACGCCGACGCCCTCCACGCCCACGCCGACGAGGTGAAGCGGCTCTTCGCCCAGAACACTGCCCTGCGCAGCCGGGCCGCGCGGTATATCGCGTCTGCCGGGAGCCTGCTGCTGGACAGCCGCCGGGCTGAGGCGTGCAGTGCCAACTTCGAGAAAGTCCGCCGCTACGTCAAGCGGCTCTGCGCCCGGACTCTCCCCCGCCTGCCCGAGGGGGCCTCGGCCAGCGAAGAGCTGCGGCTGCTGTCGGCCATCACGCCGAAAGGGCCGGTCTTCTACCGCGGCACCGTACAGGCGCTGGCCGACCGGTATGTGGTCTTCCATGACGACTACGGCGCCGTCTCCCGCCTGCTTCTCGAGCTCATCCGGGCCGAGGCGCTGGCCCGGGGCTACCACATCATCACCTGCCCCTGCGCCATGCACCCCGACGACAAGATAGACCATCTCTTCATCCCGGCCCTCCGGCTGGCTTTCCTCACCGACAACCGGTGGCACCCGGTGCAGCTGCCCGGCGTGCAGGCCGTCCGGTGTACCCGTTTCGTGGACCGGGAAAATCTGGCGGGCTACCGCG
>ENA-OQAY01000208-OQAY01000208.1-human-gut-metagenome-genome-assembly--contig:-NODE-208-length-16593-cov-1.069537_pt1 | contig 16593 bp, 13 predicted proteins | sample MGYA00242740_ERZ504537 | MGnify/ENA primary metagenome ERZ504537 (study PRJEB26092, sample SAMD00036272) | human gut metagenome | host: Homo sapiens | study: EMG produced TPA metagenomics assembly of... | reverse complement strand
GTCCGCCGTTCTTCGGCGCTTTCGGCAACCCGTATACGACCGGCAATCAGCGGAACAATGGCAATCCGTTCGGCAATCCGTTTGGCGGCTCGTCCGCGCAGAACGGCGCGCAGCAGAACAATCAGCAGCAGCCGCAGTACGGCGCGAACATGCCCCTGCGGGACCGGGCAACCGCAATCCGTTCGGCGCTCCGGGGCAGGCTTCCCGAACCAGCCGAACCAGACGCCGGTCGTCACCAAGCAGAAGTCCGGCATGACCAGCCATGTGGTCACCGCCGTTGTGGCCGCACTGGTGTCCGGCGCACTGTGCCTCGGCGTCGGCTTCACCGCGATTACCAACGGTTGGGTGCATGTGCCGACCTCCAGCTCGCTGTCCGACGTCAAGTCCAACACGTCCGGTTCCGGTTCCGCCAAGGCGAAGTCCGGTACGGCGGTCGATTGGACCGCGGTGGCCAAGGAAGTGTCCGATTCCGTGGTGGCCATCGACGTGGCGACCAGCGACGGCGAAGCCAAGGGCTCCGGCGTGGTGATCAGCGACAAGGGCTATATCGCCACCAATAACCACGTGATTTCCGGCGCGCAGCAGATTCAGGTGACGCTCGCCAGCGGCGCCGTCTATTCCGCGAAGGTGGTCGGCACCGACACCACCACCGATTTGGCCGTGATCAAGCTCGACAATCCGCCGAGCGATCTGAAAGTCGCGGAATTCGCCGATTCCGACAATCTCGCCGTCGGCGAGGCCGTCATGGCGATCGGCAATCCGCTCGGCTACGACGACACCGCCACCACCGGCATCGTGTCCGCGCTCAACCGCCCGGTGACCGTGACCGATGACGACAACAACGCCATCGTCACCAACGCCGTGCAGATCGACGCGGCCATCAACCCGGGCAACTCCGGTGGTCCGACCTTTAATGCGGCTGGTCAGGTGATCGGCATCAATTCGTCCATCGCCTCCACCGCAAGCTCGTCCGGCACGGCAGGTTCCATCGGCATCGGCTTCGCCATTCCGTCGAACCTCGTCAAGCGCGTGACCAACGAGATCATCGACAACGGTTCCGTGAAGCATGTGGTGCTTGGCATCACCATCAAGAGCTCCTCGGTGGAAGCGGACGGTGTGACCCGCGGCTGCGCCCAGGTGCAGGCCGTGACCGACGGTGGCCCGGCGTCCAAGGCCGGCGTGAAGGCCGGCGACTCCATCGTGGCGTTCAACGGAAAGGCAGTGAACAACAACTACTCGCTGCTCGGTTACGTGCGCGCCTCCGCCATGGGAGACAAGGTGAAGCTGACCGTTGTGCGCGGCGGCAACACCATGGATCTCGAAGTGACGCTCGACCAGGAAGAGACCAAGACGAACTCCTCTAACAAGCAGGAACAGCGTCAGCAGAACAACGGCAACGACGATAACGGCAACGGCCAGAATGGCGGCAGCCAGAACGGCCAGAATGGTGGTAACGGCAACAACGGCGACGGCGGTGGCCTGTTCGATCCGTTCGGTCTGTGGTAAAGCCGGATGCGCGGCATCGTACGGCAACGTACGGTGTGCGGCGTTCATGCCGACAGCGATACGGGTGGCTGCCACCCGATAGGCTGACGGCGAAGTCGCAACCGCAATCCGCGTAATCGCGGAAAACGCTGAACAAGCCGAAAAACGGCGGAAAACAAGGGCTGTGCGAGCAATCGCACGGCCCTTTTCGTATGCGCGGAACGCGCGCGACGAACGGAAGCACACGCAAACGACCGCGGCAATCGCAATGCTCTGTTATGCTGGAAATATCTTTTTACGCCGTGTATCGATGGTCCGCGCAGGCGGGGCGCCGATGGGTTAACAAGGCGTCCGATACGAGCGTAAGGAGATTCTCATGCGTAGAATCATTTCCATTTGCAAAGAAGTTCCGCTGCTGCCGATCGCCATCATTGCCGCGATTCCGTTGGCATTGCTGGGTTCGTGGCGTCCGTGGGAGGCTGCGGGCGTCTCGCTGACTTTCGGACCGTTCAATCCGGGTGTCGGGCAGTGGATCGTGATCGCGCTGGTCGTGTACACGATTGTGGTGACTGTGATCGGCATGATTGACGATTTGCGGCACGGTCACGTCGGTGTGGATTTGCTTGCGGTTATTGCGATCGCGTCGACGGTGGCGGTGCAGGAATACTGGGCTGCGTGGGCCGTGGTGCTGATGATTTCCTCCGGCGAGGCGATTGAGGAATTCGCACAGTCGAAGGCGGAAGGCAACCTGACGGCGCTGGTTGATGCGGCGCCGCGGACCGCGCACGTGGTGACGTTGCCGGGCGTGGGTGCACGTGCGGCGGCTGCCGGGGCCGACGGTACTGCCGGTGATGCTGAGGGCGACATGACGGCGGACGGCTTTCGCAAGGTCGCCAGTGTGGATGTGCCTAACGCTGCGGAAACGAATAAGTCCACCACCCAAACCAAGCCTTACGACGCGGCCGGCGAGCATTTCGAAACCGTTCCGGTCGACCAGGTCAAGCTTGGCGACGTGATCCTCGTGCTGCCGGGCGAAACGGTGCCGGTCGACGGCGAACTGCTGTCGGGCGTCGCCACGTTGGATCTGAGCAATATCAACGGCGAGCCGGTGCCGCGCGAAGTGTATGCGGGCGCGCGCGTGCTGTCGGGTGCGGTCAACGGATCGACCGCGCTGACGATGCGTGCCACGCAATTGGCGCAGGATTCGCAGTATCAGAAGATCCTCGAACTGGTGTCGTCGGCGCAGGAATCGCGCCCGACCGTCGTCAAAACCGCCGATGTGCTGGCGGTGCCGTTCACCATTCTTTCGCTGGCGATCGCCGGCATCGCGTGGGCCGTCGCAGGCACGCCATTGCGATTCGCGCAGGTGCTGGTTTTGGCCACGCCCTGCCCGCTGCTGATCGCCGCTCCCGTCGCGTACGTGGCCGGCACCGGTCGCCTTGCCAAGGCGGGCATTCTTATCAAAGCGCAGGATGTGCTGGAAAACCTGGGCCGCGTATCGCATATCTTTTTCGACAAAACCGGCACGCTTACCGTCAAGCAGCCGCAGGTCGTGCGCGTCGAGAAGCCGTTCGAAAACAGCTCGCCGTACGACGAGAACCACATTCTGATGATGGCCGGCGTGGTGGAAGGCTACTCGGTGCACATTCTGTCGAAGGGCATCGCGGCGGCCGGGCAGAAGGCCATGCAGGAACTGTACGCGCGCTATGAGAACGGGCAGCGGCTGTGCGCCGAACGCGATCTGCCGGGGCATGGACGCGATTACCCCGTGGTGAAGAACATCGAGGAACAGTCGGGCAAGGGTGTGTCCGGCGAGGTGAACGGGCATGCCGTGCGCGTGGTCGTTTCGCGTACGTGACGGCCGACGAGGCCGGCTTCACGCATGTGCTGGGCGCAGGTGCGGCGGCCGGTATTGCGGCTGGTGCTGTGGCCGATAGCGCGGTTGGCGATTCGGCGACCGGTACCGCTGCCGGCGCTTCCAAGAAGCCGGAGGTGAATTCGCTGTTCGCACCTCTCGAACCGGACGAAATGGCCGCATACGTGGCGATCGACGGCAAGCTCGCCGCACGCATCGTGCTGCGTGACGTGCCGCGCGAAAATGCGAAATCGTCCCTTGAAAAACTGCACCGGCTCGGCGTGAAGAAACTGTCCATGCTCACCGGCGACAAGGAGGCTTCCGCACGCATCATCGCGGGCGAGGTCGGCATCGACGACGTGCAATCCGAACTCTTCCCCGAGGCAAGGTCGCGGCCGTCAAGAACGCCACGGAAGACGCGCACCAAAACCAGCCGGCGTGGGACAAGGTCGTACAGCGCGTGGTCGGCGAATCCATGACCCGACAGGTGACGATGATGGTCGGCGACGGCGTGAACGATGCCCCCGTGCTGGCGGTTGCGGACATCGGTATGGCCATGACCGACGGCACGTCCACCGCCGCGTCCGAATCGGCGCAGGTGGTCATCATGAACGACGACATCGCCTCCGTGCCGCGCGCCATCGCCATCGCCCGCCGCACGAAGAAAGTGATGCTGCAGGCGGTGCTGGTCGGCCTTGGATTGGCGATTATCGGCATGGTCGCGGCCGCTTTCAACCTGATTCCGGTGGTCATCGGCGCGTTCATGCAGGAGGCGATCGACGTGGTCAGCATCCTGTGGGCGCTCACCGCCCTGCTCGACCGCGAGTAGCGCCGGTTGCGGCGACGAGCCGTGCGGAGGCTGAACCGCGTTGCGCCGTGCTACATCGAGCTGGGCGAGATTTCGCCAGCGATGTTCCGGCGCATCCACATGCCGAAATCGGCCGCATCCACGCCCTGCGACAGCAGGAACATGATCTTCGCGTATGCGGCTTCCAGCGTCATGTCGCCCGATCCGATCGCACCGGCGCGGGCAATCGCGTCGCCCGTCTCGTAATGGCCGAGCAGCACTTCCGCCTGCTGGCATTGCGATGCGATGACGACAGGCACGCCGTCATGCAGCACGTCGGCGATCACGTCGGTCAGTCCTGGCTCGTCGCTCGGCACATTGCCAACGCCGTACGCGCGCAACAGCACCGCTTCCGGACGAGGGTCGAGCATCGCGGCCAATCGCGCGGCGGAAATGCCGGGAGCCATGTCGATCACGGCCACATCGTGACGGGAGTAGGGCAGCGGCGACGCCCAACCGCAACCGGAGCCGGCCGAATCGCCCGCATACCAATGCCACGGCGTGCCGGTACGTGCCAGCGGGCCGGTGGACGGCGCCGAAAACCCTTCGAACGCCCAGCTTGACGATTTGCTCACACGGTTGCCGGCGAACAGATGATGGCCGAAGAACAGGCCGACGCCATGAAAACGTCCGCTCATCGCGGCGTTCAGCGCACCCGTGACGTTCGCGGTGGCGTCCGATTCGATTTTGCCGAGCGGATGCTGCGACCCCGTGAAAATCACAGGCTTGCCGAAACCGGTCAGCGCGTAAGACAGCGCGGCACTCGAATAGCTCATCGTATCGGTGCCGTGCAACACCACAAATGCATCGGCGTCATCGCGGTGCGCGCGCAGGTCGTCCGCCATCGTCTGCCAATTGTCGGGCGTCGCGTTCGACGAATCGATCAGCGGGTCCAGCTCGGTGAACGAGAACAAGCTCGGGGCCAGATGCGCGTCCTCAATCAGCCGGCGCAGCCAGCCGCGCATATCGGCGCCCGGAACCAGACCGTTCGGTGACTCGACCATACCGATGGTGCCGCCGGTATACGTGATGTGAATGCGCATATGCCCACCCTCTTACGATAAGGACCTTCTTTAGTGAGGGACCGATTGTGATCTTCTGCGATTGTACGTTCTCCTGCGCCGGCACATGGGCCGGGCTGCGCGTTGCGAGGCAAGTAAGGGAATCGCAAGAAAGTGCCGTATGCCCCCTGTTGGAAATGCAGGGAATATATTAGGCTGGAACATATGAGCGAAACCAACGAACTTCGTATTGCTGTAATCGGCGCCGGCCCCGCAGGCGTCTACTCTTCCGATATTTTCCTGCGCCAACTGGGCAAGCTCGGCGAAGAGCTGGGACTGGGCACCAAGCCCGCATCGACCTGTTCGAAAAGCTGCCGGTGCCGTTCGGCCTGGTGCGCTACGGCGTGGCCCCCGACCACCCTTCCATCAAATTCATCGCATCCGCTCTCGAGAAGACGCTCGACAACCCGGACATCCACCTGTACTGCGACGTGGAATTCGGCAAGGACGTGACGCTTGACGAGCTGCTGGAACGTTACGACGCGGTGCTGTTCGCTACTGGCGCGGTGGAGGACAAGCCGCTCGGCCTGCCGGGATCGGATCTGGACGGCGTGTACGGCGCCGCGAAATTCGTGGAATGGTATGACGGCTATCCGACCGGCGCCCGCGAATGGCCGCTCGATGCCGAAGAGGTCGCCGTGATCGGCGGCGGCAACGTGGCCATGGACGTGGCGCGCGAGCTCATGCGCAACGCCGACGATCTCAAGGCCAAAACCGACATTCCGGACAACGTGTACGAGGCATCAAGGCCAACAAGGCGAAGACCCTGCACCTGTTCATCCGCCGTGGCGTGGCCCAGGCCAAGTTCTCCGTGCAGGAGCTGCGCGAAATGGAGAAGCTGCCGGGCGTGCAGCTGATCATCAACGAAGACGACTTCGATCTGGACGACGACACTATCGAGGAGGCCGGCAAGGACAAGCTGACCCGTCAGATGGTCGAGGAGCTGTTCACCATCCGCGAGATGGCCGAGGACATGGAAGACGACGGCGACACCGATTTCGAAGGCGACCCGGCGGATCGCAAGTACTGCATCCACTTCAATTCCGCTCCGGTCGAAGTGCTGGGCGAGGACGGCAAGGTCAAGGCGATTCGCGTGGAGAAGACGACGACTTCCGCGGACGGCAAGATGACTCGCACCGGCGAATTCGAAGAGTACCCGGTGCAGGCCGTGTATCACGCAATCGGCTACAAGCCGGCCACCGCGCCGGGCATCGCGTACGACGAGCGTCGCGCGCACCTGGCCAACGCGAACGGCGACGGCCGCATCACCACGGAGGCCTCCGGCGAGGGCGCGCAGGTGCGTGAGCGTCTGTACGCCACCGGTTGGGCCAAGCGTGGTCCGGTCGGCCTGATCGGCTCCACCAAGTCCGACGCGCTGCTCATCGTCACCAACATGCTGGAGGACCTGTCCAAGGCCGCCGAAGGCGGTCGCGTGGCCGCTGACCGCGATCCGGAATCCATCGACCGTCTGCTGGCTTCCCGCGGTGTCAAGCCGATCGACTTCGCCGGCTGGAAGAAGGTCGACGCGTTCGAACGTGCCGAAGGCGCGAAGGAAGGCCGCGAGCACAAGAAGGTCATCGACCCGGAGCAGATGCGCGCGCTGGCGCATGCCTGAATCGGGCCGGCTGGAATTAGGGTGGGAGTGCTGACTTCCTGACACCCTAACTCCAAGCCTTTTAACGCAATCTAGTAACGTCCTGCACGTCCGATTCCTCTGAATCGGACGTGCAGGGCGTTAGTTTTTGCCGCTTTAGTGGTCGATTTTCGGCGGACTGGTCGCGTAGCGTGCGTTTTCGATCGCACAACCGCCCGTTTCTCCAGAATCGGACATACTCGGTCGTTTTGACCTATTACCCCCGAAGTTCGGGTCCATGCGCTAGGCTGACCCCAGTGAAACGCGGTGCGCAATATCATCGCAAACGGATGCGGGCATTGAAATCTAAGGTTGTGAAGTCGGCATGAACTTTGGAAAACACGTCAAGCGCAAGGCACTGTACTGCTGTTCCGTGTCCGTCGTGGGCCTGCTGATCGCCTGCCTGATCGGCTTCGCCATGGGCGTGGGTCTTGTCGATGTGCATCTCGAAGAGGAAGCCCACGCAGCGGCGTCCTCGGGAACGTCTTCGGAAACGTCCTCCACGTCGGGCGCGCTTAAGAAAAACAGCGCGCCGCAATCGCAGACACAAGCCGTCTCGTCGTCGACGCAGGTCGCGCTGGACGGCATTTCCGCAGTCGAGGGCAGCGCCACGATCACAACGCAGGGCTTCACGCTAAGCGCCGATTCGCAGGCCGCCGTGCAGTCTCAAATCGCCACTTTCGAAGCCGACGGATATACCGCATCATTCATGCTCGCCGACATCACGACCGGCCGCACGATCGCATACAACGCCGATGCACAGATCTATTCGGCCTCGTCGGCGAAGGCGCCATACCTGATATCGCTGTTCTCAACGGGCACCGTCGACCTGAACAGCGTGGCCCAATCCGCTGACGCGCAGTCCGCCACCGTCCACCAAAAGGTCGACGCCGTCCTGCGCAATTCCGACAACGCGTCTTACGACTGGCTGTACAAAACGTATGGCCTCGACTGCTTCAACACGTGGGCCGAACAGGCGGGCGCGGCTTCCAGAATGGGTGATTGCGGCGGGTACCTGTTCACCTCCGCGCGCGACATGGCCAAACTGTGGACCGCCGGATACGGTTTCCTGTTCGCCGGGCAAACGGCGGGGGTGCAGAACATCACGCCCGAATCGCTGCAATGGCTGTCCGGAGACATGACGAATTCGCTGAACTCCTGCATCCACGCGGCCCTTGGCGATGCGGACACCGTGTACACGAAGGCCGGATGGATCAACGGCGAAGGCGGTTTGTACGCGCTGAACGATGCCGGACTGGTGATGTCGCAGTCGGGCACGTACGTGCTGGCGGTGCTGACGAACGCGTGCGGCCGCAACGATTTGCTGACCAGCCTGATCGGCACGCTCGACGCAGTGCATTCGGGGGGGTATGCGGGGGTAATACGTTTCAAGTTGGGGTGACTCTCGCCGTGCCGCAGATAGGTCTATGGCCGATGCTGTAGCGTCGTTGCGTGGCATGTTTCTAGATGTTGCAAATCCACCCTTCAGCTTGTATACAGCAAAATCCCAGCCTGAATTCCTAGGCTGGTGGCCATGAACGGCAAATTGCAGGTGCACGGCCATTGCAATGGCTTGAAAACAACGCTTTTGTTCGCGTTGATGTGGGGCGTCATCATGCTCATCTGGTGGGCGACCGGCGCCAGTCAAAGCACGCTCGGCTACTACATTCTCATCGGCCTGGGCTCCACGTTCGTCTCCTACTGGTTTTCCGACAAACTGGCGATCGCCAGCATGCACGCTCGACAGGTGAGCGAGCAGGAAGCCCCCGTACTATACAAGATCGTCCGCGAGCTATCGGCGAAGGCAGGCAAGCCGATGCCGCGCATCTACATCGCCCCCACCATGAGCCCCAACGCGTTCGCGACGGGGCGCAACGAACGACACGCGGCGGTCTGCTGCACGCAAGGCATCCTACAGACGCTTAACGAACGTGAGATTCGCGGCGTGCTCGGACACGAACTCATGCACGTCTACAACCACGACATTCTGACGTCCGCAATCGCCTCCGCCATGGCCACCGTCATCTCGTACCTCGGCTACTCGCTCATGTATTTCGGCGGCGGCCGTTCGCGTGACGACCGCGACGATTCGGCGTCCGGCGGCTTGGGATTGCTGGGTGTGCTGCTGAGCACGATTCTGGCGCCGATCGCAGCGTCGCTGATACAGATGGCAATCTCCCGCACACGCGAATACGACGCCGACGAAGACGGTTCCAAGTTGACGGAGGATCCGGAAGCGCTCGCTTCCGCGTTGAGCAAGATTTCCGGCGGCGCAGCCGCGATGCCGATGGAGAAGACCGCCGGCACGCAGTCGGTGGCTGCGATGATGATCGCCAGTCCGTTTTCGGCGGAAGGCTTCTCGCGCCTGTTTTCCACGCATCCGCCGATTCAGGACCGCATTGCGCGGCTCATGCAGATGGGTCAGGAGATGCGGCAGCAGGGCGTGCAGTCGGGCTACCTGGCCGGCGGATACGCAACGACCGGCGTTGCCGCGATCGACATTCGACAGGGCGGTTATGACGGGCCGCAGTTTGGCTCGCAGTATGGTTCCGCTTACGATTCGTACGGTTCGGGTTCGGCGGGTTCGGCGGGTTCGACCGGTGGATATTCGCGCGACTATTCGCAACGCCCCATGCGCAGAAGAGGGTCGCGCTGACGCCCCCACAGCCTCCCGCGCCGCTGGTTCCCGACTTTCAGCCTTTTCCGGTACTGATGTTGCTGCGGACGCATACTTGCTGTGCTGACGACTCCCAAAATCGCTATATGTGGCAGATAAGAGACTGCCGAGAAAGTGATTTCCGCTATATGTGGCACTTTCCTTCGCGAAGATGCCCCCATACCTTCGATTTCGTACCCTCTAACAGCTCTTGCCCGCGGAGAACTGCCACATATAGCGCAAATCGATTTTGCGGAACCGGACAATCTGTCACATATAGCGGGAATGGCGTGCTAGACTAATGGCTCGTGCCCAAAAGGCACATCTTGCGGATGTAGTTCATCGGTAGAACGAAAGCTTCCCAAGCTTTAAAGGCGGGTTCGACTCCCGTCATCCGCTCCACTCGAAACCCTTGGAATTCCAACGATTCCAAGGGTTTTTAACTTAGTTAAGATACCTGCGTGGACACACGGTGACCACAATCGTAGAAAACGTACGCCACCGATTTGATGCCGGGCCGATGTCAGTTCACGCCATGTGCTTGCCGCTCCGATGCCGTACGGCCGGCGGATGGTGCGTGATGGGTGGCGGGTAGGCTGGGGTTGTGAATACAGACCAGAAGCTTCCCGCCGAATCCGCTGATTCAGCGTCTCGCAATGCCCGAGACTCACGAGACATCCGTAACGCCAGTGACACCCACAATTCCCGAACCGCCAGCAGCCAGCGCGCCTCTCACAATCCGCTGCTCGGCCACGCCACATCGCACGCCGCAACCATTGTCGGCCTTGCCGCAATCGTGCTGTGGGGCTTCATGGCGGGCCTCGTGCGACTCGTCTCCGAATCGTTCGGCGCCACGCTCGGGTCGGCGCTCATCTACACCGTCGGCGGCGCGCTGCTGTTCATCGTGCGCCGGCCGAAGCCGATCAGCCAAGCGCCACGCAAGTATCTCATCGCAGGCGGCGTCATGTTCATCGCGTACGAAGCGTCGATTTCGCTGTCGATCGGCCTGGCCACCACGAACGCGCAATCCGTGGAAGTCAGCCTCGTCAATTACCTGTGGCCGACGTTGCTGGTGCTGATGACGGCCGCCGTATCGCGCAAACATGGTGCCGTCGTCAAAGCGATTCCGGGCGCGATCGTAGCCACTATCGGCGTGGCGATGGCGGTCGGCGGCGAAAGCCTTAGCGTGCAGGAGGCGGTAAGCAACATCGCCAGCAACCCCCTACCGTTCGCGCTTGCGCTCGCCGGCGCCTTTATTTGGGCGATTTACGCGACTTTCACACCGTCGCTGTCCGAAGGCTACGACGGTACGACGATTTTCTTCTGCTGCGTCGCCGTCGTGCTGTGGACCATCCACTTCGCTTCGGGCGACGGCCTGCCCGCCACGGCTCCCGGCATCGGCGGTTATGCCGCGCTGCTTGCGTGCGCTATTTCGATTTCCGGCGGCTACGCATGCTGGGGGTACGGCATGCTGCACGGCAATATGGAAACGTTGGCGATCGGCTCGTACGCGACCCCGCTGTTCTCCACGGCTTCCAGCACGCTGCTGTTGGGCGTCGCGCTGGGCATGCCGTTCTGGATTGGCGTCGCACTGGTGGTGGCCGGCTCGCTTATCAACCTCTGGTTCGCCCGGCGGTCGTAGCCCGGCGATTACAGCTTCGCCCGGCACCCGTAGGCGCCGGGCGAACACGAACATAAGAGAAAACTTACTTCAGCGCGCGACCGGCGGAGCGAGCTGCTGGCACGCCTCGACCACGCGCGCGGCCATCGCCGTTTCGGCTTCGCGGCCCCAGGAACGCGGGTCGTACAGCTTCTTGTTGCCGACTTCGCCGTCGATCTTCAAAACCGAATCGTAATTGCGGAACATGTGTCCGGCGATCGCACGGGAGAACGCGTACTGCGTATCGGTATCGATGTTCATCTTGACCACGCCGTAGCTGACCGCTTCCGCGATTTCCGCGGCCGTCGATCCGGAACCGCCGTGGAACACCAGCGGGAACGGTTTGCCTTCCGGCATGTCCGGCAGGGCGCAGGAGGCGACATGCGCCGATTCGGCGCTGCCCAATCGCCCGTCATGCGCCGCATTCCACACTTCCGTCTGGATGTCGTGCAGCAGTCGCGGACGCAGCTTGACGATGCCCGGCTTGTACGCGCCATGCACGTTGCCGAACGTGAACGCGGCCATGTATCGGCCGTGCTCGCCCAAGCCGAGCCGTTCCGCCACGCGCACGCCGTCGGCCGGGGTGGAATACAGTTTTTCGTTGATTTCCGCGGAATGGCCGTCCTCTTCGCCGCCGACCGCGCCGATTTCGATTTCCAGCACGGTGTGCGCCTTCACGGACTTCTCGAGCAGTTCCGAGGCGATGTCGAGATTTTCCTCAAGCGGCACCGTCGAACCGTCCCACATGTGCGATTGGAACGTCGGCTCCTCGCCGCGCTTGACCTGTTCCGCCTCGTGCGCGAGCAGCGGCCGCACCCACTCGTCCAAATACTGCTTGGCGCAGTGGTCGGTGTGCAAGGCCACGGTGATGTTCGGATAACGTGCGGCTACTTCGTGCGCGAACGCGGCGAAGGCGAGCGATCCGACCACACGGTCGTTCACGCTTTGGCCGGAGAAATAGGCGGAACCGCCCACGGACACCTGGATGATGCCGTCGGATTCAGCTTCGGCGAAGCCCTGCAGCGCCGCGTTCAGCGTTTGTGTGCTCGTCACATTGATCGCGGGATACGCGTATCCGCCGCGGCGGGCGGCATCCAGCATCTCGGCATAACGTTCAGGTGTTGCGATAGTCATGCTTCCATTATGCCGCTGTTGCGTGACGAGAAACCGCCACGCAGTAGAGGGCTCACGGTACGCTATTTTCGGCGGAAACAAGGCAACATCGTGGAGGTGCGTTATGCCGGGAATCGTGTTGATTGGCGCTCAGTGGGGCGACGAAGGCAAAGGTAAGGCGACCGATCTGATCGGCACCAAAGTCGATTACGTGGCCCGCTTCAACGGCGGCAACAACGCAGGCCACACCGTGGTCGTCGGCGACGAATCGTACGCACTGCACCTGCTGCCGTCCGGCATCATCAGCCCCAACACCACCCCCGTCATCGGCAACGGCGTCGTCGTCGATCCGGAAGTGCTGTTCCAGGAGATCGACGGCCTTGAAAGCCGTGGCGTGGACTGCTCCCGACTGCTGGTGAGCGAAAGCGCGCACATCATCGCCCCGTATCACCGCGTGCTCGACAAGGTGACCGAACGCTTCCTCGGCAAGCACAAGATCGGCACCACCGGCCGTGGCATCGGCCCGGCATACGCCGACAAGATCAACCGCGTGGGCATCCGCGTGCACGACCTGTTCAACGCGGAGCACCTGCATGACAAGGTCGAGGCCAGCCTGCATCAGAAGAACCAGATGCTCGTCAAGCTGTACAACCGTCGCCCGATCGACGTGGACGAGACCACCGACGAGCTGCTCAAGCTCGGCGAACGCCTGAAGCCGTACGTGGCCAACACCTCCCTGGTGCTCAACAAGGCGCTCGACGAGGGTAAGACCGTGCTGTTCGAAGGCGGCCAGGCCACCATGCTCGACGTGGACCACGGCACCTACCCGTTCGTGACTTCCTCCAACCCGACCGCCGGCGGCGCCTGCACCGGCACCGGCGTTGGCCCGACCAAGATCACCCGCGTAATCGGCGTCTCCAAGGCGTATGTGACCCGCGTGGGCGAAGGCCCGTTCCCGACCGAACTGTTCGGCGAGGACGGCGAATGGCTGCGCGCCCAAGGCCACGAGTACGGCGTGACCACCGGTCGCCCGCGTCGCTGCGGTTGGTTCGACGCGGTCGTCAACCGTTACGCGGCCCAGGTCAACGGCCTGACCGACATCGTGCTCACCAAGCTCGACGTGCTCACCGGCCTCAAGGAAATCCCGCTGTGCGTGGCGTACGACGTCAACGGCGAGCGTCGCGACGATATGCCGACCGACCAGGCCGAGTTCGCCGCCGCGAAGCCGATTTACGAGTCCATGCCGGGTTGGGACGAGGACATTTCCCAGGTCCATGACTTCAACGATCTGCCGAAGACCTGCCAGGATTACGTCAAGCGTCTTGAGGAACTGTCCGGCTGCCGCATTTCCGTGATCGGCACCGGCCCGCAGCGCGACCACATCATCCAGATCAACTCGCTGATCGACTGAAGCTGATTCGGCTGATTCGTCGATATGAACGTCGGTAACGAACGTCAATGACAAGTGCCGGTGGGCCTGTGCCTGCCGGCACTTTGCGTATGGTGCGTGCGATGGCGTGCGCGTATGACGCACACCGCATACACACCGACGGGGTGCGCGGCGGAGGAACGGAAAAGGGGAGTGCGATGACTGCAATGCCGCCTAACGACAGGTTCGACAGGTTTGACAGGTTCAGCAAACTGGTCCCGCGATTCGACCACCTGAAATGGAAGATGGCCGCTGCCGGCATTCTCGTCGGCCTGATTTCCGGCTTCCTCGTCGTCCTCTACCGTCTCGGCATCGAATACGGCACCGACACCGCGCGCTGGATCTACGCGCGCATCCGCGAAACCCCGTGGCTGGTCGCACCGTGGGCGGTCGCCGCAATCGCAGCCGCGCTCGCCATCGCATGGATGGTCAAAAAAGAGCCGATGGCCGGCGGCAGCGGCATTCCGCAAACCAACGGCGTGGTGATCTGCGGCCTGAAAATGCGATGGCAGACGATTCTGCCGGTTCGCTTCATCGGAGGCCTGCTCGGATCGCTCTTCGGCCTCTCGCTCGGCCGCGAAGGACCGTCCATCCAAATCGGCGCATCGGGCGCGCAGTTCCTATCGCACCGGCTGCGCGGCAAGAAACGTGAGGACGTGCAGGAGCATTATCTGGTCACCGCCGGTGCCGCGGCCGGCCTGTCCGCCGCGTTCAGCGCACCGCTGTCCGGCATGATGTTCGCTTTGGAAGGGGTGCATCGCAGTTTTTCGCCCGCGATTCTGATGGGCGCCACCGCCGCGTCCCTGACCGCCGATTTCGTATCGAAATACTGTTTCGGCCTGCGTCCGGTGCTTGACTTCGGCACCATCGGCCAACTGCCGCTCGGCGAATACGGGTGGCTGATTCCGCTGGGATTGGTGGCCGGTTTGGTTGGTTCGCTGATGAACCGTTCGCTGCTCGGCTTCCAAACGCTGTACGGCAAGCTTCCCGCATGGAGCCGCCCTTTGATCGCGATCGCACTCGCGCTGCCAATCGGCATTTGGCTGCCTGACGTGCTCGGCGGCGGCTCGAACCTGATCGCCATGGCCGAGCATGCGCGCGTCGGCTTGGGCATGCTGTGCGTGCTGTTCGTGGTGAAAGTGCTGTTCACCTCCACCAGCTTCGGTTCAGGCGCTCCCGGCGGCATTTTCATGCCGATTCTCGCGGTGGGTTCGCTCGCCGGCGGTATCTGCGGCGAGACGTTGCACCAGTTCGGCAACCTGCCGTCCGATTCCGTGGCGATTTTCTCGGTATGCGTGATGACGGGCACGCTGGCCGCGTCCGTGAAAACACCGATCACGTCGATTCTGCTGGCCGTGGAAATGTCCGGCACATTGACGCACATGCTGCCGGTCGCCGCCGTCGCGTTCATCGCATTGCTCGTCTCCGACCTGCTGCGTACGAAACCGATCTACGGCGAGCTGCTGGAACGGTACATGCGCGCGCAAGGCGGCACGACGGCAATCGCCAATCGCATCGACAACGGCATCATGGAACTGCCTGTGGAAATGGGCGCGACCGCGGACGGCAAGCTGATGCGTGACGTGCGCTGGCCGTACGGCTGTCTGGTGATTGGCCTGCGTCGCGGCGAACGGCAGATCGTGCCGCATGGCGATACGCGGCTGCGTGCCGGCGACTATCTGGTCGTGCTGTTCAGCGGCGAGGACGAAAGCGACGCACGGCATGCGATGCGGCGGCTGTGCGACGTGTCCGTCTGACGCGGCCTTACCGTCTTCCATAACCATTCGTAGACGTCTAGGGCCACCCGAAGTTATCCACAGTTATCCACCGAATCGGACATGTTCGATGTTTGGTTGCAATGCACGTGTAGACTCGTACAAGGTTAGGAAGACGGCACCTGCGGCCAGCTCGTTGCCGTATGGCTGGGGCGGAACGACGCTGTCCGCGGAAAGCCAAGTACAAGGGGAACGTGATGGAATCGCAAGAACAACGGGCGGCAGACTCGCCAAACGCGGGTGATGAGCCGAATCCCGCCACACAGTCGATCGACGTCGCCGAAGTGGCGCGCGCGGATGTGCGCCCGTCCGGTGCCGCCGCATCCAAGCATCCGCCGCAGATTCCGCTCGCGCCGATGAAACGCATGCAGGCGCGATTCAACCCTCTTGCCGATGGTCTGATGTATCTCGTGGTGTTCGTCGGCGGCTTCGTCGGCGTCGGGTTCCGTCGTGCCACGGACCTGCTGCTGCCGTCGGTGAACGGTTCGCCGTTCGTGGTGGGCACGTTCGTGTCGAATATGCTCGCCTGCTTCCTGTTTGCGATGCTGACCGAATACATGGCGACCGCGTCGTGGCTGCGCCGCAGGGTGCGGCAGGTCGTCAGCCGTGGCGTCGGGCTTGGTTTGCTTGGCGGACTGTCGACGATGTCCGGCGTGATGTTGGAAACCATGGAAGGCATGCGCGAGCAGCGTTTCGGCAGCGCGCTCGGCTATCTTGCGGGAAGTTTCGCTGGCGGTCTGATCGCGGCCGCGGTTGGCGTGGCGCTGATGCAGGCGTTGCTGGCGCGCGGCACACGCAAGCGGGTCCGTAACGCAATCGCCGATGCCTCCACGGCTTCCGTATCCTCAATGTCCGATTCGGGCGATTCGGACGCGTACGGCATCGTGCAGGACGTCCAGATGACCGACACTGCAGTATCGGCTACGCAGAGTGTTACGCAGACGGTCCCCATGGCCGATTCGGGCGAATCGGACGTGCCGGCCGCGCAAAATGTGCAGAACAACGTGCCGGACGCGCAGGGCGTGCGCCACGTGAAGGTGGCGGATGCGGCGCATTCGGCCGCGCAGGCCGCGTTGGAG
>ENA-OQAY01000203-OQAY01000203.1-human-gut-metagenome-genome-assembly--contig:-NODE-203-length-16789-cov-0.957028_pt1 | contig 16789 bp, 18 predicted proteins | sample MGYA00242740_ERZ504537 | MGnify/ENA primary metagenome ERZ504537 (study PRJEB26092, sample SAMD00036272) | human gut metagenome | host: Homo sapiens | study: EMG produced TPA metagenomics assembly of... | reverse complement strand
CGGCGAAGTGGCGCTGGTTCCGGCGTCCAGCCCCCATCAACCGCAGCGGCGCGCTGTTCTACAGCACCCTCTTCGACGAGAACGCCGCCTGCCACATCGCCTTTGGTGCCAGCTATCCCGGCACCACCGAGAGCGGCACCCGCCTGACCAAGGACGAGCTGCTGGCCCGGGGCATGAACCAGTCCGCCATCCACGAGGACGTCATGGTGGGCGCCGAGGACAGCCATATCACCGGCAAGTGCCGCGACGGCCGCACCGTGGAACTGTTCCGCGACGGCGTCTGGGTGCTGTGAGAAGAGGATTTTTCACGAAAAAGCTTGCATAATCCGCAAGAGTATGCTATATTCTAGTAGTACGCTATAGTTTTATTGGAAAGTGGGCCGCAAGGTCCGCTTTTCTTGTTTGTTTGGAGGTTTTTTATGGCGAAGCAGTCTGGCGGCAACACCGCCCAGAGAGTCGAAGCGCTTGTCCGCCCCGTCGTGGAGGGCATGGGCCTGCGCCTGTGGGATGTGGTCTTTGAGAAGGAAGGGCCGGACTGGTATCTCCGTGTGCTCATCGACCGGGACGGTACCATGGACACCGACACCTGTGCCGAAGTGTCCCACGCGCTGGACCCCATCCTCGATGAGGCAGACCCCATCGACCAGAGCTATTATCTCGAGGTGGGCAGCCCCGGCCTTGGCCGCAAGCTGACCCGCCCGGAGCACTACGAGGCACTCAAGGGCGAGAAGATCGGCGTCAAGCTCATCCGCCCCACCGCCGACGGCGTGCGCGAGTTTGCCGGCATCCTGAAAGGCCGCGAGGGCAGCACCGTCACGGTCGAGACGGAGAACGGCCCGGTGAGCTTTGAGGTGAACGCCGCGTCCGGCGTCCATCTCTGTGATGACGAACATCTGTTTGATTAAGACGAAAATAAATTACTGGGAGGAACCCGAAAAATGGCAGCAGCGAACAACGAATTTTTGAAGCTCTCTCCATGCTGGAGCACGAGCGCGGCATCACCGCGGAGTACCTGATCGAAAAGATCAAGGCTGCGATCGTCATCGCCGTGAAGAAGAACTACGAGGTCGAGGACGACCACGTCATGGTCGAGATCGACCCCAGCACCGGCAAGTTCAACGTCGCCCTCATCCAGGACGTCGTGGCCGATGAGGACTGGTACGACGAGCACAGCGAGATCGGCATCACCGAGGCTCAGCACATCCGCAAGAGCTATCAGGTGGGCGACCGCGTCGTGACCCCCCTCAAGACCAAGGACTTTGGCCGCATCGCCGCCCAGACCGCAAAGCACGTCATCCGTCAGGGCATCCGTGAGGCAGAGCGCAGCCAGCAGCTGAGCGAGATCCAGTCCCGCGCCCACGACATCGTGCAGGCCACCGTCACCCGCGTTGACCCTGAGAAGGGCATCGTTGCCCTCGACCTGGGCAAGGGCGGCGAGGCCATCCTGCCCCGCAACGAGCAGGTCCCCGGCGAGGTCTACACCGAGGGCCAGATGCTGCAGGTCTACATCGTGGATGTCGTGGCAAGCGAGCGCGGCCCCCGCGTCATGATCAGCCGCACCCACCCCGGCCTCGTCAAGCGCCTGTTCGAGCTGGAAGTGCCTGAGATCTACGACGGCACCGTCGAGGTCAAGGCCATCAGCCGCGAGGCCGGCGCCCGCACCAAGATGGCTGTCTGGTCCAAGGACGCCAACGTCAACCCCGTCTCTGCCTGCATCGGCCCCCACGGCGACCGTGTGGCCGCTGTGGTCGAGAAGCTGGGCGGCGAGAAGATCGACATCGTGAAGTGGAGCGAGGACATCTCCGAGTTCATCTCCGCAGCTCTCAGCCCCGCAAAGGTGGTCAAGGTCGAGCTGCTGCCCGGCGAGACCCGCTCCTGCCGCGTGACCGTGCCGGACCAGCAGCTGAGCCTTGCCATCGGCAATAAGGGCCAGAACGCCCGTCTGTGCGCCCGCCTGACCGGCTACAACATCGACATCCGCCCCGAGAGCGGCTACTACGGCGAGGAAGAGCCGAAGGCTGCCGAGGCTGAGAAGACCGAGACACCGCCGCAGAATAAGCGCGGAACACCTGCCGAAGGAGGGAAAACCGGATGGCACAAAAGAAGATCCCTGCCCGCCAGTGCATCGGCTGCCTGACCAGCCGCCCCAAGAAGGAACTGGTGCGTGTGGTGCGCGCACCCAGCGGAGAGATCAGCATCGACCCCGTGGGCAAGAAGCCCGGCCGCGGTGCTTACCTCTGCCCGGATGCCGCCTGCCTTGCAAAAGGCAAAAAAGAAGAAGGCGCTGGAGCGCTGCTTTGAGCAGCCGGTCCCCGCCGAGGTATACGATGCACTGGCCCAGCAGCTGGCCAGTGTGGAAGCAGAAAAGGAGGCCGACCGCGATGGCAAAGAAGCATAACGCCCCCGCAAAACCGGCCCTTGAGCCGAATGAGGCCCTGTTCCAGGCCGTGAGCCTCTGCCGCAAGGCGGGCGCTCTGACCATGGGCTTTGACGCGGTGGAAGACGCCGTCGTCAAGGGCAAGGCATGGCTCGTGATGACTGCGTCCGACGCCAGCCCCAAGACCGTGCAGCGGCTCAACTACGCTGTGGGCGATATGGTGGACGTCATCCCCATGCCGCTGACACAGGATAAGCTGGCTGACATCAGCCGCAAACCGGTGGCCATTTATGCCGTCACCGACCGCAACCTCGCCAAGCTCTGCTTTGACCGGCTGACGGCGTGCGGAGCGATTCAAACTGAGGAGGATATGAGCGAATGACCGTAAAATATAAAGTGAGCGATTTTGCAAAGGACCTGAGCATCTCTGCCAAGAAGGTCCTCGACGAGCTGAACGCCATGGGCAGCACCGGCAAGAAGAACAGCTCCACTCTGGAGGAGAACGAGCTGAACTACCTGCTGGAGAAGTTCAGCAAGGACAACAGCGTCAAGAGCCTGGACGAGTTCCTGAACAGCGCCAAGGCCCCCAAGGCTGAGCCGAAGCCCGCCGAGAAGAAGGCAGAGCCCAAGGCCGAAAAGAAGCCCGAGGCTCCCAAGGCTGAGCCCGCAAAGGCCGAGGCAAAGCCCGCTGCCAAGCAAAACAACAAGAAGAACGAGCAGCACAAGAAGCGCGAGGAGAAGACCGTCTCCCTGAGCGAGCTGGCCCGTGAGACCGGCGCAAAGGCTACTGCAGCTTCCGCTCAGTCCGTCTCTGTCCGCCGCGAGGACAATCAGGTCACCGTCGATACCCGCACCGTCGATATGAACGTGGACCGCTTCGACGCCCGTTACGACGATCTGGCTTCCACCAAGAACACCGAGAACCGCCGCAAGCCCACTCCCCAGGGCAACAAGCAGAAGTTCACCCAGCGCGGCCAGCGCCAGCGCCAGCAGTTCCAGAAGGGCAAGCGTGAGACCGAGTTCGAGCGTCTGCAGCGCATCCAGCTGGAAAAGGCCCGCAATGCGCAGCTGAAGGTCCTCATCCCCGATGAGATCACCGTCGGTGAGCTGGCTGCCCGCCTGAAGCAGCAGGCCGGCAAGGTCATCGCCAAGTTCATGCAGATGGGCGAGATGCACGCCATCAACGACGTCATCGATTTCGATACCGCCGCTCTGGTGGCCGAGGAGTTCCACGCCAAGGTCGAGAAGGAAGTCCACGTCACCATCGAGGAGCGCCTGTTCACCCAGGAGGAGGATTCTCAGGACGATCTCGTCACCCGTCCCCCGGTCGTCTGCGTCATGGGCCACGTTGACCACGGCAAGACCAGTATCCTGGACGCTATCCGCAAGACCAACGTCACCGCAGGCGAGGCCGGCGGCATCACTCAGGCCATCGGTGCATATCAGGTCAAGGTCAACGACAGCCTCATCACCTTCCTGGATACCCCGGGCCACGAGGCATTCACCTCCATGCGCGCCCGCGGGGCCAACATGACCGATATTGCAGTTCTGGTCGTCGCCGCCGATGACGGCATCATGCCCCAGACGGTCGAGTCCATCAACCACGCCAAGGCCGCCAACGTCAAGCTCATCGTGGCCATGAACAAGATGGATAAGCCCACCGCAAACCCCGAGCGCGTGATGGAGGGCCTGACCAAGTACGGCATCATCACCGAGGACTGGGGCGGCGACGTCGCCTGCATCCCCGTCTCTGCTCTGACCGGCATGGGCATCAACGACCTGCTGGAGCGCATCGCTCTGGAAGCTGAGGTCATGGAGCTGAAGGCCAACCCCAACCGCCGTGCCAAGGGCGCTGTCGTCGAGGCTCGTCTGGACAAGGGCCAGGGCCCCATCGCTACCATTCTGGTGCAGAACGGCACCCTCCACTCCGGCGACGTCATCATCGCCGGTACCGCCGTGGGCCGTGTGCGTACCATGCGCAGCGACAAGGGCATTCTGCTGAACGATGCCGGCCCCTCCACCCCTGTGGAGATCACCGGTCTGACTGCTGTGCCTGAGGCCGGCGACCTGTTCGAGGCCGTCGAGGACGAGCGTCTGGCCCGTGAACTGGCCGAGCAGCGCATCGCTGCCGCCAAGGAGAAGCAGTTCTCCGCCTTCCAGAAGGTCACTCTGGATAACCTGTTCAGCCAGATGGCTCAGAACGATATGAAGGAGCTGGCCATCGTCGTCAAGGCTGACGTGCAGGGCTCCGCCGAGGCTGTCAAGCAGAGCCTCGAGAAGATCTCCAACGACGAGGTCCGCGTCCGCGTCATCCACGCCGGCGTCGGCGCCATCAGCAAGTCCGACGTTGACCTGGCCGACGCATCCAACGCTATCATCATCGGCTTCAACGTCCGACCTGACAACGTGGCGAAGGAAGAGGCCGCTGCCACCAAGGTCGAGATGCGTATGTACCGCGTCATCTACGACGCCATCAACGACGTCACCGACGCTATGAAGGGTATGCTGGCTCCCAAGTTCCGCGAGGTGTCTCTGGGCGAGCTGCAGGTCCGTCAGGTCTACAAGATCTCCAACGTCGGCACCGTCGCAGGCTGCCGTGTCACCAGCGGCAAGATCACCCGCGACAGCAAGGTGCGTGTCGTCCGTGACGGCATCGTCATCACGGAGGACGAGATCGCATCTCTGAAGCGCTTCAAGGACGACGCCAAGGAAGTGGCCGAGGGCTACGAGTGCGGCGTTACTCTGGCAAAGTTTGCCGACGTCAAGGAAGGCGACGTCTACGAGGCCTTCAAGATGGAAGAATACCGCGACTAAGAGAATAACCTCTCAGTCTGCCTTCGGCAGCCAGCTCCCCTACCGAGGGGAGCCTCTGGCGAAGAGAGAAAGCTTTCCGGAATGCCAAGGCCTCTCCTCGGTAGGAGAGGTGGCATTGCGAAGCAATGACGGAGAGGTTCATTTCAGAGGAGAAACTATGTCTCAGAAAATATGGGCCGTCTGGCGCAGGACATGAAGCGTGAGCTCATCGCCATCATCGGACGGCTGAAAGACCCGCGGCTGGAGGGCGGTCTGCTGACCGTCACCCGGCTGGATGTGACGCCCGACCTGGACGTGGCGAAGGTCTATGTGAGCGTGATGGGCCGTGAGGACGGCCCCAAGCCCGCCATCGAGGCCCTGAACCGCGCCGCAGGCCATGTGCGCACCGAAGTGAGCAAGAAAATGCACATCCGCAAGGCACCCCGCTTCATCTTTGTGGAGGACGACGGTGCCGCCTATGCAGCCCACATCAATGAGCTGCTCCGCACGCTGAATGTGAACGGCGACGCTGAGGACTCTCAGCCCGCCGAGACCGAGGAATAAATCCAGCGCTGCGGAAAGGATGGATCCATCAAATGACAGAACAGCTCAATGTGCAGCAGATGGCCGAGCGCCTCTGTGCTGCGGACAACATTCTGGTCCTGTGTCATAAAAACCCGGACGGCGACACCATCGGCTGCGGCAGCGCCCTCTGCCACGCGCTCAAGGCGCTGGGCAAGACGGCAGCTGTCCTCTGCTCCGATGCAGTGCCTTCCCGCTACAGCTTTACCGCACCGGTGCCGTTCCGGGGCGAGTTTGAGCCCAAGACCGTTGTGGCCGTGGATGTTGCCAGCGTGCAGCTCTTTGGCGAAAACAACGGTGTGCCGCAGTATACCCGTCACGTCGATCTCTGCATCGACCACCACACGGGCAACAGCGGCTATGCGGATTTCACCCTGCTGGACGGCAATGCGGCCGCAACGGCAGAGCTTCTGTATGAGGTCATCAGCGAGATGGGCGTGGAGATCACCCCCCTCATCGCCAACTGCCTCTACACCGGCCTCGCTACGGACACCGGCTGCTTCCGGTTCTCTTCCACCACTGCCAACACCCACCTCGTGGCGGCAAAGCTCATTCTGGCCGGTGCGCAGGTGGAGGAGCTGAACACCCTGCTCTTCGACACCAAACCCCGGGAGCGGATGGAGGCGGAGCGTATCGCCCGCAACCATCTGGAATATCATCTTGAGGGCCGCTGCGCCCTGATGTATCTGACCCGGGACGAGATCGAGCAGAGCGGCGTGGACCCGGCTGACCTGGAAGAGCTGACCAGCCTGCCCATCAGCATCGAGGGGGTTAAAGTGGGCCTGCTGCTCCGTCAGCAGCCCGGCGGCAGCTACCGCATCAGCGTGCGCGCCGCCAAGGGCGTGGACGCCTGTGCCATCGCACGGCGTCTGGGCGGCGGCGGCCACACCCGCGCAGCGGGCTGTGAGCTGCTGGGCAACCTCGACAACGCCAAGAGCGCCATTCTGGCCGAAGTGGAGGCGGAACTCGACCGCCCCGAGACGCAGGAGGAAAGCTGATGCAGGGCATCCTTATCGTAGATAAGCCAATGGAGTGGACCAGCTTTGACGTCATCGCCAAGCTGCGCGGCATCCTCGGCACCCGCAAGCTGGGCCACAGCGGTACGCTGGACCCCATGGCCACCGGCGTTCTGCCGGTGTTCTGCGGCGGGGCCAGCAAGGCCGTGGACCTTCAGCTCGACCACACCAAGACCTACTGCGCCCGGCTGCGGCTGGGGATGCAGACCGACACCGGCGACATCACCGGCACCGTGCTGGAAACGGCCCCGGTGACGGCGGGGGAGGCCGAGCTGCTGGCCGTTCTGCCCCGGTTCCTCGGCCCCCAGATGCAGACGCCGCCCATGTACTCGGCGGTCAAGATCAACGGCCAGCCCCTCTATAAGCTGGCCCGCGAGGGCGTCACGGTGGAGCGGAAGGCCCGCCCCATCGAGATCCTGGACATCCGGTACGGCGGCAGCCCGGTGGAGAACGAATACGTCCTTACCGTCCGCTGCTCCAAGGGAACGTATATCCGCACCCTGTTGGAGGACATTGCCGCCGCTATGGGCCAGAAAGGCACCATGAGCGCTTTGCGCCGCACGACGGCGGGTGTCTACACCGAGGCCGACGCCCACACGCTGGAAGAGATACAGGCGGCAAAGGACGCAGGCCCCGAGGCACTGCAGGCTTTGATGCTGCCGGTGGAGAGCGTGTTTGAGAGCCTGCCTCTGCTGGTGGCAGAGCCGAGGGTGGAGCAGCACCTGTACAACGGCTGCCCCACCAGCCGCTACCCGGCGGCAGATGGCCGCTACCGTGTCCGCAATGCTGAGGGTCAGTTCCTGGGCCTTGCGAACATCACCGGCGGCGTGCTCAAGGTCGAAAAACTCTTTGTAGAGAGGAATTAAAGAACATTCATGCAGATCTATTCACAGCTTGCGCCGCTTGCGCTGGGCGGTGCCCATGGCTCTGCTGTGGCAATGGGCTTTTTTGACGGCATCCACATCGGCCACCGCGCGGTCATTAATGGCGCAGTGGAGTGGGCCAGGGCCCATGGCGCGGCACCGGCGGTGTTCACCTTCCGCCTGCCCACCGAAAACAAGATGAAGGGCAAGCGCCTGCTCTCCACCGAGGACAAGCACGCCCTCATCGCCAGCCTCGGCGTGGAGCACTATCTCTGCCCTGATTTCGAGGAGATCAAGGCCATGACGCCGGAGCAGTTCGTGCTGGGCATCATCCGGGACTGCAACGCCCGGGCGCTGTTCTGCGGCGAGAACTTCACCTTCGGGGCCAGGGCGGCAGGCACACCGGAGCTGCTGCGTCAGCTCTGCGCGCCGCTGGGCGTGGAGGTGGTCGTCCTGCCGATGGCACAGTTTGAGGAGAAGCCTGTTTCCTCCACCCGCATCCGCACCGCGCTGGAAGGCGGTGACATCCCGGCGGCCAATGCCATGCTGGGGATGCCCTACGCCATCCGCTTCACGGTGCATCACGGGGCGGGCCTTGGCCGGACGCTGGGCGTGCCGACCATCAATCAGCTCTATCCGCAGGGCTTCCAGCTGCCCCGGTACGGCATCTATATCACCCGCACCAGAATAGGGGACAGATGGTACCCCTCGGCCACCGGCCTTGGCACCCGGCCCACCGTCAACAGCGACGAGAGCAAGGTGACCTGCGAGACCTTCATCCCGGGCTTTACCGGCGACCTTTACGGCACCGACCCGGTGGTGGAGTTCCACGCCTACCTCAGCCCCAGCAAAAAGTTCGACACGCTGGATGAGCTGCGCGAGTGCATCGACCACGCAGCCCAGCGCGCGCAGGAATACTTCGCGGAGTGAACTTTATGAAAAAAGCAAAGATGTATCAGAACAAAGCTGAGATCAAAAAGGCTGTGGGCGGCATCAGCCGCTGAATAAAACAAGAACGCACCTCACCGATGAAAGCCATCGGTGAGGTGCGTTTTTGCTTCGTCAGGTTTTTGCTTCGTCAGAAAGAGAAACCGGAAAAATAGAGGTGCTCCACCGTTTCCTTTTCGGCGGCGGAGAGGGACGTGTCTGCGGCCATGGCGGCGCGGATACTTTCCTGGGTATCCGGGTAGGAGTTGAGGGTGATGCAGGCTGTTTCGCTGTCGGCATCGAAGTGGAGGGCAGCGCGGTCTTGCGGCGTCCAGGCGTCCCAGCCCGGGGAACCGCTGGTCATGAAGCCGGTAAGCGCCTGCTTCAGCCGGGCCGAAAGGGCCTGCGCACCTGCTGAAGACAAATCAGCACAGGCAGAATAGCTGCTTTCGGACGAGAAGAGCGCCAGCGGCAGGCCGTGGAAGGAGCCGAGGCCCGGGATAGCCGTCTGACTGTCGGCTCTGCCGTAGTCGATGAGCCAAGCCAGACCGGAGCACTGCCGCCCAGCGCTTCGGCGACAGCTTCGGTGCTGCTCCAGCGGCAGAGGCTGAGCCGTACTTTACGGCATAGGCCCGGGCCGCGCTGGAAGCGGGCCGCAGGTCGTCCCGGACAAAGCCGCTGAATTCGGTGGCGCTGCTGAGCAGCAGGAGGGGGACCGCACTCCGGGCGCCCCCGGGAGAGCACCACATCGTCTGCGTAAAGGATGGCTGGTTTGCCGAGGGCGGCAATGCGGGCCGGTTCGAGGCCGCAGAGCCATTCCCGGACGTCCGCCCCCGGCGTCAGCAGCCATTCGGCGGCGGAAGCCGTGTCAGCGAACCGCCCGTCTTCCACGGCCAGCGGCGCGAAATTTTCAGCCAGCTTCTGGGCGGCGGCGTCCGGGTCGGCGAGGGACAGCCCGCCGGAGATGGCGACGGCCTTCTGGAAGCGCCCACGGAAGAGCGGGCTGCCCGCAAGGGCCGCTGCCATCCGCCCGCCGTCAGAGAAGCCGCAGAGGGTGATGTTGTCGGCATCGCCGCCGAAGCGGCGGATGTTGTCCCGCACCCAGTCCAGCGCCCGGGCGATGTCCAGCAGGGCAAAGTTTCCGGTGGCGTCTGGGTCTGCCGTGAGGGCGGGCAGGCAGTTCCACCCGAACAGCCCCAGCCGGTAGTTGAGCGCGACAAAGACGCAGCCCGCGTCCCGCACGAGCTCGCAGCCGGGCAGCTCGAGAGATGAGCCTGTGGCGGCGCTGCCGTGCAGATAGACGAGGACGGGCCGCTTTTTGGCGTCAGAAGAAGAGTAGACATCCAGTGTCAGGCAGTCCTCGGTGCCGAGAGGGAACGTGGTGTACTGGTAGGCCGCCGGGGCGGGGCTGGTGCAGTCCCGCACTGTGTGCCAGCAGGCGGGCTCCTGCGGCGCTGTCCAGCGGCTTTCGCCCGTGGGCGCGGCGCCATAGGGGATGCCGTACCAGCAGAGCAGACCGTTTTCGCCCTCTCTGCCCTTCACCGGGCCGTACTGGGTCTGGCAGAGAGCAGAGACAGGGGAGAACAGGCCGTTTTCGGTTTCAGAAAAAGCTGCATCAGCCGGGAGGAGCGGGCTGGTGAGGGCCGCTGCGGCGGCTGCGCTTCCTTTGAGGAAGCTGCGGCGGGAAAAGCAATGTGTCATTTGATCTACCTCTTTATTACAATAGACAGATTATAACATGATCTGACAGGAAAACAACATCCTCATTTTTGCGGATCTGTAAAAATTTTTCTTGCTTTTTACGTTGGTTTCTGTTATACTAGCCCTGTTACCGCGATACGGGGCTGGGAGTATGCCCACTCGGGAGTACCGTTTTCCCGCTGCTGTGTCGTCGGCAAATAAAAATTTTATAAAGAGGTACTGTTACTATGAACAAGCAGGAAGTTATGGCCAAAGTCGCTCTGACCGAGAAGGACACTGGCTCTCCCGAAGTCCAGGTCGCTCTGCTGACCGCTCACATCAACGAGCTGAACGAGCACCTGAAGAAGAACCCTAACGATCATCACAGCCGCCGTGGTCTGATGAAGATGGTTGGCCGCCGCCGCAATCTGCTGGCCTACCTCCAGAAGAAGGACATCGAGCGTTACCGTGCTCTGATCGCAACTCTGGGTCTGCGTAAGTAATAGAAAACAGAGGGCAGGTACCGCAAAGGGTGCCTGCCCTTTGCTCTTTTATGTTGGATTTTCCCTTGTATCCCAGGCACTGGAACAAATAGGCCGCTGCTGCGTGTTGCAGCAGTAAATCGAACGCCTGTGTGAAGCGGCACGGACGCTGGATTTATTGCTATGATGCGCGGCGGGCAGCCTTTTGGAATATCAAACGGACATAAGGAGGCAAACCAAATGGCAATCGAATTTGGTTCCCGCAAAGAAAACTTTGACAACTTCAAAGTTTACGAGACTACGCTGGCAGGCCGCCCCTTCAAGGTGGAGATGGGCAAGATGTGCGGCTTGTCCAACGCAAGCGCCCTCATCCGCTACGGTGAGACCTGCGTGATGTGCAACGTGGTCATGAGCCCCAAGCCCCGCGAGGGCGTCGATTTCTTCCCCCTGAACGTGGAGTACGAGGAAAAGCTCTACGCCGCAGGCCGCATCCCCGGCAGCTTCATGCGCCGTGAGGGCCGCCCCGGCGAGCGCGCCATCCTGACCAGCCGCGTCGTGGACCGTCCCATGCGCCCGCTGTTCCCGAAGGAGATGCGCAACGACGTCTGCATCACCATGACCGTCATGAGCCTGGACCCCGACTGCAGCCCTGAGATCGCCGGTATGATCGGCGCTTCGCTGGTCACGGCTGTGTCGGAGATCCCCTGGAACGGCCCCATCGGCGGCGTGCAGGTGGGTCTGGTGGACGGCGAGATCGTCCTGAACCCCACCCAGGAGCAGCGCAAGAAGAGCGACCTGGCCCTGACCGTCGCCGCCACCATGGACAAGATCGTCATGATCGAGGCCGGTGCCAATGAGGTCGATGAGGACACCATGCTGAACGCCATCAAGGCCGCTCACGTGGAGATCAAGAAGATCATCACCTTCATCAACGGCATCGTGGCCGAGCGCGGCAAGCCGAAGATCGATTTCCAGGTCGTGGGCCTCGATATGGACGTGTTCCACGCCATCAAGGAGAAGTATCTCGACGACTTCAAGGCCGCTATGGATACCGACGACAAGAATGTGCGTGATGCCGCTCTGCTGCCCATCATGGACAAGATCGCTGAGGAGTACCCCGACCTGACCGAGGCCGACCTCGACCTCGTCAGCTACAAGATGCAGAAGTACGTCGTCCGCCGCTGGCTGCTGGACGAGGGCAAGCGCGTGGATGGCCGCGGCATCAACGAGATCCGCCCGCTGGCCGCAGAAGTCGGCATCCTGCCCCGTGTGCATGGCTCCGGTATGTTCACCCGCGGCCAGACCCAGGTGCTCACCACCTGCACCCTCGGCGGCACCAAGGACAACCAGCTCATGGATGACCTGACCGACGAGCAGACCAAGCGCTACATCCATCACTACAACTTCCCGCCGTACTCCGTCGGCGAGGCCCGCGCACCCCGCAGCCCCGGCCGCCGCGAGATCGGCCACGGCGCACTGGCTGAGCGCGCTCTCGTGCCTGTGCTGCCCTCTCTGGAAGAGTTCCCCTACACCATCCGCTGCGTGTCTGAGGTCCTCTCTTCCAACGGCTCCACCTCTCAGGCTTCCATCTGCGGCTCCACGCTGGCTCTGATGGACGCAGGCGTCCCCATCAAGGCTCCTGTCGCCGGCATCTCCTGCGGCCTCATCACCGAGGGCGACCGCTGGATGACCATGCTGGACATCCAGGGCGTCGAGGACTTCCACGGCGATATGGACTTCAAGGTGGGCGGCACCCGCAAGGGCATCACCGCCATCCAGATGGATATTAAGATCGACGGCCTGACCTACGACATCATCGCCGAGGCCTTCGAGAAGTGCCGCAAGGGCCGTCTGTACATCCTCGATGAGATCATCAAGCCCGTCATCGCAGAGCCCCGCCGCGAGCTGAGCCGCTGGGCCCCCAAGATGTTCAGCATGATGATCCCCACCGATAAGATCAAGGACGTCATCGGCAAGGGCGGTAAGGTCATCCAGGACATCTGCGCCACCTGCAACTGCAAGATCGACGTGCAGGAGGACGGCCACGTCTTCGTCTCCGCTGTGGATCAGGAGGACGCAAAGCGCGCCATCTTCACCATCAGGACCATCGTGGAAGACCCCGAGATCGGTGCCATCTACAAGGGCAAGGTCACCCGTCTGATGAACTTCGGTGCCTTCGTCGAGATCGCTCCGGGCAAGGAGGGCCTCGTCCACATCTCCAAGCTGGACACCAAGCGTGTCGAGCGCGTGAAGATGTTGTTGCTGTGGGTGATGCCATCGTCGTCAAGGTGACGGACATCGACCAGCAGGGCCGCATCAACCTGAGCCGCCGCGACGCCATTCTGGCTCTCGAAGCCAAGAAGGCACAGCAGGAGCAGGGCTGATCGATCGCTTCTGAATATGCCCCCGCGCACACAGCGCGGGGGCATATTTTGTCTCATGGGCGAAGGATCTTCAATTCCCTACTGAAAAAGTTTGTTTTAGGGGGTTGACAAATCCCGTCGAGGCGAGTACAATAAATGCAATATCACTAAAATGGCTGTGAAGAGAAGAGTAAGCTTTCGCATGAGCCTTACCAGAGAGCCCGGCAGGTGGAAAAGGGCAGGAAACAGGGAGCCGAAAATGGTCTCGGAGCTGCGCGGACGAAGAGCAAGAGCACTAGTCCGCGACGGGTGCGCCCGTTAAAGCGTCCGGCTGTAAGCAGAAAAAATTCTGCCGCAGTTTTGAGGCAGTGTCCGCGAGGATGCTGTGAACCAAGGTGGTACCACGGAAGTTTCAGGCCTCCGTCCTTGTGCAGCGCATGGCTGGCAGGGAGCGGGGGCTTTTTTGATGCTTCCGTTCAAGGCGGGCGCGGACTGTGCCGCGCCGCCGCTGTACATTCTATCCAATAATAGAGAGGGAAAAAACTATGATTACTCGTCGTGATTTTCTGAAAGTTACCGGTGTCGCAGCCGCTGCTGCTGCCCTGACCGCCTGCGGCGGCTCTTCTTCCACCGCAAGCTCTGCTGCCGCTTCTTCTGAGGCTGCTTCCGCTGCAGCAAAGCTGGACAAGGTGAAGGTCGCTGTCCCCAACGACACCACCAACGAGGCCCGCGCTCTGACCCTGCTGGAGAAGAACGGCTTCTTCAAGCTGAAGCTGACGCCGGCCTGACCGCCACCAAGAACGACATCGAGGAGAACCCCCTGAACGTCACCGTCGATGAGGTCGAGGCTGCTCAGGTCCCCAACGTCCTGCAGGATGAAGACTACGCTGTCATCAACTCCAACTACGCCATCTCCGCTGGTCTGGACCCCATGACCGACGCTCTGGCCATGGAGGACGGATCTTCTGCTTACGTCAATGTTCTGGTCTGCAAGGAGGGCAACGAGAACGAGCCCAAGATCAAGGCCCTCGTCGCCGCTCTGCAGAGCCAGCAGGTCAAGGACTTCATGGATGAGAACTACAAGGGCGCTGTCGTCTCCGTCGTCGAGACCCCGACCGATGGCTATGACGCTTCCATCGACTACGATGCACTGAACGGTGAGACCGTCAGCTGCGCTGCTACTCCCGCTCCCCACTGCGAGGTCCTGGAGGTCTGCAAGGACATTCTGGCCGCTAAGGGCATCACTCTGGACATCCAGGAGTACGACGACTATGTGATCCCCAACACCATCGTCGAGGACGGCCAGTGCGACACCAACTACTTCCAGCATCAGCCGTATCTGGACAACTTCAATGAGGAGAAGGGTACCCATCTGGTGACCGTCGCCGGCATCCACGTCGAGCCCATGGGCATCTACGGCGGCAAGCAGGACAGCCTGGCACCGATTCAGGGCTAAGCAAACTCCCCCAGTCACCTTGCGGTGACAGCCCCCTCGGGGAGGGGGGCCTTTGCCTGACCGTTCTGTTTCAGGCTCCCTTCATGAGGGAGCTGGCAAACCCGCAAGGGTTTGACTGAAGGAGTTTATTCAACAGCAAGGAGTAATTTCTGTGATCGAGATCAAACACCTTTCCAAGACCTTCCAGATGAAGGACGGCGCGGTGAATGCGCTGAAGAACATCGACCTGACCATCCCCGATGGCTCCATCTACGGCATCATCGGTATGTCGGGCGCGGGCAAATCCACGCTGGTGCGCTGCATCAATCTGCTGGAGCGCCCCACCGAGGGCAGTGTCGTCATCGACGGGACCGCGATGGAGACCCTGTCTCCCGCAGCCCTGCGTGAGCGCCGCCGCGACATCACCATGATCTTCCAGCAGTTCAATCTGCTGATGCAGCGCAGCTGCCTGAAGAACATCTGCTTCCCGATGGAGCTTGCGGGCGTGAAGAAGGCCGATGCCGAAAAGCGCGCCAGGGAGCTGCTGGAAATGGTGGGCCTGCCCGATAAGGCCAACGCCTACCCGGCCCAGCTCTCCGGCGGCCAGAAACAGCGCATCGCCATTGCCCGTGCGCTGGCCACCAACCCCAAAGTCCTGCTCTGCGATGAGGCTACCAGTGCGCTGGACCCCAACACGACCCACGCCATCCTGACCCTCATCAAGGACATCAACAAGAAGCTGGGCATCACCGTGGTGGTCATCACCCACCAGATGAGTGTTGTGGAAGAGATCTGCGACTCCGTCGCCATTCTGGACGGCGGCGTGGTCGTGGAGCAGGGTGAGGTGCGCGAGATCTTCGCAAATCCCAAGACGGCTGCGGCCAGGCGCCTCGTCGCCCCCAACGGCGGCAGCGCAGCCCGCGACCTCTCGAGCTTTGCGCCCGACGATCACGTGGTCCGTGTTACGTTCAATGGTTCGTCCGCCGCAAAACCGCTGGTGGCGAGCCTCGCTGCGGAGAAGGGCATCCTCGTGTCTGTGCTCAGTGCCGACACCCGCGACCTGAGCGGCCAGTGCTACGGCTCCATGCTGCTCAAACTTCCCCGCGATACCGAACAGGCAAAGCAGGCTGCGGCCTATATGCGCAGCCAGAATGGTGTGACCGTTGAGGAGGTGACCGGAGAATGAGCTTTGCAGATTATGCTTCGCCATTTGGGAGACGTTCTATGTGACCGTCCTCTCCACGGCATTTTCTCTGGTCCTGGGCCTGCCGCTGGGCGTTCTGCTGGTGGCTGGCGATAAGGACGGCGTCCTGCCCCTGCCGGGCTGGCTGATGCACATCCTGAACATCGTCATCAACATCCTGCGCAGCGTGCCGTTCCTTATCCTGATGATCTGCGTCTTCCCGCTGACCCGTGCCATTGTGGGTACCACCGTCGGCACCAAGGCCACCATCGTTCCGCTGGTGGTCGCGGCCTTCCCCTTCGTGGCCCGTCTGGTGGAGACCAGTCTGCGTGAGCTGGACGAGGGCGTCGTGGAAGCTGCCCAGAGCATGGGCGCGACTCCCTTCCAGATCATCACCAAGGTCATGATCCCCGAGTGTCTGCCCGGCCTCATTTCCAGCATGACCACTGCCCTGACGACCATCCTCGGCTACTCGGCCATGTCCGGCGTCATCGGCGGCGGCGGTCTGGGCAAGATCGCTCTGTCCTACGGCTACTACCGCTACCAGACCAACATCATGATCGTCTGCGTCGTGCTGCTGGTGCTCATGGTGCAGGTGTTCCAGACTGTCGGTACCTTCTGGGCGACCAGGAGCGATAAGCGGCTGAGAAAGTAAGTTTCTGCTTCCTGCAGGGAATAAAATTTAACGAATCGATTCCCCGCAGGAGGCTCATGCTCCTGCGGGGAATTGTGCTATACAGACAAACCCAGTAAAGGAGTATGTTGCAATGAACCGTGATACCATCTGCGTGCAGGGCGGCTACACCCCCGGCAACGGCGAACCCCGCCAGATCCCCATCATCCAGTCCACTACGTTCAAGTACGCTACCAGCGAGGACATGGGCAAGCTGTTCGACCTCGAGGCCGACGGCTACTTCTACTCCCGCCTGCAGAACCCCACCCTGCGACCTTGTGGCTAAGAAGATCTGCGAGCTGGAAGGCGGCACGGCCGCAATGCTGACCAGCAGCGGTCAGGCTGCAAACTTCTTTGCCCTGTTCAATCTCTGCGAAGCAGGCGACCACATCGTGGCATCCAGTACCATCTACGG
>ENA-OQAY01000202-OQAY01000202.1-human-gut-metagenome-genome-assembly--contig:-NODE-202-length-16789-cov-1.575741_pt1 | contig 16789 bp, 17 predicted proteins | sample MGYA00242740_ERZ504537 | MGnify/ENA primary metagenome ERZ504537 (study PRJEB26092, sample SAMD00036272) | human gut metagenome | host: Homo sapiens | study: EMG produced TPA metagenomics assembly of... | reverse complement strand
ATAAAACTCATAATAGATAGTTATATTAGAAATATTTTCGTACAAAAACTATTTATTATGAGTTTTTTATTGTCTTTTAAAATATATATGATTAAACTTAAATATGAGGTGATAAAAATGAAACTGAAATATTTAAGTTTATTATTGAGTTTAATTTGTATTATGCAATTTATGACAGTACCTTCTTTGGCAAATGCACAAGCTATGGAAATAAAATCTAATTTAACAATTGATGTGGAAGACATAAAAGATACAGCAGAGTATAAAGGTTATCTTTGGCGCATAGATGCTAAAGATGATGATAATTTGCCTAGAAATTTTCGTACATCAAAGGATAAGTTCAAAAAGGCAAGTGATAAATATGGAATTGATGTTAATTATGTGCCTATAAGAGAAGGTTTAGATGAACTACAAGCTTCAGGTAGTGCGCAATTTTCTTTAAATCAATTTTCCGCTTTAACTAAAGCTTTGCAGGAAAATGGCGCTAAAGATATTTATATAGTGGATTTAAGACAGGAAAATCATGGATTTTTTAATAATGATGCTGTTAGCTGGTATGGTAAACGAGATTGGGCGAATATAGGAAAATCAAGAGAAGAAATTATTCGTCAGGAAATGAATTTATTGAAGGCTAATCTCAATAAAAACACAAAAAGAGCTACTTTAGATGACGATAAAAATGCTGATGAAGTAGATACTTCCTTGATAAAAACAGTAACAACTGAAAAAAATCTAGTGAAGAAAAATAATTTACATTATATGAGAATAACAGCAACTGACCATGTTTGGCCAAGTCCTGAAAATATAGATGAATTTATCAAACTATATAAATCTTTGCCTAAAGATGCATGGCTACATTTTCATTGTGAAGCTGGTAAAGGAAGAACAACAACATTTTTAGCAATGTATGATATGATGAAAAATCCACAGGTGCCATTAAAAGATATATTATATCGTCAATTATTATTAGGTGGAAATTATGTGGCATATACAGAAGATATTTCCGCTAGCAGTAATTGGAAGGCGCCTTATTATAATCAAAAAGCAAAAATGATAGAAGTTTTCTATCAATATGTACAGGAAAATCATCAGAATAATTTCCAAGTTTTATGGTCAGATTGGCTTAAAAATCATAGTTTATAAATAGGTTAATATTTAATTTAGATATATATCTATAAAAACTTTTAATTGATAAAAATAGATAATAAATTCCTATAATATGCTTTAAAATAAGAAAAACATCATGAGAGTTGATAAGTATAGTATTTTATATTTTAGAATTAAAACCTATTAAATTAATATGTAAATACTATCTATTAATAATTTTTTATTGTGATATAATGTTGATGTTAAAAAGATTTAAAGCTTGTAGGAAAGAAGGCGATAAAATGAGTACAGAATATGTATATAAGTCCACAAAAAAAATAGAAGAAATTTTAAATGCGATTACCCATGGAGTGGGAACGCTACTAGCAGTTATTGGTTTGGTTGCAATGTTGTATTATGGCTATGATAAAGGAATTTTGCATTTAACAAGTATCATAGTATATGGTGTTTCCATGATATTATTATATTTAGCTTCGACACTGTATCATAGTTTTAGTTTTTGCAGTCAAAAAGTGCAATCTGTGTTTAAATGTATAGACCATTCGGCAATATATTTACTAATTGCAGGCAATTATACGCCATTTGCTTTGATAGCTCTATATGGTACTTTGGGCTGGGCTGTATTTGGCGTAGTTTGGGGATTGGCTTTAGCGGGAATAGTATTTCAAATTTTCTTTTATAATCGTTTCCGCGTCATTGGTACTATTTGTTATTTAGTCATGGGTTGGCTTGCTGTTACCATCGTAAATCCACTACTTGATACTTTGTCTGTAGAAGCTATTTGGTGGCTTGTAGCTGGTGGTGTTTTATATAGTATTGGTGCGATTTTTTATTTAATCCGCAAGATACCATATAATCATGTTATTTGGCATGTTTTTTGTGATTTTAGGCAGTGCAGCTCATTTTATTACAATTTATTGTTATGTATTGCCACTTAGTATAGATTAATTATTTTGATAAAATAAAGGCTCAATTATCTAAAATAATGGTAGATAGTTGAGCTTTTTCTTATTTTCTGTTTTAATTAGAAATAAGAGGATTGACGAGAAAAAAAGCTAATTATATAAAGAGAAAATATATAGTCTAGGATATAAATTTTATAAAAGGAGAGTGTTTTTGATGAATGAAGATTTGATGAAGGTAATAAAATCGGAAGAGGAAATAGAGCAAGAAGTAGAATCTTTATGTCGCTGGGCTGCTGCTAGAGCTGGCGTAATTGTCGTAGCACCTATACTTGGTCAAATTGCTCTAGCTGCTAATGAAATCTATCTGATAAAACGCATAGCAAATGTATATGATAAAAAAATTCGATGAAACGGCTAGCTGTGCTTTTGTGGGAGCTTTAGGTGGTACATTTGTAGGTCAAAGTTTAGCGACTTTGATACCATTTCCACCATTACAAATTCCAATCGGTATGGCTGTAACTTATGCTGTAGGTAAGGCTGCTAATGCATGGATAAAAGATGATATGCCGGATATTAGCGAATATGCTGATAAATATAAAGATATTTTTAATAAGGCAAAAGAAGATGTAAAAAATATCATACCTAGTTTAAAAAATAATCCTGATAAAGATAAACCATTGGGAGATGAAGATAAAAAATTTAAATTTTAATATTAAGGAGGAGAAATAATGCGAAGTGCATTTGATATTATCGGGCCAATAATGATAGGGCCATCAAGTTCACATACAGCAGGTGCTGTGAGATTGGGATTGATGGCTAGAGCTATCTTAGGTGAAGAAGTAAAAATTATAAATATAAAATTATATGGTTCATTTGCGCAAACATATAAAGGTCATGGTACAGATAGAGCTTTGATTGCAGGTATAATGGGTTTTAAACCAGATGATGAAAGAATACGTAATTCTTTAGAAATAGCCAAAGAGAAAAATATTGAATTTAATTTCTCTAAAGTAGATTTAGAAGATGCACATCCTAATACAGCTATTATAGAATTGATAGGTGTAACAGATAGAAAAATAGAAGTTACAGGTGCGTCCATTGGCGGAGGCAATATAATTATTTCTGCTGTTAATAATTATGAAGTACAATTAAGTGGGAAATATCCATCAATAATTATCGTACATCAAGATATGCCAGGTGTAGTAAATGGTGTTACTGCAGCTTTAGCACGCTATAATATTAATATTGCCTATATGAAAGTTTCTCGAAGCGAAAGAGGAGCAGAAGCTTTGATGAATATTGAAGTTGATGATACAATTTCTGATGAGGCAGTAAAAGCTTGCAGTAGAGTTATTGGTGTAAAAAAAGTATTGCGAATTGATGCTATTTAATGAGGTGATTTTGTGATAAATTTTTCTTGCATACAAGATTTGATAGATATAGCAAATGCTCAAGAGCGAACTATTGATGATATCGTTGTAGAATATGAAGCAACACATAGTTTTAAATCTGTGATTTATATTAAAGAAAATATGCAAACTATTTGGCAAGTAATGAAAGAGTCAGCAGAAAAAAGTATAAATAATACGCAAAAATCTGTCAGTGGCATGGTCGGCGGAGATGCTCAAAAATTATTCACATTTAAAGATAGTTTTGCTGGCGATTTTGTCAAAGAAGCAGCTTCTTATGCAGTAGCTGTAGCAGAAACAAATGCTGCTATGGGGAAAATAGCTGCTTGCCCAACAGCTGGTTCTTGTGGTATTGTTCCAGGGGCTTTAATTGCTGCTCAAAATCATTATAATTATGATGATGAGCAGATTTGCAATGCATTATTTACAGCGACAGGTATTGGCATGGTGATTGAAAATAATGCTATGATTGCAGGTGCTCAAGGTGGTTGTCAGGCTGAATGTGGTTCAGCAGCTGGCATGGCAGCTGGAGCGTTAGTTCATCTTGCAGGTGGCTCTCCAGAACAGATTGGCAATGCAGTAGCCTTAGCGATTAAAAATTTATTAGGTTTAGCTTGTGACCCTGTGGCAGGACTTGTGGAAGTTCCTTGTGTAAAACGCAATGGATTTGCAACGACAGTAGCGATTTTGGCAGCAGATATGTCCCTTGCTGGTATAAAATCAGTGATACCAGTAGATGAAGTAATTGATGCTATGTATCGCATTGGCAAATCTATGCCAAAAAGTATACGTGAAACAGCTACTGGCGGTTTAGCTACTACACCTACAGGTATAGCTTTAAAAGAAAAAATCTATAGCAAATAATGATTGATATAAGGAGAAGGGAAGAGCAGTTGCATTTATGTAAAAAAATTATCTATATGACTTTGGGAATATATATGATGATGATATCAATATGTTTAGCAGGGCAAAATGATAATTTATCTAAAGAAACATCAGAAAAAATAAATTTAGTATGGCAACCAGTTATTGATGAAGAAAATGATTTATCAAAAATTGATAAGATTCCAGGAGTAAATGTCATATCACCATCGTGGTTTGTAATTGATAGTGAACAAGGGCATATTCAAAATAAAATAGATATAAATTATTTGAAAAATGCAAGAGAAAAAGGTTATAAAATATGGCCATTAATTCATAATGATTTTAATGCCGAAATGACACATAAATGGTTAAATGATAAAAAGGCAAAGGATTATATCATTCGTCAATTGATATTTTATGCACATCGTTATAATATTGAAGGCTATAATTTTGACTTAGAAAATATCTATGATGAAGATAGAGATAAATTGACTGAATTTATGAAAGAAGTAACTGAGGCACTACATCAAGATGAAGTTATAATCTCTATGGATATAACGGTGGCTTCAGATATGGAAAATTGGTCTAAATGTTATGATAGAAAAGCATTGGGTGAATATGTAGATTATCTTGTTTTGATGGCATATGATGAGCATGGTAGATTATCTAAAACAGCAGGGTCAGTAGCATCATTAAATTGGGTGGAAAATGGAGTAAAAGATTTAACAGAGCAAGTCCCTTCAGAAAAAATCATCTTAGGAATTCCTTTGTATATGCGTTTATGGGAAGAAGATTATGAAGGTAATATATCAGCTAAAACCTTAAATATGGAAGATGCCAATAAATTAATGAAAGAAAAAGATAAATATCCTATTTGGCTAAAAAATGAAGGTCAAATATATTTTGCTTATCATGAAGATGGAAAAATATATCGTGTATGGAAAGAAGATGTAAATTCTTTGCGCTTAAAAGTAGATTTAGTCAAAAAATATAAACTTGCAGGAGTAGCCTCATGGAGAAAAGGTTTTGAGACTAAAGATATTTGGCCAATGATAAACAAGCGTTTACAAAAATAAAAAAACTATTTGTTTATGATGAATTTCATAAGCAAATAGCTACATAGAAAAATAGAAGTAGAGGGAGTTAAAAATGCCAAATAGAGTATTAGGAGGAATTTTTTTAACCATAGCAGCTAGTATTTGGGGCGGTATGTTTGTAGCTGTAAAATTAGTAGTGGATATAATACCGCCAATACCGTTAGTATGGTTTCGTTATTTAGTAGCCTTTGTGGTATTATCAATGGTTGTAATCTATGAAGGCATTAATTTAAAAATAGATAAAAAAGATATATTATTATTAATCAGTATAGGGATAATAGGACATACTATTTCTATTGTTACTCAAGAATATGGAACAATGTATTCTTCAGCACAGATGGGTTCAGTTGTTACTTCAGCGACACCAGCATTTATGTTGATTTTTGCTGTATGGCTTTTAAAAGAAAAAATCACTTTGCGTAAAATATTATCCGTTATTTTAGCCACTGTCGGTGTAATCATGATTGCTGGCGTTGATAATATGGATTTTGATAAACAATTAGGTGTACTTTTTTCTACCATAGCAGCATTGACATGGGCATTGATGTCTGTAATGTTAAAATTGATACCTAGTAAATATCCGCCATTATTAATAAATTTTTATGCTGTAATAACAGGAATTGTATGTTTAGCACCACTTAATATACCGACATTAGATTTATTGCCATGGGATGAAATCTTAAATCCTGTAGCGATTGGTTCGGTAGTATATTTAGGGGCAGTATCTACAGCAGGAGCATTTTTGCTTTGGAATAAAGGTCTTTTATTGATGGAAGCAGGTGCTAGTGGATTATTTTTCTTTTTTCAACCTATAGTAGGGACTTTTTTAGGCTGGTTAATTTTAGATGAACAAATCACTTTGAATTTCTGGATAGGAAGTATATTGATTTTTATAGGTGTATTTTTAGTTACAGTTAGAAATGAATAATAAAAAAGAAGTTATATCTATCTTTAGGTATAACTTCTTTTTTTGTAAGTTTATTTATTTTTTTCATGAGAAACAGAAAGAAAACTACTGAGCATAATACTTATACAGCTTATACTTGTAAATACAATAAGGATAGCGATTGCTTTAGTATAATAGCAAGTAGGATAAATATCACCATAACCTATTGTGCCAAAAGCAATGACTACATAATAAAATAAATCAAAGATATTTGGATTATTTATAGAGTAGGCATCAACATAATAAATACTGCCAATATAGCAAAATAATGTTAAGGTACTGAGAAAATAAAAAATGATAAGTAGGGCTACTTTCCATAAATTGCTATGATTGAAGATATTTGTATAAGCTAAGATATTTTGCAAAATAAATTTTAATGTATTAGCTAAAAGTAAATAGCAGAGAATTAGATTGATAAAAGATAAGTAAAAAGCAATATTGTGAATTAAAAGATTAGAACTCAAGGGATAAGCAAAATAGATTAGACATAGATTTATGTAGATTAAGGCAAAAATAAAATTTAGACTAAAAGAACCGACATTGATGATTTTTATCAATATAATAGAAAGTAAAGAGATCAAATAATAAAAGATGTAAATAATGAATAAAGATAGAGGCTTAAAGCTGTTATAAATAATATCTAATTTTATATAAAAATCTACAAATTATTTAAATATTATAATATAATACTATTGAGGTGATAATATGAAATATTACTCAATAGGAGAATTTGCAGATAAAATAGGGAAAACAATTCAAACTCTTAGAAATTGGGATAAAAATAATACTTTTAAACCTGCTTATGTAACTACTGGTGGTACAAGATATTATTCTCAAGAACAACTTAATAATTTTTTAGGTTTGAAGATAAAAACTAAAATAAATAAGAAAATTGTTGGTTATTGTAGAGTTAGTTCAACTAAGCAAAAAGATGACCTTGAAAGGCAAATTGAAAATGTAAGGACATATATGATTGCAAAAGGTTATCAATTTGAGATAATAACGGATATTGGAAGCGGAATTAACTATAATAAAAAAGGACTGAATCAATTAATTGATATGATTACTAATTCAGAGATTGAGAAAGTAGTAATTCTTTATAAAGATAGATTAATTAGATTTGGATATGAATTGATAGAAAATCTTTGTGAAAAATATGGAACAACAATTGAAATTATTGATAATACAGAGAGAACTGAAGAACAAGAGTTAGTAGAAGATTTAATTCAAATAGTTACTGTATTTAGTTGTAGACTTCAAGGAAAAAGAGCTAATAAAGCTAAAAAAATGATTAAGGAGTTAATAGAAGATGATACTTGCAAAGAAAGTTAGAATTTATCCAACAAAAGAGCAAGAACAAAAATTGTGGCAATCTGTAGGAACTGCTAGATTTATCTATAACTATACTCTTGCGAAACAGGAAGAAAATTATAAAAATGGTGGTAAATTTATTAGCGATGGAATCATAAGAAAAGAATTAACTCAACTAAAAAAGTCTGAACTAATTTGGTTAAATGAAGTATCAAATAATGTTACTAAACAAGCTGTAAAAGACGCTTGTAATGCTTATAAAAGATTTTTTAAAGGTTTAGCTAAGAAACCAAAATTTAAAATTAGAAAGAAAAGTAAACCTAGTTTTATAATGATACTTCAAAATTAAAGGTTAAAGAGAAAAAAGTTTTAATTGAAAAAGTAGGTTGGATAAAAACAAATGAACAAATACCTATTGATGTTAAATATAATAATCCTAGAGTTACTTATGATAATAAGTATTGGTATATATCCGTAGGAGTAGAAGTTGATAAAAAGCAGGAAGAATTAACAGATATTTCATTAGGCATAGATTTAGGATTAAAAGACTTAGCTGTTTGTTCAGATGGAAAAGTTTTTAAAAATATTAATAAAACTAAAGAAGTTAAAAATTTGGAAAAAAGATAAAACAGAAACAAAGACAAATTAGTAGAAAATATGAGATAAATAAAATTAAAAAAGGAGGAAGTTGCCAATTTATCAAAACTAAAAATATAGAGAAATTAGAGAATACAACAAAACTAATGCATAGAAAATTAACTAATATTAGAGATAATTATATTCATCAAGTTACAACAAGTATAGTGAAAACCAAACCATACAGAATTGTAATAGAAGATTTGAATGTTTCTGGAATGATAAAAAATAAACATCTGTCTGATTCAGTAAGAAAACAATGTTTTAATAAATTTAGACAGTATATAACTTATAAAGCAGAGTTATATGGAATTGGATTAGTAATAGCAGATAGATTTTATCCATCGTCAAAAACTTGCAGTGAATGTGGTTCTATAAAGAAGGATTTAAAACTAAAAGATAGGGTTTATAGATGTCCACATTGTGGAGTAGTAATTGATAGAGATTATAATGCTTCACTAAATTTATCTATGTATAAATTAGCATAGTTTCACAAACAAGAAAATGCTAATGTGTAGGATTCGTTGTATCCGAATTTAAGCCTTTGGAGAGTTATATTAAACGAAAGTAGCTACGGCAAAATCGGATTCTATGAAGAAGGAAATAAACAAATTTCTATATTTTTATAGATTTTTGGCAACGGTATTACTAATATTGTAGAGATAATAAGAGAAAAATTTTTAGTGAGATAGAAAAATAGACATAGACAAAGACCACATATTAAAATGAGCGATAATAAACGAAATAAGATAGAGCTTTTGCAAATTGTAGTATATAAAATTTAATGGGCTGTTTGGCTATGATATGAGCCTTGATAAATAGTGTTGTACTATCTATAGTGAAATAAATTTCTTTATGATAAATATTAATCAATAAGAAAAATAACATGAAAATAGTGTTTAAACATAAATAGAGAGTTCTTGAAGAATTTGTATCAAAGTAAATACTCCTTAAAATAAATAAAAACCAGTATTACTGTTTAGTATACTGGTTTTTTATGTTAAAAAATTATTGTTGATTTTGGTGGAGATGAGGAGAATCGAACTCCTGTCCGAAAGTATTGTTTCACAGCTTTCTCCGAGTGCAGTCTATATTTTAATTTTATAAAATCATCGCCTATAGACAGGCTACAATTTTACTATCTCGATAAAATTCCCTAAAAATCTCCGAGAATTGATTTTTAAGTATCCCACTGTTGGCCTCTATTCTATTCACGTGGGAAAAGAATAGAAAGAGGTTAGCATTAAGCTGCTAAAGCGTATTCTTTGTTAGCTTTTATATTTAAATAAAAGTTTCACCTTACTAACGGGTTGATGACCTCCCGACTCGCTTACCATGCACCAACTACCCCCGTCGAAACCATTACATCCCCGAGAGTTAATATATTATATCATAAATAATGACTAAAAGCAATAAAATAAGGCGGATATAGATGTAAAATGAAATTTTATATCAAAATTTTAGAATGATACATTTGAAATGAAAATTCTTTTGCTAATGAAAGATTTTTTCTAGATTGAAATTTGATGTACAAAAGAAATTATTAAAGCTAAAATGTTGATTTTGAAAGTCTTTTTAGCTTTAGATTTATTTTTAATAATTTTTATTATGTTAAATAAAGTTGCTATTTATAAAATTTTCTTAAAAATATTTTGAAATAATATTGCATTTTTAATATAGTAGTATTATAATAAGTTTGTAAGAAAAAACATAAGGAATAAATAATAAATTTAATTTAAATAGAGAGAGGAGTTATCAATATTGTTAGAACAGTTTAAAGGAAAATTAATAATTTCTTGTCAAGCTCTTCCTGATGAACCATTACATAGCCCGTTTATTATGGGACGAATGGCGTTAGCAGCAAAACAGGCTGGTGCAGTGGGTATACGAGCACAAGGTGTAGAAGATATAAAAGAAATTAAAAAAGTAACAGGTCTTCCTGTTATCGGTTTGATTAAACGAAACTATGATGATTCTGAAATTTATATCACAGCTACAAAAAAAGAAGTAGAAGAATTATTGGAAAGTGGTTGTGAAATAATCGCTTTAGATGCGACAGTGCGTAAACGTCCAAATGATGAAAAATTAGAGGATTTAGTTAAATTGATAAAAGACAATGGTAAAATCGCTTTAGCTGATATCTCTAATGATGAAGAAGGGATTTTTGCTCAGAAAATAGGTTTTGATTGTGTATCTACAACATTATCTGGATATACAGATTATACACCTAAATTAAAAGGCCCTGACTTTGGGTTGGTAGCAAGAATGGTGGATAGACTTGATATCCCAGTTTTTGCAGAAGGTAGAATAAATACACCAGAAGATTTAAAAATAGCTTATGAATGTGGTGCTTTTGGTGCGATTGTCGGTTCAGCAATCACAAGACCACAGTTGATAGCTAAAAACTTTGTTAATGTTTTAAAAGATATTGATATAAAATAATTGGAGGAAATAAAATGTCAACTAGAGATTTAAAAGGATTATATTCTGCTTTATTAGTAGCTTTTGATGAAAATGGCAATATAAATGAAAAAGGTTTACGTCAGATTGTACGTCATAATATTGATGTATGCAAAATGGACGGTTTATATGTTGGTGGTAGCACAGGTGAAAACTTCATGCTTTCCACAGAAGAGAAAAAACGTATTTTTGAAATTGCTAAAGATGAAGCAAAAGATGATATCACTTTGATTGCTCAAGTTGGTTCTATCAATCTTAAAGAATCCGTAGAACTTGCTAAATTTGTTACAGATTTAGGTTATGATGCAATCAGTGCAGTAACTCCATTTTATTATAAATTCAGCTTTGATGAAATTAAATACTACTATGAAACAATCATCAAAGATGTAGATAACAGAATGATTATTTATTCTATTCCTTTCTTAACTGGTGTAGATATGAGCCTTGCTCAATTTGGTGAATTATTTGCTAATCCAAAAATTGTTGGTGTTAAATTCACAGCAGCAGATTTCTATTTATTAGAAAGAATGAGAAAAACTTATCCAGATGTTTTAATTTTTGCTGGTTTTGATGAAATGCTCTTACCTGCTACAGTATTAGGTGTAGATGGTGCTATTGGTTCTACTTATAACGTAAATGGTGTACGTGCTCGTCAGATTTTTGAATTGGCAAAACAAGAAAAAATTTCTGAAGCTCTTGAAATTCAACATGTTACAAATGATTTAATCACAGATATCTTAGATAATGGTTTATATGGCACTATAAAATTATTGCTTGAAGAAGCTGGTGTTGAAGCTGGTTGTTGCCGTGAACCAATGAAAAAATATTCTCCAGAAATGAGAGCTAGAGCTAAAGAAATTTATAAAAAATATTTTTGATTTTAATTGAGAATTGAGTAAATTTTAGTTCATAAAAAGGTGCATTAATCATTGGTTTAATGCACCTTTTTAAAAAAATTTAAAATAAAGAATTTTGAAAAAATAAATGATAATTTAGGAGGGAAAAAAGATGCAGGGATTTACATGGATAGATACTGCTGTGTTAGTAATATATTTACTTGGCGTTTTATTTGCTGGATTATGGTTTTCTAACAAAGAACATCAAGGCAAAGAATTTTTCAAAGGTGACGGAACTATTCCTTGGTGGGTAACTTGTGTATCTATTTTTGCTACTTTGTTAAGTCCTATTTCATTTTTATCATTACCAGGTAACTCTTATGGTGGTTCTTGGATTTTATGGTGGGCTCAAATTGGTATGTTGATTGCCATTCCATTAACTATTAAATATTTCTTACCAATATACAGCACTCTTCAAATTGATACAGCTTATCATTACTTAGAAAAAAGATTTGGTAGCAAAGGATTACGTATCTTAGGTGCGTTAATGTTCATTGTTTTCCAAACTGGTCGTATGTCTATCATCATGTACTTACCTTGCATTGCTTTAGCTGAACTTACTGGTATAAATGTAAATATTTTAATTATTGTAATGGGTATTATTGCAATTATCTATTCTTATAGCGGTGGCTTAAAAGCCGTTTTATGGACAGACTTTATCCAAGGTGTAGTTTTAATCGTAGGTATTGCGTTGACTTTAGTAGTTATGATTGCAAGCATTAATGGTGGATTTGGCACTGTTATGGATACTTTGACTACTGGTCATAAATTCTTATTAGAAAATGAAGTTTGGTTTAGCTCTGATATTTTATCTACAAGCATATTTGTAATCTTAGTTGGTGGCGGTTTAACAACATTTTCTTCTTATGTATCCAGCCAAGATATTGTACAGCGTTTTACAACTACAACAGATATTAAACAATTAAATAAAATGACTTTAGGTAATGGGGTATTATCCATTTTTGCAGCAACTGTATTCTATTTAGTTGGTACAAGTTTATATGTATTCTATACTCAGAACCCAGACCTTTTGATGACTACTCGTCAAGATTTAGTATTTGCAACTTATATCACATATGAATTACCAGCAGGTATTACTGGTATCTTACTTGCAGCAATTTTCGCAGCATCTCAGTCCACTTTATCTACAGGTATTAACTCTGTAGCTACAAGCTGGGTATTAGATATTCAATCTGTAATCAATCCTGAAATGTCTAGTGAACGTCAAACAAAAATAGCTCAATATATTTCTTTAGGTATTGGTATTTTAGCTATCATCGTAGCTATATTCTTAGCTAGTGGAGATATTAAATCTGCTTATGAATGGTTCAATAGCTTTATTGGTTTAGCACTTGGCGCTTTAGTAGGTATGTTCGTACTTGGTGCATTTAGCAAACATGCAAATGCTAAAGGTGCTGTTGCAGCATTCATCGTATCTAGTATCATCGTAATTTATCTCAAATATTTTGTACCATCTGTTTCTTACTGGACATATACAATTATTACAATTATTAGCTCTTTAGTAGTTGGTAATATTGTAAGCTATTTAACAGATAAAAGTTTTGTGGCTCCAAAAGGAACTACTGTATACACAAGTAAAGCTCCATCTAGTAAATAATTGATGTAAATAAATGTTGAAATTGTGTTTTCATTAATGCAATTTCAACATTTAATGTTTAGATAATTTTTTATGATTTTAAATATAGTTTGGAGGCATTTTAATGATTTTTGGCAATATTAATCAAGAAAAAACATATGAGTTTTTGCCTGAAAATGTGAAAGCTTGTTTTAAATATGTAAAAGAACATGATTTATTAAATTATGAAAAGGAACACATAAAATTGATGGGGATAATCTTTATGTGAATGTTGCTGAATATACTACAGTAAAACGTGAAGAACGTTTTTGGGAAGCACATAAAGCATATTTAGATATTCATATTTTAGTCAAAGGTGAAGAAACAATAGATATTAACTTCATTGAAAATATGAAACTTGGTGAATATAAAGAAGCGGACGATTTTCTACCTATGGAAGGTGATATGCAAGCTAGTGTAATTTTAAAACCAGGTGATTTCTTGATTTGTTATCCAGAAGATGCACATCGCACAGGTGTTATAGCAACTAAAGTAAGTGATTTGAAAAAAGGCATTTTTAAAGTAAAAATTTAATTTTTATAATATATGAGGTGGATTAATATGAAAAAATTATTAGCTAGCTTGATTGTTTCTGCTACAGTAGCAGCTACTTTACCATTAACTTCAGCATTTGCAGCTCCAGAAACAGTTGGACAACCACAGATTTTATGGCAGTCTGTAGGAACTTTATCACCAGCACAAGGTCAGACTGAAAATATCGGTGTAGCTGGCATGTTATCTGGAAATTATAACGGCTATATCATTGCAGGTGGTGGAGCTAATTTCCCTAATGGTGGTCCTGCTGTAGGTGGTCCGAAAAAAACATATTCTGATGTATATGTTTTTAAAGCTAGTAAAGAAGGTTTAACAGAAGTTGACCATCAACAAATGCCTTTTGAAATTGCTTATGGTATGTCTGTAACTACTAAAGATGGTGTTTATTATATCGGTGGTAGTACAGATGCAGTAGGTGCAAAAACTATAACTCGTTTGACTACTGATGCAAAAGGTAAATTGAAAATTGAAAAAGTTGGAGAATTACCTTTTAAAATACAAAATGGTGTAGCTGGCTATGCAAATGGAGCACTTTATATTGGTCTTGGTAATCAAGATGGTAAAGCAAGTGCAGATTTTTATAAATTTAATTTAAAATCAAAAGAATTAACAAAATTAGCAAGCTTCACAGGTGCTTTACGTGAACAGTCAGTATCTCAAATTTTGAATAATAAATTATATGTATTTGGTGGCGGTACAAATACTGCGTTAACAGATGGATATGTATATGATATTCAAAAAGATGCATGGGATAAAGTGGCTAGCGTAGAAGTTGATAATAAAGCTATCTCTGTATATGGTGGAAATTCCATAAAATTAAATGAAGATGAAATGCTTGTAATTGGTGGCTTTAATAAAGAAGTTTACGATTGGGCTGTAAGTAATTTAGGAAGCTTAAAAGATCAAGAATTAGCAGATTTTAAAGCTAAATATTTTGGTGCAGATGTAGCAGAATTTAAATGGAATAATCAAATTTTAGTATACAATGCTAAAACAAATACATGGCGCTCTATTGGACAAATTCCATTTAATGCACCATGTGGTGAAGGTCTTGTTTATGCAGGAGATAGTATTATATCTATCAATGGCGAAGTAAAACCAGGTGTTCGCAGCAATAGAATTTATCAAGGTTTTATTGTAAAATAAGATTAAGATAAATTTATTGCAAAGAAGGGCGAGATTATGGAGAAACAAAAGTATATTTGCATAGACATCGGTGGTACAGCTATAAAATATGGTTTAGCTGATGAACTGGGGAATTTTATAGAAAAAAGTTCAATGCCCACAGAAGCTAAATTATATGGAGGTCCAGGTATTGTAGAAAAAGTAAAAACAATTATTAGTGGCTATATTACGAACTATCAAGTTGCTGGAGTTGCCATATCTACAGCTGGCATGGTAGACCCTAAAGAAGGGTGTATCTTCTATGCTTTACCAGATGCAATACCTGATTATACAGGAGTACAGTTAAAGAAAATTGTTGAAACTGAGTTTAATTTAAATTGTGCGGTAGAAAATGATGTTAATTGTGCAGCTTTAGGCGAAATGTGGTTAGGAGCAGGAAAAGGTTGTTCTTCACTATTTTGCATAACTGTAGGAACAAGCGCAGGCGGTTGTGCTGTATATAATCATCAAGTAATACATGGTGTTTGTAATAGTGCTGGAGAAATTGCTTATATGAGAATTCCTAAGGGAACAATGCATGAAGTAGTTTCAACAACTCGATTAGTAAAAGATGTAGCAAAAGCAAAACAATTAGATGAAAAAGAATTAAATGGTAAAATCATTTTTGATTGGGCAAAAAATGGTGATGAAGATGCTAAATTTGCTATTAATACATTGATGGAAAATTTAGCAGATGGCATTACTAATATAACATCTGTTTTAAATCCTGAAATGATTATTTTAGGTGGTGGCATAATGGCACAAAGTGAATATTTGAGGCCATTGATAGATAATGCCTTAAAACAAAGATTAGTAGAAGATGTATATACCCATACAAAAGTGGATTTTGCCAAATTGGAAAATGATGCTGGAATGTTAGGTGCATTATACAATTTATTACATCAAACAATGTGATTTGGAGAGAATATTATGAAGATCTTACATCAATTAGATAGACCAAATTTCAAAGCATCAAAATCTGATAAAATCTTAATAAGATATATAAAAGAACATGCAGAAGAATTTTGTACAACACCTATAGCTTCTTTGGCAATAAATTGTGGAGTTAGTGAAGCAACTATTACACGTTTTGTGAGAAAAATGGGCTTTGCAAGTCTTCAATTATTTAAACTTACATTGACTGAAGAAATGGTTAATAATAAACAACGAACTATAATCAGCAAAGATATTACTTGTGATGAAAGTATTATCATAACAGCAAATAAGTTATTAGCCAATAATATAGCAACTTTAGAACAAACAGTAAGTGGTTTAGATGAAGATATTTTATTGAAAAGTGTAAATATGCTAAAAAAAGCTGAACGTATATTTTTTATAGGTTTAGGAAATTCAGGATTTGTAGCTGATGACTCAGCTTATAAATTTATGCGTATTGGTTTTAATGCAAGAGGCATAGATAATAGCCATCTTATAATGCTTCATATGGCACTTTTACACGAAAATGATGTTGTAGTGGTTATTTCTCATTCAGGTGAATCTTTTGAAATTATAAAAGCTGTTGAGCTTGCTAAACGAAATGGTACAAAATTAATCGTAATAACATCAAATAGAGATACTATTTTAAAAGAATATGCTGATGCTTGTATTTTTTATGAAACAAGAGAATCTATATTAGAAACTGGCTCAATTACCACAAAACTAACGCAAATTTTTATCATTGATTTATTATATACTCAGGTTGTTAAAGATACTATGGACTTGGCTTCTGCATTCAAACAAAGAACAACAGAAGCAATCAATATTTTAAGATTAGATAATAAAAATAAAATTAAAATTAAAGTA